>Ga0074195_1000163_pt1 | contig 156738 bp, 150 predicted proteins | sample EPASupsiteHSE623_FD_64525 | JGI IMG/M metagenome (GOLD analysis project Ga0074195, IMG submission 64525) | Bioremediated contaminated groundwater from EPA Superfund site, New Mexico - Sample HSE6-23 | ecosystem: Environmental > Aquatic > Deep subsurface > Groundwater > Contaminated ...
AACTGCAAGAGATTTCAATTTCAGATACATTTAAAAGATTGTCTGGATTTTTGGGTAAAATTTTAATGTCTCCCAAGTTTGTCATAACATTTTTAGTTGTTATCTCCTTCCCGATTTTTATTTATCTGCCGCACTACCTGGGAAGCAAGGCTATTGAAACCGTTACACAGGAACCAGAGAAAGATACCCATTTGGGAATTACTTTGAGCGATTATATCGGGAAAATGGGCTGGACCCGATTCACGTTGGTTTTAGTGGCAATTATTTATTTGGTTGCCCCTTTATTGCTTATCGTCACAAAGCGCTATAGAATTTTTGAAAAATTACACTCTTCGAAATTATTTAAACGTTATGTAGAGATGCCTGCCTACCGGACAGGCAGGCATTACGATGCGTCTCTACTGATGAAAGCAATGCTAATCATCGGCTGGTTTTTACCGTTAGCCCTGTTGAGTTTTTACCCGGAAATTTTTAAAATTGATCTTCCCAGTCGACGCGTGGTTAATTATTTGGTTTTCCCGTCAATAATATTGGCTGCAATTGTCGCTAACCTAATATTTTTAAATTTTGTTAAAGATATCAGTAGAAAAATTATAAAAGTGGCCGTCATCGTGCTGGCTATTTTTGTGCTGTGGGATGGAACGAGTGATTTTAGAAGCGTTTATACTGGTCAAAACCAGTTTCAAGATGCCGTGCAACTCTACAGCGCTTCGAATTATCTTGCAAAACATACCGTTTCTGACGCAACCATGCTAAAAGATCATCGAAAAATTATCGGAGATACCTGGATTAAATTTTTCTTACTTCGGGGATACGATGATTTTTTATCACGAACCTATGAGTACAAGTACAATGATGAAAATAACGATCTGGATCCTTGTACAAAGGAAATGATTGATGTGCCTGCAAGTAATCTTTCTAAGAATTGTTATGGACAAACGGGAATAAATTATGTTATAGTAAAACCAGCGGGAGATGACTTCCTGTTTTGGAAAGAACAAAGTTTTAATGCAGTATATTTGAATGACGATATCGCGATTTTTTCTCGTAGCAATTAAACTCAAATTGTTATTTACTTTTTCCTTTTTTAATTTTTTATATCTGATATGCTGACCGAACAACAAATCAAAAAGCTCAAGAAAAAGCTTGTAACCGCAAAGAAAAATATTGAGCACCAATTATCAAAATTTACTAAAAGAGACTCTTCGACAAAGGGAAATTACAAGACGCAATTTCCTGATATTGGAACCCAGCCAGATGAGAGCGCTCAAGAAATTACTGAATATGAACAAAGTATTTCTTTGGAACATAGTCTTGAGGATGAGCTGGTTCTTATTAATAAAGCGCTTAAAAAAATTGAAGAGAACAAATACGGCCGTTGCGAAGCTTGTGGTCAAGAAATTCCTTTTGGTCGGCTTGAAATCAGGCCTCAAGCGTTACTGTGTATTTCTTGCAAGTCGAAGAAAGAAGAAAGTGAAGGATAAGAGAAAATATCCCTGCCTGCCGGTAGGCAGGCAATTTCTAATATCCAATTTCTAATGAAATATTAAAGTTATAAAAACAGAAGAAGGAAACTTATCCCAGTCTTTATATTTTGCATAAATTATGAATAAACCTAAGAGTAAAAAAAAGTTAGTTAAAAATATTAAGGACAAGTCTAGCAACAAACCGCCTAGAAAGAGGGTTAGAATTGCTCAAAAAGACTCCAAGATCAAGGTTGTCAGCAAAGCAATCAAAAAAACGATAAAGAACATAAAAAAACTTGTCCCCGAAGCGGGTCGGGGAGCCGTTAAAAAACCTAAAGTTTTACCCAAAGCTAGGAACACAAAGCCTAAAAATAAAGATAATAAAAAAGGGAAGCAGGAAACCAAGCGGAGAAAAGTGAAAATTTCAAATCAAAATCCGGTGGCATCCGAAGCAGCTCTCTACAAGCACAAAGTAGAAAGCTTATTGCAAGAGGGGCGACAGAGAGGTTTTGTTACTGAAGCGGAAGTTTTGGAGGTGGTTCCCGAAACAGAAGAGCAAATCGAGCTGATTGAAGAAATTTATAAACAACTTGCAAAGGCTGGGGTAGAAATTGCGGAAGGAGAGGCAGACTTGCTGGATGAGCAAAAGGAAAGAAAAACACCCGAGACCGCCAAAAAAGGAAAAGCGCAAAGCGCGGAAGAACCTACTGGCGGAGATACTATCCAAATGTATCTTAGGGAGATAGGCAAGGTAAAATTGCTTTCATCGGAAGAAGAAGTAACCTTGGCGAAAAGAATAGAAAAGGGTGACAGACTGGCAAAGCAACGATTGACTGAAGCAAACTTACGGTTGGTAGTCAGTATAGCGAAAAAATATGTTGGCCGATCCAGTAGTCTAAGCCTGCTCGATCTTATCCAGGAAGGAAATTTAGGACTTTTCCGAGCAGTGGAAAAATTCGATTATCGCAAAGGATATAAATTTTCCACTTACGCGACATGGTGGATAAGGCAAGCGATTACCAGAGCACTGGCTGACCAATCAAGGACCATCCGTATCCCGGTTCATATGGTAGAAACAATTAATAAATATACTCAAGCTAGCCGGCGTCTAGTGCAGGAATTAGGACGGGAACCGTTTCCTGAGGAAATTGCGGCCGAATTGGGAATAGAAACTGACCGAGCCTTGCATATTCAAAAAATATCTCAAGAAACTATTTCACTGGAAACGAGCGTTGGGGACAGCGATAATGAAGACACGACAGTCTTGGGAGATTTCATTCCGGACGAGGAAACTAATTTACCCACCCAAATCGCCAGTCATACTCTGCTCCGCGAGCAATTAAAAGGAGCATTAGGCGATCTTACTCCCAGGGAAAGAAAAATATTAAGCATTAGGTTTGGCTTGGAAGATGGCGTTACTAGAACGTTGGAAGAAGTCGGCCATAAATTTGGAGTAACCCGTGAAAGAATCAGACAGATCGAAGCCAAAGCATTGGAGAAATTGCGCAAACACGGAGTAGCCGACAAACTTAAAGACTTTTAAATTCTTTTATAGGTCTTATAAGTCCTATAAGACCTATTTGACTTATAAAAAATCAAAATGCAAAAAACCAAAACAGCAAAACAAAAAAAAGAGCCCGCCCTGAGCTTGTCGAAAGGGTTTACTTTAATCGAAATGCTTGTTGTTATCGGCATTATTGGCATTTTATCCACGATGCTGCTTGTTTCTGTCAGCAGGATAAGAAAAAATTCTATTGATACTCGGCGCAAAGCCAATCTGGAAAATGTTCGCGGTGCGGTTGCTATGTATTATTCTACAAAAAGTACGTGGCCATGCATTGGCGATGCACAATGTCCAGCTTTAAATTGGACGAGCTTGATCAGTCGGCTTTCCGTAGCAGGATATATGTCGGACACAGTCAAAACAGACGAGGACAGCGACGGAAAAAACGATTATTCAGTGTGCCAATGCGGAGGAGGTTGCACTTGGAATCCGGGGGCACAAATTAAATTGAGTGCTCGTTTGGAAGTTTCTACTAATGAAGATTGTTCCACGATCAGCACATGTCCGGGAGATATAACGGGAGCCACGACTTGTTGCTCATTGGAAGTGAAATAATCTATTGACAATCCCGAATTACTGACTTAACTTTTTGGAAAGTATCAATGATAATCATTAAATTAAGCAAAGATGACACCGAAAGACGCAGAGTTTGTGGAGTACGTGGTAAAATCCATCGTCGATCACCCCGAAGAGGTTAAGGCTGAGCGCCGGGTTGACGAAATGGGAGTACTAGTAACTCTCCATGTCCATCCCGAAGATATGGGAATGGTTATTGGAAGAGACGGCAGTACTGCCAAAGCGCTTAGGACTTTACTCCGTGTAGTTGGAGCCCGCAACAACGCTCGTGTGAACCTCAAAATAAGCGAGCCGGAAGGTGGCAAAAGAGCTAGAAAAGAGGACCGGAACGAAGAGAGACCAAGCAGAGACGAAAAGAAACCTGCTCGTTCGGCAGGCGGGGAGGACATTGAAGAGGTGGTCAACGATCTTAAACTCTAGAAAATCCAGTAACGATAAACATATAAAAAGAACGTTACTATAAATTTCCCTTTGCGTCCCCTCTTTACCCAGGAGGGGACGAGGGGATGGTAAATTTGCTATTTATTTTTCACCGGTTATAATAAAAAATAATAATTAAAAAAGTAACAATTAAACTGACCAAAAAATGAAAAAAATGAAAAAGAAATATCAGGAGGCACAAGCGGTGTTAATGGGCTTGATTCCAGTCGCAAGCGCCGATCTAACCACTGGCGCCAGCCAAGCCAAGGGAGTTGCCAAAAAAGCGGATATCGTCGAATTGATATTGGTGGTAATCAACTACGCAATTATAGTTATTGGAGTTTTAGCGGTGCTTATTTTTGTTTATGCCGGTTATCTTTATTTAACTGCTTCAGGAGACCAGGCAAAATTAGATACGGCAAAAAGTACAGTTTTGTACGCTGTTGTTGGCGTGGTTGTTTCCGTTCTCGGTTTCGTAGCGGTGGCGACTGTTCAGAGATTTATTGTCCAGGGATAAGTATCGGGACTTACCTGCCTGCCGGTAGGCAGGCGCTTTTGGCACATTTTTGACTCGAATCCAACTATGCTGTTTCCTATTGCTTCCGCCGAAATACAAAATAATTTAGCCAAGCCACAAAGTATTACAACAAACGAAGTCAGCTTCGGAGCGGTTCAGGTTGTTTCTTCGTGGCTTTCAGTTTTTGTAGGTATTTTGGGTGTTTTTATTTTATTAACCTCACTTTTCCTTTATTTATTGGCTGCTGGAGAGGAGCCTAATATGAAAAAAGCTCATAGCGCGCTGTGGGGTGGAATTTTTTGCATCGTAGGAGCAGTAGTGTTATATTCTATTGGAAAATGGGTGGGATAGAAGAAGTTAGCGGGTTATCGAGTCGGCGGGTTATCGAGTTGGCGAGTTATCGAGTTCATATACAGAAGTTTGCCTTAGAAACTTTCTCGTAAACTCGAAAACTCGTTAATTCGTGAACTATTTTCATGAAACAAATAAAAAAAATAATTGTCCTAACACTTTTCTTACTAGCGCCGATGATTACACCGGTTTATGCGGCCGTGTCTCAGGGCGGTTGGGACGTCAACAGCCTGAAAGGGGCGACTAATCTGCCCGACAGAAAACCGGAGGAAATAATGCTTACGGTAATTGATTGGGCGATAGTGATTGTCGGATTGCTATGTGTCATCATCTTTATCTACGGCGGTTTTCTATACCTTACCGCCCAAGGGGAAACTGACAGGATTGAAACGGCAAAAAAAGTAATAATCTACGCGGTTATCGGGGTTGCGGTGTCCGTTCTGGGCTATGTGGCAGTAAAAACAGTAAACGACATTCTAGTTGGGAATGTTTCCACTGGGGGCGGAGGGGGAGTTGGTCCTGCTGGAAACACAGCGGCTCCCGCTGAAAATGCAACGGGCGCGCCATCGCCTTCTGGCGGAGGGCAGTTGCCTGTAGCCCCGGGGATGATGGGACAATAGACCTTGCGGTAATATCCAATTACTAATATCCAATTTCCAATACAATTCAAATGAAAAATAAAATTAAAAAAAATTTGACAAAAGTTACCCTGATGTGGGAATCAGTAATGGATCCGTGGGCGGGAGTCGGTAATCTGCCGGATCCGGGAGGAAGCAGTACCGGCCATCCGATTGCCGAGGTTTTGACTAGAGGACTGCAGTGGTTATTGGGGATATTCGGCCTATTGGCAATCATATCCTTTATAGTTGCCGGGGTGCTTTATTTAACCGCTCAAGGGGATCAGAACAGGCTTAAGCAAGCAAAAAACGCGGTTGTTTTTGGAGTTATTGGAATAGTCGTCGGTCTGATCGGATTAGTAGTGTTAAGAACGATTGATACGCTGTTGAGAGGATAGGATAATATTTATCATTTACCATTTAACATTTGCCATTAATTTTTCATTAGTCATTTTTCATTTAAAATTCTTTTCAAAAATGGTAAATGCCAAAATGGTAAATTAATGTTAAATGACAAATGGTAAATGATAAATTTTAATTCAAGTATATGGCGTTAGAAATAAACGACTCTAGTTTTAAAAAAGAAATTGAAGAGCAGAAAGGTGTGGCGATGGTGGATTTTTGGGCGCCTTGGTGCGGACCGTGCCAAGCATCGGCACCAATCGTGGAAGCTGTTTCAGGTGAGTTTAAAGACAAGGCTAAAGTAGCCAAAATGAATGTCGATGATAACCAAGAGACGGCCTCCCGACTTGGAGTCATGTCCATACCTACTTTTATTTTCTTTAAAGACGGCAAAGAGGTTGATAGGAAGATTGGGATGCAGTCTCAAGAAGGGCTAAAGAGTGTACTGGAGGGGCTGCTGAAAGGATAAATATTCCAAATTTAGTAAATATATACTAGTTTTGTAGAGACGCATCGAAATGCGTCTCTGCCTGTTTATGGTTTCGAATAAGTTGTATATAATAAGCTTAATCAGTTTCTATTAACAGCAGTCGCCTTATATAAATGTTTGATCTGAATGCCACCTTAGCTCAATGGTAGAGCAACTGTTTTGCCCGCCCGCCTGTAACGCCACCTTAGCTCAACGGTAGAGCAACAGTTTTGTAAACTGTAGGTTGTCAGTTCAAATCTGACAGGTGGCTCCGAAAAAGGCGTTCGGGCGGGTAAACAGTAGGTTGTCAGTCCGATTCTGACAGGTGGCTCAACGGCTAAGTATAAAAAAGCGTAAAAGAATGGCAAAACAAGATATTACTTCTCCTATCGCTTATTTTCTCGACGTTGTCGAGCAAGAATCTAAAAGCAAACAAAAATCATCGCAGACAATTTTTAAATTGGAAACTTCGGAAATAGCCGGCCAAATGGCTCTTTGGTATGAAAAAGTCCGCACGGCGGTCCAATATAAAGAAGAACATTTGCTTCGCAGAACCACAATCTATCGGATTTTGAAGCGCCTGATTGCTATCGAGCAACGGCGTAAAAAAAGACAAATCACCTTTGCTTTTTTTCTGGAGCTGGCTATGGCCGGCTACATACAGCAGAGAGACGCCAACGATGACAACTTCTTAAAGACCGAAGAAGTTATCGCTCGTTATCTCAAGGCGCTGTACTATGTGAGTAAATCCTTAAAAAATCCCGCTGAATCTTTGGAGGTTCGCAGATGGCTCTTAAACCTAGCTTCCGAAGAAATTGAAAACATAATCAATCCCCAAAAAGAAAAAATGGCGTTTATCTACGCCATATACGAAACTCTTCGACCTAAACTTAAATTTTCCTTGGATAGAATACCCTATCCCCTAAAAGGTTCAAAAGTGGGCGGATTTCAGAATGTAGCGGAGGAATATTTAGGAGTGGGATCTCTAGTCGAACCGCTGGAGAAAACTTTTTCGCAAGCCTCAGTGGTAACTCGAACGGGGGCGGACAAAGCAAAGTTGGAGAAACTTTTAAATATGCTGACTTATATTTCTATTTTTAGAAATTTACGCCGCTCCGACAGGGCGATGATTCGAGCGCTGGTATTTAATATTTATTTTCCTAAATGGAATAGTCTTGAAGCGGGCGATGAAGAAGAAATCGAAAAAATCGTACAAAAATTTATCAAAAGAAGACAAGAGATGGAGATAATAGCCGAGCATCCCCTTATGTCAAGAATATTGTTCCCCATCAAGAAGCAAATGCTTAGCGCTTCTTTCTTTTTTGAAGCAGTGATTAATAATGCTCGAGAGGCAAAGGACATCGTTGCCCAAAAGTTTCTTTTACACCAACAAATCAAGGAAGAATGCAACCAAAGATACGCCCGGGAAAGAAAGAAACTGCGCAAAAGAATATTCAGGGGAATTCTTTATGTGTTCTTAACTAAAATGATGGTGGCTTTGATTTTGGAAATTCCTTATGAAATGCTGAATGGACCAGGAGTTATTCAGTATCAGTCGTTGTTTATCAATTTAATCTTCCCTCCTCTCCTTTTGGGAGCCATTGCCTCTTCGGCAAAGCATCCGGGGGAGGAAAATACCAAGGAAATCATAAACAATACAGAAATACTAATTTATGAGTCAAAGCAGGAAGAAGAATTAAAATCAATAAAAATAACTGACAGGGAAAGCGCTTTTGCGGAAAGAGTGCTGGATCTATTTTACATAATTTTGTTTTTCGGCGCATCGGTAACTCTGGTGAGATTTTTGAATTTTCTCAGTTTCAACATAGTTGCAATGATTATTTTTATTATATTTACTGGAACCGTGAGCTTCTTCGGAGCTCTGATCCGCCAGTCTATCAGGGATCTAGTGATAACCAAAGACAGAGAGGGCTTTTTCAGCCTGATTTTCGATACGATCCTATTGCCTTTTGTCCGATTTGGAAGGCTTCTTTCGGTAAAATTCTCGCAAATCAACGTATTGATATTTATTCTTGACTTCTTGGTCGAAGCACCCTTCAAGTTTATTATAAGAGCCTTTGAAGCTTGGATTGATTTTTTAAGACGAAAAAGAGACGAGATTGAGAGGCAATTTGATTAGGCTTAGTGTACATATAATATAAAGACACTGAGCGAGTCCCAAAGATTTCTTTTTTTACGAAGACTATGAAAAAACAAATCTTTGGGACTCGCTCTAAGTTAATTATTAATACTAGTTAACCATGAAAAACAATAAACTGTTATGGATTGTGATACCAGTAATCATTATTATCGCGGGAGCTTACTTTGCCTGGAGCAGGAATTTAATCCCTTCTTGGGGAGAAAAAAGCGATTTGGAAACAAAAAACACTGGTTTAATTGAACAAGAAAACAGTAATAGTCCGAGTGTTAATCCCAAGCCGTCAACTAGCGGTGTAGAAGTTCAAAATGAAATTGGTTCAGGCGGAGTCAACGAAGAGAGTTCTCCTGAAGAAAAAAGAAGCGAGGAAAAGCCGGATGAGAATCTAAGACAACAAATAATCGTATATATCAATCAGAACCTTAATAAGCTGGCGACTCCTCCTGCCAACGACAAATGGGATTATCCCACGCTTTACTTTGTGGGCAATAGCAATGTCTATGTCGAATTATACGCGATAGATACAGATTTAGCTGGAGCTAAAATCCTGTATAAAGCCGAAAAGGGAAGCAATGGGACGATCAAACTAAATGAGGCGGCAAGATACAAAGAAGGGGAAGAAGATTGGATTATAAGTTCCGGCCAAGACAACTTGGATAATTACGTGATGGAAGAATACGATTATAATGAGGATACTAAAAAATGGGAAAAAACTGATGAATTTACCGACGAGAGCTATCTAGATGACGAAAGCGAAGCAGACGATGTTTCAAGCTCGGGGCAAATAGTCAGGTAGTTTATCTAAAAAAGAAGGTTTTATAAGTCCATAAAGTTTTTAATGCCGCCAAAAATAAAAATTACAATAAATAACAAGGATTACTCGGTCACAAAAGGCGAATCTGTGTTGCAGATATGCCATGAAAACGATCTTCCGGTTGCTGCGTTGTGCCATCATCCCGACTTTGTAAAAAGTGAAGCGGTCTGTAGGCTATGTCTAGTGAAAGTGACAAATCCTCAAGAGAAAAAGGAGCAGCTCTTGCCCAGCTGTGTCGTTAAAGCGGTTGCGGGAATGAAAGTAACAACGGAAGATGCGGAAATCATGAGAATCAGAAAGACAATTCTGGAGATGCTTTTTATGGAACATGCCGGTTTATGTCACAACTGTTATCGTAATTTGAATTGTGAACTACAAACCCTGGCAATTAAATATTCCGCTGATCAGTTTCGTTTTGTTCCCCGAGTGGCGGAGATGGAAAGCGAAGAAGCTTTGGAAAGACTATACGACCGTTTAAGCCGGAAGATTTTTGATATTCAAAATCCTTCAATTGCTCGCGATAATGACAAGTGTATTGAGTGTCGAAGGTGTATCAAAGCTTGCACGGAACTTCAAAGCGTGAAAGCGCTTAATGTTCAAAGAAGAGGAATTGAAACAGGAGTTGGCACAGAGCACTATACCCCACTGGAGTGCACTTATTGCGGGCAATGCGCTCTCCACTGCCCAACAGCTGCTATTATAGAAAAGACTGAAATGGTGGCAGTGCTGAAAGCGCTCAAGGATCCTTCTAAAATTGTAATCGCTCAAACTGCTCCTTCAGTAAGAGTAACTCTCGGAGAGGAATTCGGTATGCTTCCAGGATCAATTGTTACTGGAAAAATGGTTGCTGCGCTCCGCAAATGCGGTTTTGATACAGTTTTTGACACAACCACGGGTGCCGATTTTACAGTTTTGGAAGAAGCTACTGAATTTATCGGAAGAGTCCAGAAGGATGACCGAAAAAATCCCCTGCCCCAGTTTACCAGTTGCTGCCCCGCTTGGGTTCTTTTTGTCGAGCAGTCTTATCCTGAGTTAATTCCTTATCTTTCCTCGACTCGATCCCCTCAAATGATGATGGGGTCATTGATAAAAAATTATTATGCGAAGAAGGCTAAAATTAATGAAAAAAATATAGTGGTTGTTTCAATAATGCCTTGCACCGCGAAAAAATATGAAGCGTCAAGAGCGGAATTTTCCCGTGGAGACGTAAGAGATGTCGACCACGTTTTAACAGTGAGAGAATTGGCCCGCATTATAAAGAATTTAAACATTCCTTTTGCCGATTTACCTTCCGAGGAATTTGATCCGGCTTTCGGGATTACTACTGGTTCAGGAGTTATTTTTGGTGCTACCGGAGGGGTTACCGAAGCGGCTGTTCGAACGGCTAATTATTATTTAACGGGAAAGAGTTTGCCGAAGCTGGAGCTTAAAGAAGTCAGGGGAATTAAAGGAATTCGAGAGGCGGAAATTAAATCAGGAGATAAGAAGATAAGAATCGCCTTAGTCACCGGCCTGGCTAACGCGCGCGAGATAGCAGAAATAACATTGAAAGGGAAGTCGCCTTACGATTTTGTTGAGGTTATGGCTTGTCCGGGAGGTTGTATCGGTGGCGGAGGCCAACCATGGCCTATCAATAATGAGATCAGACGGTCTAGAATGATGTCTCTTTACTCTTCTGACAAAGACGCGCCTATTCGTGAATCGCATAAAAATCCTGTGGTTCAGGAGATTTATCATGAGTTTTTGTATAAGCCCGGCAGTCGAAAAGCAGAGAAACTTTTACATACAAAACATTATCCGTTTGAATATAAATTGAGAAAAGAGCACATTGCCAATTCCTAATTCCTAATATCTAATTACCAATGAAATGGATGAAGGGCACTAAGGAATTTTATTAAATATTTCATTGGACATCAGATACTAGAAATTAGAAATTATTATGGATATACTTAGGAAACAAAGCAGAAAACCCGAAGTGTCAATCGATAAAATCAGGGAAAAGAAAATATTCCCGCACGTTTCTTCCAAAGAAATTCTTAAAAACTGGGAAACGGAAGAATTTTCTTATTACGAAAAATCAAAAACTTGGTTTTTGGTGGGAGGAATATTCTTTTTTATCATTGTGGGTTATTTTACGATAATAAAAGAACTGATCACTGCTGTGACTTTTTTGCTTCTCGGAATTACCGTGTATTTGTTTTCTTTGAAAAAGCCCCGAATGATTGAGTGCAGTATTACTTACCAAGGCATTCTAGTGGACAACGTAACTTATCCCTATACCGACCTTGAGTCATTCTGGATTTTTTATGAACCGCCAGATTTTAAGGTGATAAGTTTGAAGCATAAAAAACCTTATCTTCCGCATATCCAAATTCCTCTTGGCGATGAGGATCCGATGGAAATAAGAAAAATCCTCATGGAACTTCTCTCCGAGGCGGAGCAAGAAGAAGCTTTTAGCGACAAAATGGCGAGATACCTGAGATTTTAAGATTTTTCATTGATCATTTTACATTTTCCATTAATTTGCCATTAAACATTTTTCATTTAAGAGCCCAATCTGTAATGACAAATGATAAATGAAAAATTAATGACAAATGGCAAATGCTAAATGGTAAATTATAAACATGGCCAAAGAGAAAGCTTGGATAGAGGTTTGGTCGGAATGGGCGCTTAAGAAGACGACATTCTTATGGCTTCCTTTTGCGGCCTTTATTCAAATTGTCAAAAAGATTAGGGAAAAATAACCGAGTATCCGAGTTGACGAGTTCACGAGTTTGCGAGTAAGGAGGTCAGTGGAGCTGAAAGCTAAAAACTCGATAACTCGCTAACTCGATAACTCGCTAACTTTTTTCCATGAAACGTATCGTAAAACAAATACTGATTATTTTCGTAGTATTGCTATTTTTGGGAGGAATGATTTTGGGGATCGCTTGGCTGCTACGGACCAAGCCTACTTGTTTTGACGGATTAAAAAATGGCGAGGAAGAGGGGGTTGACTGCGGGGGAGTTTGCGGCGTATCCTGCCCTACCCAAAAACCCGACGCGAAGCCCGTGACAGTTAGAAGCATTCAAGTTGTCCAAGGAGGTGACAAGTGTGATATTGTTGCCATGGTAAATAACTCGAACGGTTCGTTGGGCGCCCAGCATATTCCGTATAATTTGCAATGGGGAACTGTTCAAAAGCAAGGCGAATTTTACATTTATCCCAGCGAAGAAAGATACTTGGCTGAAATGAACTTGCCTTGCCAAGGATCGGAAAATCCTCAATTAGAGATCAAAGAACCTCCAGAATGGAAACTTTTTACCGGCTTTGAAAAACCTAGCCTAGAAATATCTAATTCCCAATTCAGCTATCCCGAAAATTCCTACGAGTTTGCCGAGGTTTCGGGAATTGTCACCAATCACAGCCCTTTTGACCTAAAAGAAGTGCAAATTTATGCGGTGATAAAAGATTCAACAGGCAGTATCACTGCGATAAACAGGACTACGGTTAATAGTATAACCGTGGGAGAAAAACGAGAATTCCGAATTTTCTGGACTCACCCATTCGCAAAAAACGGAACCGGGTCTTTTTATACTACTTCGAATTTGTTCAATTCAGAAAACTTCATCAAAACTTACTCAGCCGACAGCGCCAAATGGAATATGAATGGAGTAAATAATACCAACAGCAACTTCCCAAGCGAGTAAGTTGTTAAATTTACAAACTATCAAACTCAAATTTCTCTAACTCGCTCAACCCGCTCAACCCGCATAACTCGCTAAACCCGTATAACCCGCTCAACTCGCTCAACTATTTTTTCACACATTGTCCTCCGTTTAAGCACTTGTCGGAGGGGCATTTGCAACCGTCAACCAGGTTGTTGCCGGAAGGAGTGCATTTAGTCGCGTCACAAGTTTCTTGATTGGAGGTACAAACATCAGGGAAACGGTACCATGTCCCGCTGGTTCCAACGCATTGCTCAATTTTGCTGACGGTGCTGGAAATAATATTTGTAGTCGAACTGTCCGGTCGGCCGGAAATTATCACGAATAATTCATGGTTATTGGCGATGATTTTTGCTACCACTTGGGAAATTTGGGAAATAATCTCTTGGATTGCGGCGTTATTATTGGTTTCGGCCGCCAAGGCCTCATTTAGCAAAGGCGCTAAGTCTTTATTCGCTAAAATTTGGTTGATCGTAGCTCGGTCAATGAAAAGTAATTCCAGTTGGTCGTTTTTTTTCCCGACGGCCATCAATGCTTTTCTTTGTCCGCTTAATTCGGATTCAAAAATCAACATATCGGCGGGGTTCAGTTTGCTCATTAGATTAATAACATCATCGGCACTGGTGTCGTTTGCCAATTTTCCGCTGAGCTCTCCCCCCGATTGGGCAGATCTTATTAAGTCTGCCGTTTTTTTGGAAGGCAAATCTTTTATTTTAACGGCGACGCCTGAACCGCATTCAAATTTATTCCAAATACTGTTATCGGTTCCTCCGATGACTTGAATAAGAGTATTGATGGCTAAAAAAGCCAATACGGCGACAATAAATCCCCCGAGGGTATAGATAATTGATCTTTTGGCAAACGACATCCATCTCTCATTTCCTCTCGATCCGATATAAATAAATCCGCCAATTATCAGAAATAAGACGGCAACAGGGAAGGCGATATACCAGGTAAGGTAATAAAAAAGATTTACTACCATTTGGATCAAACCGCATACGGTACAATCTAAGCCGCTGCAAGTTACCAGCGCATTTTCGCCCGAAGAATCAGCTGCATCTGTCGCAGCTTTGGCAATAAGGTAAAACATTTATTTTTCTATTTCTGTAGTAAGCTGATTACTTTTTCGAAGGAAGATCGACTATTGGCAATTACGATGTATTTGTCAACAATAACGTAGTTCAGCGAGACGATGCCATTATCGGAAAAGTCTACATATCTGGCTCCTCGGTACAGACTGCTGTTCTGAAAATTCTTTTGGCCGGAGGCCGCTACGAAATCTTTTTTCAAGCCAATCAAGATGAAAGAGCGAAGATCGTTTACCATGGTCTTTTCCCAGTCTTTCAAGTTCTTGTCCAACTGGTCCTTGTCCATTCCTGTCGAAAGTACGATTGCGGTTCCCGGACCTTTCTCTTCTCCTCCGCGGTACATGAATATGCGGTAAAAATTGTCCAGCCGATTGAAAAGTTCGCTTGGTACTTGCAATCTTGTTTTGTCGGATAATTCACCCACTGAAAGCTGTTTGTTCTGAACGTTGTACAAATTAATCTCCATCAAGTCATAAATATCTGGAGCAATAGTATGGAGAGCGTGGAAAGGATTCTCCCGATCATCGATCATCAAGCTTTTTTGAATCGGAGCTCCTTCAATGGTTTTGCCGGATTGGTCGACCGCGACTCTGGCGCCGCTGGTTTTATCCGGATAAGGATTGGCCGGCTCCCCGACCTTTTGAGCTGTTTCAGAATCAGGATCTCGGCTGAAATCTTGGTCAAAAGCAACTTGAGGTTTCTGGGATGATTCCGCATCGGTGGCCGCGGTACCTTCTCCAGTGGTTTTTTCAGTATCGGAGGTGTCTTTTCCCGCGATTAAAGATAGGATAATTGCGATTGTAATAAGCACTACCGCAACTATGCCGCCAATAATTAAAAGTTTACGGTTTCCACCGTTTTCGTCATAGTCTTCTTCAAGCTCCTCAATGAGCTTATCCTCCAGCTCGTCTTTTTTAATGTCTTTTGCCATTTTAATAGGTTTAATTATTTTGTTTATGTTTTTTGGGAATTTTTTATAATACGTAATACGTAATACGTAAATCAGTGCTAATCACGATTTACGGTTTACGTTTTATGTATTGTGTTTATTTTAAATGAAATTTATTCTGATGCAAATTGTCAAAGTTTGTCAAAAAAATGTCTCAAGTCTTTTAGTTGATTGTGCCGTGGGAGAGACTCGAACTCTCAGGGGTTTCCCCACCAGCTCCTAAGGCTGGCGTGTTTACCAATTTCACCACCACGGCATTCTAAATGAATCAAGAATTACGAATTACGAATCAAGATTAGATTCTTTAATTATTAAGTTGCGGATTTCTTCGTGATTCGCAATTCTTGATTCGTGATTCTCTAATTTATTCTACTACATCAGTCAGATTCTTTTTTTTCTTTTTCAAAATCATACTCTTTGCCAATTCAATTTCAAAAGTCCCGAACTCTCGTAGTATATAGAGGAAAAATATATAAAACGCCAGTAAAATCGCCGACCATACGGGAAAAGCCAGGCTCTCTCTCGGGAATAAATAAGACAAGCCGAGCATTAAAGCGGAAGCGAATAATATTTTAATTAAACTGACAAATCTAAACAAGTACCCAAAATAACGGTAAGTGTAAATAAGGATAGCTATCATAACAACCAACGAAGTGATAGAGGTGCCGATAACTGCTCCGAAAAGAGCATATTCTTTAATTAAAAAGTAGGTGGCAATTATATTGACAATTAATCCTATAAAGGATATCAGCATCGGCACTTTGACTTTGCCCGCTCCATTGAGCACGAAGGTCAAAATATAAAATACGGTTAAAAACCCTACTCCGAAAACGAAAATAGACATCGGCTCGGCTGCCAATGCGAATTTTTGCGAGTAAAATATTCGAATAATGGGGTTGGCGTAGATAGACATTAAGATGCACATCGGTACCAGGAACATCACCATTAAACGAAGCGACTGGCTGACAAGTTTTTCTGTTTCCTGGCGGTTATTACTTGAAGTGGCTTTAGAAATGGTCGGGAGCAAGATGATTGTTAAAGCATAAAAAAGATAGTAGGGAATGCGTCCGACTGTAATAGCGGCGTTGTAAATTCCTGTGAGAAAATCGTCATGAAGAATTCCTTTCACCATGTATAAGTCGATGGTAATCAGAAATTCATACGCAATCATAAAAAAAGTGACCGGCCAAGCATACTGGAGTAATTTTTGCCACTTAAAATTGCCGGATCGCTCATATTTATTGAAATAATCGTATATTTTAGCGCCTAAGAATACTAAGAAAGGAGCGAGAGCAAAACCCACGATGCCTCCTTCAAGGGAAAGATCCTGTGGTTTTAACAGCCAAGCCAACCCCAAAATAAAAATAATTCTTGAAATAGAGCGTAGGGTTTTGAGATAAGCTTGAACTTTAAACTTATGGAGGCCGGTGTAGTAGTAGAAATAAAATGATGCCAAAGCGAAGCTGGGAATTACTAGAGTAGAAAGTCTAAAAAGCGGAGTCAAAGTGGGGTCGCTCAATAAACTGGAAATAACCGGAGCAAGAAAATAGAAAGCGATTGTGACAACTCCGATCAGTATGATTTGGGCGATGGCGGCTTGTCTTTTAATAACGGGTATCAAACCCGGTTTTTTTTCAAAGACTTCGCTTAAATATTTAGCCATAGCCGTGGGAATCCCGTTTCCAATGAGGATTATTATCATTGTGGTAAGGGTGATTACCACTCCATACCGGCCGTAATTGGCGGGACCCAAAATTCTTCCCATTCCGCTATGGACGATATAGCTGGACAAATTGTAGAGAATTTCACTAATAAGAACAAACATGAACGATCTTGCTAGCATTAATAGTGGTTTTAAATTTTAAGCAAGGCTTGGGTGTTTGACATGTTTCTCGGTCGCAAGCTCCAGGTGCTCGACACGGTAGTACATGTCATGCTTGGTAGCTTGATCCGCTCCTCGCTTGCTCCTCGAACCGTGCCAAACGCCCAAGCCTAATTTCAAATTTTTAAAAATTTCTCGCCTACCTGCCATCCGTCTCCCGCCCCCATTGTTACCAGAATAGTAGGTTTTTTGAATTCGTATTTGTTTAGAAAGTCCAAACATTCGTTATGGGTGGGAAGATAAACGCATTTTTTTGAGTCTTTGCGGTTTAAAAGCTGTTGGATGTTCTCACTGCTTACTTCCCCGCTGTTTTCTCTTGCCGATCCATAAATCTCCAAAAGAGCGACTTGGTCGGCGATTTGGAGCGCGCTTGCGAACTCTTTAAGAAATTTCTTGGTGCGGGTGTAAGTATGAGGTTGAAAAATAACGAACAAGTCTTTTTTGGGGTAAGTTTTTTTTATAGCGGACAAAGTGGCTCGGACTTCTTCGGGATGATGGCCGTAATCATCGTATACTGCGACTTTGCCTTTTTTGCCTTTGTACTGCATACGGCGCTCGGTTCCTTGAAAGGATTGGAAACTTTTTGAAGCATATACCAACAATTCCTTGATCTTTGCGGGTTGAAAATTACTGTTATCGTATTGGATTGAGATATTTCTTATCAGAAGCAGCAAGGCACTGGTAAAAGCGTAAGCCATGCACAAGTTGTAAGCATTATGTTCGCCGATTAGTTTTGTCCCGAGAGCGATGCTTTTGATATGGGCGTCCGGCAAGTTTATTTCAATAGTTAATTTATTATTAGATAATTTTAAAATCCGGAAATTATTTCCTTTTCTTTTCCCACAAGTAAATATTATATGGTTTTTCAAGGACAGCAGTTTAAGTTCGTTTAGTAACTGGCCAACTTTAGGATCATCGCCGTTAAAAATGCCGATTTTTGGCAAAGAAGATTTTCTTTTCACCCACTTCCCCACCCATTTTTTAAAAGCGCCGTAATAGTCAGACTCTTTTTTATAGTAGTCCGGGTGATCGTAATCGATATTAGTTAGAATAATCGACCAGGGATTATAAAACCTAAGTTTATTCTGGTGTTCATCGGCTTCGATAACAAAAAACGAATTTTCCTTGGTAGGAACATAGCGTGCTATGTTCCTACGGGGAACCAGCGCGTTACTTCCCCAGCTGGTGACTCGGCTGCCAATCAAAGCGGTGGGATTAAGACCCAGGTTCTTTAGTGATTCTGCAACCAAAGCGGAAGTCGTTGTTTTTCCGTGGGAACCAGATATCGCGATGCCTATAGCGTTGTTGAATAACAAACTAACCGCTTGCGGATAAGAAATCAGGGGAATATTGTTTTTCTGGGCTGCCAGGAGTTCAGGATGAATCTTGGGCTTAAAAGCCGTGGAATAAATCACTAAGTCCGTGGTCTTTGGCAAATTTGACGTTTTAAAGCCTTCCTTAAAAGGAATCTTGAGTTTTCTGAGCACCTGATCGGTAAAAAACTTTTCTTTTGTATCCGAACCGCTGACTTTTTTGCCTTGGCTTTGTAGAATCTGGGCGAGCGCGGTCATACCGACGCCTTTGATGCCGACGAGGTAGATGTTTTTTGATGCAGCTAAAATGTTTTTGTTTATCTTCATAAGGGACATATGGACGATATAATATATTTCAAATTACATATTTCATATTCCATATATATTTCAAGTATCAATTTTCAATTTAAAATGATATATGAAAATTGAAATATACATGAAATATGAAACTTGAAAAATGATAAATTTAAAACAATCTTGCCCTCCTTATATTCTTATATAGTATAATATTAACAAATCCTAGCACTAATTTATAAAAATATCCCATGCCTTCTCTTGTTGACGATGTGAAAGACCGGCTGGATATTGCCGAGGTGATTTCCGGGTATGTGAAGCTGACTTCAGCTGGAAGCAACATGAGGGGTCTTTGCCCTTTTCATCGGGAAAAAACGCCTTCATTCATGGTTAGTAAGGAAAAACAAATTTTTCATTGTTTCGGCTGTGGCAAGGGCGGGGATGTAATTACTTTTGTCCAAGAAATCGAAGGAATGGAATTCAAAGAAGCTTTGCGATTGCTGGCAGAGAGAGCCGGGTTGGATTACCACAAGTACCAAGGCGCGGTAAGCTCAAATGAAACTCCCGACAACAAAGAAGTCCTACGCAGAGTCTTGGAAACGACTACGGCGTACTATCAGAAACAGCTAGCAAGCTCTGAAGGCCAAGTCGCCAAAAAATATCTTTCCGAAAGGGGAATTGCAAAAGATATGGTGCAAGACTTTCGTTTGGGCTACGCACCGAGGGCGGACGAGAGAGGCTATCCTTCGGCACTTTACAATTATCTCCGCGGACTAAGCTTTTCCCCGTCGGCAATCCTGGCCAGTGGCAGCGTATACAAGAAAGATAATCAGGATGTGTACGTCGATCGTTTCCGAGAAAGAGTCATTTTTCCGATTGCTGACAGTCTGGGAAGGGTGGTGGGTTTTTCTGCTAGATTATTGCCGGGTTCCGACAGCTCCCAAGGGAAGTACATCAATACTCCCAGTACCGTCCTATACGATAAAGGGAGTCTTTTTTATGGATTCCATCTTGCCAAACAGGCCATCAGGGAAAATTCCGAAGTGATTATGTTAGAGGGTAATCTAGATGTTGTCCTCAGTCATCAGACTGGAATAAAACAAGCAGTAGCCACTTGTGGCACTGCTCTAGGAAAAAAACAGCTGAGTTTTCTTCGACGCTACACCCAGAAGCTGACTCTGGCGTTTGATGCTGATATGGCTGGGGTGAAAGCTACTAAGAGAGCGGCAGAACTGGCCTGGGAGGATGAGTTTGACGTTAAAGTAATTCCTATAAAAATGGGTAAGGACGTAGCGGATATCGTTAAGGATAATCCGGAAATGTGGCTTAAGATGGTGAAAAAAAAGAAAAGTTTGGCGGGTTATTTTTTTAACCTGGCTTTCAAGAACCGGGATTTAAATCTGGATCAAAAGAAGGCTCTAGCGGATAAGATTCTCAAATTGCTGTCCAAAACTCCTTCCCGGGTCGAACAATCGCATTATATTAAAAAACTAGCTGAGGAAATTCGAGTACCGGAGACCCTTCTGTGGGAGAAAATATCCCAAAATAGTAAAATAACTGCAAGAACTAATTTTAAAAAGGAAGAAAGTGAAAAAACAGTTTCTTCTAAGGGAAGACGGGACTTATTGGAAGAAATGATAATCGGGTTGGTGTATAATCATCCCAAACTGTATTTTAAATATCTGGATAATGCGAGGAGAGCAGTTTTTATCGGACAAGAGACCGGAAACATTTGGCAAGAAATGAAAAATTTTCTCGATTCTTTTCCTCAGGACAAAAAAAATAAACTGAAAAGCGCTGATTTATTATTTTCTAACCGAACTTCAGGACTGATCGCGAAAGAATATGCCATTAAGGTTGAGAATGAGCTGGGGAGCGATCCCGATGAGGACATAGAAAAATTACAAAGAGAATTAATTGAATGCTATAATACCTTGGAAGTTGAGTTTCTAAAAGACAAAAGAGCGGAACTGCTTTCAGAAATAAAAAAACTTTCCACGGAAGACAAAGCGAAATTTCCCGATCTAATGAAACGGCTGGAGGAAATAAGCAAAGAAATTACGAAGAATCGTAATACGCAAATCGTAAGCGGATAAATCGTAATACAAAAATAAAATGCAATTTATCAGGAAGCCTGTTTTTCTGATAATACTGGCGGTGGCTTTGGTTTTTGTTCTACTGTTACTTCTGTGGCCTTCTGCTAGCTTACAAAAAGTTGTCGCACCGGCGGAAATAGATGGAAATAACTTTACTTTTGCCGTTATCGGGGATACGCAACGGTTTAACGCGGGGAGAAAAAAAGGCGGTCTTCAAAGAGCGGCTCAAGGCATCGGCCAAAAAAGAGCGGCCTTCGCAATCGCCATGGGGGATTTAGCTTCTGCTTGTTATGGGGACAGCAAGTGTGCGGACAAATGGAAAAAGTGGAAAAAAATTGTTTCCGCGGATATTCCCGAAGTCTATCCTGTTATGGGGAATCACGATCAGACAAACCATAAAGCTGATACAGTTTGGCGCAAGACGTTTGACTTGCCCGGAAATGGACCGGAAGATTTCGAAGAAATTGTTTATTCTTTTGATTACGGAAATTCTCATTTTATCGTGTTGAACAGCGGGACCAGCCACGCGGTGAATAAGGAGCAAAGAGAATGGCTGGAGCAGGATTTGGCAAATAATTCAAAAGAAAATATTTTTGTATTTTTTCATGAACCAGCATGGCCGGCAAGCGACAAAATTGATGAAAGCCTGGATGTCCACTCTGCTGAAAGGGACGCCCTCTGGGAAATATTGGATAGGTATGATGTGACGGCGGTATTCTCCGGCCATGAACATATGTACAGCCGAAGAAAAATAACTGCCGACCAGTATTCGGGAGCGCAGAATGAAATTTATCAATTTATCGTGGGAAATACTGACTCTTTTCGCCACGGAAAACCGAGAAGGAAAGTGGATTTCTACTACACCAACAAAAATTACGTAATCGTCCAAGTAAAAGGTCAAGAAATTACCCTAAGAGACTACTCCGCAGCGGGGAAGCTAAAAGATAAGTTTACTTTCTCAGATTAGAAAGATTATTTTTTCTTGGAAGTTTTCAGTTTTTTGTATAGCCGGCTTTTTTTACGAGCGGCGGTGTTCTTTTTGATAATTTTTTTCTGAGCGGCGCGGTCGATTATTCTTACGGCCTCTTTTAGCAAATCTTCGGCTTTTTTTACGGCACCGGAGTCTTCAATAGTTTCTCTGGTTTTTTTGATTATCGCTTTTAAATTCTTTTTGATTTCGACGTTGTGTTCGTGGCGTTTTTTGCTTACGCGCAAATACTTTTTTGCAGCAGATTTATTAGGCATGGGTTGATATTAAATTAAATTGAAAATTGAAAATCATGAGCTCCCTGCCTGCCGGCAGGCAGGCAAATAGCACTAAGTATTAAATTTCAAATTTAATACTTAGGATTTAGAATTATTTAGAACTTAGTGTTTTTAATTCGATGTTTCAAACTGGTAGCGCTTAACTTGATTAACTCTATTGATTTTTATGGCTTTTGTCAAATAAAAAAGTGCTTATAACCCAAGAACTGGTTAACATTTTCATATTATTTGCTTATGATGTTCTCAGCGAAAATACAACCAGCACCTTAAAAGGAGGAAAAAGATTGGAAAAGCGAGTATCACTCAAAAAATCCGTTGTAGCGGGAGGAAACGGAGACGACTTCAAAAAAAAGAGAGGATATCTAGAAGATCCATTGGAATACCTTCTCTCTAGAATCTCTGAATTTCCGGTTTTACCGAATGACGAGCAAGCTAGATTAGCGTTGCTTGCCCAACAGGGCGATCAGGACGCTAGAGTAAAGCTAGGTTTGTCTAATTTGAAATTCGTAATCAAAATAGCCAAACGCTTTCACAGACGGAACCTGGAAATCGAACTTCTTGATTTGGTCAACGAAGGATTCAAGGGGCTTTTTGATGAAGCGATCGATAAATACGATCCCAACGAAAATGCTAGTTTTTGTACCTACGCCCATTGGTGGATCGAGCAGAAGATCAGACTGTATATCAAGAATAACTCCCGCGTGATTCGTATTTCTATTCCCGCTTTGAATAAAATAAATAAAATACGCATCGCGTCAAGCATACTCTTCACCCTCTTGGGAAAAGAGAATCCCGATCCGGCTGAAATCGCGTCGTTTATTAACCGCGAAGAAGGGGGCGAAGAAATTACTTCTCGAGAAGTGGAATATCTGATCCAGTTGGACAGAGCGACTCTTCACTTGGACGGCTTTACTAATAGAGAGGATGGCAACAGAGTTGTCGACACCGACAATCTGCCCTTCTTAAAGGACAACAACAGGTTCGATCCTGAACAGCAACTGATTATCAAAGAAGAGTTGGAAAGTTGTCGGAAAGATCTTAACCGTTTGATTGAAAAATTAAAGCGCCTTTCTCCCAAAAAACGATGCGCGTTTATTATGTTTTATGGCTTGGACGGAAGCTTGAGCAGAAAAACGTTTCAAAGCGTGGCCGATTTGTTGAAAATTACCCGTCAAGCAGTGCAGCTTCGTGTTCAGAATGTATGGCAAAAGCTTTCGCTCTCTGACAACCGGTTGTGCGATAGCTGGGTTAGCGATACTCTGGAAAAAGCGAAACGGTTGGGGGAAATATTGCATCTTGACTACGAGGAACTGGCTCGATATCTTTTTCCTCAAGACGATGAATGTTCAGATCAAATTTAGGGAGGTGCCGTGACATCTCCCTCTTTATTTAAAATTATTTCCGATTATTTCAAATTATGAATATTCTTGTTATTATTTATTTATTCGTAATTCGTAAATCGTAACAATAAAGTAACGGAAGAGAATATCTTTGCGAATTATTACGCATTACGTATTACGGATTACAATTTACGTCAACAATTATGTCCCCAAAAGAAAAACAAACTTTGAAGAAATTTTTACCTCAATCAAAACCAGTCGAATCGCGAAAAACGTCCAACAACAAGCAAGGAGAGGATAAAACCATGCTCCATCTTCTGCGTTTTGGCATTGTTGTTGCGATTATAATTGTAGCGGGATTGCTTTTTACTGCCTGGGGAACTTACGCGGAAGGGTGGCAGAATTATTTTGTGGATTCGGTAAATAAAATCGTACCTTTTCCTGCTGTTTCGGTTGGTTATGGGAACTGGGTGACAATCAATGAATACAATGAAAACGTAAAAGCCATGCGCCGATTTTTGGAAAGCAAAGAAGCGGCTTACGGGGGAGGCAATTTTGATTTTTCGACTCCGGACGGGCTTAAACGATTGGCAATAATTAAAAAAAATATTTTGAATCAGTTGATCGAAGGCAAAATGATTGAAGTAATCGCTAAAAAACAAAATATATCCGTAACCGATGCGGAGCTTGCGGATACGACCAGTAAAATTATTAACCGCGATGGAAAACAAGCCGAAAACATCGCTCAATTAAACGTTCTCTATGGCTGGACAACGGAAGATTTTAAGCAGAGAGTAGTTAAAAATCTGCTTTATCAGCAGAAACTGGAAGATAAAATTAAAGCCAACGGCGAATTGGACAAAAAAGCCAGAAAAAAATTAGAAACAGTTAAGGAAAAAATTGCCGCAGGTACTAACTTTTCCGACATCGCAAAAGAATATAGCGATTCTCCCAGCAAACAATACGGAGGGACGTTGCCGGCATTTTCCCGGGACAATGCTCCTCAAATTATTTCCGATGCCGCATTCAAGTTGGGAGCAGGACAAGTGAGCGAACCAATCAAAGGGGAAGACGGATGGCATATTATTAAACTGGAAAAGAAATTTAACGAAAGTGGCAAAGAAAAAGTCGAAGTAAGCCATATTCTCATAAAAAACGAGGAATTAAAAGATTGGGTGCGAGAAAGAAAAGACGAATTTAAAGTTTCCGTTTATCTTAAACCGTATTATTGGCACGATCAGATGGGAAGATTATATTTTAAAGACGACGCCCTCAACCAAACTGAACAAGAATGGGATAGGTCGTATCTTAACGAAAAAACCCAGGAAACCGACTTTTTGTTGAATACGGGGAAGACGAGTAATCCGTAAATCGTAATAAAATGCCTTTGGCAGAAGCAAAAACAGAAAGGAAAAGCGAGCTAAAACTCGAAGAGCTTACCCCAGGCTTTATCAGCCCTCAGAGAGTGGCGGATGGATGGGGAATTAAAAAGGGCGATGTAGTCGCCGATTTAGGCTGTGGCGGAGGATATTTTACTATTCCGGTTGCGTATTTAGTCGGTGAGAAAGGGATAGTTTACGCGGTTGACATTATGGAAGGTCCGGTCGAAGCGGTCAGGAGTAAAGCTTTTCTAGAAAAGCTGAATAATGTTCAAGTAATAAGGGCGAACCTTGAGAAAAAGGGTTCCCTTAATAAATTAATCAAGTCGGGAGAATGCCAATGCGTTATTTTGGCGAATACGCTCTATACCTCTAAAAAGAAAAAATCGATATTGGAAGAGGCAAAGAGAATTCTTGAACCGAAGGGACAACTAATCGTGATTGATTGGGTAGAAAAAGTCAGCGACGCTTTTCGAAATTTTGGACCGCCTTTGGAATTGCGGATATCGGAAAGAGAAACGAAAGGTTTGATTGTTAAAGCGGGTTTTACTTTCAAGGATAATTTTGAAGCCGGTCAGTTCCATTACGGAATGAGATTTGGGAAAAAGTGAACGAGAAACCGAGTTTACAAGTTTACGAGTTGCCTAGTTAACGAGAAAATACGAATTAGAAATTAATTTTTTGAAATTTATTTAAAACTCGTCAACTCGTCAACTCGTCAACTCCGTAATTCGCAAACTATTTTTATGTCCCGCAAAAAGAAGAAAAAAAATATTGATATTGATAATGATGATAACGGAAAGATTTCTGCGATTGCCCAGCGATGGGTGGTTGCCGTTATTCTTTGGGGATCCACTGCTCTAATACTGTTGAGTTTATTGGGAGAAGCGGGAGTAGCCGGTCATTATATCAGGCTGGTCTTGGGAGAGATACTAGGACTGGGCAAATTTATTATTCCTTTTGTTCTTCTGATAAGCGGATATTGGGTTATTAGGCAGGAAAAGCTGGCCCATCCGTATTATCGGGTGAATGGCTTGTTTTTGTCATTCGTCTCGTTGCTGGCTATCTTGTCCTTGCTCGCCAACGGCAATACCGATAAGATAAACTTGAACATGATGAAAGGATCTGGGGGTTATATCGGATTCGTGATTGCCTATCTAGCGACATTCTTGGGATTTTGGGGCGGCTTAGTCCTTTTGGGAACGCTGTTTATCCTGGGTGGCATTCTTCTCTTGGACGGCTATTTCAGTTGGATTGAGAAAGAAGACCAAGAGATAGAGGAAAAAGAAAAAACCAAAGAAATGCTTCTTGAAGAACTGAGCAACATCAGCGAAGAAGAAAAACTAGCGCAAGAAAAGTTGCTAGGCGAAGAAAAAAGAAGCTGGAGTCTGCTTTCAGCTTTAAAAGGACTGAAGAAAAAAGTATTGCCCAGCAAAGAAGAACAAATCATTCGCGATCTGCAGTTCGATACGGAAGAATCAGATGATAATCCCCGGGATTCTGTCAAAGAAAACAACAATAATTCAGGAGAAAAACAATCGCCCTTTTCTTCGCATCGGATAAATGGGAAAGACAAGCGTGCTTCGGGTAAAGACCAAGCACCCGCTAAAATACCCGGATTGAGTGAGAATTGGAAATTCCCCCCGGTGAATATTTTGGAAAAAACCACGTCAAAAGCCGTGGCGGAAGACATTAAAACCAATTCGGCGGCGATTAAGAAAACCCTCATAAATTTTGGCATTCCGTCTGAGGTAGTCGAAGTAAACGTCGGCCCGACTGTCACTCAGTATGCCGTGCGTCCAGCAGAAGGAGTCAAGCTCAGTCGTATAACTACTATCCAGAGCAATATCGCCATGGCATTGGCCGCCCATCCAATTCGGATTGAGGCGCCGATCCCCGGCCGTCCCTTGGTGGGAGTCGAGGTTCCTAACAAAGTGAAGAGAATCGTAACGTTAAGGGATCTCTTAGAAGATCCGGCTTTCAAAAATGCTCAGGAAAAGCTTTTAGTGGCTTTAGGTGAAGATCCAGCGGGTAATTATGTGTATGCCGATTTAGCGGAAATGCCCCATTTGCTCATTGCTGGAGCAACCGGATCCGGTAAGAGCATCGGAGTGAATTGTTTGATAGCGAGCTTGCTTTACCGAAATACTCCCCGAGAGCTGAAACTTATCATGGTGGATCCTAAGAGAGTGGAATTGTCGCTTTACAATAATATTCCTCATCTGTTGACTCCGGTTATAGTGGACAATCATAAAGTAGTGAATGCTTTGAAGTGGGCGGTGGGAGAAATGGAAAGGCGCTATATCGTGATTCAGGAAACTATGTCGCGTAATATTGTATCTTATAATCAGAAGGTAACGGAGGGCGACATGGAACCGGAGGTGAATAAAGAAACAGGGGAAATTATTGAACCGGAGTATCTTCCTTATATTGTTGTAGTTGTAGATGAATTGGCGGATTTGATGTCCACTTCGTATGCCAAGGAGGTGGAAGCTTGTATTGTCCGTTTGGCGCAAATGTCCAGAGCCGTAGGTATTCATTTAGTACTCTCCACTCAAAGGCCTTCAGTCAACGTTATTACGGGAATAATCAAAGCGAACTTCCCCACCCGGGTGGCTTTCCAAGTGGTATCGCAGATTGATTCCCGCACAATCTTAGATATGGCGGGAGCGGAAAAGCTTCTAGGCAAGGGAGACTTGCTTTATATGCCGAAAGAATCCAACCAACCTCGACGTATTCAAGGAGCGTATGTCTCGGAAAATGAAGTAAAAAAGATGGTTGATTATTTATTGGATCAGGAAGTGGCGGATTATGATCCGATTGTGGTGAGACCCTCGGAAGCATCTGGCGATAGAGCCGACCTTCCGGAAGGCGAAGACGATCCGCTCTATGAGGAAGCTAAAAATATTGTTTCCAAAGAAAAAAGAGCTTCCACTTCCCTTTTGCAAAGGCACTTGCGCATTGGGTACTCGCGTGCCGCGCGCATCATGGATCTTTTGGAAAGCAACGGTATTATCGGGCCGGCGGAAGGTTCCAAACCAAGACAAGTGCTGACCGGCGGGCAATCCGGCGGAGGCGGAGAGGATATTCATTATGACAGTCCTGCCGAAGACCAAGCTCAGAGGGATAAATGGCAAGTGTGATTTTTAAGAATTACGAATCAAGAATCAAGAATTAAGAATAATGCGATTAAGAATAATGCGATTTCGATTTCTTTATTAGACCACTTATGATTTTGTGCGTTAGAATAGTTTGCTTTGCGTGTTTATTGAACTCTTCGTTGTCAATATATCCCACATCTCGCGCAGTTAATAATTGATCTTGAACTTCTGTCAATGAACCGTGGGAAATATAATAAAATTTCACTTTTTCTTTGTACGATTGCCTGGTAAAACCTTCCGCGATATTCGAAGTAATCGAGGACGAGGCTCTTTTAATTTGTGAAGAAAGCCCAAATAACTCATGTTTTGGGAATTTGTCTGTCATTTTATATATCATTATTTTCAATTTATGGCCCTCCTGCCATGCCCTGAGATCAGTAAAAGATTTTATTGGTACCAGATCCAGTCTTGATTCTTGATTCATAATTCTTGATTCAAAAATTAATATTTAAAAAGATAGATAGATAAGATAGATTTGATATAAATATTAGCATAGGCATCATTAAATAGTTATTAAAAAATTCTTAACCGAACCTCAAGAGATTTGACGCAGATAAAATTTATCCTGAGAATAAATATGCAATGACTTGGAAATCTTGAAACGTCAGTTTCATCCGAATTTCAAGCAAAAACCCGAAAAACGGAGACAAAAATAAAAAATCAACAGGAGGGGTGTTCCCAAAACAAATCGTGGTTTTGTTAGGGCACCTTTAAAAAACGTCAGGAGGTTGGAGTCGCTATGGCGGCCCCGCCTTTTTTAATTGCAAAAATTTCCGGGTAATTCGTGGATTGCCGATAATCTGATCTAAAAATATAGAAAAACAGAAAGAAAGCCCCGACCGAATCTCATGTTTCATGCTAAATGTTCTATGTTCTATGCTAAATGTTGAATGTTTCATGATTCCGTGTTTAGTCCTTTTTAAATAAGGTCTAGCAGGTCGAAAAAACGACAAAATCTATATTTAAACCCAATTGGGATTTAGGTTTTGTCGCAAATAATACTAAAAACAGAAAGCGAGGTGAAACAAAATGAAAAAAGCAATAATCGCAGGAACTTCCATTGCCACAATGGCTCTTATGGCCATGCCGGCATTGGCATTTGATTTCTGCCATTGTCCTACTCCTGATCCATGTCCTTGCCCAACACATATAACTGTTACCAATTTAAATGATTCGCATGTTGGTACAGCTAACATATCTGTTAGCAATTCCGGACTTAATGGGACAAGTCAATTCGGCAAAATAAACATTGCCAAAATTAAGACTGGCGATTCGACGGCTGTGGCTGCTGTTCAAAACCAAGTTGGCATTAACCAAACAATGATTGAACCAATTTCTAATGGTTCTATTAACGTAAATAATGTCAACCTTTCCGAAGTACGAACCCTGAATGCTGCTGTCAGTAATACTGGTGGCAATAAAGCCGTTCAAGGCGGATGCGTCAATGTAGCAAAAATCAAGACAGGAACGTCTGTCTCTTCGGCTAGCGTTGTAAATCTTGTAGGTCAAAATTTGACAGTTGTCGGAGATTACGAAATGAAATAAGGAAACCGAAGCAAAAGTCAGTCGTTTTGGGATGGCCTTCCGCTCGTGGGCGGAGGCCTCCCGAGACTGGCGAAAAGCCAGTTGTTGAGTTACCTAGTTGACGAGTTAACAAATCGAAGTTGTGGTTAAAGTTTATTTAGGTTTGCATTTTCTCGGCAACTCGGAAGCTCCGTAACTACTATTGAAAAATGCCACATCGATTTTGTCGGAAAATTTTATCAAAAACTCGAATCGCAATAAATATTGCAACGATATTTGCTTTGGTCTTTTACCAATTGTTTTTGCCTTTTACGCTCATTCAAGCCAGTGCGGACGAGAGCCCTGCTCAAACCACTGCAACCAGCGAACCTGAAAACTCAAATAGTAATGATAATAAAGATAACAGCAACGATAACAAAGAGATCCTAGGTCAAGCTCAGGATGATACAACTGAGAAAACTTGCGAGGTAAAAAATAGCGAACTGACTGATTATTGCCAAGAAAAATTGGATTGCGACGATATTGATAAATGTCTGGTTAAAAATTCCTGCGGGGAGATTAAAAAATGCCTAACGGTTGAGATTGAGAACAAAAATGAAACAGAAGTGAATAATAATGTGAATTCGTCTTCTAATACTGGGGAAAATGAGATAATTCAGGAAAACAGCAATGAAAATTCTAACGGAAATTGCAATGATAATTCTGAAGGATTCGATAATGCTAATGACAACGGCAACTTAAATGCAAATGAGAACACCAACAGCAATGAGAACTCGAATGAGAATACAAACTCAAATGAGAATAACAATAGCAGCATAGATCCTTCGGCTCCGCAAGGCTCCGCTCCCTCCTCCGCCGAGGCTCCGGCGGGCGGGCAGGATGACAATGGCGGTGAAGCCGAGATTGATACAGGCGACGCGGTGGCGACGTCTGATGTTTACAACGAAGTAAACACGAGTATCGTAAGCGATAACTACCAACAAACAACAATAAATATCGAGGGCACTCATGACGGCGATATCAATCTGCTTGAGCAATTCGAATCAGTGGTTGCCAATGATACCGAAACGGAAACAGGGTCGCTGACCGTTCATAACGAGAACATCGCCGAGGTAACCAATGAAATCGAAGTAAATGCCAATACCGGCGAAAATTCAATCGAAACCGATGGTGGGAATGCGAACATTCAAACTGGCGATGCGGTGGCTCTTTCCAATACAGTAAACGTTGTCAACACCGCTATTGTCGGCAATAACGTTCTTTTCGCGGTGGTGAATGTCTATGGAGAGTGGAACGGTGATTTAATCGTGCCGGGCGAAGGCCTATTGGAAGTTGCTCCGGAACCGGTTTATGCTGAAACGGTTATTATGAATGAAAACGAGGCGGATGTTGAAAACGAGGTTCTAGTTGAAGCTGATACCGGGAATAACGCGATAGACTCAGAAGGAAACAATAATACTGCCGATATAATCTCAGGCGCGGCCTACGCTGGCTCGGAAGTAGTGAATATTGTAAACACTAGCATAGTCAAAAACAATTTTTTCTTCTTGATGATCAACAACTTGGGGTCTTGGACAGGCCAGATTTCCAACTGGAGCGAAGAAAGCGGATCTTATAGCAATATTTTCACTTACGATTTCGGAGTGTTGGACGGTGGGGAAGCCCCGACAATTGACGGATTATTGGCGATTTTTAATAAAAACTCGGCCAAGGTGGAAAATAATGTGAATGTTTCGGCAAACACTGGAGGGAACACTATTGAAACGGAAGGAGACAATGCACAGGCTTTAATTGAAACCGGCAATGCTTGGGCCCAAGCTAAGATAATAAATTTCATCAATACTAATATTATCGGCAATAATTGGTTGTTTGCCGTTGTAAACATAATGGGCAAATGGAACGGGGATGCGGTGTTCGCCTATCCCGACTTGTCGGTCGCCATATCGGATGGCCGGGACCAAGTGAACCCGGGCGAGAATATATCTTATAATGTTACCTACAAAAATAATGGCAAAGCGGCTTGCGATAGCACGAATATCTTGGTTTCGCTTCCTTCTTATGTTACAAGCGGGGGCAATTTGAATTTCTCGTTGGCGGGGTTGAAGCCGGGAGAAGAAAAATCTTTCAGCATCTCCGCGGTTGTCAGCAACGATGTTCCCGAAGGAAACACCAACTTGGAAACGTTGGCGGGGATAAATACCGGCACCAAGGAAGTGGAATTGGGCAACAATATGGGAAAAGATGAAACAATTGCTTATCGAGCACCGCTCGTGCCGGCGAGCGCCGGCGATAATGAAAACCCGGGCAATGCGTTTCTTGGCGGTGTAAAAGAAGAAAAATCCAACCCCAGTCTTACTCTTACGCGTGAAGTGAAAGACAATCGTATCCATGCGGGCAAAACTGTTACTTTCAACATCTTTGTCGAAAACACCGGAGATGTTCCGCTTAAAGATGTTATTGTATTCGATGAAATGAAAATAACTGCCGGCACTGTAGGTAGCTTTTCTTGGAATTTAGGAGACATGAAACCTGGTCGGAAACTACGGATTCAATATAAGCTAGCGATTAATGTCCAGGCGCCGTCCGGCTCTTATAGGAATACCGCTTCGGGTTACGGATTTGATGAGAATGACAATAAAATAACTGCCAATGAAACTAGCCAGAAGATTACCGTATTAGGAAACGAGACTAGTAATATTGTTTATAACGATTATACCGACGGCCAGAATCTTTTTCAATACGGCGACAGCATGATAACCGGCGGGATTTGTTTTCTCGACCACTGGCCGGCGGAAGATCTTATTAATGAAGCCAATGCTTCCGGCCAGGATGCTTTCATAGCGGGAGCGAACGAATCAAATAAGCCGGAGTTCCCTATCTGGATGTGGCTGGCCGCCGCCGCGGCATATTTTTTGGCGATCAATTGGTCGTTGTTTCCCAAAAGAAAAGAGATAATCGGGATGCTTGCGGGAAGCGCGATTTCGGAAATGGTTCCGGCGGAAGTCGAAGAAGAATCGTATGATCCGGAGTATTTAGAAGAAGAAATACTAGAAGAGGAAATCAATGAAAACAACGGTTACAAAAGTTAAAAAACATTCGCGTACTTATTTAGTGCCCCTTGTTATTACTTTGGCGGCGGCAGTTTTTTGGTATTATTTCGGCGACCGCGGGCATTGGTGGTGGCCGGTGTTAATTGGTGGTATATTGGTGGTTAATGTATGGGTTTTTGTTACTAATAAAAATGAAAGGGGGTGAAAAAATGAAAAAACTAATAGCATTTTTGGTGGGTTCTGCTTCTCTGTTAGTTGCTTCTGTTGCCTTCGCGGCGGGAGGTTTTGATCAATATGGTTATAATGATACTGCTCGGATTTTTAATGGCACTGGTGAAAGTTGGAGTTTAGCAAAAGGATTACCTGCTGACTATCTAGGAGACTATGCAAAAGATAAACTTGTAATGAAGTGGAATGCTGAATGGGATCGTGGAAACGCTGAAGGTTGGACTGATCCGAACGGATATGATGCTTGGGAAAACAATGAATGGAACGGAAATACTAAAGGCGGTTCTGGCGCAGTTTGGCATTACAAAATTGTGTGGGTAGGAGATTGCAACGCGGATACCAGTCTAGTACCTGATGGTGGATATTGTATTTGGGGACAATTTGCAGTAATTATGGACCAGGGTAGAGACCCTAGTTTTGGACCTGGACATTTTTGGTTTGCTCACGCCAACCCGACAGGTTATGGAGCATCTAAATAATCTAGAATACGTAAACAACAGAAAGGGGGTGAAAACATGAAAAAAATATTACTGAGTCTCGGAACAATTTTGGCTGTTGCTGGATTTTTGTCAATTGCTTCCAATGGAGCTCAAGCAAGCGGGCCGACTAAAATCTCGTTAAAATGGCAGAAAGAGCTGAAGCCTGAAAATTGTAATGCTGTTGGAAAACCTATCGTTAACGTCTTGCAAAAAGTGTCTAAAGACGCTGATTCTGGCATAGCAGGCAATTATTGGGCATTTGACAATTATACTAGACATATCCGAGTATGGAATACTCCGACAGAAGGAGCCTATTGTACTATCGTAAAGTATGAAGGCGTTTACAGCACAATTCCTGGACAAAAATCTCCTGGCAATACCGCGATAATTTCTAAAAAATCTTGCGGTTCCATGCAGGGCGGTTATATTGGTACAATTAAGGGAAATCTCCTAGATCCGACGCTTTGGCAAAAGAAAGGATTTGTGGGAAAATATGATTATAACTGTGATGTAAACGGCGTATGCCCAGGCCGGGTTAGTTGGATGGACCAGTATTTCCAGGGCGGTTACGGGTTTGATTATATCTGGTGGGGCTGGATCTATCGCGGAGACCACCACGGCACATGGGTGAACGCTCAAGAGGGAAATATGGGCGATATAAAATAAGAAGAGATAGTGACAACAAAAAAACAACCCTTCAGTTTTACTGGGGGTTGTTTTTTATTCTTAATATAAAACCAAAAATCCGCCTTTTGTGCGGATTTATTGGCGACACCCAACTTGGTGTGGTTCGCTAGCTTTCACCTAATTTCAAAGTACTATATAAAAAAAATAAGTCAATCATACAATAACTATCCAGCCTACACCGTGGAGCTAGGGGGATTTGCACCCCCGGACGTCTAGGTGAAAGCTAGTGCCCACACTTCGTTAGCCCCACGGTAAAATTATTATACAGTATCGTTCATTAAAAACTGATTAAAACATTCTTAACTGAACCTCAAAAGACTTGACAAGAGTGTTTAGGGATGGCATACATGCAGGTTAAATTTAAAACACCTGAATATGCGTTCTAAACACTCGAAGAGGGTTGATCGATATTTCGCGACTTTCGTCTCGACTTTGATTATCGCTTACCTATTTATCTTCACTTACTTGTTTCTAGGGTTGCAGGACACAAAAATTATGCGTTGGGCTTGGTTGTTTTTAGCCCTGTCTTTTGGTATTGACGGTCTTAAGATGATCGTGGAAAGTTTAGCCTCTCAAAAAATCCATCCCATTGAGACCGAAGAGGATAAACTCACTGTAGTAATTGCCGCTCATAATAGTGCTGGCGTTATCGCTGGAACAATTCGAAGTGCGCGGGCAGCTCTTCCCAAAAGTCATATTCTGGTGGTTAATGATGGTTCGGAAGACAATACCCAAAGAATAGCTGAAAAAGAGGGTGCAGAAGTTTATTCCTTGCCTAAAAACCGCGGAAAAGTGGGAGCGATTCACAGTGTAATAAGTAAAGTGCCGACTCCCTACATACTTTTACTTGATGATGATACAGAGCTAGTAGACGCAAAAATTCCTACTAATCTTTTGAAAAAACATGATGCGGTTGCTTTTAACGTTCTTCCTTTTGGCAATAGACTGTTAAGCCATTTTCAAAGGCATGAATACCGTAAAAGCTCGGAAATAAGCAAAAAATTTCATTCCCATACCGCTACGGTTCCTTGCATATCTGGAGCTTGTGGTCTTTTTCGTAAAAGCGCTTTATTGAAACAAAAAAGTCTTCACAGCGGTGAATTCAGCGGAGAAGACTTGCAGAGGACCCTTCTTATCCATAGACATGGTAAGGACAACGGAGTTGCCTATGTCACCGAAGCTGTTTATACTCATGCTCCCCAAAAAGTTGGAGATCTTTATATTCAGAGGGTTCACGGTTGGTGGCCCGGACTATGGAACAACTTAAAGCATTTCTTTTACCTAGGTTTTTCCAAAAAAGTGCCTTGGAGATTGCGCTATGATGCAATTTATTCTATATTGCTCGTTCTTACTGATCCTTTGAGAATACTTGCGTTGCCAGCATTAATTTCGGCTCCTAACCGTTTTATTCTTTTCTATTTATTCTATATTCTTATTGAAGCTTTTCCTTATTTTCGAATGGGAAGAAAAGAAAGTATTTTAGTTTTGCTTTTGGCGCCAGTATATGGGATGTTTGGGCTTTTTGCTAGAACAGTAGGTTTTTTTGTTTGGATTTATCGGCGCTTTACATCGCTTGGAAAAATGAAAACTGTTCCTGACGCTTACCTTCATGCTCCTATTGGACAAAGAGTTTTTGCTTTTGTATTCGGCAGTATATTTTGTTTTTCCTTAATTGCTCTTGGGACGTTTGAAAATTCTACCCAAGCAGGGATAGAAATAAGCCAGGGTTCAATCAAGATTCAACCAGTTCAGGAAGAGGTAGTAATAAAGGCGAAGCTTGTTGAGAAAATACCAGTCGATAAAGAAAAAATTTATACGGTAACCGTCGAAAGGGGTGACGGGGGTATTATTGTCGCTCGTAAAGCCATCTCAGAATACCGCAACGACTTTGGAGGATATAGCGACTATCAAGTTCGTCTTTACGCTGAAGAAGAGATGGGAAAATTTATAAAGGCGGGTAATCCCAACTTTAAAGTGGGTCAAAATTTTAATTTTCCCCGGTCGGAAGTTAAAACCTATCTTGAAAAAGGCTTAGCTCTCGCAAACCAATAAAGACCAAAAAACTCCATTCTGTGCTAATTAGGGTAAGTCTGATTATTCTAGTTCCTGGATTTTGTAGTTGTCCATATCGACATCCATGAAGTCGGTGCGGATACCGCCGTATCCGGCAGATTTAATGGCTTCCCCGCCATATTTAGCGTTGTTGTCAACAGATTCAAGAACTAGTTGCCAGTTTCCGCTTTGGTTCTTATCTATATACAGTTTCACAGTCACCGTATCGTCAGAATTAGTAACAACTTCGCTCTTTATCCCAATCCAAGTATGCTTCGGCAAAAGATTAGGTTTGTCTTCCCGATTATACTTGCCTTTATAGACCCGCTTCTGCCCCATAGTATAATATTTTCCTTTAATTTTTTTCTTAATTACTGCTTTTCCGTCAACTCGAATGCCCGTATAGTACAAATTGTTTCCATCCTGATAACGGTTAAATAAAAGCAATCCATTGGATTCATTGCGATATTTGCTTTTGCTTAAATTATTGCGGTTGATCCGGAAATACGCCTCTTGGCTTAAATTATTCCATTTGCTCCTAGTTACCAGGCGAAAAATATTTTGGGGATGAGATCCATTGTCGGTATCTCTGGCGTTAGATTTTCGATATCTTTCGTGCCATCGATTGGTTCTAGGGACCATCTTTTGAAAAGTCTTTCCAACTTTTTTTTTCGAGTAAAAGTATCCGCCGGAATTCAACCACCAACCGGGGCTGGTACTTTCCTCCATACTGCCGGTTTCTTTAAGCTTAATGTTGTCAAAATTATCACTGAAAAAATTGCTGGCACTGACATTTTGGTAGTCGAACGTTAGATAAGGAAATAATTTATGGCCCCAATCGCTTTTATAAAAATCAAAAAGAAAAAGCATAAGACAAATAATGGCAAGAGCAGCTACATGCTTTGTATTATTTTTTTTAGTTTCAGATGTTTCTGAGAATAGGCTTTCCATAAAGGTAAATAAAAATGCTTTTATTAATTTCTAACATTATTTTTTAATATTGGAGGAATAAAATTATCGATGCTTGATTCTCTAGATATTAAATTATTATCGGGATCGTTTATCTTATCGACAGTTACTTCTTTGATGTTAATTTCAGCGTTATTTATTACGGGATCCCAGGATTTAAAGGCGATACCTCCATGGTCCAAGGAAGGAGATAAATTTTCACTATAAACCAAAGAACTATTCCCTGACAAGCACTCTAGACTATTATTTTTTACCTTAACCCCGAGCTCTAAGTCGTTTCTTCCGGGAAGATTTTCTGTTTCCGCTTCATTTAAAACAACACTTCTCCCGTCGTTGGTCTCTACAATCTGAACATACCTATTAGAAAAATTGCAGGAGACGTAATTAGAGTAATCTCGAAATCTTACTATAATTGATAAACTTTTCCCTTTTAACCAATCCATTTTTGTTTTAAGAGAATAATTTTTCCATAAGTAAGTACCGTCTAGAAACAAAGAACTTCCGGTAGATTCTGGAGCCGACTTGAGAGTCAAAGAGCCGTTACCCATTTCACTAACACCGTCATTGCTGAACCACCCGTTAAACTCGGAAAAATTATCGTTAAAAGGAAGACTTTTTTCTCCCGATATTTTTAATATCTCGAGTAAATTTTCAACCGTCCATTCTGGTCTAATATTAATTCTTTTAAAGAAATGGCTGTCTTCACCAGGGTAGTTATACAAAAAATTATTTCCTAAGCTTACCTGAACAAAAGAGATTGGATATATATTCCCGACCATATCCCCAATAACAGCTTCTGCATTTGGATTATTTAACGTAGACTCTCCGCTGTCACCAAAAGGAAAAGCAAAAGCTATGGGATTTATACCAAAATTATTTTTTAAATCATTTTTTGCTCCTACAAAATCATCCTTAATTCTCTTGCTGAATTCATCATCAGTTTCAATTCTTTTATTTTCTATCCACAATTTATTGCTAAAAAAGTGCCCCTTAGTTCCGCTTGAATCAATTAACTCCATCTCGTGGCCATTTTGGGTATGTGGTTGCAGATCCCATCTTCCCGAGTCAACCATTTTTTGCAATTCTCTCTCCGATAAGTAAAAATTACTATTTTTAACCGAAATGTTATTGGTTATAACAAACATAACAGCATTGTAGCCAAGTTCTTTTAGGATTGGATCCGCAGGATAGTAGCTGTCTTTTCTTCCATCATCGAAAGTTAGCAAGAAAGATTTTTCCGGTATTTTTTCCAAACCTTTAACGCATCTGTAAAATTCTTCTAGCGTAATAGTTTGATAACCCGCTTTTTTGAGGGCGAACATCTGGTCTCTGAATTTATTTATAAGGATATTTGAACCATCTTCTCTGTCCACTACTCCATGATAAAGCAGCACGGGTACAGACTGTTGCACCGAATCGGATGCTTTGCAACTGCTGACCCCCTGGTTATTATTAGTGATTTTATTATTGTAGATCGGCAAATATACCTCGTTGATGTACTCTGGCTTAAAATTCGATATAAAGTCTTCTTTTAGGTAATAGCAATACAAAAGCACTCCTTGGACAAGCAGGATTAAAGATAAAACAAAAACTTTTTTTATAATACCAAACTTATGTTTACTCATAATTCTTTAATTTCGACAGAATAGATCTCGGCTTTTACGTTTCCGGTAACTTCTAAACAAATAGGATACCTCTTATCGTCCCCATATCTTTGTCTTTTGAATTCATAACTCGTTCTGCCTCGTAGTACTAAACAATCATTACCGACTTCATAGATGGAAACCCATGATTTCTGTCCTTTAACGGTGAGTTGCATTTCGTAAAGAGTATTTTCTTGAGGTGTAAATTTTGTGCTCGAGTCAGATATATTTTCAATTTTTGGTTCTTGATCTTGAATACTGTTTCTCTCTATCGGTATAACACTCACAAGACCTAACTTATCCCATTCAAACGACACAAAAGCGCCAAATGAATCATGGCCAGGATCGTAGAAAGGGTCGAAATCGTAATTTACTCTAAACCAAGTGTTTTCACGTTCTTGTCCATTTTTGGGAAAATTTGTTAACTTGAATCTTGTCCGAAGAGAAAAATTCATCGGCGTTCCGTATTTTAAGATCATTCTGCCATGGTCCCCATTGCTGGGATATTGTGATTGGCGTACATTTAGCAGTTTTGCTGCGTGTTTTCCAAGAGGGGTATTATCAACGTCAAATAATCCGTATTGGGGACGGGCATTGGGGGAAAACCATGTTCCACCAAGCGAATTTTTCTTCTCCTGAAAACCGTCCTGGGCTCTTAAATCATCCATTAGAATTGTCTGCTCTTGAAAATTCTTATTTTTTCTCAAGGTAACTTCAAACCAAGTGATATTTTTCATATCCAATTTTCCGCTATCTGAGTAGTAGCCGTTGTCACCTCTCCAAAATAAATAATTCCAACCGTTATTAATCCAATAGTCAGTCCATTCTTCACTAGGAGTTCTTTTCTCCGGGAAATCAATATTTGGGTAGATATCATCGCTATCGTAATTATTAGGGATGTTCACTTGCAAATTGTTTATTTCTTGAAATTCTCTAAACTGATTGTTTTTGTCGCCAATCTTAAGGTTAACTCCCGATAAACCATCTCTATCTTTAATTTTCATCCACATAGAGAAAATGCCTGAATTTATCCATCTCTCCATATCAATTGGCTCAGCTAATTTTTTCCTTATGACTATGTTGTCATCTAGAGAGTCTGCGCCAGAAGGTATATTGAATAACAAAGAGTACTTGCCACTATAGCTTTCCGGGTCTATTTTAATATCTGATACAGCTCCCTTGAATTCAAAATTATCCTGATTATCAAATTGCTCTATCAGTTTTGAGTTTTCACTATAATTATCAAAGTTATCTTTGAAATATTTGATAGTCTCCGAGCTATTTATAATGTTTTGGGAATATGTGCCAACAGCCGAGGTATCATTAACAAACTGATTATCATTGGCGCACATAGTTTTTTTATATAAATAATCGCAAATTCCATAGGGATATATTGCGAAGACTAAGCTAAGAAAAGCTAATTCAATAAGATATATTGTATATGTTTTTGTGTCCCGTGCCATAAATTATCTAGTTCCCCATCGGGAGTCTCTAATGGTTAAAATTGCGTAAGGAAGCTGCCAAATTAATACAAAAGTATAAAATAATGCAAAAACAATGCCATATATCCAATTTCTGTCCCTAACATAAATATTGTAGTAAAGACCATATACTGTCGCCATTAGGAGCAAACCGAATATATAAAAATACGGGAAATTACCCGTTGAATACGGATACCAAAGCATAATTCTTATAACTATAATCGGAGCGATAAATGTTAGTATGACTCCTGTATAATAGGAGACACTCATAATTGGATTTCTCTTCCAGATAAAGGAGGAAGCAATAATACTCTCCCGAATCCAAGATTTTTTCCAGCGTAACTGTTGCTTAAAAAATTGTTTGTAATTATCGGGAACTATTGTATATGATAGGGCCAAAGGATTATAAAGTGTCTGATACCCCTTTCTTAAAAGGAAATTTGTCAAACTCCTGTCGTCGCCATAAGTGCATCTGACTCCTAAAAAAGTTTGTTTAGACCAATTCTCCAAAATTTCTAAAACATATTCCCTACGGTAGGCTGAACAGCAGCCAGAACAGCACGTTACCGTTCCGAAGACGGCCTCGGCACCCTTATAAGCTTTAAAGGCAACAAAATAACGGGCCGATTGCATTTTCGTCAGCATATTTTTGCTAGTATTAGCAACGAAAGCATGACCCGCTACTGCACCGACTTTTTTTGAAGAAAAATATTTAACAAGCTCGCGTACCGTATTGGGTGTTACAAAGCTGTCAGAGTCTATGAATACGATTATATCGTTTTTTGACTGAAGGACGCATTCGCCCATACCATCTCTTTTCCCTCTATTTATCTTCCAATCAATAACTTTAACTTTTACACCCAAAGTGGTAGCGATTCTTTGGGCTTCATACATTTCAGAGAGAGTGTTGTCGGATGATCCATCGTTTACTGCGATAATATCGAATTTATTTTTTGGATAATTACTTTCCGCAATTTTTAATATTGTTTCTTTGATATTCCCCTCCTCGTTTTTTGAGGGAACACCAAAGGAAACCGTAGGCTCGTACGGTTGTTTGAATCTCGGATGATTATAATCGTGGAAGTAAGAAATTACAAAACGACTTAGAATGTAGAAAGAAACTGTAACACTATAAAGTTTAAACCAGGTACCGGTATAGATGTCTTGAATAGTGATCAGCTTTATTATCAATATCAAATATATTATAAAATAAAACAGTATCCAGGAATTAATATTTCTAATTTTATAGAAATTTATTATTTTAACTAAAAAGGAAGAGTTTTTTTTGGAGAATGAGTCAAATCCTTTACTTGAGGGCAGAACTTCAGCAATAGTATTCATAAATTCAAATGATTTTTTATCTTTGTTTAAAGGTAAATCATTTCTTCTACCCTAAAATTTTGATTCAGGCAAAAGATTTCTCTGTTAACCTTGGTTTGACGAAAGCGTAAAGGTTTGGGAAATTGACGAGATATACTTTGATTGACGTTGTTCTACAGTCAAAAGACCGAAGAAATGGAAAACGGAAGCAAAAAACAGTTTACCACCAACAGGAAAGGAAGGAGGAACTTTCAATGGCGGAGATGTTTAGGGTTACGGGCAGAAGAGAAGAAAGAATCTCTCTTAAAAAGGGCGATCTTTTCGCTATCAAGTTCAATTGTTCTGTTCGCGGGATGTTTTCGTTCATGCCTTACAAGGATGGAGTCTCGCCCGATGACAAAAAGCCAGTGGTACACATGAACTCCGGAATCTTAGGGGACGGTAACGCTCAGGAAAAATCGGAGGAAATGCTCGCCTACATCATCGGTCAAATTCTCGGTTGGAACATTCTCCCAACAGAGGAGATATTCGCGGTCACATGTGAAAGGGAAGGAAAGATTACCCTTGAGAAGGGCGATCTTTTCGCCATCAAGTTCGGTTGTTTCGAATGCGGGATGTTCTCGATCGTTCTTTATAAGATCGCAAAACCCGGCAACAAGAAGTTGGCAGTGCAAGCGAACTTCGGACCCTTCGGGAACGACGGCAATGATCATGAAAAGTTAAAGGAAGAGCTGGCCCACATCATCGGCCAGACGCTCGGTTTGAACATCGAGCCTGTCTATGCGAGGTGACTCGATAAACGTGCCATCGCAACCAGCCTTGAAGTTTCCAGCTTCAAGGTTTTTCTTTATTTAGAGACAGAATAATTACTTTTATAAAACCAAAAATCCGCTTTTTGTGCGGATTGTTGGTTTATCACCAAATTAATAATACTAAATTTAAAATAATATTCCAAACTCATTTAAACCCCATGATCTTCTTAGGTTTTTCTTCTTCGCCTATCATTTTCTTAAGCGTATCGAATATAATCTTAAAATTCTTATCATAGTTTCTCTCCATTCCCTCTATCTTTAATCGCAAATTCCTATTCCCTGCCAGCATGTGTCTAATCCTGATAAAAGTCCGGATAATTTGGATGTTCACTGTTATAGCGCGCTCGCTGTTTAAAATTCCCGATAGCATAGCAACGCCGTATTCAGTGAAAGCGAAAGGAGAGCTTCTAAAATGTTTTCTTTTTTCTAAAATCACAATTTGTGATTTTAGAATTTCCTGAGATTCATCTTTGCTCAACTGAAACATAAAATCCGAGGGAAATCGCTTTAAATTTCTTTTAACCGCTTGGTTGAGGACCATTGTTTTAACTCCATAAAGCATAGCCAAATCTCTGTCCAACATAACTTTTTTACCCCTGATTAGAAATATTCTACTGATTATCCTTGCGCTCGGCAGTAAAAAATTTTCTTTCATTATAGTTTTTGTTAGTAGTTAAGGAAATATCCTAAATTATATTATATTAACACAACCAAGATTAAAAACTGATTAAAACATCCTTAACTGAACCTCAGGAGATTTTTGGTTGACACGGTTTTTTCGAAAAGATATATTTGATTAACCGTATTTTTTAAAATTTAAAAAACGAAAAATGAGTAAAAAGTCCCTCGCGGTTCTCGGAGCTTGCTTTTTGTTTGCACTGGGTCTGAATTTGCAGCCAGTCTCGGCGAAATCCGCAAATAATCAGGACGTTCCCGATCAGGATGGGACGTATGATATTCCAGGAAATCCCAACCTCAAAGTGCGGGTGTTCGTGCACAATCCTAAACCAAAAAATGCTAAAAATCAGCTAGGAACCTGCCCGTCTGACATAGATGCAGGGCCGCTAGTGCATCCGGCAGGGTGGCATTTGCCCAGCAGTTGGAATTATTATATAAATCCTTCCAGCGCTCCGAATAGTACCATTCGAACCAATCTAAGCAACATATCCGCTGATGCGTTGGGAAAATGGGCGGTTGCTAGCGGAAGCAAGGTAAGTTTTGTCCCAAAAGGAAACACAACCGTTAGCAGAAAAGGACTAGACGGAAAAAATATTATTGCTTGGGGCAGTGCTCCCGGATCAGCCTTGGCAGTAACTTACACTTGGTACAATACTCAAACCAAGCAAGCGGTGGAATCGGATATTATCATGAATAAGAAGTTTCCTTGGAATTGGACGCCGTACTCCTCAGTTTGCCCCAGCGCTCTTTACTATGACGCGCAAGATATCCTCACGCACGAGTTGGGCCACTGGATGGGACTGAATGACGAGTATGACACAAGCTACGCTTACAACACCATGTACGGCTACGGATCAAAAGGTGAAATAATCAAAGACACTCTGACCACCGGTGATGCCGACGGAGCCGCCAATATCTACCGCTAGAATCCGAGCATTTGCCAAACAAACAAAAACAACCCTCCTTGCAACTAGGGGGTTGTTTTTGTTTAATATGAGCTCTATTTAACAGTTGAAATCACGGGTCGATTTGGACACACTTGCATTTGGATTTGCATGAGTACTCGCATTCGCAGGGGCCTTTCACCTTTATCTTGAAGCAATAGTCCACTCCCATATCCAAACCGTCGATCTTGATCTTTCCCTTTCCATCGCAGTCGAGCTTCACTTTCTTGAATTTCACGGTGAATTTATCGCCAGTTTTCTTGTTTGTGATTCTAACCTTGACTTTAACCTTTTCGCCTTTATTCTCTTTGTCTTTGATTTTCAAATCAGCGGAATGGGTGTCGAAGCTCTCCGCTTTTTTAATCTCGGGGCGCCATCTCAATCCGTCATCATGCTTGTCTTTGGAATGGGCGCTTGCGGCGTTCACTCCCGTAAAAACAAACAACGCCACCGCGAAAAGCAGTATTAATTTGAGGTTTTTTAGCATGGTGCAGGCGTTAGTTTTTTATCTTTCTTTCTTTTTTTCGACCTTTATCGGTAAAGTACTATTCTGCCTCCTTATGCCTCTAAACCTCCTTTTAGATAATTTTATTTTAACAAATCACAAAAGTCAAAATCATTTTTTGAGGTTCAATTAATAATTTTTTAATCAGAATTTTATCTTGATGTGCTAAGGTAAATAAATAAAGTTTGGATTTTGCTCTCCCCAAACTTTTAAAAATGTAGAGACTCCGCTACGGCGGGGTCTCTACAACTCGCTAAACACGCTAACTCGTTTAACTCGCTAAACAAAATTTGTGAAACACACCAGTAAAGTTAAGTCGTGCGCGCTGGTCGGCCTTGACCCGGTAATAGTCGAAGTGGAAACTGACTTTTTTCCGGGAACCCACAAATTCAATATTGTGGGACTGGCCGATACCGCCATTAAAGAATCCCAGCAGAGAGTGGGATCGGCCCTGAAAAACAGCGGAGCTATTCCGCCGTATCGTTTGGGGGTGGTGATCGTCAATCTGGCTCCAGCCGATCTTAAGAAAGAAGGAGTGGTTTATGATCTTCCCATAGCGGTCGGCATTCTGGCGGCCAGCAATCAAATTCCGTCCGGTTCGGTCTTGCTCAAAGAAAGTCTGTTCGTGGGAGAACTGGCGCTCAATGGGGATCTCCGCCGGATTAACGGCATTCTGCCGATTACGATATCGGCCAAAAAACAAGGCTTTAAAAATATTTATCTTCCGGAAGAAAACGCCCCGGAAACTTCAATAATCCAAGATATCAACGTTTATCCGGTAAAGAATTTAGAGCAGATTATCGCCTCCTTTGAGGGTACGATAGATATTCCTCTTTATAAACCGAAAGAAAAAATCAGCCATTCCCCCAAATATTATTTTGATATGCGAGATATCAAAGGTCAGGAACATGTGAAAAGAGCCATGGAGGTGGTGGCGGCCGGCGGGCACAACGTTTGCCTGGTAGGACCGCCGGGATCGGGGAAAACTCTTATTGCCAGAACTTTTCCCAGCATTTTACCGGCCATGACAATTGAAGAATGTTTGGAAACTACCAAGATATTCAGCGTTTCAGGAAAACTTGACCAAGCCCAGCCGTTGATTCGAGAAAGACCTTTTCGGTCGCCCCACCACACGTCTTCCAATATTGCTTTAATCGGCGGAGGCGCTAACCCGCGTCCGGGCGAGATCAGCTTGGCGCATCGAGGAGTTTTATTTTTAGACGAGTTCCTTGAATTTACGGCTAAAACATTAGACTGTCTGCGCCAGCCGTTGGAGGACGGAATCGTAACTATCTCCCGCGCAGCCGGCTCGGTAACCTTTCCGGCCCGCTTCATCCTGATAGCCGCGATGAATCCCTGTCCTTGCGGCTATGCTACCGACCCGGAAAAAGAATGTTCCTGCTCTCACAGCATCGTCACGCGCTATCAGAAAAAGCTGTCCGGACCGATCAGTGATCGAATCGATATTTTTGTGTCGGTTCCCCGCATCAAATACACCAAATTAGCTTCGGAAGAAAAAGCGGAATCTTCCTCAGAAATAAGAAAAAGAGTCCAAAATGCCCGCGATATCCAAGATAAGCGTTTCCAAAAAGAAGATATTTTCTATAACGCGGAAATGAATAACCGCCATTTGAAAGTTTATTGCCAGATTTCGCCGGAAGGAAAGGATTTGATGATTCAGGCGGTCCGAAAATTTCACTTGTCGGCCCGCAGTTACTTCCGTACGCTGAAGATCGCCCGCACCATCGCCGATCTGGAAGAAAGCGATCCGATTGAAGTTCGCCACCTCGCCGAAGCTTTGCAATACAGGTTTCAGGAGAACAGCCTAATGTGAATAATTTACCATTTAGCATTTTTCATTTTGCATTAATTTATCATTAATCATTTAACATTTCAATCATGAAATACAGAGAAAAAACCGATGCTTTTATCAGAAGAACGGCAATATTGGGAGAAAATATAATCGAGTTGGGGAAAAACATAAAGCCTGATTATATAAATAAGCCGATAATCAATCAAATGATTAGATCGGGTACTAGCATTGGAGCTAATTATTGTGAAGCTATCAATGCTAGTTCGAAAAGAGATTTCAGAAATAAAATATTTATATGCAAAAAAGAAACTCAAGAAAAACTAAGCATTGGCTTCAAATGCTATCAAAATGTAATCCTGAAACAAAGGATAGAACGAGAATATATTGGAAGGACTGCCAAGAATTTATCATGATTTTTCAGGCAATAATTAATTCTTTGGGCATTAATAAATGAGAAATGTGAAATGAAAAATTAATGCCAAATGTTTAATGACAAATGAAAAATTTTTAATTATAACTCCATGAGTATCGATCCAAGAAAACATCGTGGTAATTTTGCCGAAGGAATTGCAATTTCCTTCCTCAAAAAGAAAAAATTTGCCGTGCTTACGACAAACTATCGCTATCGGGCGGGAGAAATCGATATTATCGCCTATGACAAAGAAAACAAAGAGCTGGTGTTCGTAGAGGTGAGAAGCAAATGGTACGAGAACATGAATACGAGTTGGGAGAGAATGCCTATAATACCGGAGGATACAGTGAATTCAATGAAATTGCGCAAAATCGAAAAAACCGCTTGGCTATTTTTAGAAAAGGAATCGAGAAAATGGCAAAAGTATTTTCAAACACTCCCGCTTTATTCTTTTCCGGAATGGCGGATAGACCTGGTCAGCGTTGCCATTGAAAAATCAAGCTGCAAAGCCCAAATCAGGCACTATAAGTATCTATATGTGTAGGATGGAATTTTAATAAACCCCTCTGCTCTCGAGGACTCGAGCACCTCCCCTTTGTAAGGGGAGGATGATTTTCCCCTCCTTACAAAGCCTGCCTGCCGGTAGGCAGGGAGGGGACTTAAGGGGAGGTTTATTTTAAAGTGTTTGTAGTTTAGAGATTAAAAGTAACTTAAAATTCCCAAAATTCCATGAACCGTAGCAAATAGAATAGCAATTTTGGCGATGCGAATGTGCCAGATAAAACTTATATTCCAAACCTGCTTATTATTGAGAATAGGCACTAAGGCGGTAAATAGAAACAGGGAATAAGTAATAATCCCCATATACAAAATCAATGGTTTTCCCAGGATCATATAATATGCGATTTGAGTCACCATATTATTACGAATTATCCGCCATGGGCGGATCCGCCTTTGGCGGGCGTATTACGTATTACGATTTACGAATTACGGTTTATTATTTTCACCGTGAATTCCCACCCGCCTCTTCCCTCTTTTCCCTCCACTTCTATATAGTGGCGGATGTTTGATTTCGCCCTCTGAAATTTAGTTTCAGAAGGATAAGGAACCACTCCGTAATAAACCATCATTTTTCTAGTCCAGGGATTATGATTTCCTAGATAGCACAGAACGGGAGCGGGCGGACGCAGATTAGACAAGACCGTTATAAACCCAACCGGAGCATTTTTGATTATAATCGCTTTAGGTTTCCCTTCAACAGTTAGATTGTAAATTGTTTGAGCAGTGATGTTGAATGCGTCTTTGGCGGGGCCTCTTCGGCGTTTTTCTAATTCGGGGATATGGTTGTCGTCGTCGTAGCGGGAGCGCTCGGTGACTTTAATTATTTTGCTCATTGTTTGGACAGACCGAACCGGATATTTGCCGTTGGCGGACTCGCCGGAAAGCATCACCGCGTCCGAGTGGTCGATTACAGCATTGGCCACGTCAGCCAGCTCGGCTCTGGTGGGGCGGGGAAGCTCGACCATTGATTCGAGCATATTGGTGGCTACTATAACTGGAACGCCTCTTTTTATGCAATGCCGAATCATTAATTTTTGGTACAAAGGAACTTTTTCTTGGGGGGCTTCCACCGCCAGATCCCCCCTGGCCACCATTATCGCGTCGGTTACTCCGAGAATTTCCGTAAGGTTGTCAAGCGCCATTACAGTTTCAATTTTGGCGATTATCGAGGGCAATCCTTTCTTGCGATGCAATATTTTTTCCATTCTTTTGCGCAGACTGATAATATCTTTGGCATTTTTGACAAACGATAGGGCGACAAAATCCAAGCCTTGCCGGAGAGCAAAAGCCAAATCACTTTTATCCTTTGCGGTAAAAGAAGGGATATGCTTAGCCAGCGTGGGGAAATTGATACCCTTGCGCGCTTTTATGGTCTCGGTATTCATTACTTCCATTTCCCATCCGCCGGTAAATCTTTGTCTTTTCGCGACAAGCTCAATCATTCCCGCGTCCAAAAAAACCCGGTCGCCTTCTTCTAGGCGGTAGATCAGCGCTACTTGCGAATCCAAACGAACGTGTTTTTCCAAGTACCCCGGCAGGCTCTTGGGACAGCGTCCTTCTTTGAGCAAAATTCTCTCCCCTTTTTCCAACAACAATTCCGGCACTATCGAATTTTTATTCTGTAATTCATAGATCCTAATTCGCGGTCCTTGAATATCCGCCATAATTCCTATACTTTTCCCGGTACGGTAAGCGGCATGGCGCAGGTTTAAGATGGCCTGAAAATGGGAATCGTGCGATCCATGGGAGAAATTCAAGCGGGCGATGTCCATTCCTGCCTTAATCATGGCTTCCAAGACTTCCCTTTTCTCAGAGGCGGGACCGATAGTGCAAACTATTTTAGTTAAATCGTCTTTGCGTTTCATTTTTGTATTATAAAGTTACCGAGTTACCGAGTTGTCGAGTTATCGAGTTTGAAACCAGTATTATACTCGTAAACTAAGAAACTCGTTAACTCGTAAACTTATTCGATGCAACAATCCACTGCTTTTTTTACCAATTCCCCCAATTTCCCCAGCAATCCTTTCGCCTTTTTTTCTTTTTTAGGCTTCTTAAAGATATTGAGCTCTTTTAATTTTTCGATGACGGCTTTGTCCAGGAGTTTTGATTCCCCGGGTTTAACCACGCTTAAGTTCACTCCCCAGAATAATAAATAAAGCTCGTAGGCCAAATCAAACATGCTTTTAGCAGTATCGGAATTCCCTTCTTTGAGGTGTTTTGTCCCAACCTCCATCAAACGCATGCTGCCGGAAAGAAGATGTTTGCTGGTGCACCATATTTCTCCCTCATATTCTTTGATAATTTTTTTCATTAACCGCTTCCTCATCTCCCGTACGGTTTTCAGGATTTCAAAATATCCGTCCTTGCCGGTCTTTTCGGCAGTAAAAAAGAGATGCTCTTCAATCGCGATAAGATTCATTATTGCCAGACTCAAGTCTTCATCCGTCGATAAATCCAGCTTATTATCTCTTTTCAAATCGTTAATTTTTTTGACAAATTCCTGAACGCGCTCTTCGGTAAGCAAATCTTCTAAAATTTTATTGTCGGTGTTCATGTTAGTGTTGTGTTCTAGAATCACTCCGGCTTAAGTGTTATGTGTTACGTATTTTTTCTCAAATATTTCCAATAAGGCAACGAAAATCGTAATCAATAACGGTCCAATGATAAATCCCATAATACCGAACTCGATAATCCCTCCGAAAGTGCCCACTAAAATAAGCACCGGGTGAAGCTCCGTGTCGCTTCCAATAAGTCTCGGCCGTAAAAAATTATCCACCGAACCGATCACGAAAGCTCCGATAAAGATTAAAATCAATGCTTGGATCCAAGCCCCGGTAATAAACAGCCAGATAACTGCCGGTACCCATACGGCAACCGGCCCGACCAGAGGAAGGACGGAAAATATTCCCATTACTACCCCCCAAAACGCGGGCGACCCGATGCCTAAAACCCAAAAAGCTAATCCGCCCAATATTCCTTGGACGATACCGATAATCAACGTACCCTTTATCGTAGCGCGGCTCATGGACAAAAAACGGTTCCAAATCAACGATTCTTCTTTGTCCCCAAGCGGAGAAAGGCGAAAGAGATGCTTAACAAATTTATCGCCATCTAAAAACAAATAGTAGAGAGCAAACAACATAATGAAAGTCAGGAAAATAAACTGGCTGACTTGCTGATAAGCCTGCTGTAAAAGACCGGCCGTAATGCCGGCCGTTTTCTTGGCAGTTTCCCCGAGGTTTATAGAGGCAAAAGACTGATCCAGTTTTTCCCGTGAAATTCCAAAGCCCTGTGAAAAGTTGTAAACGGAAGACTTCAAGTTTTCCTGGAATTCACCAATTCCGTTTGAGTCCTTAGTGACGTTTTGGTAGACGCTCAGGGCTTCCTCAGTCGCTATACTGCCTATCGCAAAAAATGGGATGATGATAACTAAAAAGACCAAGATGCAGGTGACCAGGGAGGCTATTCGGACATTGATCCCTTTGCTGATAAAGGTAAAAGCCGGGTTGAATAATTGCCAAAATATAAATGCCAGCAATAAAGTAGCAAGGAAAGGCAGCAATACCTTGAAAACTCCTACTCCGACCAGTACGGTCAACCCCACTAAAAAGTAAGTGCTTATTTTTTTATCCATGAAATTTCATTTGGATTATCAATAATGTTAGGATAACAATAGTTTTTTTTCTAGGCGAATTCGACTTTCCGATATTTTACGTTTATATTGGAAGAAATTATTCAAATTAACACCATGCTTGCTACCTTATTGCCAATTATTCAGATTGTATCGTCGGTTTTATTGATTATTATTGTCCTGCTCCAGAATCGCGAAGGGGGAGCATCGGGAATATTGGGGGGCGACGGAGTAGGCGGTTCTTTTTATACAAAAAGAGGACTGGAAAAAAATCTTTTGTACGCCACTATTATCTTGGCGTTTATCTTCATTGGTAGCGCGGTAGCGAATTTTTTTGTCAGCTAATTTATTCTTTTCTATTTTATATTCAGCAAGAATGTTTCAAACAGCATCTTTGGGTTGGCACCGCTGGTTCGCCCAAGCTGTTCGGAATAATCCAGCGCTTTTTTGAGCTGTCGGGAAAGATTTTGGGCAGTTTTAAAATTCTTATTCTTTAAGCTGTCAGTAAGACTTAAGTGGATCTCGGGAATTATTGCTTCGAAGAATTCTTTGATTTTATCAGTTTTTCCTTCGCTCCAAATCTGGCTTTTTTGAAGGCGTTTCTCAAGGGAAGATTTTAGGCAATCCTCGTAAAATCCAATGATCTCTCCATTTAATGTAGGGGAGGGTTTAAAACCCGCCCCTACGCGGGAAAGGTTGATTATCGTCGATCGCGATAAAATCGTAGGCAACAATTTATTTTTCGAAACCGTCCCCATGATTAAATAACGCTTTGAAAGCGGTTCTTCCAAGGTTTTCAAAAGCGCGTTTTGGGATTGGACGTTCAAATGATGCGCGGACGGAATTAAGCCCAGCTTGAAAGGAAGATTATAGCTTGTCAGGGACAATTGGCCGATAAAATCCCGGGTTTGTTTAACTTCTATATTCTGCTTTTTGGGATCGCGGGACAAAATTAGAATGTCCGGATGGCTGACCATCACTGGCTCGTTGATGAATATATTGATTATTTCTTCACAGAGCTTTTCCCATTCAGCTTCCTTAACGCCATTAAGAAGCAACGGAGGCCGTTCCGGCTCATTCCGCCAGTTACTTAAAATTTTGAATAAAAAAGGATGAGATTGTTGTATGGTCATACGGCTTTAGACTTGCGACTAAGGACTGAGGACTGAGGACTGAGGACTATTTTTCCGGCACATGGTAAATCAGGATTGAATTTCCCACAAACTCGACCGGCTCATAGTTATCGGTAAGCCAGTGATAATTTCCTTTTTCCGGAGAGTTTAACGTGTTCCATTGGATCGCGCTGGCACTCAGGGCAAACCAGCCACTAGCCGGCTTTTTGTCGAATCCCCAATATTCATAACGGTTGCCGAGGTAGTAATCCAAATCGCCTCCGCCAAAATAATCAACTTTGACTAAGGGAATATTATTTTTGTCCATAAATTGTTTTAAGCGGATCAAATCCTGTCCCCAGTCGACATTGGAATCCACCATGTATTTCCAACCGTTCTGAGATCCGCCGATAAACTCGTTAAAATAGGGCAAATAGCTCGGGAAAGTCATTACGTTGGTCCCAATAAACCAAATCAAAAGGGCGATTACGATACCCACATTCGTATAGTAAAGACCGATCTTTTTTTTCTTATCCAACTGCTTCGAAAACTCCCCTATCATTATGGCAATAAAGAGGTAGAGAAATGGAAAGACAGGCAATATGTAGCGTATTCCCAATTGAAGTTTGTTTGCCGTGGCCATTCCGAACACCAACAATGCTAAGAAAGCGTATCCTAGAATAACGGCATTATTCCGAAGCCAATGCTTGCTTTTTGACTCCTCTCCTTTTACCAGCCTTGTTAAACTCATGGCCGCGTAGATAGAGAGCATCAATACTGCGAAGTAAAACAATATTTGGGCGGCGATCGGTTCCTTCAAGATGTAAGCGAAAATAAAGTAATCATTCCAATGGGTGCCCAGCTGGCCGAAAAAATATGTCATGTGGCCTCCGGTCGTGTGAGCGGAAACCATCAAGAACCCCAACAAATATTGGGCGTACGGCCGAAGCATGGTAACGTCGGTCATGTTATTGAGCAATGTATTAAAACCCAGGTGTCCGAGATCGGAATCTTTGATGGAATCATCAATGAGCCTATGTTGAACGTCTACCGGCATGTTCCAGATGTGGGGAGTATACCATAGGCCGACCAGGAGATAACCGATCGCTATTATTCCAATCGCTTTGGTGATCTGAATACCCGTTCCCTTGATCATCGTAGCAGTTTTTCCTTTGCGGTAGGATCCGATTCCGTAGACTAGAGCGATAAATAGGAAGGTCGGTATTAAAAGAAAGGTGGAGAATTTTGCTAATAAGGCCAGGCTGAAAACAATTCCCGTCCAAACATAACTTTTCCAAGTCGGCTTTTCTAAATATAAATAGTAAGCGTACAAAGCGAATAAAGAAAAGACCGTTGCTCCCATGTCGGTTGTGATGAATCGTCCGTGAGCCATTAAATTAGGCGAAAACAAGAAAAGCACTAGTGCGATCAAGGCCAGTTCCCTTTTCCGGGTAATTTTTTCCGTAAAACGATAAAGCACCCAAGCACCCAGGAGAAAAACGCCAACCATCATTATTCTGCCCCAAAAAAGCATTTTGTCTGCGTCGTTGCCATATCGGTAAAGAAATTTCCCTCCTAAATCCCATTGGTCGTTAACTCGATCCCGCCAGGAAGGGTCTTCACTGGGAAAATAAACGTCCATAAATAATAATGGAGAAGCGGCTAGTTCTTTAATCAGGGGCGGATGCTCGGGATTAACGCGGTAATCTCCCTTGGTCAAATATGAGTAGCCCGCCACAATATGGGGCATTTCATCGCGAACGGACGAATCGTACCACATACTGCCAACTGCTAAAGCGCCGGCGGCCAGAATTAAAACCGCGGCGATATAATGGGTTCTCATAAGATTTTTCCAAAAACGCATAGTATTTTGTTTTATTGATTATTTATTTTTTGATAATTTATTTTAGTTTAAGCGAAATTATCACAATTTTCAAATACTATTCCGCCAGCATTTTTTTAAGCTTCTCTACCATTTCTACCGGAGTGGGATCTATTCCGTAAGCCAGAGCCAGATAGTAGGAAGTAAAATTGCCGATCTGAAGAGTAGCGAAGATCCGATATATGGCATCTCCTTCCGGCAAATCTATGATAACCGAATCGATTCCGTATTCTTTAAATAATTTTACCGTTATTTCCAGTCTTTTTACGTTTTGCGGATGGTCGTTTTTATCCCGAAACATTATGAAATAAAAACTGCCCTGCGGTTTAGTAAACCCCACCATTTCGTTGTGGCTGAGTTCGGGAAAGTAGTTCCAAAAAGCCGGAGTCTTGGCATTTTCGTTGAACATAATCTTCCAAATCATAGCTAAAGCTTTATATTTGACCGGGGCATAGACGACGGGAGTTTTCCCTTGGATTTTCTTGGCAATTTCCTGACCGAGATTTTCTAAGATTTGTAGTTCGGATTGGATTTTTTCCGCGGTTTGGGAAAAAATGTTCGTATCAAGTGCCAGCAAGCCATTGTTTGCAAACAAATTGAGCAGGGCGGAAAAACTGTATCCCGTGGCGAAACGCGGTTGAAAGTCGGGACTGGGATTGGGCATGGCAATAATGGGAATATTTTTCTCTTTGCAGATTTCCATCACTTTTCCTCCGCTGGCCAGTCCAAGGCAATCCAGATTATTTTTCAGCGCTTCCTCAAAGCACGACAAGGTTTCTTCGGTGTTGCCGGAGTAAGAAGAGATTATATTCAAGCAATTCGGCTCGTACGATTCAGGCGGAAGGTTATACGAACGATTGACTTGGATAGTTACTGAGTTACCGGGTTGACGAGTTAACGAGTTTTGCTTGTCAGGACTCAAGGTTTTATCGGAAATTGCCTGCCCGTCCGGCAGGCGGGGAAATTGGTTATTGGAAATTCCAGACAGGTATATCTGCAACAGTTCTCCCACCAACGCCGAACCTCCCATTCCGCAAAGCACGATTGAGTCATATTTTTTAGCAAGCTTAATGTCTTTCGATAACTCCAAGCCGGCAACCAGCTGATCTGGCACGCTTTTAATCGTCGTAATTAAATTTGCCTTGTCTATCGATTGATTTTCCATGGTTTTTTATTACTTTGCTATATTATCCTCTTTGTCATCCGGAATTAATTTGTCATCCTGAGCCCCGTGTCAAAGCACGGGGTAAACTCCGTCGAAGGATTTATACCTTTTATTCTCCTACAAATTTTCAAAAAATAAAAAAATGGTTAATTCTTAAAACAATAAAATGTACATTAACGTGGAATATATACAAAGGAGTCAGGAATGAGAAAGGAAACTGCATTATCCAGGTTCCGAATGACTAGTCACCATATCCATCCAAGATCAAGAACCACAAGAGACAACAGGGAGGACGGGAAAAAAACGGTCCAATGGCCAAGATACTTCCATGAAGCGTGGCATGGCATTTACATAAATGCCACCATGGCTGAAATCAGAGTCATTAACCAGATCATCAATGTTCCGGGCAGAGCCTTCACTCAAGAAGAGTTTTCTAAACTCTTGTATATTGACTGCAGAGTCCCGAACCCAGGTGACATCCTTTTGCGTATAAACAATGACGATATGGTTGTTTACGAAGAAGAAGAGGGTCTTCTGAGCGACAGAGAGATGACAAAACATTTTATTTACCGGGTCGTCAAGGGAAATAGGCTTAACGGAACCCACTCTTTCATGCCTATTTCGCTGGAAACGAGTTGGCAAACTATGTTCAAAGATCTTTCTTTGCAGGAGGTCAATATTCTGGTTGCAGAAATGAACGAGCCCGATTCGATTTGGCCACATGAAAAGATTCTTTCAAAAATCAAGGAGATCAAGGGACTGAGCGAGACCGCCATGAACTAGTTCCAAGGAGGAGAATCTAAAACGTTTACGCAGGGAGCCCCACAAAGGCTCCTTTTTCTATTGCTATAAATCACTATCAGCTTAACGCTGGTGAATTTTTCCTATATAAAAAACCCGGCTCGGGCGAGTCGGGTTTCGGCGTTGGCTGCAGATTATCTCATCTTAGCTCGTAGAGGTGGCCGGATTTGTATTCGATGGCTTTGCAACGAGCACAAATAGGAGCTTTTTTCTTTATCTTTTTCCTACAAGCCGAACTGCCGGGTTGCGTATTGCATTCATCAGGCCGACCCTTTCTTACTTCCATCTTTCGTCCGGACATTTTGATTTCCTCCTTTACTGTACGGCTTTTAAGCGCCGGTTCTCGGATTCCACAAAGTAATGGTAATACAGTGCGCCTGAGATGAGTCCTACTGTTGTACAAATGACAATATGGGTTACGCTGTAAAGCAGCGGCAAATTCCTCTGTAAAATACTCGTAGGGCTGTGTACCAAAAAAAGTACAACCAAAAATCCTACGCTTTTTACGGAGTATTGAAAGTTACGTTCGCTGATTGCGTCAGACCTCCTGACTTTGAAAAGAAAATAGGATATTATTCCGATAATGAAGTAAAACGCGGCGTCTAGAAAGCCGGCGGTCTGTCCATGAATTCTAATGACCTCGCCCAGGGAACCGAAAATTACCGACAAAGCGATCGCCGAAGTCATGAGAATGCCAATGAACAAGGCAATCCCATAAGCCCTTAAAGTACTTTTAAGGAACTTTGTCATCTTGGCATCTCCATACTGTTATAAATACCCACGGGGGTGGCTAGAGGGAGTCGAACCCTCATGACTTGCTCCACAGGCAAGCGTTCTACCGCTGAACTATAGCCACCCCTCTGGGTATTTGATTTGTCCCCTCCTTACAAAGGAGGGGTGAAGGGGAGGTTTATTCCCCAAATATTATAATATCTATTTTCTGACTGGTTCAGAATAGCAGAGTTTATGGTAATTTTCAAGCTTTTTTGCTATTTGGCTAGTCGTGTTAATTCTATAATTGGTGAACTGGTTACTTCTTTATCCCTACTACCCAAATAGCCAGTTTTGCCCTGCTCGTATATGGCTTTAGCCACTTCTATTACTAATGTGTTGCGAACGCTATTGTCTTCCCTGTCAACAGAGTTCAAAAATAATTTAAACGAACCCAAAGCATTACTTCTGTGCATATTTAAAGTGCTAAGGTGTCTATGAATAGAGAAATTCTTAAAACAAAAAGTTATCCAGTAAAAAGACATTGATATAATGAATATTTTTGTGATCAAAAAACTATATAGTTCGTTTCCAAATAGTTCACTCGGAGAACCCAAGATTCTTCTTAGATTTAGTAGTATGTAGATAAATACTACTAATGAGAAGAACCCCATTATAAGCCATTTTTCTGAATTTCCCACACTGACTCTCATTCTCTTTTTATCATCGTATTTCCAGTGTGAATGTTCATAAGCTTGTTCTTTAAATATTTCCGCATAATCAGAAATAACAAATTCGGCTGTTTTGTCTCTGTAACTGTCTATCAAAGAATCTAGTTGGCTTAATTTCTCGTCTGCAACCTTGATTTTTCCTTCAAGTTCCTGGGTACTCTCCTGAAATTTTAATTCTATCTCATGCTTGTAATCTTCGAGTTCTTTATTTTTCCTTGAAAGATTTATTGTTTGTAAATAATGATAGTATTTTCCGATAGAATCAACTATATCCGACTCTTTTCTTTTTATAGTTATAATTATGTCGTTCCTTTTTGTTGTGTCTTGAAATGACGATATATTGCGACATATATTGTTTATGAAATCTGTAACACTACTTTCTATCTGATTTACTGTAGTGTCTGACAATTCATGCAATTCTGGACTTTCAAAGATTAAGAAATCGAAAATACTCTTAATCCTATCTAGATTAGGTTTTGCTATCTCCAAAGAATAATTGCCAAGATCCTTTCTCAAAAGTTGATCCCAATTAACTTGCTTATATTTTTCAATAAGTTGGCTATCCATTGATACTGAGATTTATAAATAAAATTAACCCAACAGCTTGATCCTAAACCATATTTTAACTGTTTGTATAGGGAAGTGATTGGTCAAGCCCCGTACCATGCGATACGGGGTAAACGGAGTCGCCCGCCTTCGCCCTTTGGGCTGCGGACGGGTAGAACCTTCATGATTCGCCACGGCGAACGTTCTACCGCTGAGCTATAGCCACCCCTCTGGGTATTTAATTTTGTCCCCTCCTTACAAAGGAGGGGTGAAGGGGAGGTTTATTCCCCTAAGTATTTTAATTCATATTTTCTAACTGGTTTAGGTTAGCAGAATTAATGCTAATTTTCAAGTTTTATTGTCTTTTTTTGACAATGCAGTAGAAATCAGTTAAAAATTAAATAGAAAAAGTTAACCGAACACCGACCGTATGGCGGGTTGTCGCCTTGGGCGACTAGGTTATTCCCCCTATAAACGGGGGTTTTTCTGTTTTTAAAGCTCTGTCACGATATTTTTCTTTTTAAGCTTGCTCAGGGTTTCTTTCGCCCATAAGTTATTTTTATTTTCTGCGTCTCGTATTAAACCGCAAATCGAATCAACCAATCGAATAAAAGCGTTGTTCTCGTCTTTTTTTACACCTCTTATTTTCCTTACTCTGATTCTCAAGTCTCTCAACCCTTTTCTAAAAACTTCCAACTCTTTTTTTCTCATTCCGTCAATAAAAATAGTAGCTTTATAATCAGAATCAGATTTTTTAAGAATCGCTTTCGCTGTAGCATAAGAAGTGAGCTCTAGATATTTTTTACTGTCGCTGAACATGTCAAAGAATATTCTGTTTTTTAGAAGAGTAAGTTGGGTAATTTTTTCAATGTATTTTTTTCGATATTCGTTGCGAGACTTAGTCCATTTACTATTTCTTTTCTTACTGTCGATTTCGATTTTTTCTAACTCTTTTCCGATTATTTCTCTTTGTTCTTCTAAAATCAATACGCTCACTATAAAAATCAATCCTTTCGTTTCTTGTCCCGATTCGTCGACATAAACATAAAATTTTTTTCTTTCCTCTTGTTTTCTTTTCATAAAGCTAATTATACCGTGCTTTACATATAAATTTTGTTTAGGCTATCAGGTTTTATGGAATATTTCAAGCTTTTGGGTTTTGGCAAATATCAAGTTAGTATTGACTTTTATCAATTGTCATGTAAGATTTTAACGTTCATGGGTGTATTTCCATGCACATAATTCCCTTCGCAACTGGCAGAGCTGTCAGTTGCAAGCTGAAGGAGAACGTCATGTCAAGAAGAACCTTACAAAGCCTTACCATTAACCAAATTCGAGAATCACTCTCGGAAAAAATTCCTGTTGAATCGGCAGTCGCACTTGTTAGGACGGTGCCGCACACAGACAGCTGGGTAGGTGACAAAGTGCTGCTTATTCTTGAGATTGCCGACGAAAACAGCGAACTGGCTGGCAGCGAACAGGAGAAAAGAGAAGCCCGCATCATTCTTGTAAGAAAACTGTTGGTTGAATTAATCGGAGATCTGTCCTATCACACCATTCAACAGATTAGCGTGAAGGTGATCAGGTTCTACGCAAGAAGCAAAGTTCACATTGAAGGACTTGATACCAACGACAGAAAGATATTGTTGGCATTTCTGCGTAAAGCTTGGGCGTGGGAAATAAGGAGAAAACTTTGGCCTTCAGATGCAACGGAACAAGCCGAAGGATCGAATCAGATCGTCAAAAGCCTGCTTTTTTGCGGGGATTTCGATTTTGTTCGTCGGCTCTCCATAGTCAGTGCAGTACCGGTGCTTTGGGGGTACCTGGAAGAACTGGCGGATTTTCAGAATAATGATGTGCTTAGGATAATAGGGAGGCTTAATTGGAGGAATTGGCACCGGTTGGATAAAATAGGTATCGCTCCCTGGGCAATACCAGCAGATATCGCTGAATTGCTCCGAGCGGAAAAGGAGGACATCGAATTGGATATTGGTTGGATTCAAATGAACTGCGCGAACTTCCTTTGGCATAGCAGTTTCGAGATGAGAAATACCGCAGACCTTCTTGTGCTGTTCACACAAATGGTTGGTCGGTTGGTTTGGGCGAGCGCCAGTTAAGGGCCAACAAAGTTGTAATTAAAATTTTCTAGCCATAAACAATAGGGCGGACGAAATATCGTTCGCCTTTTTCAATTGCAATAAAATTATCAGGTTTTATGGAATATTTCAAGCTTTTGCTATTGTATTTTTTAAGATATTGGTTTAAGATCTCAGCAGGAGGTACTTTGAAATGTTTGGAACAAAGAGGCTTGTAGCAGTTTTGTTGGCAGGAGCACTGATTTTGGGCGGATTTTCTCTGTCCAAAGCAGACGTAATTGAAAGAGCCTACGACGCCGGCGTTGTCGTCAAGGTGACTACCATCATCATAGACACTCCCGCGTCCTACCCGGTCTATGCCGGAAGCTACAGGTATCCGAGATATCTGTCTTACCCGGCTTCCTATGGTGGCTACGGCTTGCCTTACGCTTACAGTACGCCGTACTATGGAGGGTTTTTCCGGTTTCCGGGTCATTTCCGGAGCGGACACCACTTCAAAGGAGGACCGCACCACTTCAAAGGAAATTTGGGCGGAGCGGGTCATCATGGAGGTCACAGACGTTAAGAGCGAGCACCTTGATCAGAGTTTTAAGTTTCACAATTCGAGCCAAACGGAATTAACCGTGAGGCTCTTTTTTTATTTAGAATCTAAACGGTTTTATGCAGTAGAAATGCCACCATTCGGCATTGTAAGGAAGCATCCCCGCATCGGTCAATACTTGGCGGAGCAAAGCTTTATTATTGGAATCCATCGATACTTTTCTGCCGTTAGCGTCGACGAACCTTAGATCCAACGCGTTGCCGGAAGAATGCTGGGAGCCTCTTCCTCCTCTGGCTTTCGGTCTGGCAATCATGGCTTCGTTTTTACTGCTCCGGTCCCACATAGCGGTTTGTTTCTCATCGCTCCGGTAAATACTGGAAGGATAAATTTTCCAACCCGGCCTTATCTTATCCAGATTGACTGCCGCCTGGTTAAGCTTGGGAATACATTCGTTGATAACGTAAGGAGTGACCCCGGAGTTATTGGCTAATATGCCCTCCGGTATTCTGACAAGCTTTTGAGCCAAGGCTCGGCTCGCTTCAGAACCGCCGGCGGGGCTGGGGGAGGATTGCGTGTCCGTGCCTTGCTGAACAGGTTGTTGGGCGGGCGAAGAAGACGTATCGGTTTGTCCTGTGTTTTGGCTGGAAGAAGAAGGCCGGGAGCTGGTCGGAGCGCTTGCCCCGCCTTCATCATTGCCTTGTTTTTCCCAATTATTCATACTGTCGTTCGGTCTTGGTCCAATCGGATTGCCGTTTAAAGCATTTTTCAAATCATTCAGCCATTGCTGGGTATAATTGTTGGCATTCCTATTATTATTTACAGCCCAACCATTTGTATCTTGTGTAGTCTGGCATTGTTGACTGGATTCAGCTCTTAAAGGAATGCAGGAATTTTTAATAATTTTCCCGTTAAGACAATTGTCTTGCGCCGAGTCAGAATAAGTAACTAAATTAGTCCCCTCACAGCGGGAAGCAGGGCATTTTCTTGACTCTAAAGGTATTTGGGAGCAAGAGCAGCCCTGATTGCTGGACGTGGCAACACTGTCTACTTTTTCTGCCGAGGGAGTGTCGGGACAATGGTCGGAATTATCCGCTACCCCGTCCCTGTCCGTATCGCCGGCGTTTTTAGAGCGGGCAACGCATTTGCCGTATTGCAGGCAACTTTCTTCCGGACATTGGCACCCGTCAGTTTCATTCGGAGTCTTGGAACATCGGATGCTTTCTTTCCCGCAGACTGCCTTGCGGGCGGCGCATTCGTTCAAGTAAACTGTCCAGATGCCTCCGCTAATTTCGCAAGATTCCTGACTGCCGGCGGAATAATCTTCTTGTTTGGCAGTGTTGTAAACATAAACCTTCTCATTGCTATTTTTCAGCTGCTCGGTAAAATCTTCCAAATAATTCCGAAAATCGCCCATATCTTTTTTGTTGGAAGTATCGGCTGTTATTTCCTGCGCGCCGTCATCTGCAGTAATTGTTCCTTGGTCGTCTTTTTTTACCGTCAAAACATTTTTTTTCAACGAGTCGTCCGCCATGCGGTCGCCCCGTTCTTGCGAGCCGGAAAATCCCTGGCTTGTATTGATGCAGTCTATAATACTGCTAGCGTCCTGGGATTTATCCGATATAATAAAATTCAATTCCTGTCCGGGCTCAAGGTTGATTAAATCGAGCAATAAGTTTTCCGGGCTGAGATTAGAGAGATTTAATTCAGTAACTTTTTGGGTATCCGAAATACTTATCTGAACACCGTTGCTATTAGCTATGCTTAAATTAATCCGGCTTTCTCGGGAACCTTCGTTGCCGGCAAAATTTTCTTGGCTCTCCCGTCCTCCTGTTTGGTCTTGGGAACAATCGATTTTGAACCAAGATTTTTTGTTATTGCTTCCGAGCGCAAGATATACTGTATTGAAGATTAAGAAAGAAACCAAAATCAATAAAAAGCCGGCAACAGCATAAATCAAAAACCTTTTTGCTTTTATGAATAGATTATCATCACTCAAGCTCATTAAATAGGTAAAACCGGCCAAGATAACCAATAAAACAGCCAGAGCCGCGGAAATTCCCAACAGCCAGTTAAAAATATTTTGGATAAGCTCTAAAAGCGAGCAAACTGAACAATCAAGACCGCCGCAAGTTACCATTTATTTTTTGTTTTATTTTCCCTGATAAAATTTAATTTATTCTAAGCTAAAAATTTATTTTATAGAAGAATATTTCGGATGGCTAAGGGCCTACGCGCCCAGCATAGTTCGAAGCGCAAGCGAGGAAAGCGGGCAAACTGTTACAATTATTTATACTACTGTGTCGAGCGCCGGAGCTTGCGACTGAGAAATGTGTTGGGCGCGTAGGCCTTGAAGTCGTTAATGAATTTACTGGGATTTTGCCAGTACTCTAATTTCGTCCGGCTGGAATTTTCCTGAAAATAACCAGGTAGCACTGCTCCCGTCCAAGGACCGATGTAAATTGCAAAGTGCAGGTGGGTTGGCCACCAGCCGTTTTGGGGAGTATTGGCCGGAGCGATTACACCTATATTCTGATTAATTTTAACTAAATCGCCATTTTTAACCAGCGGGGTGTCCAGATGCCCGTACAATGAATAAAACTTCTCTTTAGTTTTGGGTTTTAAGTGTCCTATAATTACAATATTCCCCCAATTGCCTTTATTGGGACTTCCTGGATGCAAAGCCGAATAAACCACTTCTCCATTGCCGACACACTTCACTTCGGTGCCGGCCATCGCCCTGGCGTCTTCTCCTAAGTGCACTCCTAAGATTCTTCCGGCAGTAACCGAATCCCCAAAGCCTAATCCGCTAATTTTATATCTTGCCAGAGGAAAAATTAATTTTCGCGTGATTAAATTCATTTTTATTTTTTAACAAATATGTTGATTTATGTTAAATTTACCATATAAATACAAAATATTTTTCATTGGAGGAAATTGGAATCTGTTGCATAATATAAAAAGCTCTTTCAGTATTTACTAATTCTCTAAAAGAGCTCGATGTACAGGAAAATTGGTTTTACTAACTATCAGACAGCTTTTCTCCAAATCATTCTCTTGCTGACGGTTTTATACTGGACCAGTTTCCATAGTTATATTCTTTTCCATTCCCTCGTAGAAATAGCGGGCGCGACTATTTTATTTTTGATCTTTATTATCGTTTGGAACGCCCGAAAATATTTGGACAATGATTATTTCTTGGTTGTCGGCATCGGATCGTTGTTTGTAGGCGCGGTAGCGCTTCTCCACATGTTCACTTACAAAGGGATGAATATTTTTTCCGAAATCGATGCGAATTTGCCCACCCAGCTTTGGATCGCCGGAAGATATTTGACGGTAGCTACGTTTTTAGCCGCCTCTTTTACTGTAGGTAAAAAAATCAATAGGCCGTTGACGGTATTATTGTATTTGTTGATTTTTTTGTTAATACTTCTCTCTACGATCGAATGGAAGGTGTTTCCTACTGCCTACATCGAAGGCAAAGGATTAACAGATTTTAAGATTAACAGCGAATATATAATTTCGTTCCTCTTTGTGGTATCGTCTCTCCTGCTCTATTTGGATCGAAGATACTTTAATAAAAAAGTTAGGAGGTTGATTATTCTTTCTCTGCTTACGGGCGCTGTGGCCGAAGTTATTTTTACGGAGTATGTAAGCGTTTACGGTGTTGCTAATCTGTTGGGACATTTGGTTCTTTTGATCTCGTTTTATCTGCTTTATTTAGGCGTAGTGGAAACTGGTTTGAGAACCCCTAGCAGATTGCTGTATAAAAACCTTAGAGACAGCCGGATCGCTCTTCGAAAAAGCCAAGAAGCGTTAAGTAAAAGTAATGAGACGCTAGCCAAAAAAGTAGAGCAAAAAACTGGCGAACTTGAAAAAACTTATGAGGCCCTGCTCGCCACCAATAAAGTGATAACTGCTAGAAATATACTATTGGAAACGGCTAATACTGTCTCCAGCCGAAAAAAATATTTGGACGAAACGGTGAAATACATCAGAGACTGGTCAGCTTGCCAGTGCGTGGGGATCAGGGTTCTAAACGATGAGGAACGAATTCCTTATGAATCTTATGTAGGCTTTACTACGAAATTTTGGGAATCGGAGAACTGGCTGAGCGTTAAAGACGACCAATGCGCTTGCATTCGAGTTATCCGGGGAGACAGGGATCATCGGGACAAGGATGTCATGAACAGCCAAGGCACGTTCTATTGCAACAATATGCAGAAATTAAACGCCAGTCTGTCAAAAGAAGAAGGAAAAAGATACCGGGGAGTCTGCGTGAAATGCGGTTATTCCTCGGTAGCGATAATCCCTATCCGATTCAACGGCAAGACCATCGGAGCAGTCCATCTGGCCGATAAAAGCGGCGGCAAGGTCCAGGCCGAGGTAATTAATTTTATCGAGTCTATTATCGTGGTAGTGGGGGAAAGCATCAATAAATTCAATGCTCAGGAAAGTCTGGATAAATCAAACAGGGCTCTAGCAGTTTTGAGCGAGGGCAACCATATTTTGATTCATTCCCGAAACGAGAAAGAGTTGCTCGGCAATCTCTGCAAAATGATAGTTGAAACGGGAGGGTACGCCATGGCCTGGGCCGGGTTTATAGAAAATGGATCTGATGGCAGGCAAATAATGCCGGTGGCGCAAGCGGGAATCGATGAAAAATCGCTAAGTAAATTGATAGCGGTCTCGATTAGCGCCAGTTCAGGTAAAAATCCCAGCAAGATCGTAATCGACGAAGGAAAGACATACATTAGAAAAAACATGCAAGTCGATCCGGCTTATTCCCACCTAAGAAGCGAATCTAAAAAATTTCATTTCAGATCTTCCATTTCAATACCCCTCAAGAAAAAGGGGGCTGTTTTTGGAGCGATTAGTATTTATGCGAAAGAATCCGATGCTTTCGACCAGAAAGAAATTAAACTGCTGGAAGAACTGGCAGACGACTTGGCTTTTGGAATCAACAATATCAGGGTTCGCAAGTCCAAAGAACAGTCGGAAAAACAACTTGTCGAATCTTACCAGCACTTAGGAATGATAAACAGAAAAATATCAGTGCTTTTGGATTTGGACAAAAACTCCAACAAAAGAAAAGACGCCGGAAGTTATATTTTGGAAACTGCGATAAACTTGTCGCGGGCGGACGTGGGGTTGTTGTATAAGTTTAACGAGAACGGTAATTTCCGCTTATTGTCGTCGCGGGGCGTAGGAAAAAACATAAACGAAGATTTAAAGATGTTCAGCAAGGAATCGTTTAAATTTTTAAAGCCCATGATCAGCCAACGCAAGATGATGGAGGTCCGATCGGATGTTTACAATCTGGGATGTTTCAATATAAATAATAAAATTCGTTGCTATCTGATCATTCCCATATCCAAGAAAAGGACCGGAAAACTTATGGGAGCGATATTTTTAGGCTACATAAACGAAAAAAAGCTCTTCAGCCAAGAGCTCGACTTCTATAATGTTTTCGAGAGACACGCCTCGTCAGCTTTATTCAACGCCAAAATACTGTGAGAAGAATAGAGGTATTCTGCTCTTTGTCTATTTATTTCCTTTCAATAGTTTACTCTGGGCATTTTTTACCGTGTCTCCAATACTAAAAAATCCATAGCTTATAAATAGAAAGCCGGATATCCAACCTAAGTCGATATTTCTGATTAATCCTGTAAAATTCTCATATTCTTCCCGATAAATTGCAAAAAGTATGTCGGCGGCAAGTATCAGGAAAAATCCAATCAAGATGTAAAGCCAGGGATAAAATAGTTTTCCCTTGTGGTAGCCCACCGCGACCATTAAAATTACGATTGCAAAAATAATCAAAACTAAATCGCCTATTCCATAAGAAATCGCGATTGCATTGTTTAATAAGCTTTCCGCGGGACTGTAAGCTTGTACGACTCCAAAATATAAAACAATCGCGCCGACTATAATCGAGAGCAGAACCCCGAAAGATATTTTGCCGGCCGACCAATTGAGTTGGTTGTTTTTAATTTCAACGGAAAGACCGGTAAGCAACAGGGGGTACGCCAAGAGATAAAAATAATCAGCGACAGAAGGGAAGGGGCTTTTGTTTAAAAAATATTCTAATATAAACCAGATCGAGTCTCCTAGAAACCAAAAAAATATACCTAAAGCCAAGAAAGCGATTGCTTTGGCGTGGGGGTTGTCCATACCATAGACTTTCACCGCCATAATCCCGCAGATAGAAGCTAGCAGAGGCGGAACTAAATTCCAAATTTGATTGGCTAAACTTTCGTAATCGCCTGACAAGTAGGTTGCGAAAGTTGCTCCGAAAAGAGCTATTATTATCACTAGCATTAGTTTTTTTGACATTTGTTTTTGTGTTAGGCGTAAACTGTATTACGGATTGTTTTTAAACTTTTCTCGCATTTCTTTTAATTGTTCTTCAGCGTGTTCCGGACCTACCAGTTCGTTTAACGATTGTTCCAGAGAAGCAAAAATTTCTTTCTCCGCTTTGTCTTTCAGACCGGCTTTATATAATTGGGCGGCTCGGTTGCCAAAATTTAAATATACAATTTTACACGCTTCTTCCAATAAACTGTGATTTGTCTGTTTATTATCTTCATTTTTCATTTTGTATTGCGGAGATTATTATTCGCTTTTTATGATAGAAGCTATCAAAGGTGATGTCAAAATTACGGTCATCACATTTTTTCCAGCTGGGAAATTCCAAGTAGCTTTAGACCGTTGCCTAGCACTTGGGCAGTCGAAGCGGTAAGTAAAAGTCTAAGCTGGCTCGAGAGCGGTCCTTTTTTGCTGTTTAAAATCGGCCGTCTATTATAGAAAGTGTTAAAACGACTGGAAAGTTCAAAAAGATAATTGCATAAGAGGTTGGGAGCGTATTGTTTTCCCGCTTCTGTGACTTGCTCGGGAAAATGGACCAGCCATCTCAAAAGATCGATCTCTTCTTTGGCCAGCCTCAGCTCATTGTATTCCGCGGAGTATTTCACGAGTTTCTTCTCTGCGGAAGCTTTCCGCAGGACACTGCGGGACCGGGCGTAAGTATATTGGAGGTAAGGCCCGGAATTGCCATATAAATCCAAGGCTTTTTCGTAAGAAAATATGACGTCGCTGTGGGTATTATGAGCGAGCAACAAATATTTTATAGCGGCTACGGAGATTTTGTCGAGACTGGTAGCCTCGCGGTGCTTTTGCTTGAGTTTCTTTTCAATGAGATTGAGCAGATCGTCAGCCAAAACAACCATTCCTGCTCTTCCCGACATAGCATACTGCCCTTTTCCTTCTTTCATCTCCATTCCCAACTCCCTGGCAGTCCGGGGCGAGAGTGAAACCACCCCGTAAGCGATATGCTTAAAATTATCCGCTTCTTTCTTAAAACCGAGAACCTGCAAACTATTTTTAACTACTTGTTGAGGAAAACTTTGCCGTATATCAATAAAGTTAACGACTTGATCGGCCCGGCCGAATTTATCGGATTTCTTACCGTCCTGGGCGGTAGTAAAAATCGGCTTTTGTTGGCTGGCGGCTGGCCCGCCTCCAGCGAGGCTCGCCCTGATGGGCGGCCATTTCTTGTATTTAAAATCCTCGCCTAAAAGATTGTATTTCCATAAATGATAGGCGATGTCCTTGCCGGTATAGGTCACTACTCCGTTGGATTTTACGATCACCTTTTCTTGGCCGTCCTCGGATTGAGAGTCGGCAATGCCTTTCATTACCCAGCATCCTTTGTTTTTCCCGGCTTTGGCGAGATAAAAATTCGGGTTGAGCTTCAGCATTGCGAAAGCTTTTTCCCAAAATTTTTCCAACAGAATGTCGCTTTCCCATACCAATAAATCGTAGTCTATTTCAAATATTCTGGTCGTTTCCAGATTTGCTCGGATGACGTTTCCCACAAAATCCTTTAAAAAAGTTATTTTCTCCCCTTCTTGATTGTCTAGAGTATTGATTATTTCCTCTTTTTTAGCCTCAAGCTTCTTATTTTTTTCCAAAGCGGCCATGGCTTCGACATAAGCCCTGCCCGCGTAGTGGTCGTATTTCTCTCCCGGTTTCGGATCAATGCCCATTTCTTCCGCTCCGAGAGCAGAGACAGCCACCTGGACGCCGGTATCGTCCACGTAGTATTCGACCTCCACTTGATAACCGATAAATTTCAATATTTTTTCACACGCCCCGCCGAGACAGGCGCTGCGCAAATGGCCGACATGCAAAGCTTTATTGGGATTGACGGCGGTGTGTTCCAAAACGATTTTTTCATTTTCGCCGATATTGGACGAACCATAGCCACCCGCTTTTTGAATGATTTTACTAAGATTTTCCAGCAGGTTCTCTTTTTTCAAGTAAAAATTGATAAAACCCGGCCGTTCGATGCCGACTTTCTCGATATAATCCAACTTAGGTATTTTACCGGAAATTTCCTTGGCGATCTCAATCGGCGGTTTTTTAAGCTGAGAAGCCAGCACCATGGCAATATTGGTCGCATAATCGCCGTATTGCTCGTCAGAAGGCTTTTCGACGGTAAAATTAGGGTTTTTAACGCCGAATTTTTCAATAATTTTCTCTAACTCAGATTTTATTTCTTGTTTGTACATTATCAGCTATTTTAGATTAAAGATTATAGAAATTCTAGCATATCTATTGACAAACTCAAATTTGGTGCTAAATTAACACGTTCAATCAAAATAAGCTTAATTAATGGCAATGAAGAAGATAATCATAACATTGTTAGCCGTATGCATTATGGGAGCGGCCGCTCCTGTCGTGCCTGTATTGGCTGAAAATAACATAAATGTCGGCATTACCGAAGGCAGCAAACTGCAAAAGGCGGCCAAAGTATCAAAGAAAAGTACTAAAGAAAAGAAAAAAAATACCAAGAGCAGGGTTAAGAAGCTTAACCAGCTCGGCATACCTAAATCGTACCGTAAATACGGAAAAGATTTGTCTTTGCGTGAATTGGGCAATATAATTGCGGTTTGGATTATGGACGTGTGGGTCAGTACCGGTCAATTGCCTAGCACGATCACAAATGATCCGCCTAGTTGGTTGATGCTTAATGTTAACGGCAGCTGTCTTTCCGGACCCTGCGAACGCTGGGAAGAAGAATAAGTTTAAAGTCCAACTCAATATAATAAAAGACCGCTAACCACGGTCTTTTATTAATGAGGATAGGAAAATTAATTTGAGGAATGATCATATGTCCACTCTATTGATTCTTTTCTCATTGCGTTGGCCATCAGCACGGCGTTTTTGGCTAACCTTTTTGTGTTATCCACATGCACCACGCTCGTAACGATTTTTTTGTCTTTGTAAGTCGGGTTGGTTATTGATGACATGGCATACATATTGCTCCAGGGAGAAAAAACCATTCCGAAATGATTGAGCGTCATAAATAAAGATGAAATAACCATTGATGCTCCCTCTTCGTGACCCGTAACGATAACGCCGGCAGTCTTTCCTGCAAAACGGCGTAAAAAACCGCTTCCGGGAATCGTATCGTCAGCCATCAGTTCAACAAACTTTGTATGTTTGATGTTTAACTCTTTGTTCTTGGCCGCTTGCGGATCTGCCGGAGGCAAACTCCCGTCCAAACTGATGCAGCGATCAAGAAACAGCGCCATCAGGGAAGACATCTTGAAATTATTGACCGGAGTCGCAAAAATAATTATATCCGCCCCCAAAACTTTATCGTACAAAATATTGCTCATGTCATCGCCGGTCTCAGTTCCCCGCGGGTAGCAAGAACAATAAAAATGACATTGGGCATTCGTTGTTGAGTAGCAAGCTTTGCACGGCTTGATACTATGTTTTCGCAATTGAATCAGTTCCGTTTCCACTCCTTGTTTTCTCAGTTCCTCCAATGATTGCTCCAGTAAAAATTCGGAGTTGCTGCTTTCGGCTGCCATGTCAGACTGGTCGCGCGCTGAACCGGCGATTCCAATGGCTTTTAATTTCCCTTCCTTCACGTTTAGACGCTTGGCCTCTTGTATAGTTTCTTCCCTGATTTCTTTGAATCTCGCGAGAGTTTTAGCGTCAATTTCCAAAAAGTTTTTCAGATATTCATCAGTTTTAAGCGGGGCAGAGAGTTTGTCTTGACATTGCGGGCATATTTCCAGATTATCCCGAAAAACTAATTTGCATTTTTCACAAACTTTCATATTTGTTTACATTATTTTTTGGTAACTAGCCCTAAATAGATTTTTTAATTATACACCGAAAATTTGTTAAGAACATTCTAAGAATTTATGGGTTATAATACTAATAGAAAGGAGGTGAAAGGTATGAGTTTGCTAATAATTATTCTGGTTGGATTGATCGCAGGTTGGCTCGCGGGAAATGTTGTGCGCGGTTCAGGAATGGGCGTTGTTACGGACATCGTGGTGGGGATCATTGGAGCTTTAATTGGCGGATATGTTTTTGGTTTGTTGGGTATTTACACCAGCTCCCTATTGGGATCCATAGTCACGGCGGCAATCGGCGCAATTATCCTGCTTTTTGTTGTGGGATTAGTCAGGAGAGGAGCATAGAACCTAAAAGACTGATACAATGCCAATGGAGAGTAATTAATAAGTTGGGGGGTGATGGATATGAGAAAATATAAAAATTTTACAACCTTTGAGAGAGAGGAACCCAGAAAGAGATATTTCTCACGTAATAGGACGGGAGACAGTTGTTCTGCGGTTTACAGAGGGCAAGAAATTGCTTGGTTTATTGTGGGGGTAATTGAACTCCTGCTTGTGCTTAGATTCGTGCTTATGCTTTTCGGAGCCAGATTGGTTCCTGTAACCGATTTAATTTACGGTCTAAGCAATCCTATTGTCGCTCCCTTTGAGGGAATTTTTAGGACAATGTCGAGCGGACCGGGTGTTTTAGATATTTCGGCAATCGTGGCAATGCTGGTTTATATGTTTATAGGATGGGGGATAGCTGCTTTGATCAGCCTGATCCTCAGCCCGCTGGGTAGAAGATGCTGAGGTAAAGGAGTCTTTGAATATTATTTGTCATCCCGCATTTGATGCGGGATCAAGAAAAACTAATTCCGGAAAAAGAAACGGTCAACAGAAAAACAAACCTATGGTCAAGGGTTTGTGCTATTTGCACGGTATAGTTAAGGATGTTAGAACTACTTTTTACCTTTATAAACAATCTTAAACAGTCTGCACATAAGTGATTTTCGTGTATTTTACCTGCTGTTATTTGACAAATATTCCAATAATCTATCTACTAATTTCTTCAAAAAAAAGCCTAGCAAAGTCGCCACTCCCACAGAGCTAAAAATAATTGTTTGTAAATCGATTATTTTGTTAGCATGAAAAAATAGTAAATTAAATTGATTTAATACACCCTCGTTAACAGTAATATTTTTACTATTTCTAATATCCTCTAAAATATTATTTAAATTTTTTAGTTGATAAGCTGAATAAAGCAAAAAAATTATCAGAGAAACAATTAATATTATCAAGAAAACTAGAACAATCAATCTAATAAACCAGCTTAATTGAAGGTTTATATTTAATGCCTCTTTCGCCCACAGAGGGTGATTGATTTCCTCTTTAATGTTGGCAATTTCTTGTTCGCAAGAAACTACTTTATTAAAAGCTTGCTCTCCTGCATCAAGAGGTCTCGCAGGAGGTGTCGCAGATGGAGTTTCAGTGAAATCGTTTGTGCCAGTAGATGATTGACCCGGATTAAGTTGTTCTCTTCTTCGAGGCATATTATATATTAGGGAAATTATCTATAAGTGCCAGCGTCTCTCTAGCAGCATAATCAATAATTTCATTAAAATTTTCTAAATTAAAGTTTGCAGTATCCATTCTTTCTGCCACAGTATTCACATCGGTCTGTATTCTGATTACAACACCTAGATTCGTATTTAGAGTAACCAGATTGTTCATCTCAAAATTTTCCGATCTACCAGAACGAGTATGGCTAAGTGTTAGCTCTTTGGGATTATTAAATTTGTTGTCTTGAATAAAATTATTTCTTAAATAATTAAGACCATTACCTTCTTCTGAGGATAATATTTTTTCACCAGAAGCAATAAATCCAATACGATTTATAATTATTCCTTTGCTTATCAAAAAACTAAAAATGTTTTCAGTATTGTTTTTTTGCGTAATTAATAACTGCTCAAAATTTTCAGTAGATGTATCCGGAACCTTATAAAAAATATCTATCCTAGAAAGAGCAATATTACAATTAAATCGCCCGTCCGTACTATTTAATATGAATCTAGGAACCTCCGGAGGAACATCATTGGGAATCGGTAATTGTGTTGGTAATCCATTAAAAATTGAATTGGTATGTCCATGAATTTCCGTAAATAACGCCGCCCTTTCAAGATCATTTGATATACTAAAATTTCTTGCAAACATTGCGGTTTGGATTTGCTTAATTCTAGTTTCCATAATATTTTTTATATTTCTTAATTATCTCCACCCTTGTCCAATCATTCTCATTGCGATTTGCTCTTGCGGGATATTGATAATCCCCGCCGGAGTTTGTTGCGGAACGCTTTGCTGGACTTTTTTAAACTCCATGCTAACTTCAAAATAATTGCTCATTTCGGCACTTTCAACGAAAGCAACCTTATATTCCTGATTCTGCCCTTTGCTAAACTCCATTTCCGGATTCCAAACCGTCCGCATACTCATTTCTTTTTCGTATTCCTCGTAAAATTCCGTCATTGAGTCAGAAAGATCTTTGTCAGCGAAAACAATGGATTTTATGCCAAGATCTTCTTTGGCTTCTTTTCTACCGATGTAATATTGGTGTGAATAAAGTTTTTCCGTTAGAAATTCGATTATTTTTTCTACTTCGTCCTCTTTCATTTGCTCGTTATGGCTTTTAAGCAATCGCTTCGCGAGAATTTTAATCAAATTATGCGTTCGATTAACGTTTCCCAGCGCTAAAGGATGGATCGAGGGATTGCTTTCTACAAATTTGTTAAAAATTTTTGTCAGTTCTTCATCGCTTTTGATACCGAACTTATTTTTCGCCAAATCAAAATAGCTCATCACCTCCTCCACGGAAATTGGAATACGGTTTTGTGGATTTTGCGGATCGACCGGGTTAAAAACGTTAACCGTCGAGGGATCAATCGGGGAAAGTTCACTCATATCGCTCATGACTATTTCATCCGCACCGAGTGAAATCATGGTAGCAGCGCTATGCGCCTTATAAGGGATAATCACCGAGAATTTGTTACAATATTCGCGGATCATCGAAACCAGGCGCCATGGTACCATTGTGTCGCCCCCAGAGCTATACAGCACCAGATCAATTTTTTCCTGTTTTCCAATTTTCCTAAGCTGTCCGCTGATAATCGGAATAATATCCATTGCTACTCGGGCATTAATCGGTCCTTGCCGGTCGCTGGTCACATAAGTTACAACCTTTGAGCCCCGTAGCTCCTCGATTTTTTTAATAATATCTTTTCTTTCCATATTTATTGGCATTAATAATTCCACTTTGCACGGGTGGAGGGAATCGAACCCCCAACGACGGTTTTGGAGACCGTAATTATACCGTTTAACTACACCCGCATTGTTAATTTGTACGTGCCTTATGCGAAGGGAAGGGTTGGAACCGTAATTACCTGCCTGCCGGCAGGCAGGTACCGTTTAACTACACTCGCTTACGCTAAAGCTACAGCGGACAAAGCCCGCAAAACTTAGCTACTTGACTTATCGCATATAGCTTATAACATATAAATAGAAACTAACCCGAATAAAATTATTAGTCTAGGCTTTTTTGCATTATTCGCGTTCAGTTCTACGTTACCCGTTCTAAGCCCAACCTATGCGTACTTCAGAAAAAATATTACTGGCTTTTATCACCATCGGGATAGTGTCGCTGGGTTCCTTCGTAGGCTGGAAATATTACGAAAGAGCGAATCCTCGCCAGGAACAAAATGTCGGCGCGGTTGCTCCTAATGCTTCCCAAAACCAATCAAAAAAAGAATCACTCTCGGTCAGGGATTTGCCTTATTCCTATAATGCTTCGCCTAAAACAAACAAAGAAGAAAAACCGGCAAGCTCTAATGAGAATAAAAATACCACCGATACTAACAATAGCAACTCGAATAATTCTCAAGCCAACACGAATACTAATTCGGGCAATCTGGTAAAAGCCAGTCTTTCTCCGAATAACAATTCTACCGGCAATGAAAACAAAAACGCCACCAGTAATCCCGTTGGCGAGACAAAATCTTTCACTTTCGCGGTTATCGGCGATTCGCAAGGATTTGAACCTGGTGATGCCAAGGGCGCTCTTCAGAAGGCGGTCGGCAGCATAACAAAGGCGAATGTCGATGTGGTTATGACGGTCGGCGATTTGGTCTCCAGTTGTGACGGCAACGAGTGCACCGAACATTTATCGAACTGGAAGAAAGCAGTTGCTCCCATTCTCCCGAAAACCAAGCTAGTCATGGGAAACCACGACAGAACAGGAGGCGATTCTTCCGATAGAAGATGGCAGGAGGCTTTTGAGCTGCCTGCTAACGGCCCCGAAGGATATTCGGAACTCGTTTACTCCTTTGATTACGACAATTCCCATTTCGTGGTGCTCAATTCAGAAAAACCTGAAGAACACTCAATAAATAGTACTCAACGGGACTGGCTGGAACAAGACTTGTCGGCTAACACGAAAGAGAATATTTTCGTCTTTTTCCACGAACCGGCGTATCCGGTAAGCTCCAAAATCAATGAAAGCTTAGATGTAAACAAAAGCCACCGCGACGCGCTTTGGGAGATCTTAAAAAGATATAACGTAACCGCGGTATTCTCCGGCCACGAACATATTATGAGCCGTAGGAGCGTTGACGGGATTTATCAATTCGTAGTAGGGAATACTGACGCGTTCGATCACGACTCTCCCAAGCCCGGCGTAGCCGAATACGCCTATCGCGGGCATCATTTTGCCTTAGTGAACGTAAAGGGCAAAGAAATTACCGTCAAGATTTATAAAGTCGAGGGAATTCTGCTCGACTCGTTTGTTGTACCTAGATAAAAATCCACAATAAACCCCTCCGCCCTCGATGACTCGGACACCTCCCCTTCGTAAGGGGAGGATAATTTTCCCCTCCTTACGAAGGAGGGGACTTAAGGGGAGGTTTATTATTAAATTTATTTACGAATTACGAATTACGTATTACGTTCCCATCAAAAACCGATAAAAATATTTTTCTTTTTTTACGTTGGTTTCTTCGCCGTGGCCGGAGTAGATTATCGTGTCCTCTGGCAACGCCAGGATTTTCATGATAGATTCTTTTAATTTTTCGGCATCGCCGCCGGCCAGGTCGGTTCGGCCGTAACTGCCGTCGGCGAATATCGTATCTCCGCTAAATAACACTTTCTCTTCTTTACAGTACAGACACACGCTCCCCGGCGTATGACCGGGAGTGTGGACAACTTTTAAAGACAAGTCGCCCAGCTTGGAGACTTTATTGTCGATTAAAGGCCGGTCTATCTTAGGAGCCGGATCAGTATCGATCCCGGTAAAATATTTCGCGGTTCTTTCCATTCTATTCACCACCGGAGCATCGCTTCGATGGGCGTAGAACGGGATGCGATACGCCAGTTTTAGTTCGGTAACCGCCAAGATATGGTCGAAATGCCCATGAGTGGCTAAAATAGCCTTTGGCTTTAAACCCAGATCGTTAATCTTGTTGATGATAAACTCTGCGTCATCGCCCGGATCAATAATAAAAGCCTCCAAACCGTTCGGATTATAAAATAAATAACAATTAGTGGCTAGTTGTCCGACTTTAAGAACTTCAATCATAGATTTTTAAGATCTTTCATTTTCTCCTGCAACTCTTTCTTGTCGATTTCGCCCTTGGCGTAACGTTCCTTTAAAATTGCTATCGCGCTGTCCCCTCTTTTCATTCCCCTTTTTTCTTCCATCCACATTCTTCTTCCCTGATCGCCTCCCGATACCAAATATTTAATCAAGTATATGACGGCGAAAATGACCAAAGCCCAAAATACAATCATTATGATTCCGCCGAGCCACCCGAAAAACGGCATTCCTCCCCAACCCATCATATTTCCGCCCATCATGCCTCCCCAAAAACCGGTTCTGCCGGCATCTCCGATCGGACAATTCCCGTATCCGCAACCGTAAAAATTATCGTTTGCGTTTGTCTGTGCCGCCGCTAGATACGGCATCATACCAGTGAATAGCGATGTGAAAAATACAGTCAGTTTGTTCATTTTTTTAGTTTAATGATCCTTTTTTATGTCTTTTCTTATTAGTATTATAGCACTGAATGAATATTTTGAGAATGAAAATTTTTCGTATAAAATTATAAAACAGTATTCGAGGAACAATAAAAATAATAATATAAAAAAATGCTTGCTGATGCAAAAGGGATTCTTGAGAACGCTAAAAAAGGGAAGTACGCGGTAGGAGCTTTTAATGTTTCCAATATGGAAACGGTCCAGGGAGTGGTCATGGCCGCGTTGGAGCGAAGATCGCCGATGGTTGTCCAAATCACCGAATCGGGAATGAAATACGCCGGGGCCAAAGAGTTGGTCGAACTTACTAAAGTGGTCATTCAGGAGCGGTCGGAAGACATACCGATCGGTCTCAACCTTGATCACGGCAAAACGTTCGAGCAAGTCAAAAAAGCCATTGAATTAGGGTTTACCGAAGTAATGATCGACGGATCCAGGTTGTCTTTCGAAGAAAACAAGAATCTTACTAAGCGGGTCGTAGAACACGCCCACGCCAGTAAAATTCCAGTCCAAGCCGAGTTGGGCATAGTTCCTTACTTAGGCGAAATAGACCTCTCAGAAGTGGATTGGGCAAGCCTGATGACAGATCCCAAGAAAGCCAAGGAACTAGTGGAATATACCGGGGTAGATTTTTTGGCGGTAGCCATAGGCAACGCCCACGGATTTTTCCGCGAGCCGGAAGAATGCGATTGGGAAAGATTAGCAAAGATAGCAGCCGAAGTCAACATCCCCCTCGTGCTTCACGGCGCTTCCGACTGGTCGAAAGAAAAGATTGATTTAGCCGTCAAAGGAGGAATCAGCTGTTTCAATGTTGACACGGATATCCGATTGGCTTTTATGCACCAGATTTGTAAGACTGTCGGCCACGACAGGTGCACCATTACCGACCCCCGCAAAGTTATGGATCCTGTAAGAACAGCGATTAAGAAAAAAGTGATTGAAAAAATAAGTATTTTCGGCAGTGCGGGAAAAGCATAGTTCAGTACTGAGTTCCCACACCTACTCTGAAGTCGAAGACACATGCAGAATTCTTGCTTTGCCGTTTAGATCATGTTTGATTTTTTGTTTCAAAGGAACATCCAGCTCGGCTAGGTGTTCTTTTATTTTTGGTAAAATCGCCGGAGATATTTCAAGGAAAATTTCAAAACATTTCATTTTCGCCCGAGCCTGATCTATCAGCTTGCAGATGAGCTCGTGGCCTTCCTCGCCACCGACCAAAGCACTTTTCGGCTCTTGGTTTTTTACCTCGGGACTTAAGTTTTGGTATTCTTTTTCGGAAAGATAGGGAAGGTTGGCGACGATAACATAGCGTTTTATGTAGGGGCGGGTTTCAAACCCGCCCCTACGCGGGACATATTGCAATAGAGACCCTTGGATAAAGTTTACTTTATAAGTTTTGCCAAGATGCTTTTTAATATTTTTTTCGGCTGTTTTTAACGCTTTTCGGCTTTTATCTACTGCGTAAATTTCTGAAAAATTTACCTTTCCGGGAAGATTCTTCAAAATTGCGGTGAGAATACAACCGGATCCGGTGCCGATATCGATTAAAATAATATTCATATCCCTTGTAGGGGCAGGTTTAAAACCTGTCCCTACAAAATGCAGCACATATTCAACCAGTTCCTCGGTTTCGGGTCGGGGTATTAGCGTATGTTTGTTCACTTCGAACTCTAAGCCGTAAAATTGTTGTTTCTTGAGAATATGCGCCAGAGGAATGCCTTTTTGCCTCTTGTTTAAAAAAACAACCAATTTATTTTGATCCGCTAGGTTTATTTTTTTATTCTCATTCAATATTAGCTTTTCCGGACTCCATTTTTTAAAATCTTCAATGAACAGCTCGATTTCCCGCCAAGCAATTCGACGGATTTCACTCCTGGGCATATTGGAATATTGAATATCTCCTTTGAGATATTCCTTCAGTTTGTTCGTAATTCTGAGTAGATATTCTTTCCAGATCATAGACATATGATAAAAAATTCCCTAATTGTCATCCTGAACTTGTTTCAGGATCTCTTTTGTTGTAGAGTGGAGATGTCGCACTCAGATCCCGAAATAAATTCGGGATGACATTAGTGTGCACTAAATTTGTATTTATATCAACAATGAAGCAAAAAGTCGCGGTTGCCATGTCTGGCGGGGTGGATTCTTCAATTACCGCATATTTATTAAAGAAAGCCGGTTATGAGGTCGAAGGATTTTTCCTCCGGCTGAAATTTCCCCATTGCATGCTTTCCGATTGGCGGGAAGCGGAAGGGAGAGCGTATCTCTCCGCTAAAATACTCGGAATGCCTATCCATGTGCTGGATGCGAGTAAGGATTTTCGCGAAAAAGTCTGGGAACCGCTCTGGGAAAATTATATGCAGGGGCTAACCTCTAATCCCTGCCCGTCCTGCAACCCCCAGATTAAATTCGGTTTGCTTTACGACAAAGTACGGTCTTTAGGGTTCTCCTACCTTGCGACCGGCCATTACGTACAATTAAAAAAAGAAAAGGGAAGTTGGCGGTTAAAAAGAGGCAAAGACAAAACGAAAGATCAAAGTTATTTTCTTTATAGATTAAATAAAGAAATCCTGCCCCATCTTCTTTTTCCTTTGGGAAGTCTAGAAAAAACTAAAGTGAAGAAAATGGCGCAGGAGATATTTCCCACTCGTTTGTACCGAGTTCCGGAAAGCCAAGGGCTGTGTTTCGCCCAAGGCGAGGATTTTCGGAATTTTATGAAAAAAATATTGCCCAAGAAAGAAGGTACGATAATCGACGACCAAGGAAAATCCCTAGGCAAGCACCAAGGCGTCTGGTTTTATACCGAAGGCCAGCGCAGCGGCGTAGGAAACATTGAAACTGGCGGAAAATCCGTTTATGTAATTAAAAAAATTACCAAGGATAATAAGCTGGTAGTCACTAGCGACCCCCGAACTTTATATTCAAAATCATGCAAAATCAGTAATCTGCATTGGATAGAGAAACCTAAAGGCAAGACTTTTAGAACAGAGGTTCAACTGCGCTATGGCGCGCCAACGGTAACGTCTAATGTGATTATTTTATCGGAAAATCGTTGTGAAATTAAGTTTGCAAAGCCCCAACGCGCTGTCACTCCCGGTCAATCAGCCGTTTTTTATCAAGGCGATACGGTTCTCGGCGGGGGAGAAATTACCAGCGAATAAACACGCAAGCGAATAAACACATAATAGACGAAGAATAGACAAGAATAGAAAAAGAATAGAAAAAGAATTTTTCCTATTTTTCCATATTCCCGTATATTCTTTGTATATTCTTGTCTACTCTTTTCTATTCCCGTCTATTTATACTTTATATTTTTTCATCAGAAGTGTGTTCAACACTACGCTGACCGAGGAAAACGCCATGGCGGCGGCGCCGATCGACGGATTGAGCAGCCAGCCGGTGAAAGGGAATAGAATACCGGCTGCGACCGGAATAGTCACCACATTATAGAAAAACGCCCAAAAAAGATTCTGTTTAATTTTTTGGGAGATATATCCGCTAAGTTTAATGGCTCTAACCACGTCTCTTAGATCATCTTTGACTAAGACGATACTTCCCGTTTCCATGGCAATATCCGTTCCACTGCCCAAGGCGATACCAACATCCGCTTGTGCGAGAGCGGGCGCATCATTGATCCCATCCCCGATCATCGCCACGACGCTTCCCTGCTCTTGTAATTTTTTGATTTTCGCTGATTTTCCTTGAGGCAATACTTCGGCGAACACATTATTCGCGCCGACTTCCTGGGCGATAGCTTTGCCCACCCTCTCGTTATCACCGGTGATGACAGACACGCTCATGCCCAAACTTTGCAACGAAGCGACAGCTTCCTTCGCATGATCTTTTAAAGTATCGGCTATGGCGATAACACCGATAACTTTCTTTTCTAAAGCCAAAATAATTGTCGTCTTGCCTTCGTTTTCCAGTTTTTTTATTTTGTTTTCCCACGAACTTACGTCGATCTCTTTTTCTTCCATCAGCCTGCGTGTTCCTAAATACGCTTTTTTTCCTTTTATATCAGCTCTAATCCCTTTACCTGGCAGATCCTTGAAGTTGGTGACCTCGTCTAATTTTAAAGACTCTTCTTCGGCTTTTTTGACGACTGCTTGTGCCAAAGGATGATCGGAGTTTTTTTCGAGCGTTGCCGCAATTTGAAGAATTAGAGACTTTTGTGAAGAGGGAATGATATCGGTAACTACTGGTTGTCCCTTGGTTAGGGTGCCAGTTTTGTCAAAAACTATATTGTTCAGTTTCTGCGCTTTTTCCAAAGCATTCACATCTTTAATCAATATTCCGTTTTGAGCGGCCAATCCCGTTCCCATAACAATCGCAGTAGGAGTAGCTAAGCCTAAAGCGCAAGGACAAGCGATAATCAGGACGGTTATCAGAATTGAAACGGCGAACGACAACGGCTGGCCGGCTATGAGCCAAAATGCGAAAGACGCCAGCGCGATTAATATTACAACCGGCACAAAATAATAGGCAATTTTATCAGCTAAGACCTGGTATTTTGCCTTTGAGCCCAGCGACTCTTCCACTACTTTGATAATCTGGGCCAGCATAGTTTCGCTTCCTATTTTTTCCGCTTTGAATTTTAAAACGCCGGTTTTGTTAATGGTCGCGCCGATAACTAAATCACCCTTTTTCTTTTCCACGGGGAGACTCTCGCCGGTAATTACTTTTTCATCCACCCCTGAATATCCTTCCGTAACAGTTCCGTCAACAGGAATTTTCTCGCCCGGCTTTACTAAAATAATATCGCCAAGCTTGACTTCGGAGATCGGTATTTTTTCTTCTCGGCCGTTTCTAACCACCGTAGCTTCCTTGGCGGAAAGACCGATCAGTTTCTTAATCGCTTCGCTGGTTTTGCCTTTTGTCAGCGTTTCCAGATACCTTCCCAGCAATATGAAAATCAGGATGAAAGCCGCGCTGTCGTAATACAAATATTGGGACATTCCGGTATTGATTTTCAGCAGGGAAGTCGCGGAGATAAAAATACTGTAGAAATATGCTACTGCGGTACCGAGAAATATCAACGAGTCCATGCCTGGATTTAAACGTACCAATTCTTTTGATCCGTTTTTCCAAATGCTTCGCCCAGACCAAATCACCAGAGTTGAGAGCGCAAACTGTACATACAATGAGTATTTTTCGATGAATTCCGGCATCGGAATCTTAAAAATATCGCTTACCGCGAAATACAAAAGCGGCAAGCCGAATATAAAGGCCGTCCAAAATTTATTCTTAGCGTTGGAAATTTCTTGATTGTTTTTATTCAAATCCACCTTGCCGTGATCGTGATGGTGATCCATGTTATGGTCGGGCTGACTTTCTTCGACTTCATAGCCCGTATCTTTGATTTTTTCTTTGATCTTCGCGAGATTGGTTTTATTCGAATCAAACTCAACCATGACAGTTCCTAAAGCAAAATTTACGTTAGCCGAAGCAATACCATTTTCCTTTTGAAGAGCTTTTTCAATCTTCAAGACACATGACGCGCAGTGAATACCCGATATTTTTAGGCTGATTTTTTCGGTGTTTTTATGATTTTTCATATAGATTATTTAACTGAAGTTATAAGATTTTTATATTCCATGTTCCATTTATCAAATTTCATTTATTTTTCATATTTCAAATGCCATTTGAATTAAGAATAACATGGGATATGACATCTGATATATACATGGATTATGTTAAATGAAATATGAAATGTCGGCAATCAGCTACTCGGTTACGATAAATTTTCCCCACACCATCTGCATCCCGCAGCTGAATTTGTAAGTACCCGCTACTTTAGGGGTGAATTCTATTATATTTTCGCCGCGTTTCAATTGTTTGTCAATACCGAACGCCGGCATCGAAATCGCGCTGGTACAGCCAGACATTCCACTGGCATCAATAACCCATTTCACTGGAACTCCTTTCTTAACTGTAAGAGAGTTGGGAATATAACCTTGAGAAGTCACCTTCATTTCAACTGTTTGAAAATTGCCGCTAGGCTCGATATTTTTCGTTGAGTTCTTCGGCTGGACAGAAGCTTCATTTCCGGGGAACGATCGAGCATCGTTATTCCAGCTGAAACTTCCCCAAGCCCGACTCAAAGTCAAAAGCCCAAGCAAAATAACAATCACGCCCGAAACTTTCATAACTTGTTTTAAGCGAGATTGGCTGAACATTGAGATTATGTTGCCAAAACCCAGCATTAAAGGAGCCGTCCCTAATCCAAAGGCCGCCATTGAAAGACCCCCCGTTAAAGCCGAACCGGAAGCGAGGGCATAAACCTGTAAAGCTTGCAACGGTCCGCAAGGAATAAAACCGTTTATAAAACCGACAATGAAAGGTCCTTTGGGCTTCGAAGCATGCAACTGGTTGGAGAACAGACGGGCAAAAGATGCGGGCAGGATGCCAGTAATCTTATCGAGAATCGAGAGTCTGGCGAGTAACGACAGACCGACGGCGATCATAAATAATCCCGCTAACAGCGTTATGATTCCCGTGAATGTTTTGTTTATTCCAAAAAAAGAACCGATACCGCCCAAAATCACACCCGTAAGAGCGTAAGAAAGAATCCTGCCTAAATTGTAGTATATATGGGGAAATGAAATTCTTTTATTTCCTTTAACTGTCGCACAATATCTTGAAGTGTACGCCATCACTATTCCCCCGCACATGCCGATACAGTGAAAACTGGCCAAAAGCCCGATCACGAATATAAGCGGGTAACTTAAATTGGGCTCGTTAAGTTTTCCCAGGAGCTCTAAAAATCCGAAACGCGATATCACAAAATATAAAATCCCTATTAAAAGCAGGGCGATTCCCAAAATGATTGAATTTCTAAAAAACTTGTCATTCTTCGGCTTGACCGCCTGCCCGTCCGGTAGGCGGGGAGAATCCAGAGTATTTTTTCCTATTTTTTTGGAGCTTGCGATCACCCGAGCTTCGTAATTAAGATTTTCAATCTCTTTTATGATTTCGTATTCAGAAATTTTTTGGTCGTCGTATTTTATTTCGGCTTCGTAGGTTTTAAGGTTCACCTCAACGCTCTTGACTCCCGGCAGGGTGTCGATTTCGTTTTCGATAAGTTCTTTACAGCTTTTACAATGGATTCCGATGATTTTTAACTGTAATTTTTTCATTATTTTGTAATCAAAAATTGTTATTTTTACCTGTCCTTTGATTCTCTTGTCTGACTTTGGTCACGAATGTGACCAAAGTCAGACAATAAGTTTTGTTTATTTGTTAGATAATTTAGTTACTTTTAAAATCTCCCCGATCATTTCTTGCTTCCTTTTTTTATTGCTGGTTTCCATCGCTTTCATGAAACAGCTGTTTAAATGGCCTTCCATCAGCATCTGGTGGGCGGATTTTAAAAGACCGATCACGGCTAGATTTTGTTGCATGATATCGATGCAGTACTCGTCTTTTTCAATCATTTTAACAATCTTTTCGATATGGCTGCGAGCTTTTTTAAAGTTAACCAATGAGTTTTCTTTGGGTATCATAATTAATTTTCAATTTATAATTTACAATTTTCAATCAATTTTCAATTTTCAAATCGATCTTAGAGTCCTGTAATTATGCCGTGTTTGAAAATTATTCAGCTTGAAAATTAATTGTAAACTGATATTTGATGAGTATTGAAAACTGTGTGTCACCTAGACCTAGGGTGTAGGTAAGATAAGTTTTTGTCAAATTTCGGATAAACGTAATTCGTAAATCGTAATTCGTAATCCGTAAATCGTAATTTTAATTAATTGCTCTTGTTGTAGGATTAGACATTGTCCTATTCCATGTTTTGTTGAATTTTTTGTCTAATTTATTCACGAATGTGAATTTTGCAGACAAAAGAAAAAGGCGGCTACGGCATGCGTAACCACCTACATAAATGAATACTTGTTTATTTTGAAGCGACATCAAGCAATATCCTGTGATAATAGCTTTTTCCAGAGTAAGGACATACGATACTCCAGACAACATCGCCCCTGAGCATGCCGCCGTCCTTCAGCGCCGGTTGCAAAATCGGATCTAGATCCGGATTTCCGAGATCGTTCTTCTCCGGTTTTATCAACGCTCCGCAGGCTATGCACTTGAATTTTTTCCCTGCAGGATACGCGGGCTGCTCATTGGACAAACCTTCCTGTAATACTTCAGCCATTTTCCCTCCTTCCACACTGGTTTATTTGATAGCCGTTTCTCTTCGCATTGTCGCCGTAGCATCTTCCTCCCCTGATCCGGCGACATATTCTTCCTCGTCTTCGATTTTGTTCAGTATGTCGATGATCCCTTTTCCGAGCGCAAGTTGCATTGCCAAACGCTGAATTGTTGGATTAGCGAAGATTTCTTCCGGATCCGTTCTGAGAAGGCGCTCGAAAACTTCCGTGAACTGTCGTTGCATGGTTTTTCTGTCTATCTCTGCCAACTGCATGCAGTAGCGGCTTCTTTTCCCGAGGTTTCCCAAAATACTGTCCAGATTCTTCGATCCGCCAAAAACATCTTTAATCAAGGACTCAAATATGGACCGTCCCACTATCTCCCCGTCATCTTCTAAAACAAGCTGATTAACTCTTGATCTCATCTCGACCTCCTCTTAACAGCAAAGATGCTTCACCGCCCCAGGAAAACGTTCCGACAAACACCAACCCAAGAAAGCGTCAAAACGAATGACGGAAATTTTTTGGCGTCTAATTTCTTCACTTTCTACTACTCCTCCAAGTTCACGAAGAGATTCCCTGTTTTTGAGAAATTTTTCGGCTACCAGTTTTTTTGCTTTGGGTCCGCCGGCTCTCAGAACTCCCCACTCTTTCTCGTTCAACATTCCTTCGGCAAAAACCAAAGCCGCCTCTGAAAAATGAATTTCTCCCCTTTTTTCCGCCATCCTTAACCTCCCAATCTAACAAAGAAGCTGATTTGCTGTTGAAGGACGGATTTCCAGTTTCCACCAATCGATTAAAGCGACCAGCGACGATGCCTTCCGAACTATTGTGTTGATTCCGTCCGCATCAGTCCCGTTTCTTTCCCATTCTTGAAATTGTTTGTCTGCTTGCACATACCATTCTTTTGCATCCACAGTCATTCCGTCTAATGGATCTCCCAAAATGAGGATTTCCCTTTCTTCGTCAGTTAAGCATTCCCAAAAAATATCCCGAAATTCATCGGTCATTTTTTCGATAACTGCCAGCATTTCCTTTGCGTTCATTCTATTCTCCTCTCGACATACGGTATATTTTGATGTTGAAAAACTTAGCAAGTTAAGGTGCTTTGACTGAGTATCTAAACTTAAAAAAACTAAAAAAGCAATAGAAAATCTATATTTTGTGCCCCCGCCAAGAATCGAACTTGGATCTAAGGCTTAGGAGTCCCTTGTTCTATCCGTTGAACTACGAGGGCAATGCTTTGAATTCCCAATTACCAATACCTAATATCTAATGAAATTTTCAACAAATACAAAACTTAATCAATCGTTAAATTTTTATCATTTCATTAGAAATTGGATATTGGGTATTAGTAATTCTTTTACAATTCTACTTCCGCATTATTTTTATATAAACTTCCGAAGGAATACTCACTTTTCCCGATTCCTTCATCCGCTTCTTTCCCTTCTTCTGTTTGTTTAACAGCTTGTCTTTACGGGTCCGGTCACCGCCGTATAATTTTGCGGTTACGTCTTTCCGCATGGCGGAAAGGGTTTCCCGGGCTAATATATTTGAGCCGACGGCGGCCTGGATACTAATGGCAAATTGCTGTTTTGGAAGAGTCTTTTTTAGCATGCTGGCAAGAGTTTTCCCCTCATTGTAAGCTTTTTCTTTCGGGATAATTCTACTTAAAGATTCTTTTTTCTCGCCGGCAATCAAAACATCTAATTTTACCAAATCGCCTCGGCGAAAACCCAAAGGAATATAGTTTAAGGAAGCGTATCCCGCGCTTACCGACTTCAACTTATCATAGAAATTCATAATTACCTCGCTCAAGGGCAATTGATAACGAATAATCGCTCTTTCGGCCTGAAGATATTCGGTGGACTGATAAATACCCCGGTGGTTCTCCAAAAGTTTGATCACCCCGCCCAAATAGTCCCGGGGAGTAACGATTTCCGCTTCCACCCACGGTTCCTCGATAATTTCCACCACCGATTGATCGGGCATTTGGCTAGTGCTGGAAATTTCTTTCCATTCGTTGGCATTTTTCTCTTTTATCCGATAACGGACGCTGGGGGTGGTCAGGATAACCTCCAATAAAAATTCCCGACTTATCCGCTCCTTAACGATCTCTAGATGAAGAAGTCCTAAACAGCCGATTTTGAAGCCTCTGCCCAACGCGGTGCTAGTCTCCGGTTCAAAGCTGAAAGCAGCATCGTTGAGATTCAATTTATTGAGAGCGTCTCTCAAATCCTCGTATCTTTCCGAATCCACTGGGTAAACACCCGCATAAACCATCGGGATGCTCGGCCGATAACCGGGCAAAGCAGTGGTAACGCCCGTGCTCTTTTTCAAAGCTATAGTGTCGCCAACCCGGCATAGTTTTATATCCTTTAGACCGGTAGCAATGTAGCCGATATCGCCAGCCTTGAGAAAGTCACAAGGTTTCATCTCAGGATTAAAGTATCCCAGCTCCAGCACGTTTGTCTCGGCCCCGCTGCCTAAAAGCTTGACATTGTCAAACTTTTTCACCTTCCCCTCCATAATTCTTACAAATAAGATAATCCCTTTGTAAGCATCATAAATGGAGTCAAATATCAAGGCCTGCAGGTCTTTCTCTTGGTGAATAACAGGAGGAGCGAAATATTTTACAATTGCCTTAAGCAGCTCCGGCACCCCTTCGCCGGTTTTGGCCGAAATAAAAAAAACTTCTTCACTGGCCCCCAAAACCCTTTCGATTTCTTTGGCCGCTCCTTCCGGGTCGGCATTAGGCATATCTATCTTATTCACCACGGGAATAATTGAGAGCCCCTGCTCCAGTGCTAGATACAAGTTTGCCAGTGTCTGGGCTTGGATACCCTGAGTCGCGTCCACAAGCAGGATCGCGCCTTCAACGGCTGCCAAGCTCCGGGAAACTTCGTAAGAAAAATCTACGTGGCCGGGAGTATCGATTAAATTCAGAACGTAATGCTTGCCGTCAAGCTCATAGTTCATTCTAACCGGCTGGAGTTTTATGGTAATGCCCTTTTCCCTTTCAAGATCCATAGTGTCGAGCAACTGTTCTTTCATTTTTTGGGGGGTAACCGTACCGGTAAGTTCCAATAACCTATCGGCCAAGGTTGATTTACCGTGGTCGATGTGAGCTACGATGCAAAAATTTCTAATAGATGAGTTCATTTATATCGTATAATACACACAATGGCGCATGATATGCGCCACGGTTTTATCGTAAATCGTGCGAATTACGATTTACGTATTACGAATTACGTTCGCGTTTAAACCATTTTTGAGAGAATCTATAAGCCGAATTCTGTAGTCGCCTGAGGCGACCGGTAATCATTTATCTGGACCCTGCATTGCTGTAGGGCTCTAGCGGCACTCCCCAAACCACATAGGGTTCGGGACACGGCCTTGCACTAGGTGGGGCTTGCCACTTCGCCTTGTTGCCAAGACGAGAGAATGGTGAGTTTTGAATTGATTAAAATCAATTCTAGCCCGTATCCATTCACTTTTCACCTTTTACCTTAAACTACGTAGTTTTTAGGGTTAGTATAGTCTCTGTGGCGCTTTCCCTCGATCCGTCTCACGACGAGCTCGGGCGGGTGTTACCCGTCACCTGCTTCCTATTTCTAGGAGTGTTCGGACTTTCCTGCCATGAATCACAAGGATTCACGACCGATTACCCGATTCTCTCAAAAATGATTTAAAGAACTTATACAGTTAATTTCTCTCTCCCCTTCTGTCTTCTTTTGGTGATTACTCTTTTTCCCCCAGGAGTACTCATTTTCTTTAAAAAACCGTGTCTTCTTGCCCGATGTTTCTTTTTGGGCTGGTATGTTCTTTTAGGCATAATATTCTGAATAGATTGATTTAATCCGCTGATATTTTATAACACAACTTATATTCGTTGTAAATAGACGGATTCCAATTTAGTAATTCAACTATTTAACAATTCAATTTATGCCAGTTAAAATTCAATATATCTAAAAATAATCAATAATACCATGCCCAAGCTTGTATTCGACATCGAGACTATCGGCGAAGATTTTGAAAAAATGGATAAGACGACGCAAGAAGCCCTAACTAAATGGATAAAGAAAGAAGCAGATGGCAATGAAAGCTACGATAAGATGCTAAAAGAGTTAAAAGAGGGATTAGGTCTCTCACCTCTTACTGGTCAGATTGTGGCGATTGGAGTGCTGGATGTAGACCAGAACAAGGGGGTAGTATATTTCCAGGCGCCAAACGAAGATATCGAAGAGTTTGAAGAAGGTATTTTCAAATTCAAACCAATGACGGAGAAAAAGATGCTGGAAAACTTCTGGGAAGGCGCAAAAAATTATCATGAATTCATCAGTTTCAACGGCCGAGGCTTTGACGTTCCTTTTTTAATTGCTCGATCTGCGGTAAATAAAACAAAGATTACTAAGGACCTCATGTCCAATCGTTACATTGGGAGCCAGCGAGGAGCAGTCCACGTTGATTTATTCGACCAACTGACCTTTTACGGGGCAGTAAGGAGTAGAAACAGCTTGCATTTATGGTGTCGGGCTTTGGGAATCGAAAGCCCGAAAAATAAAGGAATAGACGGCGGAAGCGTGGCAAGATTATTTCAAGAAAAGAAATATATTGACATTGCGACGTATAATTCGGACGATCTCGTGGCGACAAAAAAACTTTACGAAGCCTGGAATGAATATATGAAACCGTAGGACATAAAACATTTAGCATTTAACATGGAACATGGAGCGCGTAATCGAAATATCGGTTGATTCTTGATTCTATATACAATTGTGCTATCTTAGATTTTGTATTCCGTGTTTTATTGTTGTATGTTCAATGTTATATGTTTAATGAACCTCGCCGAGATAGCTCAGTTGGTAGAGCAAAGGACTGAAAATCCTTGTGTCCCCGGTTCAAGTCCGGGTCTCGGCACACTTCAGTTTAGAAAGTTTAGAAAGTTTTGAAAGTAAAATCATATGGTTCTCCTTAAATCATCTCAGCTCTGGCGGATAATTTGGAACGGACGGAAAATAATCCTGATTGTATCTATAATCAGCTTGGCTCTTGGCTTGGTTTTTGAAAATTTCCGGACACCTTCCTGGAAAAGCACTATTCCTTTGGTTGTATCGCCGTCAGGAGAACGGGAAACCGCTGATTTTAATTATGACCACTACTATTCCTACGAGGCTTCTGATACCCTCACTGATTCACTGGAAGAATGGTTGAAAACTCCTTCCACTAGAGAATCCGCTAAGTCTGAATCCAAAACACCGTTTAGAAGTTCTAGCTGGAAAATCTGGGAAAACAATAATTGGTCAGTTAAGAAGAAAGCCCCTCAACTCATTGAAGTTTCGTTTTATTCGAAATCCAGCAAAGAGGCTGAAGCTACTGAGAAGTCTCTTAAAGACAAGGTGGATAATTTCTTAACTTCTTTCAACCAGACAGGCAAACCTTTCTTTGGTTTGACAAATTCTACTTCTAGTGTAGAATTTCAAGCTCCCCAGTGGAGCATAATAGGTTTATTAAGTCTACTATGGGGAATTTTAATAGGAATACTTCTGGTTCTAGAACGAGAAAACTTGAAGCAGCGAGAAAAACTGCAATAAGACCTTCAACCCCGCAAAAAATAATCTTGGGGCTGTTTTTTCTTGGCGCCTTGTTATTTTTCTTATCCTCTTTTGGCCTCACAATCAGTGTTGAGTTCTTTTTCCGCAGTATCGGACAAGGCATACTTATTCTATTGGCGATTTTGATGGTAGCAATCGCTGTCCGAGACAGAGAAGACAAAATCAAACAAAAACAGAAGAAAACCCGCTTGCTGACAACGCTCCAAAAGCAAAGAGGAGCGCTCAAAAACCGCTTTGATCTTCGGAAAAATCTTTCCTTAAGAAGCCTGGAAGAAGACACTTCTCCTGATCAGCTTCAATCTTCCCTAAATTTCGCGACAGAAGACAAAGCGGAGCAAGAAAAAATTGACAAAATTATCAGAAAAGAACCCGACACACTGCAACCTTTTAAAGATTATTCCGCCGGAGAAAAAACTGATTTTAATAATAGAATGACTGATTCCCAGACTAATCTGGCCAGAACATTGGTTGAAGGGGAAAACATTTCTTCGTTTCCGTTAGAATGGCAAGAATTCCTTTTAGAAAACGACGGGAAAGATCCTTTGGACAAACTTAACGGCATGTTAAAAAACGGCAAGCACGAGACATGATAGCATATTAAACATGCCCGGCATCTTAAACATGAATAAACCAAAAATAAAAAAACTTATTGAATCAACCAGTAAAATTGAGGGCTGGTTAAGTCCTCAGGAGGGCGTTTTTTTATTTAGACTGGCAAATACGCTTCCTTTCAATGCAGTAGTTGTGGAAATCGGTTCTTGGAAAGGCAAGTCGGCTATTTGGCTTTCAAGCGGACTGACTGACAAGCAAAAAGCCCGACTATATGCGATCGATCCCCATATCGGTTCGCCGGAAAAAACAGATGAATACGAAAAAATAGATACTTTTCAGGAATTTAAGAACAATATCAAGCGGGCAGGACTTGAGAAATACGTTTCGCCGATTAGAGAAAAAGCAGGTAGTGCCGCCCCGAATTTTAACAAGCGGATAGATTTGCTGTTTATCGACGGATCGCACACCTATACCGCGGCGAAAGAGGATTTTACCAAATGGTCAGGCAAACTAAAAAAAGACGGCTGGGTTGTCTTACACGACGCTACAGTCCTCGCGGGACCATGGAAAGTCGCCCGTGATTTTATTTTCTTTTCCAGCCAATTTCAAAATACTGGTATGCTGGGAAGTATGATTTTTGGTCAATTTAAACCGACCAAAAAAATTATTAATAGATTAATCAATCTTGCCAACAATTTTTTATCCTATCTTTTTGCGATGTCTTATGTTAAACTACGTAAAATACCCTTGCCAAAATCATGGCGCAGACACGCAAGCAGAGCTAATTTTAAAAGACGCGTCGGTATCATAAAATCATGACGAAACAAAAAGTTATTATCATTGTCATAAACTATGGCACTTTTGGTTATGTTCGGGAATTAATCAACAATTTTCTGGGTTCCTTGCCGCGATTCCCCAAAATGCGAATTGATTGGGTAGTTGGGGATGCTGAAGACAAGCCGGAAGATGACAATTCAATATGGCAAGAGCAGATGCGCAAGGAATTTAAAGATAAGAAGGCCAACCATTTTCACTTCATCAAGATTCCAAACCACGGTTTTGCCTCTAATGTAAACCAAAGCTTCCGCCTTTTTCAAGAGAAGCAAGGGTCAGAAGATCAACTGAATGATTCCGATCTGGTACTTTTGCTCAATCCCGACACATCTTTATATTGGGTTAATCTCGAGAAGGCCATTAATTTTATTAATTCCGATCCAAAAGCTTCCGTTGCCGGCATGGCCTTGACTAATCCCAAGGGAAAATTAGAAAAATGGGGGCACAGCGTAATCTTTCCTTCCTTGAAATTATTATTCGGCCGCAAACGTTTTTCCGAACCTTCTTTATCGGACGAGCCAACGAAGGTGGCTTGGGTCTCCGGCGGAGCAATGCTTATTCGATTTGAATGGTGGAAAAAATTAAAGGGACTTGATGCGAACTTCTATTTTTATTTTGAGGACGTCGATTTCTGTAGAAGAATCAAAGATGCGGGCGGCAAGGTCTTTTTTCTCCCCAGCGCAACAGTCAGCCATCGGCGGGGGGGCAGTAATATTTCCATATACCAGCGTAAAAAACATTACTATGCGGCGGAAGCACGCTATTTTTTTCTTTACCAGCGACCCACGGAGTATCTTTTATTGCGGTTAATCCGTTATCCTTATAAAATAATTTATTTTTTTCGCTGCTACCTCGCTCCCTCTTTTTGGAAAAATAAATTTAAAACCACTAAAGATTTTTTTACTTGTGAAAAAGAAAAAGGATTTCCCCGTTTTTGCGCCCTTAAAAATTCTTTTGTAGGGATTCCTTTTCTAAAAGAAATTTGGATTTTTACGGCGATATTCAATCTTTTTATTCTAGGCGGGGCTATTTGGGCTTATACATACTTATACTCTCCGCTAATACTGCACTACAACTCTTACTTGGGAATAGATTTATACGGAGACGCATCAAGTTTTTTTATGTTTCCTTTTCTGGCAATACTTATTTCCTTGTTTAATTTTATCCTGAGTATTGTCTTATTTTTTTCTAAAAGATACACGCCGTTCGTAATTCTGCCCGCCGGCGCCAGCTTAGCTTTTCAAATTGTGCTGTCAATCGCTATGCTCAATTTGCTCATTATTAATAATTAAAGTTTTTGACAATAATTAATCTTTTCTTGTATACTGAATTCATGGTAACGTGACAGGCGCTATCTTAAGAGGCTCCCTCTAAGGCGCTCCTTGCACGATGACCCATATCCATACCTCCTTTCACACCCCCAGGTGCATACCTCTGGGGGTATTTTTTTGGCTTGACAATCTTTATTCTTCCAATATATACTCGCATCATGGGGCTACAGATGCCGTAAGGAGGAAGGGCATCACTCTCCTTATAGGCGTCCCGAAGCGACAAACCCATAACATACCCTTTGAGGCCCTGGTTTTCCGGGGCCTATTTTTTTTGGCTGAATTAACTACGTTTGACGATTCAAAATAATAACCATAACTTTAGGTTAACGTTCTGCATGCCTCAATTTAGCGAGCCGTGCGGTAACCATACCTTTCAACAGGAGTAAACCACCAAGTTTATTCCGCCTCTCAATTTATCGAGCCGTCCAACCCAAATCAGGCGGCTCTATTTTTTTGATCGATAATCAGCCAAGTACCAAAATATACCTTTGCTAATTATTTATTCTTCCAATTGAAGAGGAGTATCTTTCTTGGCAATCGGCAATTCTTGAACTTTATTCAATTTTCTCTCAATCGTACGGCTTTTAGTGGACGCTTTTTCGATTGTATTGCTTGCTTCTTGAAGTTTCTTCTGAGTTTTATCAAGAATATCCCCAAACTTAGTAAATTCGTTTTTCACGGCTCCTAAAATTGTCCAAACTTCACTGGATCTTTTTTCAATTGCCAGGGTTCTAAAGCCCATTTGCAAGCTGTTCAGGATGGCGAAAATGGTCGTCGGACCGGTAATAATAACTTTGAAGTTTCTTTGCAAAAAGTCTGCCAATCCCGGCCGACGTAATATTTCCGCATACAAACCTTCGATAGGTAAGAATAATATTCCAAAATCGGTCGTATACGGAGGATTAAGATATTTTTCTTTAATGTCTCTCGCTTCGGCTTTTATCCTGATTTCAAGCGCTTTAGATAGTCTTTCCATCTCAGCCAGATCACATTTTTCTTCTGCTTCAATCAGGTTTTGATAGTCTTCCATGGGAAATTTCGCATCGATCGGAAGCCATAAATTTTTTACCTTGTCGTCTTTGGCCGGTATCTTTATGGCAAATTCCACTCTTTCATTAGAGTTTTTCTTAGTCGCCACATTCTTTTCGTACTGATCCGGCGTTAGAATTTGATCGAGAAGATTGCCAAGCTGTACTTCACCCCAAGTGCCACGGCTTTTTACGTTTTGGAGTACTTTTTTTAGATCGCCTACACCCACGGCTAGTGTTTGCATTTCTCCCAATCCTTTATGGACCATTTCCAACCGGTCACTGACCATTTTAAATGATTCTCCCAACCTTTTTTCTAAGGTGGCGTGCAGTTTCTCATCCACCGTTTCCCTCATTTTTTCTAGTTTTTCACTATTGTCCCTCTGAAGATGCTTTAGTTCCCCTTCGACTGTCTCCCTGATTTTCTCCATTCTTCTTTCCACGGAATCACCAAAATTTTTAAGCGATCTCGCCGCCTCTTCCCGGGTATCCTTATCAGCTCGGGAACGTTCACTGCGACTGATCGACATTTCCTCCCTCAAAGTTCTTTCCAGTTTTCCGCTGCTTTTTTCCACAAAATCAACAATTTGTTTCGAGTCGTTTTTCGACTTTTTACTCAGCAGTAAAAACAAAACCAAAGCATTAATAGCTATTAGTACTATAATTAATATCGTAGTCACGATTTATAAATTAGAATTATATAGCGACTGCAAGAATCAGTTATTTCTATTTCTTTTCCTCTTTCTCTTTGACGTAAAACTTTTCCAAATGAGACTTCATCTTGGGGACTAGCTTCTTAATTGTGTCTTCCTCAAGATTGCCGGTGTCTTCAATTTCTTTCAGGATCTCACTGGCAGATTTATCCAGGTATGAATGCAACGAATTTTCTGCTTCTCTTACCTTCTCAACGGGTATTTGGTCAAACAAGCCTTCGTTGGCCGCTAAAACCACCGCTACTTGGTGGGACATTTTAATCGGCTGATACTGGTCTTGTTTGGAAATCTCAATAAGTCTCTTGCCTCTCTCGATTTGATTGCGAGTCGATTCGTCCAAATCGGCGGCAAACTGTACGAAAGCCGCCAATTCTCTAAATTGAGCCAGATCAAGCCTCATTCTTCCGGAAACTTTTTTAATCGCTTTCGTCTGAGCGGCTGATCCCACTCGGGAAACAGACAATCCGACATTGAGCGCCGGTTTGATTCCTTGGTGGAAAAGTTCGCTCTCAAGATATATCTGTCCGTCCGTAATGGAGATAACGTTGGTAGGAATATAAGCCGTAACATCGCTGGCCTGGGTCTCCACGATAGGAAGAGCAGTGAGCGATCCTCCTCCGTGTTCTTCGTTCATACGGGCGGCTCTTTCCAAAAGTCTAGAGTGCAGGTAAAAAATATCTCCGGGATAAGCTTCTCGGCCGGGCGGTCTTCGCAGAAGCAGGGAAATTTGCCGATAAGCCCAGGCATGTTTGGAAAGGTCGTCGTAAATAACTAAAACGTCTTTTCCTTTATCCATGAAATATTCGCCCATCGCACAACCGGAATAAGGCGCCAAGAAAGACAGAGCCGCGGGGTCCGATGATCCGGCAAGCACCACAATTGTATGTTTCATCGCGCCCATTTCCTGAAGTTTGCTTACTATTTTGGCAACTTTGGATTTTTTCTGGCCGATCGCCACGTAAATACAGATTACATTTTTGCCTTTCTGGTTGATAATAGCGTCAATTCCAATCGCGGTTTTACCGGTTTGGCGGTCTCCGATGATCAGTTCTCTTTGGCCCCGGCCGATCGGTATCATCAGGTCGATTGATTTAATCCCGGTTTCAAGAGGTGTATCTACCGATTTACGCGTTATAACTCGGGGAGCGATCTTTTCTACTGGATAGTCAGCTTTGGATTTGATCGGTCCCTCGCCATCGATCGGGTTTCCTAGAGGATCAACAATTCTACCGACCAAATCATCACCCACTGGAACAGAAAGAATTTTGCCGGTTGATTTCACGATATCCCCTTCTTTGACTTTTTTAACATCGCCTAACACGACTACTCCTACGTTGTCTTCATTCAAGTTCAATACTACCCCTCGCGTTCCCTCCTCGCCAATCTCGACCATTTCGGCGGCCATTGCTTCGTCCAGTCCGGAAATAAGCGCTACCCCGTCCCCGACTTCGATTACTTTTCCAATTTTTTGGACTTCTGTTTTAAGATAAAATCCCTCGATTTCTTTCTTTAAAGTTTTCAATATCTGATCTTTAGCTTGCATTGCTTTAAACAGTTACAATTTATTAAAATAGAAAATTTATTTATTTCCGACGATTCTTTCTCTAAGATTCTTCAGTTGGTGGCTGATAGTGTTATCAATGAGAATATTATCCCAAACAATCCTGACTCCCCCTAAAATCTTGGAGTCGACCTCAATCTCGACAGGGATTTTCTTTTTTTCAAAAAAATTAGCCATGGCTTTTTGCCCTTTTTCGTCCGAAACAGTAATCTGCGCGCCCCTTCCTGATTCTCCGATTTTCTCGTCAATGATTTTTAAGATCTTCTTGCCTTCCAAGTCGCGATGATGCCGTTTAAGCATTTTAATCCATGATTCCACGATTTCTTGGCGTTTTTTCTTATCCTTCTCTTTGCCCGCCAGCTCCAAAAGTGAATCCACATATTTATTCAAAGTAAACATAGCAACAATTAATTTAAGCTGTTTCCTTTACAACCTCTTGTGCGTCGTCTAGCAATCTTTTTTTGTCTTCGGCGGATATTTTTTCCTTCACTATTTTTTTAGCGATTTGAACAGCCAAGTCACCCATTTCTTTTCGCACTTCAACGATGATTCTTTCTTTCTCTTTGTGGATATCCGCTTTAGCTTCTTCTTTAAGCCTGTTCACTTCTTCTTGAGTTTCACGAACCAAGTCTTTTTTGTGTTCTTCCCCCTCGATATGTGCTTTTTCCAGAATCCGGTCTGCTTCCCGGGCGGTTTTTTCCAATTGCTTTTTGGCGTTTTCTTCTATTTCTTGGATTCTTTTTTCGGCTTTATCGGCGTTCTTAAGACCATTTTTAATTTTCTTTTCCCTCTCTTGCATAATGTCAAGCAGCGGTTTATACAAAAATCGCTTCAAAAGATACATCAAGAGAAAAAAGTTCACTATTTGAGCAAGAAGAATCTTGCCGTTGATACCTAGATTTCCTAAAATTTCCATTCTGAGTAGAATTACGATTATTCAGGGGCTTACGCATTTGAGCATAGTTCAAGGCGCAAGCGAGGAGCGGAGTAAGCTGTACTTGGTGTGTACAGTGTCGAGCACCGCAGCTTGCAACACAGAAATGTGCCAAATGCGTAAGCCCGCTAGATTTATACAAATTTGATGATGAGCGCTACTACTAGAGCATAAATAGCGATTGCTTCCGCGAACGCAATAGCCAAAATCATCATTGATTGGATTTTTCCGGAGGCTTCAGGATTTCTCCCGACTGCTTCCAAGGCTTTTCCAGCTAAAAGACCGATACCGATACCGGGGCCGACAGCTCCCAGACCGATCGCAATCGCACTGGCAATTTCTTTTAGATTCCCTGCTTGGGACACTACTTCCTTAGCTTCTTCCATTGTTATTTCTAATAAAAATTAAAATTAAAAATTCTAAGATCCAAATAATTCTAAATTATAAGCATTAACTTAAAATTATGATTTAGAGTTTGGTACTATTTGGAACTTGGTTTTTTCAATTTTCAATTTCACTTAATGGCTTTCCGTAGCCATTTTTAAGAAAACCAATGTCAATGTCGTAAACACCAGGGCTTGGATGAACCCCACAAACATTTCTAACATAAAGAAAGGGAGCGGTAAAATATACGGCACAAGGAACATCATTACTACTAATAACACTTCTCCCGCGAAAACATTGCCGAAAAGCCGGAACGAAAATGAGATTAATTTGGACACCTCGCTTATAAGTTCCAGAATTCCTACAAAAAAATCAATCGGACTTTTAAAGTTAAAGAACTTTCCCAGGTGCTTTCCCAGTCCTAAAGCGACAACGCCGGCAACTTGAGTGGCAACGACCGAGATCACCGCCCAGGCAACAGTCGCGTTCAAATCCGAGTTTAAGGAGCGGAAGAAAGGCACCAGCTCGCCATGCTCGTAAAACCCGAAGGTACCGACACCGGGAATCAAGCCGAACCAATTGGAAACTAAAATAAAAATAAAAAAAGTCGCCAAAAAGGCGAAAAATTTTGTAACTTTGGCTTTGTCTCCCCACACCTCCACAAAAAAGTTTAGAATAGTTTCAATAACGAATTCAAAGAAATTTTGTTTTTTAGTGGGCATTAATTTCGGTTTTCGCCCAGCCCAAAAAGCCAAAATTGCCAGCACGAGCATCACTACCCAGCTTGTTAGCAGGGTGTTAGTTAGGATTAAACCACCGATATGCCCGATTGTTTCTGGTATTAGAGCGATATGCATAGTAATAAGCACTAAATTGAAAATTCTAAGTTCCAAATAATTCTAAATCTTAAGTTTTAAACTTAGAATTTAATGCTTGACGCTATTTGGATCTTATGATTTTCAATTTTCAATTTTTCGAATTGTGCCCCCACCAGGACTCGAACCTGGAACCAATGGCTTAAGAGGCCACTGCTCTACCAATTGAGCTATAAGGGCGTCCCTAGTTCCTAGTACCATGTTCCTAGTGCCTAGTTTTGAGTCGATTTCATTAAACACTAAAAAATAGCACACATCTTGCTGTTATGCATGCCTTTCCGCTGTCTAATATAGACTTGCATTCTTATTTGAAAAAGAAAATTCTTAGTTGTCAATTTTATTCAATTGCTTTTAGTAAAAATTTATTAGATTATCAGATTATACTTATCTAAACATAAAATGAAAACAAAATCTTTATTGATCGTTGCGAACTGGAAAATGAACCCTTTGACCGCGAAAGAAGCGGAAAGGATTATAAGAAGCCTTGAGCAAGGGCTTAAAGCAATGAATAAAAAGGACTTTGATGAGAAAATTGAGCTAGTGCTTTGTCCTCCGTCAATTTTTTTGAGCCAAATTCCAAACAGTAAACACTATCTATTGGGTTCTCAAAATATCCATTGGGAGATGAGGGGCGCTTACACTGGGGAAACCGCCATTAGAATGGTGGAAGACGCCGGTTGCAAATACGCGATTGTCGGACATTCGGAAAGACGCAAATATTTCGGCGAAAACGATGAAACAATCAACCTAAAATTGCGTTCCATTCTAAAAACATCACTAAGACCGATTGTTTGCGTTGGCGAGACTAAGGAAGAGAGAGACAAAAACATGACCACTAAAGTAATTCGGGGACAGCTGGAAACTATCTTTCAAAACGTAAGCATTCTGACCCTGCCGAAGATAACGGTAGCTTATGAACCCGTTTGGGCAATCAGCTCCATGCGCGACGGCGTAGCGGGCGAGACCCTGAACCATACGGTACAGGGCGCGGCCCCGAACCGTACGGTACAGGGCGAGGCCGACGATCCGAATGATGTAATGGGAATTATTATCCTCATCCGTAAAGTTCTCGCAGAAATGTACCGGTCTGATGTCGCCGAAAAAGTTAGGATTATTTACGGAGGCAGCGTGGGGCTCCGCAACATCGATAGTTTTTTGGATGTCGAGATTATTGAAGGTTTTCTTATTGGCGGAGCAAGTTTGAGTATGTTTGACTTTATGCCGATTCTCCGAAAAACATACGAGAGTAGGAATATCTAGAAATATTTCATGTGTCATACTTCATATTTCATGAATTTACCGTGTTTCATTGCTCTTTGCGACCAGTTATATGAAACATGAGAAATGGAATCTACATGAGATATGAAAAATGATAAATGGAATATGAATAAACTTGATTTTCTCGTTATTGCTCCTACTCCTTTCTACGCTAATCGCGGATGTCATATGCGGATTCGCGGAGAGGCAGAAGCGCTCCAGAAAAAAGGGCGTAAAGTTTTAATTTTGACCTACAAAGAAGGTGAAAATGTTCCGGGATTAAAAATAATCCGGTCTCCTATCGGAATGGGGTTCGGCCAAGGCGTAGCTGCGACTTGGAAAAATATCCCGGCGGGATTTTTTTTATTTTGGAGCGTTTTATATGAAACCCTCTACCAGCGACCAAAAATCATATACGGTCATTTATTCGAAGGTGCCGCGATCGGAATAGCGGTTAAGTATCTAGCCATTTTTTTGAGCCTGTTCCACTATAATCCAGTACTAGTCCTGGATGCGCAGGGTAGCCTAAGCGAAGAAATGATGAGTTACGGAATGGTAAAAAATCCTGTTTTGCTAAAGCTTGTCCAGTGGCTGGAAAAATTTATCCTATTTTTCTCGGATTATGTTTTTGCGAGTTCGGTTCAATGCGCTGAAAGTTTAAAAAAGGTTCGTCCCGGCTCCCGTCCTATTGTTCTTTACGACGGAGTTTCGATTTTCAGAAAAAGCATATCACTTGAGAGCATAAGCAAATTCAGAGAAAAAAACGACAAAGAAAAAGCTCTTTCAAAAATATCTGCTTATTTTTCTTCACCACAAATTTCCTTAATCCAAGAGTGGATCAAGAACAATAATCTTATACTTCTATACACCGGCAGTTATTCCTTTGCTAAAGGATTTCCCGCCTTTGCGGAAAAAAGCTTGCCAGAACTTTTGAAAAACCCAAATATTCGTTTTCTTTTTGGAGGAGGAAAAAGCGCCAGCATTCCCGATTTGGATAAACTAATCTCCGACAACCCCGATAAAATAATGTCTGTGTCAGATTTAAACTTGAAAAATCTTCCTTACTTTTTGTTATTGGGAGATATCGCTATCGACTGTAAGCCCCCTAAAACCTCGGAATCAAGCGGTAAAATATTAAACTACATGGCAATGGGTTTGCCAGTAGTTTGCTTCGACCAGAAAAATAACAAATTATTTTTAAAAGAGGGCGGATTTTTTGCCAGAGATTATGCTGAATTTACCGAAGGCATCATAAAACTATCCGGGAACAGTAATTTGATTATAGAAATGGGCAATAAAAACCTTAAGCGCGCCTGGAATGAATTTACTTGGGATAAAACAGCAGACAAAATACTGGAAACAGTACTGAATCACGAATCACGAATCACGAATCACGAATGAGTTCTTAATTCAGAAAATCATGATTCATAATTCATAATTCATGATTCGTCCTCATTATGGAAACATTTTCGCTAATTATAGTGACCGTCATCGGTTTGTTACTTCTCATACTAAACGCTATTCTATGGTTTAAGCTGCGACGTTTTGAAAAAATGGTTCAGAACCCGGGCGACACGGGGGCCAATAAAATGTTGTTTAATAAGAACAAAGAAGAACTCAAAAAATTGGACAAAGACATTCAAGAACTGTATGAAATTAACAGTAGGATAAACAAAATTACTAATCGGGGCATCTGTAAAATAGGTGTCGTAAAATTTAACGCTTTGTCGGAAAAAAGCGGAAATCAAAGTTTCGCTGTTGTTTTGTTGGATTTTCGCGACAGCGGAATAGTAATTTCCAACCTGCAAACCGCTCACGGATCCCGTCTGTTCGTAAAATCGATCCGCCAAGGAGAAGCGACCGATTCCAATGAACTCTTGACTGAAGAAAAAAAGGCGCTGGAGAGAGCGAGACAGGTGGTTTTTTAAAAATCAAAAATTAAAAATCAAAATGTAAAATTTTTGAGTTTTGACTTTTGAATTTTGAATTATCCCATATATGGACGAAGTTAAATCACCCGAATCAATCAAATTACCGGATTCCATCACCGTTAAAGAATTTGCCAAGCGCTTGGATAAAAACGTATCCGAGGTCATTAAAATTTTAATGGACAACGGTTTTTTGGCCACTATCAATGAAGAGTTGGATTTTGAAACCGCCACCATAATCGCGGAAGATCTGGGATTCGAAGTCAAAAAAGAGACAAAAAAGAAAAAAGTAGCTGGAGAAGCTCAAGATGAATTAGCGAAAGTATTGGAAGATTTAAAAAACGCTCCCAAAAAAGAACTTAAGAAACGACCACCGATTGTTACCATCCTCGGCCACGTTGACCATGGAAAAACTACCCTATTGGACACCATAAGACGTACGAAAGTGGCTGAACACGAATCGGGTGGAATCACCCAGCACATTACTGCCTATCAAGTGAACATCAAAAATAAAGCTATCACCTTTGTTGATACTCCCGGCCATGAAGCCTACCAAAAAATGCGCGCCCGGGGAGCCGGAATTGCGGATATCGCCATTATTATAATTGCCGCTGACGATGGAGTAAAACCGCAGACAAAAGAAGTGCTCGACAATGTCAGAGAGTCAGCCTTGCCTTTTATCATCTGCCTCAATAAAATCGACAAGCCCGGGGCAAGCGCCGATAAAGTCAAAGGGCAGTTAGCGGAAGACGGGATACTGGTTGAAGGATGGGGCGGAAATGTACCTATTGTTGAGATTTCTGCCAAGCAAAACCAAAACATTGACGAACTTTTAGAAACAATACTTTTAGTATCGGAAATAGAAAATTTCCGAGCAAATTTTGAGGTTCCAGGAATCGGCTTAGTCTTGGAATCGCACTTGGACAAACTTCGCGGACCCGTGACCACAGTGATCATCAAAAATGGATTGTTAAAAACTGGAGATTCGGTCATCGCCGGCAGTGCTTCGGGTAAAATACGTTTATTGGAAAATTTCAAAGGAGATACCGTCACGTCAGCCACTCCGTCAATGCCAGTGACTATTTTAGGCTTTAATAAGCTCCCTTCTTCCGGCAGAATAATCAAGGCGGTAGCGAGGGACAAATCCTTTTTGAAACAAAAGAAAAATATTTCCAGCAAAGAAAAATCTATCGGCCGCACCTCGCCTCTAAAAAGAATCGAACAGTCGTTGGAAACAGGAAAATATAAGAAATTAAACGTTCTCATAAAAGCCGACACTAAGGGATCGCTCGAAGCTATAGAACAAATTTTGGCTAATTTAGTTGTCGAAGACGTGGTTGTCAAAATAATAAAATCCGGAGTTGGGCAAGTGAATGAATCCGACATATTGCTGGCCAGAGTGAGCAACGCCATTCTTTACGGTTTTCGAGTCCCAGAAAGCGTTACCGCCAGAGAAATGGGAGAAAAAGAGAATACCAAACCGCGTTTTTTTGATGTAATATACCATTTAGTAGAAGACCTCCAGCAGGAGATGAGGAAAATCGTCACTGTCCAGGAAGTAAGAGTCGATCACGGAAAACTCAAGGTTTTAGCAGTTTTCCGCACCGGAAAACATGATATGATTTTTGGCGGCCGGGTAGCTCAAGGTAAAATGGTTAAGGGCGATGAATTAGAAATAAAAAGAGGCGAGGAAATTATCGGCAAAGGCAAATTGGCCCAATTAAAGAAAAACAAAGACGACGTACTTGAATCGGTTGAGGGCGAAGAATGCGGAATTACCCTTGAAGTTTCCGGACCATTGCCAAAAATACAACCCGGCGACGAGGTCTATTCCTACATTATTACGGAAAAGCCTGGTACCGAAAGCGTATAAATTCAAATAATGGCACAAAGAATAACCCCTTCTATCGGTATCGACGCGGCAGATCTTTGCCACAAGCGTATCGATGGCACCCGTATTTATATTTACAATCTGCTTGAGCGTTTCGGACGAGTGGCTCCGGAAACGCTTTTTTATATTTATTTAAAGGGAGCCTTAAATCCTGAACTTCGTTTTAAAAAATTTCCCAACTACATCCAACGAAATAGTAATTTTCCCTTCTTTTGGACTCAATTAAAATTGCCTCGACTTCTTAAGCAAGACATGCCAAGCGTGCTTTGGATGCCGCTTCACAACATACCCCTTTGGCGCCCCAAAGGAATAAAAACCGTAATAACAATCCACGATTTAGCTTTTAAGCTGTTTCCTGATTTATTCCCTCCCAAGGACTTATTTATGCTAAACCGGCTGACCGCTATGGCAGTTAAATCGGCCGATCGCATAATTGCTATTTCCCATTCCACTGCGCGGGATATAACGGAGATTTACGGAGTTCCGCCTCACAAAATCAGGGTTATCTACCACGGATATAATGAAAATCTTTTTCATCTTCCCAGCAAAGAAGAAAAAGATCAGGTTGAATCGGTTAAAATAAAATATAGAATTGCTCCGAAAGCTAAATATTTGATTTTCGTCGGGGCGCTTCAACCGAGAAAAAATTTAGGCATCTTAGTCACCGCTTTTGAAAGATTAAAGACCTTGCATACTTTCAGGGATTGGAAGCTGGTTTTGGCCGGTTCGGACGCTTGGCTGGTGGATGATTTAAAAAAACAGATCGCTACTTCTATTTGGAAGAAAGATATAATAATGACAGGCAACTTCACTATCGCCGACCTGCCCTATCTCTTGTGGGGCGCGGAGATATTCGTATTCCCTTCGCTATACGAAGGATTTGGCATTCCTATTCTTGAAGCTATGGCATGCGGAGTACCGGTCGTGACCGCTAAAAACTCCAGCTTAGTTGAAGTGGCGGGCAATAACGCGGTTTATTTCGACGCTAGTAGAATTGATGATCTGGCATCTTCCATCAAAGAGCTTGAATCTTCGCCGGAAAAAAAGAAAGACCTGATAAAGGGAGGTTTGGAATGGGCCAAGCGTTTCAATTGGGATGAAACAGCAAAAAAGACGTACGAGTTTTTAATTGAAACAGCGATCGGTTAGCACTCAAGCTTGACGAGTGCTAAATTGCAAATTATTATAATGTTCAGTGAATTAGTTAATAATTTTTCATTTGCCATTTGTCATTTGTCATTCATTTACCGTTTTAACATTTGCCATTTTAGGAAATTTTAAATGAAAAATGATTAATGCCAAATGAATGGTAAATGATAAATGTTCAATTATAAATAGTTAATATTCAACAACCATGTCCAAAATCCTAGGCATCGATCTCGGCACTACTAATTCCTGTATGGCCGTTATGGAAGGAGACAAGCCCAAAGTAATCGAGAATCAGGAAGGCAGCCGTACCACGCCTTCAGTAGTAACCTTGTCTAAATCAGGCGAGAGATTAGTGGGCGTTCCCGCCAAAAGACAAGCCGTAACCAACCCGGAAAATACTATTTTTTCCGCTAAACGATTGATCGGACGCCGCTTTACTGATCCGGAAGTCCAAAACGACATCAAGTTATTCCCTTTTAAACTGCAAAAAGGCAGCGACGACGGAGTGGAAATTAAACTAGGCGAAGAATGGAAAAAACCGCAGGAAATTGCGGCGATGGTTTTACAGAAATTAAAAGCGGATGCCGAGGCTAAATTAGGTGAAAAAATTGAAAAAGCGGTAATAACTGTTCCCGCTTATTTCGACGACGCGCAACGAAAAGCCACTCGCGATGCCGGTAAAATCGCGGGATTTGAAGTGGAAAGAATTATTAATGAACCGACAGCGGCCGCGCTTGCTTATGGATTCAACCGCAACAAAGACGAAAAGATTATAGTTTACGACTTAGGAGGAGGGACTTTTGATGTTTCCGTACTGGAAGTAGTCGGCGAGGGAGAAGATAAATCGGTTGAAGTCAAAGCCACCAGCGGGGATACCCATTTGGGAGGCGACGACTTTGATCAGAAAATTATTGATTGGATAATTTCCGAGTTTAATAAAGCAGAAGCCATAGATTTGTCAAAAGATTCCATGGCTCTACAAAGAGTCAAGGAAGCGGCTGAAAAAGCCAAAATAGAGCTTTCTACCTCCGTGGAAACAGAAATAAACCAACCGTTTATTACGATGGGGGAAGGCGGTCCGAGACACTTAAACTTGAAAATAACCCGCTCGAAGTTGGAAGAATTAGTAGGCGAATTAGTAGAGGGTACTCTTAAACCTTGCCAAAAAGCTCTGGATGACGCCAAAATTTCCAAAAATGAGATCAATGAAGTCATCTTAGTGGGCGGTCAGACCAGAATGCCGTTAGTTCTTAAGAAAGTTGAGGAATTTTTTGGAAAAAAACCGAATATTTCTCTGAATCCTGACGAAGTGGTCGCTTTGGGCGCCGCCGTCCAAGGGGGAGTACTTCGCGGAGATGTTAAAGACATCTTACTTCTGGATGTCACGCCTTTGACGCTGGGTATTGAAACCCTGGGCGGAATCCGAACACCTATTATCGAACGCAATACTACTATTCCTACTTCCCGAGAACAAGTTTTTTCTACCGCCTCCGACAACCAGCCTTCTGTAGAAATCCACGTTCTTCAGGGAGAAAGAGAAATGGCAACAGACAACAAAACTCTAGGAAAATTTCACTTGGACGGACTTCCGCCATCACCTCGAGGCATCCCTCAAATCGAAGTTAAATTCGATATCGATGCCAACGGAATCCTGAATGTTGCCGCCAAAGACAAGGCTACCGGCAAGGAACAGTCGATTCGTATCGAAGCTTCTTCAGGAATTTCTGATGAAGAGATTGAAAAAATGAAGAAAGACGCTGAAGCTCACGCCGCAGACGACAAAGCCAAAAAAGAAATGGTGGAAACCCGCAATTTAGCCGACACTTTGATTTTTACCACCGAAAAAGCTCTGAAAGACGCGGGAGATAAAGTCGGCGAGGACGAAAAGAAAAATATTGAAGAAAAGATCAAAGCTTTGAAAGAAGTCAAAGATAAAGACGATAAGGAAGCCATTAAAAAGGCTACGGAAGAATTGAGTCAAGCCGCCCAAAAAATCGGCGAAATCCTATATAAGGAAGCGCAAGAAAAAGCCGCCCAAGAGAAAAAAGATCAAGGGACTAAAGAAGAACCGAAGCAGGAAGGCCCCATCGATACCGAAGGGGAAGAAAAAAAGGACGAGCCAAAAGACGATAGCAAAGAAGAGAAAAAATAATATTCTATTGTAATCCCGGCCCTTGAGCCGGCCTGCCTGCGCTTCGCCGGAGGCTTCGGCCCGGCTTCGCCGGAGCGTAAGCGAGGCGAGCAAGGCGAGCCGGCGAGGCAGGGATCCAGACATCTTTATAAAGACGGGTTTAGAAACCCGTCTTTATTTTTTGTATTGCTGAATCAATTTATAAACATCGTCGTTAAGGTCACAAAAATCACCGTTTCTGAGGTTTCCGATTTCATACCATCTCGGTTTTCCCGACTCTAAATCATTTACCTTGTCATCATCCAATAGATTGTTAGTTATAGCTTCGCACTCATAAAAAAATAAAAAACAATGGCAAGCTTCATTTAGCGGCTCATAATAAATAAAATTCTCTTTCGAGAGAAGCAATCTTTTAATTTTAATTTTTAGCCCGGTTTCTTCCATTACCTCCCTTTTTAATCCTTCTTCCAACTTTTCGCCAACCTCAATTCCTCCGCCTGGAAACCAATATTTCTTATCACTCTTATTAGTCATTAATAGGACTTTTCCCGAATCTGCTATTACTCCGTAAGCGCTGGGACGAAAGAAAAATTTGTCCTTATCAATTTCTACAAAATTACCACAATTATCTTTACATTTTATCGTTTTTTGAGTCATATTCATCATTCAAAAAGAATAAATTCCACTTTTGTTCACGAATGTGAACTGAAGTGGACAAAATTTATAACAATTCTTTCAATAGCTTGAATAAGTAATTTAAACGGGCCAGTTTTTCTTCTCGTAGTTTATCGGAAGCGGTAACGTCTGCTAAAATCGTACCTAGGATTCTTTCAACCAAGCTGGCTTTTATCAGTCTCTCAGGGTTTTTATATTTCAGTTTCTTTGCCACTGGAACAAGATCTTTGATCCAACTGCCTACGCCCTTTTCCCATTCTGCGTAGGGTAACTTCCAATCCCCCGTCATCAGCCAATCCGACCATATTATGAAACCTAATTCATACCCTTCAGGGTAAAAGTAAGTATGCGCAAAATCAGTTAAGTAATAAATATTTTTACTGGGTGAATAGAATATTTCCTTGGGCTTGAAGTGGCCGTGGGACCAGATCATTCTTCGATTTTTGAATTCTTTTTTAATCAATTCCTGTGCTCTGAAATACAACGGAAAAAATATTTTTGTGTTCAAAACAGTTTCATTGCCTTTCAGCTGGGATTCGATTTCTTTTTCGTTGGCCATTTCGAACCATCGATGAATTCTAATAATATGGAATTCGTCGGCAGGCAGTTTTTCTGATATTAGCAAGGGCCGAAAAGATTTTTTCGGAAAATGCTTCTGATATTCTAGGAATATATCGATAAATTCTTGGCGGGTCTGACTGTCCATCGAGTTCGGGTAATGTTTTTCTGCCAAAGAATAAGCGTCTTCTGGAAATTTTTCCATTATATACCACCCCTTGAAAGGTGTTTCTTCGTGAGACTCGAATACTTCGGGCGCGATAAGTTTTTTACTCTTGTTCGCTCGATTAAAATATTCGAGCGAAGACGCCTCGGAAACTCTCCTTGGCTCATGATAAATCTTTAAAACAGCAGGCTTTCCTTTGAATAAACCACAGTAAATCAGATTTCTGACATCACCCGTATATTGTTTGGCACCATAAATTAATTCCGGTTTCAAAAAACCGGAATTTTTGATTATCTGTTGAGCCCATTCAAGCATCAGAGATTTTTCCATCGCCCTACATTATTGGTCGTTTTTTTATGGATTCATGTACCCGAGTTTCGAGCTCTTCTTGAAGCCAAGCGTAAGTTCCAACATCGCCACCGCTAACCCTATAAGCAATATTCGAGATTTCAGTAGCAATGTTTTCTTCTTTTTGATCATATTTAGTGTTGGCCAGTTGGTCGACAATTTGATCAATAACCGCATTTATCATCGGGTCTTTTTCAATATTTGCGATAACAGTTTTAGCTATTTTATCAGCTAAGATCGGCTCTAGCTCTTTTATTGATTTTTCTTCTAGCTCTTCTTTTACAACCTCGGGTCTCTCGCGGGCTTCGGATGGTCTTTCAAATTTCGAAACATCAGCCGTTTTACGGGGAGTTCCCTGATCGACAGCTTCTTCGGCTTGTTCGGTTATTTTTTCCAATTCTCTCTCTACGTTTTGTCCGACTTCCCCGATTCCCTCGACTCTATTGGTTTGTGGTATTTCTTTTTCTGTTTCTGCTAATGGCATTTATATAGGTTTTTTATGTTCGATTATATAATTGAAAACTGCTTGCGGGTTATTATAGTTTGTGTTTATTTCTCGCGCCATTCCTGAACGGTTGTCAGACGCGATCCATTTTATAACGTTTTCCATCCAATAATTGCTAAAAATATCCCTTTCCAAGTCTTTGAGCTCTGAAAAGTTTTTTATGAACTTTGTGCCGTCGCTAGTCGTTTCTAATCCCGCTGCCTTGGCAATATTGAAAGCAAATTTTTCACGTCCTACTTTGTCTAGTTTCATTGGATTTTTATTATTTTATTAATTTCAAAAACTCTTCTTCATTGATTACTTTTACTCCCAATAGTTTGGCTTTGTCCAATTTGCTTCCGGAATCTTTTCCTGCAACAACGTAGTCGGTGTTTTTACTAACGCTGCTGGATACCTCGCCTCCAGCATTGCGTACCATTTCCTTGGCCTCATCCCGGCTCAAGTTCGGCATGGTGCCGGTAAAAACAAATGTTTTGCCTTTGATTTCTGTAGGGGCGGGTTTGAAACCCGCCCCTACATGTTTGATTTTAACACCCAATTCTCCCAGCTCTTTTAATTCTTTGATATTATTCCCGTCGTTGAAATATTCAAATAAACTTTCGGCCGCCTTTTCGCCGATTCCTTTTATCTCCTGCCACTGATCCAAAGAAATATTTCTCGCTTTATTGATTAAGTCCGCCAGCGTAGAGGTGGGTTTCAAACCTGCCTCTACAAGATATTTCGCCACTAAAATCGCCGTTTCTTCGCCGATATGGCGTATTCCCAAAGCATTGATAAATTTCTCTATTTTAATTTCTTTGCTGTTTTGAATGGCTGATACCAAGTTTTTTGCGGAGAGTTCCGCGAATCGTTCCAGGGGAACAAGATCGCCTTCTTTCAGGCGAAAGATGTCCGAAAAATCTCTAATCAATTCGCTTTCTATCAATTGGCCCACGATTTTATCACCTAGTCCTTCAATATTGAAGCCTTTTTTACTCGCAAAATAGATTAACTTTTCCCTTTCCTGAGCAAAACATTTTTTATTGGAACAATAAGTAGCCGCTTCTTGTTTGCCTTTCGCCAAAAAACGCTTTTCTACGGGAGATCCGCAGACAGGACAACGCTTCGGCATTCGAAATTCCTTTTCTTTTCCTTGGCGTAAATTCTTCAAGACTTCCACGATTTCCGGAATAACATCGCCCGCCTTGTGGAGAATTATCGTATCCCCGATACGAACATCCAGCCGCTTTACTTCGTCCTCGTTGTGCATGCTAGCCCGGCTTACCACGGAACCAGCCACAGGTACCGGGTCGAGAACTGCGATTGGTGTTAGCGCTCCAGTACGGCCAACCTGAACTTTGATATCCCTCACAATCGTGGTAACAGTTTCCGCGGGAAATTTGTAAGCTACCCCCCAACGAGGGGACTTGCCGGTAAAACCCAGTTTATCCTGATAATCGATTGAGTTTACTTTTACTACCAAGCCGTCAATACCGTACGGCAAGGTTTCTCTTTTTTTAGCAATTTCTTGAAAATAATCATGAATCTCGTCCAAATTTTTACCGTACTTGAAAAAATTGTTAACCTTAAAACCTAGTTTTTTGAGAGTTTCCAATTTATCCTGCTGGGTATCTATTTTATAAGTAAATTCTCTGCCGGTTATCGGACGGATTTGATAGACGAAACTATCCAGTCTCCGCGCAGCCGCAACTTTGGGATCCAATTGACGAATAGAGCCGGCGGCCGCGTTACGCGCGTTAGCGAATAAGGGCGAATCCTCTTCTTTTCTTTCCTTGTTAATTCGTTTGAGTTCCTTATTGGAAAGCCAGCATTCTCCTTCCACTACAACATCAACTGCATCTTTTAGTACTATCGGGATGCTCTCTATCGTTTTAATATTTTGCGTGACATCCTCGCCCACCACTCCGTCTCCCCGAGTAGCTCCGCTCTCTAAAACTCCGCTTCGATAGGTCAGGACAATATGCAAGCCGTCGATCTTTACTTCGGCTAGATAGTCAAGCTTGGGTTTTTGATTGAGCTGTTTTTCCAAAATGCGTAGATTTTTGTCCTCCCAATTTTTTAGCTCTTTCTCGTCGAAAGCATCGTCCAGACTCCACTGCCGGAACAAATGGCTGATTTTCCGAAATTTGTCCAAGGGTTTTCCCCCAATCCTTTCAGTGGGAGAATGGGGAATCTTATACTCCGGATATTTATTTTCCAACTGCAATAATTCGTGGCGCAGAGAAGTATAAGCCTCGTCGGTTATCTCAGGATCATCAAGAACATGGTAGCGATAGCGCAACCGTTCAATCTCCTCGCGAAGTTTTTCTATTCGTGTTTTGATCTTGTCCTTAGAGTCGCTCATAATCTAAACAATTTTATATTGTCTTAATATCTGGACCTGGACTATGTCATCCTGAACTTGTTTCAGGATCCCATCAACAGAATTAGAGATCCCGAAATAAATTCGGGATGACAAAAAAGAACACAGATACAGATAATAGAAGCTTTCAGTCTTCGGATTTCTACGCCAATCCTATTTCTTAACTCCTATCTCATGTCTCGCATAAACCGATTCGACATTTTTATCCTCGTAAACCTTCGGTTTAGAAGCGGACATTACTTTCATTTTAAATTTTTTGCCCGATTTTTTATCCAATCCAAATTTAATAGATGCCCCTTTTTCTATTTTCCCGGACAAAAGGTTGTGGGCGATCGGTTCTTCGAACTTCCGTTGGATCAATCGCCTGACGATTCTTACCCCTTCTTTTTTGTCAACGCATTTTTTCGCTAAAATATCTATCAATTCTTTATCAATATCCAACTTTATTTTTTTGATTGCCAGAAGCCTTCGCTTAAGCTTATTTATCTCCAATAAAGCTATCTCTTTAATCTCTTTGAACCCCAAGGGTTTAAAGAACACGATGTTCGAAAGCCGGTTGAGAAATTCAGGACGTAAAAATTCTTCCAATTTTCTTCTGACCATATTTTTTTCTCTCTTTCCAACTTTTTGAAGAAGCTGATCAATTTTTTCTTCACCTGTAGTATCTTCAGAAAATGAAAATCCCATGGCTTGCTTTAAAAATTCATCATTCCCAAGGTTTGAAGTAAAGACAATGATACTGTTCCTAAAATTAATTTTTCTTCCGGCTCCATCAGTCAAGAAACCGTCTTCCAAAACCTGGAGAAGAATATGAAAAACTTCCGGATGGGCTTTCTCGATCTCGTCAAAAAGTACCAAGCTGTAAGGATTTTTCCTGATTTTATCGGTAAAGCTATTGGTTTCCCCGTAACCGACATATCCTGGAGGCGAACCTAAAAGTCGGGAAACCGTATGTTTTTCGTTAAACTCACTCATATCAACCCGGATCAATGCATCCGATTTTAAAAACAATTCTTTCGCGAGCAGTTTGGCCAAATAAGTTTTTCCGACACCGGTCGGCCCGACAAACAAAAAAGCCGTGGCAGGCCTTTCGGGATCGGCTATGCCTGCCAGAGATCTCTTAAGTGTAGCGGAAACCTCTTTAACAACGTCTTCCTGCCCCCTTATTGATCTTTTCAAAGCTAATGGCAGTTCGCTTAACCTCTTTGCCGAACTTTCCATGACCAGCTCTAATGGCAAATTCAGTTTTCTTGCCAGTACCTCGGCGACGTCTCTTTCGTCAACTACCGGAATAAATTGCCTTTCTGCCGCCACTCTTTTTTCAAGTTCTTTTATAATTTTCAACAGTTCTTTTTCACTTTTTAACAAGTTGGCGGCCATATCCATTTTGTCGTTTTGAACCATTTTTTCTTTCAACCGGTGAATTTTTTCTCTCTGGGTTTGCAATTTTTGCAATTTCTTGGTAGTTCCTTGACGATGTTCGTCTTGAACCACGAATGCGGCCGATTCATCAAGCAGGTCTATCGCTTTGTCTGGCAAAAAACGGTCAGTCATGTAACGGTTTGCCAGTTTAACGGTTTCCGCAATGGCTCGATCGGAGATCTTCACGTTGTGGTAATCTTCATAATGGCGCCTTATTCCTTTCAAAACTTTTACTGTTTCTTTGACATTCGGTTCTTTCACCCATACCGGTTGAAATCTTCTTTCCAGAGCACCGTCCTTTTCAATGTATCGGTGGTATTCTTCAACGGTCGTCGCTCCCACGCACCGCAAAAGTCCCCGAGCCAAAGCCGGCTTTATAATATTTGCGGCGTCAAGGCTTCCTTGAGCGCTTCCTGCTCCTACCAGATTATGCAGTTCGTCAATAAATAAAATTATACTCGGGTCGTTTTCCGCTTCTTCCAATACTCTTTTGAAACGGTCTTCAAATTCTCCCCTAAAGGAAGTTCCGGCTACCAGCAAACCCAAGTCGAGCGAAACGATTCTTTTGCCAACCAGTATCGGTGGAACCTCTTTTTCCACGATTTTGCGAGCGAGACCAGCTACAATAGCCGTTTTCCCCACGCCTGGTTCTCCCACCAACACCGGGTTATTCTTTGATCTTCTCATTAAAATACAGATAAGATCGTCCACCTCTTTATCCCGCCCGACTACAGGATCAAGCTTGCCTTGGATAGTCTCTTTATTCATGTCCCGCCCAAAATATTCCAAAAATTTCTCCGGTTTATCCATCTGGGGCATTACAATTCCGAATGAAGGCCTCATAGGCTGCTGCGGGAAAAAACCGGGCTTAGGCACCTCGTTAAATTGTTTTTTCTTTTTTGTGAGCAACGAAGACAAAAGCTCGCTCATTTCACCCATTACTTCCTGAATGAATTCTTGATTGCCGGCTTCTTCATTTTCTAGAGGCGAATTTTTTTCCTGCTGTTTTTTTGGATAATTGATATAGAACAACGGCTCCTCTATCGAATCAGTGGTTTTCGTCATGGCTTTTTTCAGCTGTTCAATCAAGCGTTTAAGTTCGTTTTTGTCTTTGCCTAAAATTGAGAAGATCTCCTGGTCGCCGCTTTCCAATATGGCAAAAAGTAAATGCTCCGTTCCAACATAGGAGAACCTGAACTCTTGAGCCGCTCTAATCGCGTTGATAATCACCTTATGCGCAGATTCCGAAAAAGGCAACTGACTTTTGATTACTTTTTTCTTTTTTTCGCCAGTACTTAGCAATTTTTCGTTTGTTTTTTTCAGTACGGTTAAATTCCTCAGTATATTATACCCCACACTGCCCTTTTCTTGGGCTACTGCTTTAAAAATGTCAATGATTTGGACTTTGTCGTTGTTCTTTTTTGCTCGAGCATAAATTTGAGATTGCTCCAAAACATTCCTTAAATGCAAAGTGAAATAACGTAAAATAATATTATTCATGCGATAATTTTTATGTTTGGTTTACTATTGATTATACTCTGAACTTTACAGATTACACAAGCAATGAAAATGATTAATCTCGGGACTGTTTATTGGCTAGCAGTTACTTAGTTAGGTTGCAATAATATAAAATCAAGCTAGATTATTTTGATTACCTAAAATTTTTATCAATGCTGTCCAAAGAAGAACAGTTAATCCAGCTTCTAAAGAATCACAAAAGCAAACTATTGCTTACTAAAAACGAAATCAGCGGCGATCTTTTCGGAAGCCTTTTGGCGTGGGGATTTTTTATTAAGAATTTAGGGGACGAGCTTGTCCCTGCGGAAACAAGGGGAAATAAGTTCCCCACTTTATACCTGCCACGATACAATGAGCTAAAAAAGATTTATTCGTTTTTGCCGGAATATCCTTCGGTTATTGAAGAAATCAGCGGGGTCCGTGATTTTATTTTGTCTTTCAATGTTAAGGACAACGACATCAAGAACGTCCGGTGGAAAAAAGAAAATGAGCATCTAGACATAATCATAACGCCGGAAAAAGGTAGTATTGATCCGCGCGATTTTTCTTTTATTCCAGCCAAATTCAGCTTTGACCTCCTTTTCGTCCTTGGCACCGCCGATTTTTCTGAAATGGGAAAGGCTTATAAACAAAACAGTGATTTATTTTTTGAACTACCGATTGTAAACATTGATACCAACACCGGCAACGATAATTATGGACAGCTTAATATTGTTAACCCGGTATCCAGTTCCTTGGCGGAGCTCACTGTCGATCTGATGATGAAAATAAACGAGGAAGCTATCAAGGGCGAAGTTGCCCAATGTTTGCTAACCGCGCTAGTAGAAGCAACCGATAACCTAAAAGGTTCCAAAGTGACTCCCCATACCTTTGACATCGCGGCTTTTCTGATGGAGCGAGGCGGAAACCACCAACAAATACTCAGTGCTCTTTACGACACGGAGTCCTTAGACTCTCTGAAATTATGGGGCAAAATGCTTGAGCGTCTCAAGGAAGAGGAACATTTGATTTGGTCTTATATATCGCGAGAAGAGCTTGCGGCCCATGAGTTGCCGGATATTATGTTGCGCCGCTTCTTCGTAAGGCTTAAGAATTACATTGACCAGGGAGATAAAAAACTGTTAGTCTTATGGCAAGAGGAGGAAAACAAAACTCAAGCTTTTCTCTATAAAATCGATAAGGAGAACGACCAGGACAAAAAAATTATGGAGGAGCTGGGAGGAGAATTGTTTAATAATGAGATTCTCCACTGCACCGTCGATAATGAGAGTATCAGCAACAGCCTGGATAAAATAAGAACGGTCACTGAGAACCAGACCTTAAACTAAAATTTTATCGTATCTTGTGTCTAACAAAATTGTTTTAAAATCTGCTTCCGACATCGAACGGCTTAAAATTAGCGGAAGAATACTTTCGGAAATATTAAAAACGCTTTCGGAAATGCTTAAACCGGGAGCATCAGGCGATGAGCTCGATAAAAAAGCCGGAGAATTAGCGAAAAAACAAGGCGCATCTTGTTCTTTTAAAGGTTTCGAAGGCTATCCGGCCAACATTTGTTTGTCTCGAAACAACGAAATTGTTCACGGCTTCCCTTTCGGTAAAATTATTAAGGAAGGCGACATCGTAGGTCTGGACTTGGGAATCAAATATAAAGGATTTTTTACGGACTCGGCGGTAACAGTGGTAATCCCGTGTAGAGACGCATTACAATGCGTCTCTAATAAAGATAAGCAAAAGCTAGCCACTGTCACTTTTCAATGCCTTAAAAACACTCTTGAATTCTGCAAACCCGGCTATCGATTAGGCGACATTGGCCACGCGGTTCAAACCTTGGCAGAAAGCCACGGCTATTCAGTAGTAAAAAAACTCGTCGGACACGGCGTGGGATATGGAGTACACGAGAATCCCTTAATCCCGAATTACGGAAACAGGGGAGAAGGCCTTCGGCTTAAACCCGGAATGGTTTTAGCGATTGAGCCTATGGTCAATATGGGAACCGACGATATAGTTATGGATAAGAAAGACGGTTGGACTTTTTATACTGCTGACGGATCGTTCAGCGCCCATTTCGAATGGACAGTCGCCATCACCAATGGCGATCCGATCGTACTCACACCACTAGATTGGGTAACTGTATAATTTTAACTCGAATAGTTGATCATTTGCGGATCGTAATTCTGATATCCGTTTTTTGACTGAAGCGTTTTTATCGCGTTGTCGATTGCTCCCGGTTGTTGGCAGGTGCCGGCATCCATCGTGCTAAAGAGAACCGTATCCCTAGCCCTGTGCTTGTCATAAGCCTTACCTTTCTTTTGGCTTAAATCGTCGTTGTAGTCAGCCGGCCTTTCGCTTCCCCTGACCGTTTTCCACATCTCTCGCATAAAACCGTCCGATTGATTTCTGTTGCCCGTGCCCAAGCAACCGGCGGTTGCTTGTCCTGGATGCATATTGATTCTCCAATTATCTTTCGGATTTGTTCCGGAACTTGTCATTTTTACGTCGCTTCTTGCAGTGAGCGGAGACTCGCTGGTGTCAGCATCATCACTATAATGGGGCTGAACCTGAAGCGCGTAGATGCCGTTTCCCCCTAATCCATAATTATTACCTTTGCCTTGCGGATAAGTTACCAGCGGTTGCTGTCCCGTAGTATCGCCATTATTACCGATTGCTTTGCCTGTCCGCGGATCTAAATACCATACATTCATCCGAGTATGAGATTTGTCAGTGTAGAATCCAACTAAAGCTCCATTCTTGGGAATTTCTCCTTTTTTAAAACCGATACATTCCGCTAAGCGGTTAAAGTCTCCATTTTTCCCTAAGTCGCTTGAAGGATTATACGAAGAATCGCCAGTACCCGTATTCTGATTGCCTCCGGTGTCGCCAGTATTGCCTGTACCGGTAGTTCCCGTATTATTGTTTCCACCGGTTCTATCGCCGCTGGTTCCCGTATTTCCTCCGCCCGTTCCTCCAGTGTTTCCCCCTCCGGTATTGCCAGAACCTCCGCTGTTGCCGTTGTTGCCACCTGTATTTTGGTTGGACTGACCTTTAGTCAGCCAATCTTTTAGCTGTTTGGAGAGATCGGGATTGCTCTGCTGAATTTGTTTGGCTTTATCGTTAAAGTCATCAATGTTCTGAGTTTGGTCGCAAGTAGAATTATAAACGGAGCTTGTCGGGTTGCAACTATACTGGGTAATGACACCGCCCGAACATTGGTCTTGCCCGGAAGGCGGATAGGTTGCCAGGTTGGCGCCTTCACAGCGAGTAGCCGGACAGCTGCGGGACGATAAAACAAGCTGGGAGCAGGAACAGCCGTAGCTTGCGCCAGCAGTATCCTTGTTGGTTTTTTGTCCTTTTGGCGTACCCAGGCATTTGTCGGAACTATTCGGGGCGCCATCGCCGTCTTCATCTTTTTCACCCTGCGGATTCAGCCCGTCCGTTGCAATAATATTATTTTTCACGCATTTTCCATTTACAAGACAACTGCCCGGTTGGCATTGGCAACCAGAAACTGGATTACTTACATCAGAACAGCCCAACCCCTGTTTTCCGCAAATTTGTTTTTGCGACAGGCATTCATTTTTGAATTCAATCCAATCTCCTTCTGAATCAACACAATTCGCTTGGTTCAGTTCGCTGTTGCCGGATTTCAGAACCACAATTTTTTTTATCCCTTTCTCGGCAAGCCTTTGGACGAGTTTATTAAACGGCTCGCTAAAGTTCTCTTCGGCTGGATCGGAAGTAAGATCAGAATATTCGCCCGACCCAAAAACCGCCCCTCCACCGTCGTACATGTTAAAGCTGGCCGCCTCTTGAAATTTATCCTTCAGCTTGCCTGCTTGATTGTTAATCTGATTGTTAAAACCGCTTAAGAGATTGGCGTAATCGTTCAAATCTTTGTCAGAAGCATCTTCATAGCTAACCAGCAACCTTAGCCTTTCTCCCGGCTTCAGTAAGCTTAAATCTTGTTTTAAATTTTCCAACTCTATTGCTGACAGGTCGATAACGTCGATTTTTTTGTTTTCATTTAGCAGTTCGTTAACGCTGGCCGCCGGAACAAGATCTTTTAAATCGGAATATTTTTTGGAGCTGACCTTCGTTTCGTTCTCCCCGGAAACCTCCTGGCAATCAATTTGCCACCAGTTGCTTCCTTTGTACCCGATCACTTGATAAAAACTGTGGATTGCAACCCAAGCCACGATACAGATCGTCAAGCCGATGATACTGTATTTAAGGCCGTTTTTAGCTAATGCGATTTTATCCTTGTTGCCGATTGACAATATTCGGATCAGTCCGCTAACAACGACAAAAAACACTGCTAATACCAATGTCACGCCTAGCAGAAAATTAATAGTATTTCCTACCGTTCCCAGTAAATCGCACACGGTACAGAACGAACATGTTACTAAGCTGTCACCCATTTATTTTTGTTTTTACGTCTAAATATGTTCAGAAATATTATTGTTTGTTATTGTAATAGAAAAATACGTTTGAGTATAAAATATCGTCCTCGTAGTTCAACTGGATAGAACACAGGCTTGCGGAGCCTGCGGTTGGAGGTTCGAGCCCTCCCGGGGACACAAGCAATTAATTTGAAATTTTTAATTTTCAATTTGAATTGAATTTTAAATAAACAAATTTGAAATGTAGGAGTTCTTTGTCTAAGATGTATTTCAATTAAAAACTTAATCAATTCAAATTCATTTTAAATTTCAAACTTCAAATTTCAAATTAAAAAAATGAACCCCTCTCTCAAAAGTTTTCTTAAATTTCTCGGCCTGCTGGTTATTGTCGCCTTGCTCGGCTGGTACATCGGTTTTCTAACGCAGGTAAGCGAGATTACGCCTCTCAACAAAACTGGCAACGAACAAACCAGTATTCCGGTTAGAAAATTTCCAGAACTGCAAGATCCTAAAGAATTAGATTTCAAATGGAACTACCAAAAAAGACCGTACGAGATTAAAATGACTCTCTACAAATCTGTTTACGATTTCTACCGCTCCAGCCCAAAAGACTACACCTATTACGAAACTCTCCCTCCTAACTGGGAAGAAGATTATTACAAGATGTTTGTCAATCAAAACCCGATAGATGCGACTATATCGAACTTAGCAACGCAATTAAAGACCCTGGGTTCTAGAAATCGCCTGTCGGAAGACCAAATTGCCGAACTTACGACAGCTTTTGTTCAATCAATCCCTTACGACGACGAAAGAGCGAGAAAAATCGAACGAAATTCCCCCGACGAAAAACCGAACTACCCTTATGAGCTTTTATACATGCAAACGGGAGTGTGTTCCGATAAAAGTTTTCTTTTAACCGCCCTGCTTCGCGAGATGGGATATGGAGCCGCTCTTTTTGAGTACAAGGACGAAAAGCACATCGCAGTCGGCATAAAATGCCCCGTGGAAAACTCCACTTACGATTCTGGCTATTGTTACACGGAGACTACCCAACCGGGACATAAAATCGGAATCGTACCGGACATTTCCGAAGACACCCGAGTCGGAGTAGCCAAAAAAGAATTGGGAGTGTTTGACTCCAATCAACTGCAACAAGAAAATACCAAAAAACTTGGCAAGGTCGCCATTTACCAAAAGACGGAGGGAAAGATTTACAATGGCATCATCAACACATTAAAAACCGGCTCCCGCATCGATACTCTCGAAAAAGAGATCGCTGTCTTAAAGCAGGAGCTTACTCCTCAAAAAACCGAATTAGACAAAGAAAGCAAAGATATCGACAAGATGTCCAGCAAAATGAACGAACTAAAAAAGAATAAAGATTACGCGACTTACAACAACTTAGTCCCGGAATACAATTCCCAAGTTTCCGAATACAAGAAAAAAGCCGGAACATATAACCAAAAGGTTAACGCCTATAATCAAAAAGTGGCTGAGTACAACAAATTAATCAAACAGTTCTACGAATAAAAAGAAAAACCCCGCAGTTACTTGTTAGTAAAAGCGGGGTAATGTAGGATTGTCAACAACCGTGTTGAACAGTACTAGAGGAGGGAATCCATAATAGCGCGGTCCAATTCCTCTTCTTTCTTCATAGCGCTATTCAAGTATTCTATCTTTTTTTCAACATCCTCTAGTTCGGACATCGTTTCAAGAGTCTCCTCTTCTGCCCGGTTAAGGTCTTCGCGAAGAAGGCGATGCCGGTTCATTCCGAGTTGCTTTACAAAACCGTCGAGGTGATACAAGCGATGGTTTCTCGGGTCATCTTGAGGATTTTTTTCCTCCAGAAACTTCTGGACTCTCGGCTTGCACGTATCGCAATAGACCAGTCCTTCCAAATCTTCGGGAACTCGAAACAACTCTACAGCCAGTTCCCATTGGGCCGAATGGTTTTCCCGTTTCGGGATGTCCTGTTCCCGACCTTTCGCGGTGGCAGCTTTGCCCACCGAGATTGCCAACGGCAATATCCACTTCGCATCTTCTTTTCGACACGGCTCGACACGGCACGAGAAGGAGTAGCACTCGAAGTTCGAAATAAAATCCGCCACGAACCCGCTTTCGTCTTCCTGTCCTTTGAAGTCACCCAGAAGACCACGGATTTTTTCTTGCTCTTCTTCGAGTCTCTGGAGCATATCCTGCAAAACGATCTTGTCGGCTTGAGCCAACACCCATTTTTCTTGATAGGTTACGGGCTTGCCGGCGACACGGATTTTTTCGGCTTCTTCTAAAGTGGTCTTCCTTTTATCCAGCTCTCTTCTCGCTCGCCTATCTTTCCGGGTCGAAGCTGGAGTGACTCCTTCCTCGAAATTTTCATTCCTAACAAGAGCCAAACTTTTCATCTTAAATCTCCGTCGGCGCTGGGGTATTGACATACCCTTCGGCATAAAACTGCAAAACAGCTTCGAAGCCACGCGCTTTTTAAAAAGAAAGGTTATGTTGATTTATTGTTATAAGGTCCAGCTCGGATAAACGGCAAAATTTGCCTTTTACCGAGAACAGGCGAGAATATAATAAAAATATAAATTGTCAAGGGTTTTTGACATTTTTCTATAAAGATGCGAGAAATTTTAGAACTAAGGAGGATTGACAATAAGATCAACAAGGAGAAAAGGAGGACAAGATGAATGCAAAAAAAGCAATCTGTTCCGTGGGCGCAGTGATGATTCTTGTGTTTTTAGTACTCTTCACGGCAGCGGCGATCTTCATTGCCCTGCTGACGCAAGCTTCAGGAGCAGAAAAGCAACCGAACGCAACGTTGGCAGCTGTCGCTGGTGGTTCCGAGATAATAAAGCCCGGGGCTTACGGCATCAAAATGCAATTTTCCGACGGAAAAATCGAATCGGCGGGAGGTGTCGTAGAAATACATGCAGGACAAATTCCCATCACGATTACCCTGATCCGCTGGAATTCATGGAACAAATCTTTCTCAGAGGAGAAGATCGTGTTCTATCTCCGAAAAGCAGGACAATAATCATTCCAACCATTTCCCCAAATTTCGTCCCCACCCCAGGGGACTTTTTCTTTTTATATAAATGTTTCCTATAATTTAGCTAGATTTTTATAACTCATAAAAACAAACGCATGGCAGATAAAAAAACTCTGGCCATTCTGATGGGAGGGAAATCTGCAGAACACGAAGTTTCTCTTCGTTCGGCCGCTAATGTGATTAAAGCGGTGAACAAGGAAAAATACGACTTGGTTTTAGTAGGAATAGACAAGCAGGGACGTTGGTTTTTGATTTCCGACCAATCTTCGTTTTTAGGGGATCAATTTCCCGAATCAATCAGTTATTCTGATAACAATGCAGTCGTTTTTGTCCCGGGAGAAAAAGGAAAAATCGAAGGTCTAAAAAACAAAGAAATCTCGATAAAAGTAGATGTTGTTTTTCCAATCTTGCACGGTACCTTCGGCGAAGACGGCACTGTTCAAGGCCTTTTGAAGCTGGCTGATATCCCCTTCGTTGGTCCGGGAGTACTCGGATCATCAGTCGGTATGGATAAAGACGCGATGAAACGCTTACTGCGAGACGCGGGATTGGAAATTGCAAAATTTAAATTATTGGAAAAAGGTGTCTCGGAAATACCTAAATTCGAAGAGACCAAGCAAGAGCTGGGAGACGTTGTCTTCGTAAAACCCGCCAACATGGGATCTTCTGTAGGAGTAAGCAAAGTAAGAACCGAGGAAGAATTTCAACTGGCCGTAAAAGATGCTTTCCGCTACGACAACAAGGTTCTCATTGAAGAAAATATTGCCGGAAAAGAAGTTGAGTGCTCCGTCTTGGGAAATGAAAAACCCGAAGCTTCAATGGTCGGCGAGATTATCCCCAAAGACGATTTTTATTCTTACAATGCCAAATATATTGACGAAAACGGCGCAGTACTGAAAATACCTGCCGAAATTTCCAAAGAACAGATCGCAAAAGTTCAAGAAACCGCCATCAAGACATTCAGGGCGCTTTGCTGTGAAGGAATGGGACGGGTTGATTGCTTTTTAAGAGAAAATGGCGATGTGGTGGTTAATGAAATTAATACTATTCCGGGGTTCACCTCGATCAGCATGTATCCTAAACTGTGGGAAGAAAGCGGAATAAAATATCCGGATTTAATCGATAAATTAATCGAACTCGCCTTCGACCGATACGAGAAAGAAAACACCCTAAAAACTGACTACAATTAAAAAACCTCGTGAGTATAACACAAGGTGAATTTGTAGGGATTGATTGTTTACCCGCCGAAGCCTTGGCGGAGGCGGGCGATCAATCCCTACGTTTTACCGACCAAAAAAAGTGTACAGGACTAGTTTTTGAAAACTATCGACAAAAAAATCCGCCCATAGGCTAGCAAAAACAAATGAAAACACTGCGTCGACAATCGCTGCGGTTTTATGGTCTTCCCTGGCCATAGCAAAAGCCGATGCGAAAGTTAGAAAAGCAAACACCATTGAAACAGCCAGTTCCATCGGCCACCCAAGCGTTTGTTGCAGGCATTTTTCAAAGAATGTTCCCATAAGCCAATAGATCGCCGCGGTGCCAACCAAAACGGCCGTTACCATAAAAAATGCCGCGATTGGCGCTGTGTACTTTTCGAATATATCCACTAACCCGTGGACTACATCAAAGCCGTGAATTACTTTCCTCATCTCCGATCCTCCTTTCGAAGTTTTTGTAAATTTTAGAATTAGCTGGGCTAATTCCTAACAATCTTTGCTGATTTCCATAAAATTAGCACAAAAATAAACAATAGAAAAAACCGCTCAACAATGTATGCAGAGCGGCAGAGAAATTTCATTCTCGTTGTGAATGCTATTGCACTATTTTGTGTTTTCTTTCCTGACGAAAAAGACGATCCCCCCGACCGGACTAAAGTTTTTTTTAGTGAAAGCCAGTTTTTTTTCTCCAAGGTTTGTCGTGCTGATTATAGCAACTGCCCGCAAGACTTTGTCTCCTCGGTTTTCCTCCTCCCACCGGTAAGCCCGATCAAGAATGCTGCGAGCCAATTCATATGGACTAAGACCCCCCTGGCTTCTTCCTCCCAAATCCGGAAAGACCGAATCGGTTTCGATTTTTTCGTCTAATTTCAGTTCCGCCAATTCTTTTTTCACTTGAGAGACTAGAAGTTCTTGTTGTTCCTGTCTTAACGCTTGTCTTATATGATTGCTCTCGCCTTCAAAGGATGAGACTTTGACTGTAAAAGCAATGACAAGGATAGGCAGTAGAACAACCTTGACTCCGTTTCCCCATTTGAAATAGCTTGGCCACTTAAAATAACGCAATTTGCTGATTTCTAAAGTACTCATCGTCGCCTCCTTTTACGATGTCTATTTCTTGTTGTGTAACTTTTTAGCTTCCTGTGTTATTATTGTAAAATTTTTTTTGCGAAGATGTCAAATTACGAAGTTGCAAAACTGCAAAAATGCCTTTATTCTGTATTTAATACTATTAAGTAGGAACATAGCGCGCTATGTTCCTACGGGTAAAATATGGACCAAGACATTGTAAAAAATCTAAAATCTGAACTCACGAAAATTTCTTCTGAGGAAGAGAGAAAGGCTTTGTGGCGAAAATATATGGGAAAAACTGGGATAATTAAACAGCTTCTAGGCGACCTTGGAAAACTACCAAAAGAAAAGAGAAAATCCGAAGCCGTTAAAATTCAAACAATCCAAGCAAAGGCCTTGATCGTTCTCAATGATAAAGAAAAAGAACTTAAAGAAGGCGAATCTGAGCAGAATCTGCAAAAAGACGCGGAAAAATTAGGTTATGGAATGCCCAAAGTCGGCCATTTACATCCCCTAACCCAAACCATCCGGATGATGAACCAGTTTTTTATTGAGATGGGCTACAGTATTATGGAGGGACCAGAGATCGAAACTGATGAATACTGCTTCCGGCGCCTGAATGTTCCCGAAGACCATCCTGCCCGGGATATGCAGGATACGATTTACATCGATGAACCAAATTATTTTCTTAGAACTCAAACTTCTTCAATAGAAGCAAGAATACTGGCTGGATACAAACCGCCGTTTAAGGTGGCTTTTCCTGGAAGAAGCTATCGCAACGAAAAAGTCAACAAAAGCAACCATTTTGTTTTCCACCAATACCAAGGCGTTGTGGTGCTTCCCCATGTAACTTTACAGGATCTTTTCGGCACTTTCACCCGCTTGTTTCAGCGGATGTACGGTAAAGATGTGGTCGTACGCTATCGCAATAAATACTATCCGGAAGTTGAACCGGGTGCCGGACCAGACATGCAGTGCTTCAACTGCCACGGCAAAGGTTGCTCGATTTGCAAAGGAGTCGGTTGGATTGAAATGGGCGGATCAGGGATTATTCATCCAAACGTATTAAAAATGGCCGGTATCGATCCCAAGAAATGGATGGGCTTTGCTTTTGGTTTAGGATTGGACCGTTGGGCAATGGCAAAATACAAGATCACTGACATTCGTACGCTTTTAGGAGGAAACTTAGGATATAAATATTACGAGAATGAAAATAATTTATAGCGATATCAAAAAATTAGTGCCGAAAATTACCGCTTCGCCAAAACAAGTTGGCGGATTTCTAACGATGGCCGGCTTTATGATGGACGGCTTCGAAGAAGTAAATTACCAAGGGAAAAAAGATTATTCAATCAGTCTGGAGGTTCGCCACAACCGCGCCGATTGTTTATCGGTAATCGGATTTGCCAATGAAATCGCAGCCAAATGGAATCTCAGAGTGAAACCGCCAAAGATCGAAAAACTACCCAAAAAATTACCTAGTCAAAATATCAAAGTCGTTGACGGAAAGTATGTGAGAAGAGTCTTGGCCTACGAGATCAAAAACATTTGCAACAAAAAATCTCCCCAATGGCTGGTGGATTGGCTAGCCTTGTACGATATGAACAGTAAAAATTTATTAGTTGATTTGTCTAACTACGTCATGTTGCTTACCGGTCATCCTTCACACTTGCTAGATACGAGCAAAATGCACGGAAAACTCTGCTGGGATATGAACAAAAATTACAACAGTATTACGACTTTGGACGGCACATTGGTAAAATTGACCAAAGACCGGGAAATAATCTTACGGGACGACAAAAATATTCTGGCCTTGGCCGGAATCGTCGGCGGAAAGAAAGCCGAACTGGATTTGAATACCACTTCCATCATCGCCGAAATGGCCATCTACGATCCTGGTACGGTAAGAAAAAATGCGGTGGGAACCAAAGTGACGACTGAAGCAGGCACCCGTCTCAGCCGTTGGCTTGATCCAAACGGCTTGGACTATGCCATGCAATTGCTTTTGACTTTAATTTTGAAACATTGTGGCAGTAAGCAAGCTGTTTGGAGAGAATTCAATTATTATCCAAAAAAATATTCCCCTTCCAAGATAAAATTCAATCCAGATAGACCTTCGCTTTATGCCGGTATCGACATTCCGAAAGAAAAAGCCGTAGAGATTTTAAAGAGTCTGCGTTTTGAGGTTAAAAAAAGCGGAAAGGATTATGTAGTCACTCCGCCAACCGACCGAATGGATGTTACCCTGGAAGAAGATCTTATCGAAGAAGTTACTCGTGTTCACGGTTTTGAAAAAATTCCCGCGAATGTTATTCCAAAACTTGAAGTGACAGAAGACATTACCCCCGGAGTAGTAAAATTAGCTCAAAAAGCACAGGATATCCTTTCCACTCTTGGCTACGATGAGATTCTCTCTTCTCCTTTGACGACAAAAGAGAAGAACAAACTGACTAACTACTTGGATTGGAGGCTGGTAACAACTCAGAATGCCGTAAATGAAGAATATCCTGATCTGCGGCAATCAATCGGAGCGGGATTATTAAATCAGCTTTCGGAATATCGTAAAAAGAATTTAGCTTACATCCAAATTTTCGAGATTGGTAAAGTATTCGGCCAAACCAAGGATAAGTTTGAAGAACACGAATCTTTGGGAATTTTATTTAACAACATCCAGGCTAAAACCAACTTTGAGTACTTAAGATACATTCTGGAAATCACGCTTCGCTATCTTGGCCTGGACGACATCAGTTATCGGGACAGTATTAAAAAACCGGCTATTGCTAATCCGTATTCCTGCAAGGATGTCATCGTTAAAGACAAATTGGCCGGTATTATCTACAAATTAAAACCGCAAGTTAAAAACGAAAGATCTTATTTTGTTGAGATAAATTTATCCCTACTATCAAATACTATCAAAGATTTCAAAGGAAAACCCGCGGTAGAACTGACTAAAAAGCTGGTAACCCTGGATGCGAACATTGAGGTTTCCCAGAAAGATTCAATATACGATTTGTTGGAAAGTTTTAAAAAGAAAATAGGCTCCAAGAATTTATGGAGTATCCAGGTAACCGACGCGTTTCCGACCGGGAACAAGATTAAATACACCATCCGGGCATCTTACCAGGAATTGGAAGATCCGGAAGCCAAAAAATTACATTTGAAGGTGTTTGGGTTGAAAGCGTAATCCGTAATTCGTAAATCGTAATTAGTAAAAGATAAAAGCAGATCGTAAAAGGTTTTTGTCATTACGATTTACGAATTACGATTTACGAATTACGAACATCATCATGAAAATAAACATTACCTGGGGAACCGGCACTGGTTCCACTAAATTAAGTGCGTTTGATAAAGCCCTTTGGGATGCGGGAATCGCCAATCTTAATCTTATCCCTTTAAGTTCGGTTATTCCGCCGCAATCCGAAATCGTGTTAAAAAAATTAAAGAGCTCCAATTCAGAAGAAAATTTCGGCAAACGGGTTTATGTTGTACTAAGCTGCAACAGAACAAATAAGATAGGAAAAAACGTATTCGCTGGCGTAGGATGGAGAATTGCTAAGAATAATAAGGGATTATTCGTCGAGCACCACGGCCGGTCAGAAGCGGAAGTAAAAAAACTCATTACCGATTCCTTGACCGACATGGTAAAATACCGCAAAGAAAAATACGGCAAGATCGAATACAAGATTGTCGGATTGGAGTGCAAGAAACAACCCGTCGCCGCCCTTGTCTGCGCAGTCTACCAGATAGAACCATGGGATTAATAAACTTTCCTAACCCCCTCCCCCGCAGAGCGGGTACTCCCCCTCAGATGAGGGGGAGAAAAACTTTTCCTCCCCTTAGAAAGGGGAGGTGCACGAATCCTCGAGGGCGGAGGGGTTTATGTTACATGTTACATGTTAAAAGTTACAAGATTTTATGCCCGAGTTACCCGAAGTCGAAACCACCATTAACTACCTGCGCCCTAAAATTGTGGGCAGAACAATTAAAGAGATTTGGACCGATTGGCCGAAAGGCATCGGTTATATTTCTTTTGAAGAACTGGCGAAAAAACTCACGGACAAAAAGATAACGGCTATTTCCCGCAGGGGCAAGAATATTTTATTAGAAATAGATAAAAAAATTACCCTATGGATTCATCTCAAGATGACCGGTCATTTGTTGTTGCGTCCAACAAAAATTCCAGAAGGCAGTCCCTTGTTTGAAAAAGTCAACCAGTACATTCATTTTCGTTTTATATTGAATAAGGATGAAGAACTGGCTTTTTCTGATCTTAGGAAATTCGGCCGGGTGAGATATCTGGATGAACCGATAAGCGAAAAGTTGAAAGAAAAATATTTTTCGGATATCGGCCCCGAACCGCTGGAAAAAGATTTTAATATTCAAGTTTTAGAAAAGCTGATTAAAAAAAAGAAAAATCAAAACAAACAGCTGAAAATATTTTTAATGGATCAAGCTGTTATCGCCGGAATCGGCAATATTTACGGAAGCGAGATTCCTTTCGACGCAAAATTAAGCCCGAAAAGAAAAGTCGCGGATTTAAGCGAAATAGAAATCAAAGCCTTATACAAAGCAATCAAGAAAATTCTTAAAAAAGCCGTCGATATGCGAGGCACCAGTGTCAGCGACTTCCGCGATCCCGAAGGAAAACCGGGCGGATACGGCAATATTCGCAAAGTTTACCAGCGTAAAGGCGATCCTTGCCCCAATAAATGCAACGGTACGGTAGAATCCTTTAAGCAAGGCCAGCGGACGACCTTTTGGTGCCCGAAATGCCAACAATAGGATATTGCATGTGCCATATTTCATATATCATAAATATATCAGGTTTCATGTATTATTGAGCTTCCTTGAAATATGAGATATGGAATATACATGAAATATGAAATTTGAATTATGAAATATATTAATATCATCCTAGTTTTTACAGTCACTCTTGCAATATTCCTTGCTCTTGAATTCAACGCCAATAACCCGTATTTTTCGGGCTATGATAGTTTTTATCACGTAGGACTTTCGGAACATATGATGCAAAACGGTTTTCCCCGCCAGTTTCCTTATCTTCAGTTCACTACCCTCAACGAGAATTTTACTGACAACCATTTGCTTTTTCATATTCTTTTAATCCCATTCATTCTCTTATTTGGCAACGTAGCCGGCCCGAAAATATTTATCGCCTTGTCTTTTGCCCTGATATTTGTTTTTCTGTATATACTTTTAAGAAAATTAAAGTATGAATGGGCTTTACCCTTCACCGCTATCGCTTTTTTTCTTGAGCCGTCCGATTTTTATTTCCGCCAAGCTTTTGTCCGCAATCCGGCTCCATCGCTTTTGTTCTTATTGCTAGCGATATTGTTTTTGGCGAAAAAACGCTGGATCGCGCTAACGATTTTGTCCTTTCTCTACGGCTGGCTCTACACGGGTGGAGGATTTTTATTTTTGATCGCGTTGCTGGTTATTTACGGTTTTGTATCTTTCTTCAGTGTAGGCCCACAGCGTGCTGTGAGCGGGCATGCAACGTCTCTACAGGAGAGATTAAGAAAAATTGATTTTAGACTTATCGTTTTCCCTATCATTGCCGTCGGTCTTTCCCTAGTTATCAACCCTTATTTTCCCGCTAACATAAAATCAATTTATTTACAGGTTGTTCAGACCGGCATCGGCGCCAAGGATTACGTCGGCGGAGAATGGGCGCCTTACGACACCTGGTTTTGGCTTACAATCTCTTACATGCCGTTGCTGATATGGGTAGGAGGAATAACCATCGCGCTCTACAAAAAAGTGAAAATGTCCCGCATTGCCTGGACAGTTTTCTTTTTCAGTATCTTTTTGCTGATTATGCAGTGGAAATCCAAACGTTTCGTCGAGTACTGGCCTTTCTGGGCAATATTCAGCGGCATCCTCCTTGCCGGCAAACAAATCGAAGAATGGATGTTGTCATTCTGGCGAAAGCCAGAATCCAGGAAGAATTTGAATGAAATTTTTGTCTCGTTATTAGTTCTTTGTTTTTTAGTCATCAGTTATTTCTACGCCTCATCCCAATGGCTACGCGCTTGGAACGACACCGCCTCTAAAGCCGACTTCGACGTCGAATCCGCCCAGGAAGCTCACGATTACCTCAAGAGTCAAAGCAACGCGGGAGATATCGTATTCACCGATGACTGGGACGTCTTCCCGCTTTATTTCTTCTTGAACCAAAAAAATTATTACATCGTCGGCCTCGATCCGGAATTCATGAACCAATATAATCCGAAGTTATACCGTGAATTCGCCTCGATTTCTTCAGGAAACGACCCGACCAACCTCGAACGAATCAAAAACGATTTCCGTGCCAAATGGGTTATCGTTGCCTCCGACCACCCCGAATTCCGCGCCAACCTCCTCGCCGAACCCAAACTCTTCACCAAAGTTTTCTCAAACAAAGAGTACACTGTCTTCAAAGTCTTATAAGACTTCACTCCTCTCTCTCATTGTCATCCTCCGGCCATGGCATGTCACCATGACATGCTTGACCGCCCGCCTGCCGGACGGGCAGGGAGGAACCAGAAAAGAAAAAAGACCTCAACCAGAATGATTGAGGTCAGCTGTAGGTAATTGATGTCCAAATATATTTGTCAGAGCTCGATCCAACTAATCTTTGTTGCTACTTTCTTGAAGTACTCGCAACATTTTTTCCAAGACGTTTTTTCTTTTCCGTAATGCTTCGACGTGCTCTGCGTGTTTATGTTCTGCTCTTTCTAGTAATTTTTTCATGCCGACAATCAGGTCGGAAAAGGGCACAAACATCCAAATTTCTCCGGAATGATTATCAGAGTAATAATAATTGCCTACTTTCACTACGCCCATGAATTCGCCGTCATCCTTCAAAAACAAAGAATATTGATCACCGCTCATCCTAACGTAGATGATACCTAGAGCGGCGCACCTGACTGATTGGGAAGCATTATGAGAAATGACTTGTAGCGGACCACACAGATACCGCAAAATTGGTTTGACTCTAATAATAGTTTTTTCTACTACCTGTTTGCAAAGTTCTGCCATTTCTTTATCTTCCGCGTAAACGGAAGTCAGCAAGTCAATAACTTTAACACTCAAAACCTCGAGATCGCTGTTGGACGTATCCATTGTCAGCTCCCCTTTTTTGAGAATGTACCAGCGACGAAGTCGCTTCTTAGCTGAAATTATCATGAAAGTATCCTATGTCAAGCTATTTTCTGCTTGCTTTATAGCATTAATTGCAGTAGAAATAATTACATGGAAGCGTGCCGGAGTGGTTGAACGGGCCAGTCTTGAAAACTGGAGTACCTGAAAAGGTACCGGAGGTTCGAATCCTCCCGCTTCCGCACAATATTTTCGGTATCGAGTGACCGAAGGTCATAAATTAATTTATTCTAAAATATGAAAAAAATAAGCTATTATCCTCAAAATAAAGAACAGTTCGCAAAGCTCCTCTCTTTTCTGAAAGTCGTATTCGATATGTGCGACAAGCTAGAAATTAAACCAATTGTTTATGGCAGTCTTGCTTATGCTATGCATACAGAGGACGAAAATATTAGAATAAACGACGTTGATTTGCTTGTCCCAGAATCATTATTTCCGAAGTTTATTGAACTAATTGATAAATCAGAAGAGCTTTCCTATGAAGAAACTGATTATCATTGCCTTAAAGTATTCCAGAATGGAGAAAAAATTACCCTTGATTCAATTGAACATTATTATTCTAACCTGCCTCTTAATTTCGAGAATGTAGAAATTAACGGTATTGGTGTTACAATAGTCAACCTTAATGCTCTCAAAGAAATTTATAAACGTGGCGTTTCGACAATAATTGCGAAAAGAGAAGAATATCAAAAAAAATTAGATAAACTAGCTTCTCTTAAATAAAGTTTTTTATTGTTTTATAGTCGCAACCTAATTAAAGGCTAAATAAGTTCCAATAGCGTCCCACCCTCTCCGCCCTTTACCATGCGGTACAGGATTTCGCATGAATTTGACATCTTGAACTTTTCTCCTAGGATAGCTTAAAATATAAATAAAATTGAGCTCAATGCAGATCATTTTTTCAGAGCATGCCAGGAAAAGAATGGAGGAAAGGGATATATCCTATATTCAAGTACATTCCGCTTTAGTGCAACCAGATAAAGTCGAAGTTGATAAAACAAACTCAAACCGCTTTGTAGCAAAGAAAGTTTATGTTATAAATAAAGCGGGTAGAAGGCATCTATTGCTGGTTTTTTATGAGGTACGCCCCAGAAGAAATCGTATTGAAGTAATCACAGTGGTCGGCACCTCAAAGATAAGCAAATATTTTTAATTTATTTTCAAAATGAGCCCTAGGATAAATTACAGGAAAAAAGAAAAAATCATATCTTTCCGCTTTAGTGAAAACAAAAGCGTTGATTCTGATATCCAAAAAAATGTCGTCATAGATTATGATAAAGACGGCAAGGTTGTTGGCATTGACTTAATGGAAGTCAATCTTGAAAATTTTGTTCCCGTAAAAAAGTTCGACTCTTTCGCGATAAGAAAAAAATAACTTACTTTATTTCTGGCTTATACAGCATTGCAGCGCTAAGTAAGCTCCAATAATACCCCCGTACCGCTTCGAGTAAGGAATGTATCTGTCGTTCAAATAGATGTAGACAAGTTTCCGTAGATAATGATAAGCAACAATTTAAGATGAAAATATAAAAATTCATAAGAACCGCCTATGAAAAAAGGATCAACAATATTTCTTCAGTTAGTCGTTGTGCTTATTGGCATCGTAGCGCTTGCTATTATGATTCGGTTTCCTTTGACCGAGGGGAGAGCCGTAAACTTAGACCTGTTGAGTATTTACTCCGATCCGTTCATCTTGTATGGATACCTGGCGTCTATTCCGTTTTTTGTTGCGCTGTATCAAGCGTTTAAGTTGTTTGGATACATCGGACAAAATAAAGCATTCTCGCTAAATTCTGTGAAAGCTTTAAGGATCATAAAATATTGCGCAGCCATACTGAGCATCTTGATTGTAATGGCAGGAGCATACATTAAAATATTTCATGCTAAAGGCGACGCGGGTGATGATCCGGCAGGTTTTCTCGCTGTATGTATCGTGACTGCTTTTATTTCTGTCATTATCGCCGTTGTGGCGGCCTTGTTTGAAGGGATTTTGCAAAACGGCGTAAATATGAAAAATAAAATCAAAAAATAATCTGACGGTACAGACATTTGGGAAATAAATTTTTGACACCAAAACTGCTCATCACCAATCGAGGGACCGCACCGCGGTCCTTTTTAAGTTGGTTTATATGTAAAAAAGCCGGCGGTATAGAACCGTCGGCTTGTGCAATATGGTTTGGAAGTATAGTAGGCCTCCTTTGACTATGGTCGGAATTTGACTTCCCTAGCTATCATGCGGTCGCAAAGAAGTGAAATCCTGTAAACAACCACCCAAGCGATTGCGAGCGGGAAAATGGCCGAGAAAAGACCGAGTTTGAAAATAGATTTCGCGCAGGCGGTGAGAATGCCGAACTGTCCCTCGTAGAAAGTGAGTAATATGGCCGCAACCAAGAGAAACATGGACATAAACCCCACAAAGACAAAAAGAAATCCGAATACCTTGAATCCAAACACTTCAGAGGAAACAGAGGAATTCTTTGATTTATAACCAAACCACTTTCCCACAAAGACCGCTATGCATACCACCACAAAACTTCCAAAAGCAGCTGTCAGCTCCATATCCATCCCCTTTCGTTTGTTGAGTGCTAACCTTGGTTAAAGGTGTCCCTTAAAACAAACAGCCAAGTTTGTCTTGAGAAACAGCTTTAATACTGTTTTAATTATTCGTATAAGTTATACCACCGTCTATTCTTTTGTCAATGAATTTCGCAGTTTTATTTACAAAATCAGATTTTTTCGCCAGAATAACAATGCAACGCTAAATACGTTCCAACGTCACCAGCGCGCAAGTTTAAACATTTAAAATATATAAAATTATGACTAAACAACTGCTTAAAGACACGTTGGGTTGGGGAGTAATTCTTTGGCTGATCGGTTACGCGCTTGGCATTGTTCTTTTTATGATTATGCCGCCTTCCATGATCGGCTGGATTATTATGCCTATTGGAACGCTAATCACGCTTTGGGTATTGTTTAAAAAAATTAAAGGGGGCTCGTTTGTCTATTATATTTTATTGGCAGTCTCCTGGACTCTGATTGCAGTGGTATTTGATTATCTTCTGTTGGTTAAGATGCTCAAACCGGCAGACGGTTACTACAAACTAGATGTTTATATTTATTATGTTCTGACTTTCACTCTTCCTTTGGCTGTCGGTTGGTACAGAAAAAGCCAATTCGAAAAAATTCAATCGGAAAAAACAATTCTGAAATAAAAGCGATGGCGAAATAAAGACCCATTCGAATCGTCGCCCAATACAACTCGTTCAGGGTGACAATAAAATAGGAAAAACGCCGGAAATCCGATACTCATCCCCATCAATGATAACTACCCTATTGACAATGTTTTATATAGATTTATATTGAAGAGCTAGACAATTAGCAAGCTCTTTCCAAATCCATTCAGGGGGTCGGACATGAAATACGAGCTAGTAACTCTCGGGGTTTTCTTATTTTGTAATGCGATTTCGTCGACAGCGATGTTTTTTGCAGTATTTATTTTATTTAAGAACCGCGACGCCGCCGCTTATTTTGCGGTTGTTTTATTTTTTGGTTTATTAGCAATCGCTGTTCTGCTCGGAGGAACCGTAGATGAACTTGTTGCGAAACTAACACCCGAAAAGAAAGAGGGCGCAAATGAAAATACGCAGTAGCAAATATTATGCAGAAAAAGGAATTCAAGCCGCCCAAGAGCAGGCAAGAGACGAGGGGATAGCGATCGGCAGTTTAGTCTATCATCCTTCGATAGACTTAATCTTCTCGCTAAGGGAAATCAAGGAAAATATTGCCATTGGATATATCCCAGCGGAAGAAAGTCCCACGGGCAAAGAGATTATCAAAGAGTTCCCCCGGGATGAAATATTGGATCCTAAAGTTGCAATGAGTATGGCTAAACAACTAAAAGAGCAGGATATCATACTGAACAAGGAATAAGCCTGCGAGTACAGTATTGAAAGCACGCAACAAATCCGTCACGTCGCAAGACCTGACGGATTTTTTCTTTTTTTGATTAAAACGAATCTTTAGGGCAAATTTAAGGTAAGATTTTAACCAAAAAAATGAAAAACAATCCCAAACTGATCGCGTTTGCTCAGGCAGTTGGGCTCACGGCTTACGTTTTGCTGGTGGCTTTGTTCATGCAAAGCTTACAAAGTTGGTTTGGAGCGCAAAAAGACGATCCGATTCTCGCGCCAATGATTTTCTTGTTGGTTTTTATTATCTCTGCGCTAGTCTCAACCTCTATAATGCTGGCTTATCCCGTAATTTTGTTTTTCAAAGGCAAAAGAAAAACCGCAATAAAAATTGTTCTGCAAAGCGTCGGTTGGCTTTTGGCGTTTTTAGTCTTAATAATTATTTTCGCCCTTCAAAGATAAAAACATGGAGAACTCGCCCAAAAAACAGTGCATCGAACGACCTTCGTGGGATGCGTATTTTATGGCTTTGGCCAAACTGGCGGCTTCGCGATCAACCTGCTTGTCAAGACCGACAGGGTGCGTCATTGTCCGCGACAAGCAAATCTTGTCGACCGGCTATAACGGCTCGATGCCGGGAGTACCCCACTGCAGCGACGAAGGCCGGTGCTACCGTCGCAGTATCGAAGCTTCCGACGAGGGCAAGTATGACTTCTGCCGAAGCATTCACGCGGAGGCGAACGCTGTCGCCCTGGCCGCTCGAGAAGGAGTGAGCCTGGATGGCGCTACCGCTTATATGACCTTATTTCCTTGCTACGTCTGCACTAAATTGCTGGTACGAGCCGGGATCAGGGAGATCGTATATGAGATGGGTTATAATTCCAAGAACGCTGACAGAGATCGCCATTGGAAAGAGGTTTTTGAAGGGGTAAAAGTAAAAATTCACCAAGTCGAGCTTACCGAATCGGAGAAAAAAATTCTAGGAAATTTCATCGCGAACAAAACATCCGAGCGAAGATTAGAAAGCGCATAAGCCAACTTGTGGCTTGGATAAAGATGTTATAGATTGATCATATGATTCTATCCAATATCGAAATCCGTCAAAAATTTTTGGAGTTTTTTAAGCGCCGAGGGCATGGAATATTGCCTTCCTATTCGCTTGTGCCGGAAAATGACCCGAGCGTACTGTTTACAACTGCGGGAATGCAACCATTAGTGCCTTATCTATTGGGAGAAAAACACCCATTGGGCAGTCGATTGGCGAACATCCAAAAATGTATCCGCCTCACTGACATTGATGAAGTAGGGGACTTCAGCCACCTTACATTCTTCGAAATGCTCGGCAACTGGTCGTTAGGGGACTATTTCAAAAAAGAATCGATCGATTGGAGTATGGATTTTCTAACATCGGGAGAGTATGGATTGGGAATCGACCCTGGAAAACTTTTTGTCAGCGTTTATGCCGGAGACGAAGAATCCCCTGAGGATAAAGAGTCCGTTGCTATTTGGAAAAATGTCTTCTCTAAATACGGAATTGACGCAAGAGTATACGGCAAAGAAGATTTGGCGGAAAAAGATAAAAAACTGAAACCGTCTTACCGGATTTTTCCTCTGGGCAAAGACAGCAATTGGTGGCCGGCCGGAGGCAAACACCCTGGACCCCAAGGACCCTGTACGGAAATATTTTATTATTGGGGGAAAAACCATCTCGACCTAGAAAAAGAGCGGCTCGGATACAACGACGGCAATTTCATGGAAATCTGGAACAACGTTTTTATGGAATACCATCGCGAGAACGGAGAATATAAAAAGCTTTCCCAGCAAAATGTGGATACCGGAATGGGCTTGGAAAGAATTTGCTCAGTAATGGAAAAACATCCAGATGTTTTTCTGACGGACTTGTTCAAACCGTTGGTTAAAATTATAGAGCAAGCAAGCAATGTTGACTACAACAAAGATCCCGAAACAACGAAAGCGATGCGAATTATTGCGGATCACATCCGAACCGCAGTTTTCATCATGGGAGACAGGTCCCGAATAACCCCTTCCAATCTAGGAAAAGGTTACGTTTTACGACGGCTGATCCGCCGAGCGTTACGCTATAAAAAAATATTGGGCGTATCTAAAGAAGAGAATAACGTTTTTGAACAACTAGCCCGAACAATAGTAGAAAATTACGGCAACATCTACCCCGAGTTAGGGAGTAATTTTAACTTTATTTTAGAAGAGTTAAAAAAGGAAGAAGCAAAATTCCTAGCGACCCTCGAAAGAGGCCTTCGGGAATGGGAAAAAATGTCCCAAAAAGAAACCATCCATGGGGATGACGCTTTCCAACTTTTTGCCACCTACGGCTTTCCCTTTGAACTAACTCAAGAATTAGCACAAGAAAAAGGCCTGTCTATTGATAAAAATGGATTCGATAAAGCCTTTAAGGAACACCAGGAGGTATCCCGCAACGGGGCTGATGAGAGATTTAAAGGAGGCTTGGTTAATATAAATTATGAGACCACAAAATTACACACCGCAACCCATCTGCTTCAAGCCGCCCTCAGGGCAGTCTTGGGTTCGGAAGTGGCTCAGAAAGGAAGCAATATTAATCCGGAGCGACTTCGCTTCGACTTCACCCATCTGGAAAAAATGACCCCCGAAGAAATAAAGAAAGTGGAAGATATGGTTAACAGTGCCATAACCTCTAATCTTCCCATCGAGTTCACTGAAATGCCTTATAAAGAAGCTATCCAAAGCGGAGCGCTCGGTTTTTTTGAGAGCCGTTACGGGGAAAAAGTAAAAGTCTATACTGTCGGCAATCCGGAACAGCCCTTTAGCAAAGAAATTTGCGGCGGTCCGCACGTAAAAAACACTAGTGAACTAGGCAAATTCAAGATTATTAAAGAAGAGGCCGTCAGTGCGGGAGTGAGGAGAATAAAGGCGATACTAGAATAATTTTTTATATTTCATGTTTCATATATCATATTTCATGAATATCTCATATTTCAAGTTTCACGTACGCTTTTGAGTGTCTACTTGTAATATGACGTTGATACATATATGCAATATGAAATGTGGAATATGAAATATTTTAAACCATGCTTCCTAAAAATAATCGTTTGCATCGTGAAGATTTTGATCTCGTATTCAAAAAAGGCCGCCGAATCCGCGGCAAGACTTTTAGCTTGATCATTTCGCTATCCGATAACAAAGATGAAGATTGCAAAGTCGGAGTTATCGTAACTAAAAAAGTCTGTAAAAAAGCGGTTGACCGCAACAAACTTAAAAGACAGGTGAGAAATACAATTTATCGCTATATTCTAAAATCTTTGCCGACCGGGCAAAAGATTATTGTCATGGCCTTTCCCGTCCCAAAGCCGAGAAAATACCAAGAGATCAAAGAAGAGCTAGCTGAATTATTCAGAAAAATTAAATTTTAAGCTCGGAATATTTTTTGTTTTCCAGTTTATTTTTTCGATTTTACCTACGCTCTTCAAATCGCTTTCAAAAGGTTCTAAAGATTTAATTATTTTTTCGTTTCCACTGATCTCCATTGCAACGATAGGATCGACTAATCTCATGCCTGCGCCGGCTTTATAACGTCGGATTTCTTCAATTGTCTGAATTACATATTCGCCGGTTTTTCGAAGAAATGATCCATGAACTGCCCCTACATTTTTCGGCCACGGACGGACATGGATAGAAATTTCCTTGTGATATTTATTTTTAAAGAAAGTCTGATAAATTTCTTCGGTAACGAATGGCAAATATGGCGCTAATAAATGATTTATCAAATCCAACAGATAAATAATCGCGTATTGGGCGGACTGTTTGGCTGCTTTATCTTCGCCGTAGAGTCTTCCTTTAATCAACTCCATATAATTATCGGTCAGTTTTGTCCAGAAGAACTTTTCGATGGCAATTTTCGCCAGCCCGAATTCATATTTTTCTAAATTTTTAGTTGCTTCCGCTAATAAATTTTGCGCTTCTGCTAGAATCCACTGGTCAGTCGGGTAAATATTTTTGGGCTTTTTTACCCTGCCCGAACAAGTCGTGCACACAAAACGATTAACGTTCCAAAATTTAGTCAACAGTTTGCTTCCGGCCCGAATATCTTCCTCGGAATAACTGATGTCTTGCCCTAGGCTCCTGCCGGCAGTCCAAAAACGCAAAGCGTCAGCCCCGTATTTTTCCAAAATAGCTTGCGGTTCAACCACATTACCCAAACTTTTAGACATTTTCTGACCGCGCCTGTCAAGTACGTGTCCGGAAATCATTACTTCTTTCCAAGGTATTTTCCCGAAATGATAGTTTGAACGGACAACCGTATAGAAAAGCCAGGTTGAGATGATGTCGTGAGCCTGGGGACGCAGGTTCATGGGGATAAATTTTCCCGCTTGATTATCGGAATAAAAAAGCTGTAACGCTAGTTCTGGAGAAAGCGAACTAGTGGCCCAAGTATCCATTACGTCTTTTTCGGGTATAAATTTGCTGTGGCCACATTTTTCGCATTTTCCAGTCGGTTTATCTGAAGTTGGATCAACTGGCAAATTTTTTTCATCCGCCAGTTTGATCGCACCACATTTTTCGCAATACCAAACAGGGAAAGGAATCCCAAAAAATCTTTGCCGAGAGATTGCCCAATCCCAACTCAGATTATTAACCCAGTTTTCATATCGGGACCGCATGAATACGGGATTCCAGTTAATTTTTTTGCTTAGGCTAAGAAGATTCTTCTTTTTTTTCAAAACAGAAACGTACCATTGGGTGGAGTTGAGAATTTCCACGTTTGTTTTGCACCGATCGTGGATATTAACCGTATGTGAGATATTTTTTTGATCTACAAGCAGTTTTTTTTGACTCAAATTTTCAATAATTTTTTTTCGCGCTTCAGCAATCGGCAAATCGGAATATGTTTTTGCTTTTTCGGTCATTCTGCCCGCTTTGTTAATTGACATGACAAGGGGCAAACGATATTTTTTAAACCACTCCACATCGGCCTTGTCTCCAAAAGTGCAACACATGACAGCGCCTGTTCCCTTTTCTATCTCTACGTTGCTATCCGATCTAATTTCAACCCAGTTGTTAAAGAGAGGCACTTTGGCTTTTTTGCCAACCAGTTTTTTGTATCTTTTGTCTTTAGGATGGACAAAAACCGCCACACAGCTTGAAAGTAATTCTGGACGGGTGGTGGATATAATTAGAAACTTTCCGTTTTCCAATTCGAACTTTAAATCGTTAAAAAAAGTTTTTTGTTCCTGATCTTCCAACTCGGCTTGCGCGATCGCGGTTTGGCAGGCAGGACACCAGATTACCGGAGCCTCTTGTCGGAAGACTCGTTTCTTCCTGTAAAGATCAATAAACATCTTCTGGCTTATTCTTCTGCAATTATCGTCTATCGTAGAATAAATCTTAGAAAAATCACAAGACATTGCCACATTCTTCCAGTCTTGGATAAAACTTGGTCTAATTTCCTTAAGCGTTTTATTACAAAGGTTAATGAAATCATGACGCTCCATTCTGTTCGATCGAACGTTGTTAAGCTTTTCGACCAATTTTTCCGTGGGCAAACCGTTATCATCCGTACCAAAAGGAAAAAAGACATTTTCTCCTTTCATTCTCCGATAACGGGCAATGAAATCGCTATGGGTGTAGGAATAGGCGTGTCCAATATGCATTTTACCGCTTACTGTCGGCGGAGGCGTATCCACTGAATAAATTTTTCCTTTATTTCTCGGGTTAAACCGATAAATTTTCTTTTTTTCCCAAAATTTTTGCCACTTCGGTTCGGTTATTTTGGGGTCGTAGTGCTTGGAAATTGCCATTTTAAAAAATAAGCTTTAGAATCATAAAACATGTAACAAGTAAAAGCATAACTCTAGGAATTACGCTTGCTATTATAGAATCTAGACTTTTTTTTCTTGAGTTACAAGTTACGGGTTACAAGTTACCTATTTTTATTATGGAAAAAGAGATTGTAAAATTTGAAGGAGAAGTTTTAGAGGCGCTTCCCAACGCGACTTTTAGGGTTAAATTGGAAAATAACCACGAAATCCTAGCCCATATTTCCGGCCGAATGCGTGTCCACTATATTAAGCTTTTGCCGGGCGACAAAGTAATGGTTGAGATGAGCCCCTACGACTTGACAAAAGGTAGAATTGTGCGAAGACTATAAGTAGGCGTGGTTCATAATGCGTAATACGTAATTCGTAATACGTAGTTTTTAATTCGTAATGCGTAATTCGTAATACGTAATTCGAATAACTCTGGAATACTTATGAATATTATGTATTTTTACGAGTTACGGATTACGGTTTACGAGTTACTTTTTTAATTATGAAAGTTAAAGCTTCCGTAAAACCTATTTGCCGAGATTGCAAAGTAGTTCGTCGCAAAAAGAAGGTCTATATAATTTGCAAAAAAAATCCTCGCCACAAACAACGGCAAGGATAGCATTTTAATTTTCAATTTTTTAATTTTCAATTTGAAATCAATTTTAAATTAATGAATTTTTAAACAAAGTAAATTTAGTCTGGGTATTAAAAATTCAAATTATAACATTTCAAATTCAATTCAAATTTAAAATTTAAAATTTCAAATTAATAACCATGCCTCGTATTGTTGGAGTAAACATACCAGATAATAAACGCCTTGAAATAGCCCTTACCTATATTTACGGCATCGGAAGGTCTTTAAGTGTTAAAATTTTAGATAAAACCGGAATAGATAAGAATAAAAGAGCGAAAAGCTTAAATCCCGAAGAAATCAACCAAATTAAAGTTGAGATAGAGAAGTACAAGACCGAAGGTGAGTTGCGCCACGAATTGACCTCTAATATAAAGAGGTTGAAAGAAATAGGCAGTTACCGAGGATCCCGACACTCCAAGCATTTAACGGTAAGAGGGCAGCAGACTAAAACCAATTCCCGTACCGTAAGGGGCAATATCCGACACACGATGGGAAGCGGTAAGAGAAAGGTTGAGAAGAAATAAGATATTCGTAATACGTAATACGTAAATCGTAATTCGTAATAAGTAATATAAGTAGTACGTAAAATTTTCAAAGCTAACTAATTTAGAATATGAACAAGATCGATCCAAAAACCCTTGAGAGAGACAAGAAGGAAGAAAAAGTTGAAGAAATGAAAGCAGAAGAAGCCAAGGAAGTAAAAACTGAAGAGACTAAAGAGAAAGCAGAAGAAACCAAAAAAACTTCGGCTGATTTAAGCGCTAAAGCTAAAAAGAAAAACTTCAAAAGACGCCATGTCGCCAAGGCAAGGGCTTATATTTTATGCTCGTATAACAATACTTCCATCACGATTAGCGATTTAAACGGTAATGTCCTGGGATGGTCGACTTCAGGTTCTTTGGGGTTTAAGGGTCCTAAAAAAGCTACTCCTTTTGCCGCTACGCTCGTGGCTCAGAAAGCAGTTGAGAAAACTGCTCGTTACGGAATAAAGGATATTGAAATTTACATCAGAGGAGTCGGGGGAGGAAGAGAAGCTTCAGTTCGAGCATTGGGCAATGCCGGATTATCGATTAACTCGATAAAGGACATAACCCCGATGCCGCACAATGGTTGCCGACCGAAGAAGCCAAGAAGGGTATAATTTTCCATTTGCCATTTTTCATTTGTCATTAATTTATCATTTTTCATTTAGAAATTTTAAATGATAAATGATTAATGTTAAATGAATGGTAAATGTTAAATGATAAATGACAAATCGATTGTCGTTTACTATCTTCTAAATGTTATAAACTTGCTAAATAAATAATAGAAAAATGTCAACAAGCAATGAAGCCAAGCTCGGTGAAATTACTCAAGTTATCGGTCCCGTTGTGGACGTAAGATTCCAAGACAAGGGAAGATTACCCTCGATTTATAATTCCTTGGAAGTAATCAATCAAGGAGAAAAATTAGTTTTGGAAGTTAACCAGCACTTAGGCGCCGGTAGAGTTCGAACGATTGCCATGGGCCCCACTGATGGTCTAAGAAGAGGCATGGAAGTCAAAAATACCGGAGACCCTATTCAAGTACCGGTGGGAAGACAAACGCTTGGCAGAATGTTTGATATTCTTGGAAATCCGATCGACGGAAAAGAAAAGCTAAGCGGTGTAAAAAGCATGCCTATTCACAGAGAAGCCCCGAAATTCACAGACCAATCAACCAAAACAGAAATTTTTGAGACAGGAATAAAAGTTATTGATTTAATTTGCCCCTTCGTTAAAGGCGGTAAAGTCGGGCTTTTTGGCGGTGCTGGTGTGGGAAAAACAGTTATTATTCAGGAACTTATTCACAATATCGCCTCGGAGCACGGCGGATTTTCTGTTTTCTCGGGAGTCGGAGAAAGGACCAGAGAAGGTAATGACCTTTATTTCGAGATGAAGGAATCGGGCGTGCTGAAGCAGACAACCCTAGTCTTCGGACAAATGAACGAACCGCCTGGATCACGCCAGAGAGTGGCTCTCACTGGTCTTACAATGGCCGAATACTTCCGGGACGAAGAAGGAAAAGATGTTTTGCTTTTCATTGATAATATTTTCCGCTTTACTCAGGCCGGTTCAGAAGTTTCCGCCCTACTTGGAAGAATTCCTTCCGCAGTAGGCTACCAGCCAACCTTGGCCGAAGAAATGGGAACATTGCAAGAAAGAATCACCTCGACCAAAAAAGGCTCTATTACTTCGATTCAAGCCGTTTACGTACCGGCAGACGATATGACCGATCCCGCACCCGCTACTACTTTCGGCCATCTCGATTCGACGGTTGCCCTATCCCGATCCCTGACTGAGCTTGGTATCTATCCTGCAGTCGATCCCCTGGATTCATTTTCCACTATTCTCGACCCGGCAGTAGTCGGAGAAGATCATTACAACACTGCCCGAGAAGTTCAAAGGATTCTCCAGCGATATAAAGATTTACAAGATATTATTGCCATCTTGGGAATGGACGAGTTGTCGGAAGAAGACAAATTATTAGTAGCCCGCGCCCGTAAAATTCAAAAATTCCTTTCCCAGCCTTTCTCCGTAGCGGAACAGTTTACGGGACGACCCGGAAAATACGTTCGCCGAGAAGACACTATCGCCGGATTTAAAGCCATAATTGATGGCAAATACGACGATAAAAACGAACAGGACTTCTACATGAGAGGAACGATCGATGAAGTGGGAAAATAAAATGTAGAAATTGAAAATAATAAGTTCCAAATAGCTCTAAGCAACAAGCATTAAATTTAAAATTAATGCTTAGGATTTAAGATTATTTGGAACTTAGAGTTTTCAATTTTCAATTTCATTTGTGAAAAATTCAACAACAGATAACAAAATCGATAATTGGGAAGAGCTTGCCTCGCTTTGGGACAGGTTGTTCCACTATCTTTGACCTCGATAAATTAAAAGAAGAAGTCGCTAAGCTAAAAGAAAAAACTAACGCCGAAAATATTTGGGAAAACCCGGAAGAAGCAAAAAGTATCCTTTCTGAAGCTAAAAATAAGGAGGATGAATTATTTTTTTGGGAAGAAATACAAAAAAAGATAAACGACCTGAAAGAAGAAAAAGAAATTTATATAGAGACAGGGCATGCCCCGTCTTTACAGGAAAGCGAAGATTATAAAAAAAATTATCAAATTTGGGAGAAAGAAGTCGAAGAAACTCTCAACAAACTAAAAGATAAGGAAATCCTGCTTATGTTTTCCGGAAAATACGACCGCAGCGATGCCGTTATCTCGATAAAATCGGGAGCGGGAGGCACGGACGCCCAAGACTGGGCAGAAATGTTGCTTAAAATGTATCTTCGTTATTTTGAGCAAAAAGGATTTGATGCAAAAGTAATTGAAAAGGCGGAAGGCAAAGAAGCGGGCATAAAAAGCGTTGAGATTCAAGTCAAAGGAAATTATGCGTACGGACATCTTAGAGGTGAGCATGGAATCCACCGCCTAGTGCGTCTCTCGCCGTTCAATGTGGCAAAGACAAGGGAAACATCATTCGCATCCGTAGAAATCGTACCGCTTATACCGGAAAATATTTTAGAAATAGACGAAAAGGACTTAAAAATAGATACTTTCCGCGCCGGCGGGCCAGGTGGCCAGCACGTTAATACGACCTCTTCGGCAGTAAGAATAACCCATCTGCCGACAAACATTACCGTAGTCTGTCAAAACGAACGCTCCCAATTACAGAACAAACAACTGGCGATGCAGATTTTGAAAGCCAAAGTGTTTCAAAGACAAGAAGAAGAGCGTCAAAGCAAAATTTCCAATCTCCGGGGAGAACGGAAAGACGCCGCTTTCGGCAATCAGATCAGATCGTACGTTTTACACCCCTACACTATGGTAAAAGACCATCGGACGGGGCTTTCCATTTCAGACGTAAACAAAGTTTTAGACGGAGAATTAGATAATTTTATAAAAAACTATCTGGAATGGAATATTGCCCAAAGGGAAAAATGATAAGATAAAAAATTATGCAGAAAAATTACGCGTTTATAGACAGTCAAAATTTGAACCTCGGCATAAAAAGCTTAGGTTGGAAACTGGATTACAAAAAATTCAGAGTTTACCTAAAGGAAAAGTATCATATTAAAAAAGCCTATTTATTCATAGGCTATGTTCCCGCTAATCAAGATCTGTATTCCTCTCTGCAATCAATGGGTTATGTTTTAGTTTTTAAGCCGACCTTGCCAGATAAAGACGGAAACATCAAGGGAAATATTGATGCTGATTTAGTTTTGCAAGCAATGATTGATTACAGAAAATATGATAAAGCAGTTATCGTAACGAGTGACGGAGATTTTTATTCCCTGGTAAAATATCTTTATACCAACAAAAAACTAGAGCGAGTTATTAGCCCCTATATGAAAACATGTTCATCGTTATTGAAAAAAACAGCCAAAGAAAAAATTATCTTTATGCACAATTTGAGTAAAAAACTGGGCTATAAAAAGAAAAACACCGCTAAGGGACGAGCCGCGTAGAGGTGTTTCTCATATGTATTCCATTGTTAAATTAGCATATATTGTGCCAAGTGTCAAGATAATTTAAACATCCTTAGCAAGAAGTTTTTTAAGGAGAGGCAATTACGCAAAGACCAACCTTTGCGAACCTCCTCTCATCGTGATTGATTATAATTATCAGAGAAAAATCCAGTTTGTCAATAAACCTTAAACATCCGATCATGACCATTCAAGAAATTTTCGACTTAGCAATTAAGATGGGGCGCAAAGCCGATCCCCGGCCGGAAGAAGAGATCAATAAACAGTTGATAAACATTAAAAAAAACTTCGACCACCTTTCAAGCCGAGAAAAAGATTTTTATCCCAAAGAAAAACTAACCAACCCTTATCCTGATTCTTTGATTCACTGGGGGGATCGCAACAAAGAAGTAAAAAAGATACTCGTTACCATTGATGCAACTGAAGGCAAATTATTGGTGGGCAGGGAATCCGGAGTAGATTTGATTATCAGCCATCACCCAACGGCTAAAAGTCTAACCCTATTGCCAGAAGCTATGAAGCTTCAGTTATACGTTTATGCTAAATACGGAATTCCCATCAATATTATCGAAGGAATGTTGAAACAAAGAATCGCTGAGGTAAAAAGATCTATTCATCCTATAAACCATTATCTTGCCGTTGATACCGCCAAGATTCTAGGGATGAATTTAATGAACATCCACACTCCTACAGATAATCTTGTTTATGATTTCGTTCAAAATATTATAGATACAAAAAAACCAGAATTTCTTTCAGAAGTATTAAAATTACTTTTTGAAATTCCGGAATATCAAGAAGCCGCGAGACGGGGATCTCCCCCGCATATTTCCGCGGGCAATCCTAAGAATCATTGTGGCAAGGTAGTAGCTTTGGAATTTACTGGCGGTACAGACGGAGCTAAAAAAATATATCCTCACCTGGCAAGCGCTGGAATTGGCACGATAGTTTCAATGCACCAATTAGAAGACTACCGTAAAGAAGCCGAAAAATCCTACATAAACGTTATAATTGCTTCCCATATCGCTTCGGATTCATTAGGGATGAATTTATTTATTGACGAGTTGGAGAAAAAAGGCATAGAAATATTGCCGGCGGGCGGATTTATTCGAGTCAGCCGAATTAATGATAAAAAAGGTAAAATTATCAATCCGATTGAATAATTAATAAACCTCCCCCAGCCCCCTCCCTGCCTACCGGCAGGCAGGCTTTGTAAGGAGGGGATAAAATATCCTTCTCTTAGAAAGAGAAGACGGGGGGGGTGAGTCAAGATAAATCAGCAACTTTGACTACAAACAAAAAATTCAAATCAATCATTATAATTGTCACTTGGAATCGCCTTGATCTGATCAAGCAACTTGTAGATGCGCTAAAAAAGCAGAAAGACCGGGATTTTGGAGTCATTATTATCGATAATGGCTCGACGGACGGATCGAGAGAATATATCGCACAGGAGGCAAAAGAAAGCTTTAAAAACGGAATGCCGATTTGGACGTTCCTACTAAACCAAAACACCGGTTTTGCTTTGCCCAACAACTTAGGGATAACCTACGCTACAGAATTTCTTGATTCTGATTATATTATTTTGCTAAACAACGACACGGTTCCCGATTCCGATTTTATAAAAAAACTGCACGAGAAAGCCGATTCCTATTTGTATGGCTCCGATCAGAAAAATTTAGAAACGGACAAACGGCTCTTCCCTTTTCTCTCAAAAAAAGGTGACTGGAAGATCGGCAGTTTTGCTCCGCTAGTAGAAAATTATTACGCTGAAGGCCGGATAGACGCGGCTGGCATAAAAGTTTCCCCGGACGGAAACGCGATTAATCGGGGAGTAGGAGAACAATTTTTTAAATTCGGAAGGGAGAAAGAAGTTTTCGGACCATCCGGTTCAGCCGCCTTGCACCTTAGAAAAGCCTTATTGGATGTAGCTTTAGACCCTGTAAAAATCGCTCGGCTTAAAGGATGGAAAGCAAAACAATTGAGAAGCGAAAGAATCTGGTCGGGCAGTATAAGCGATATCAAACAGCTGGAGTCAGAAAGATCCGATTCTTTAAATAAAAATTATCAATATCTTCCAATTAAAGAATTTTTTTCATCGCGTTATTTTATGTATTTCGAAGACGTAGATTTGGCTTGGCGTTTGCGGTTGCGCTACTGGGGTTGCGTTTATCTCCCAGAAGCCTTAATCCTCCACCATCATTCCGCCAGCTCTAAATCCTACTCCCCATTTAAATCCTATTTTGTCCACCGCAATCAATATTTCAATATAATCAGGGATTTCCCTTCTTATTTTGTTTTCGTAGGTCTTAAAAATGCTTTTAGACGTTACTTTTATTTATTACGAAGCGTTAGAAGTAAAAAGGGTCCGGCCGCTCAGGTAGCTAAAAATAGCAGTAAAATGACTGTGTTTCTTATCGCTATAAAAGGCTGGGGCAGCGTCCTGGGAAATATTTTTGGATTGCTAAAGGAACGAGTTAATATTCAATCCATGCGACTAATCGACGTAAGCGAGTTTAAAGATTTAATTAATTGTCCGCGTTTTCGCGCTTCAATCGAGAAGATGATTTTCGAAACCCATGATTTTTTAAAGGGGCGAAACTCATCCGGTGGAGAGGACAAGGACCATACTTATCGATAAGATCAAGATGGGTTTTAGTTCCATAGCCTTTATGTTTGTGAAACAAATAAACCGGCCACTTTTTGCCGGTTTTTATCATGTAACGATCCCGAGTAACCTTAGCCACGATTGAAGCGCAAGCGATACTGAATAGTTTTGCGTCCCCGTTGATTATGAATCTTTCGGAACATTTTTTGAGATATAAAAATTTCCTATTGCCATCGACCAGTAATATTTCCGGCTTGACACCCAATTCTTTCAACGCTTTCCGGGCAGCCGTTTTTATCGCTTCAGTGAGGCCAAAACGATCAATATATTTTTCGGAAACCATGCCGACGCTGAAAAGAGTGTTTTTCTGGAGGAATTCAAAAATATTTTCTCTTTGCTTAGGAAGAAGTTTTTTCGAATCATTAATTTTTTTCCACCAAGTGTCTTCCTTTCGAATTTTATTGAAAAATTCGAAATCCAGCAGTACTGCTCCGACCGCTATCGGTCCGGCAAGCGGTCCCCTCCCAGCTTCGTCCATTCCCACGATTTTTTTGCCAGTGTTCAGAAGCAGTCTTTTTTCGATACGAAAATTAAGCATAGGGATCGGGGTCAATTCTTAAATTACCAAAATTTTTGAATAAGCTGCTGATTATTAAATTGATATTTGTGCTTCCAGCTTTTGCTTTAACCAGAATACTTGCGCCATACTTATTTCTTTCTGAAGAGCTTTTGACGGGTGTGATAACTGAATCTATTATATCCCGCTCTCTGGCAAGTTGGCGGACTATTCTGGCAGCAATTTGATTAGCATTGCTGAATTTAGAATTCGGCACATCAATAACATACATTTTGGCGTACGGCGGATAAGAAAAATTTTTTCTTTCTTCCAGCCATTCCGAAAATAGCAATGAGTATGGATTATGGATGATTTTTTGCAAAAAAGGCTGCAACGGGTTAAAAGTTTGCACGTAAATCTTTGGGGATAACGACATCAGATTATAAAAACGACTGGCAGTCTTTTCGAAAGAACAATAATCGGGATTAAACAACGCTTCATCAAAAGACAAGAACCCGGCTAAGCCAATTTTTGCGGATAAAGTTTTTCCGATCGGGATGAGCCCGGCATACCCCAAATAAATAGCCGGCTTCTTGCTTTTAGTTATCAAATCTTCAGTGAATTCCCACCATTTTGAATTGGGGGCGCTAGGATCGGGAGGAACTACCAAGGAAAAATTTACTTTTTTGCTGATATCTTTAAGATTTTCTTTAATTGTTTCTATTCCAAAATTCTTATACACAAATTTAAAACTCGAGCACTGGGGACATTTCTGCAAAAGCGGTTGGCGGAATCCGCAAAAATTACAGTGAAGATTATTGGAGTTCTCGAAGGACAAGGCTTTACCGCAATTCGGACACCGGGAAACGTATCCGCAGTCTTGACACATGATCAAATTAGCTATCCCCTTGTGGTTGGCTAGCAATAAAGCTGATTTTCCTTTTCGAAGCTCAGTGACTAAGTTTCTTTTTAAATATCTGCTGATTGGAAGCGCTTTGCCGGCCAATTTATTTTCCGTACGCATATTCACCAAAATTACCTTTTTCTTTTCTTTGCCGAATTGGATTGAACGCGTAAGAATATGGGGAGGTTTATCTTCGGCGCTAGAGAGCGGTTGTTTTGGTCTCTGTTTGCTAATTAAATTGAAATTCAAAGTCATTATTTGCAGGCTTTTGTTCCCTGCCTTCAAATAAAAAGGCGAACTAAAAAAATCTTGCAACCGGGGGGTCCCGCTTAAATAGATTTTCAATGTTTCAGGATACAGTAAAAGCACCAATTTTCTAACATCATAAAGAGGGGATAAATCCCACTGTTTATGGCTTGAATCATGGCCTTCTTCGATTACGATTAGTCCTAGATTGAGAAAAGGAGCGAATATTGACGAGCGGGTGCCGACGAAGATGTGAGGAGCATCGCAACGAGTCATTTGCCAAGCATTGCGAAACAATACGCGTGGCAGAAATTTTCCCAACAACATCGGAGTTGCTATCGCAAAAGATTTAGTCAACGCAGTATATTTAGCAGCGATCGGAATTAATTGGCTTTTTTCTGGCACTAGGATTAAAATTTGTTTTCTTTCTTGGATGGTTTTTTTTATTATCGCTGTCAAAAGTCCTATCTGTTCGTAAGAAACAAAGACTAAAGAATTTTTACCGCCTGAATTAAATTTCTCTGAAACATGATTAATTTTTTTCAATACTTGAGCAGTTTCGGGTAAGAAGGCGCTTTTATTTGCTTTAATCCATTTGCTCAGTAACGTTAAATAGGTTTTCTTAGAGGATACTCGGCGAATAGTTTTTTTACTCAATAAATCTGCTACATATTTTGCAAAGTGATTCCAGGACACAAAGTATTCCTTGGCGGAAGCCCTAAGTCTCAAAAGCAGATCACTGGAAAAATATTGTTTTTCTAAAATTGAACTAATCGGTTTTAAATTGATCGGTTTGTCGGGAGCATCGGCAAAAAAGTAACTTTTATTCTTTACAATCGAATTTATATTGATCTTCCATTGATTTTCCGGCAAATGATTTACAATTAACCTTTTCGTTTTGACCGCTACTCCTATTTTTTCACCTTTTCGCCAAGGCACTTTCAGCACGTCTCCTTCTGCAATATCGAGCGTCTTGCCAGTCGCAAAATAAAAAAAAGTCGAGTCGTTGCCATAAGGAAAACGCTGAAGTATCAAGACCTCCACAATTGCGACGGGGTAATATTTATTCTTGGTTGCAGTCACGAGGAAGAGTAAATAATTATGCCGAGAAATCCAACTCCCAAATTTATACTAATAAACAGACTATTTTCTACCAGTAATTATCCAAACTTTATTCAGCTTCTTGCTTTCGAAAGGCAAGTCAAGCACAGCTTCTCTAAACAAATGATCGTCGCTTTCCTTGGCCAAAGATACTGTTCCCAGCAAAATACCGGCCGGAATATCCGGATTTCTGTTATCAGTAACAACTTGGTCTCCTTCTTTGAACTGGCTGTCTAAAGGAAGCATTTCTAATACTGCCCTCAAATCTCGGTTACCCTCTAAAATACCGTTCCAATCCGTACCAGCGATCCTTGCTCCGACTCTGCTTTCATGGTTGGGAGTCAGAATAGCCGTGCTTAATTTCGCTTGGCTTTCTTTGATCGAGCCGACAAATATTCCTTGCTCGTTTAACACAGGCAGGCCTCTTCTTAACCCCTTGTCGACTCCGCCAAACAAATAGAGCAGGGGGGTATCCAAAAAATTATCGTTGCCAATCACTTCGAGTTCAACAATATTGTAGATTGATTTTATATCTTCGTTTCTAAATTGAACGCCGCTTAACCTGATTTGTTCTTTTAGTACCGCGTTTTCTTTCAAAACATCCGCTTTTTGTTGTTCTAGGAGAGATACGTCTTTTTCGCCTAATAATTTATCTACCCAGGAGTGCAAAGAGCCCTTGGCTTTTACCACAGTACTTGCGCTTTTTCCTCCCGCTAAACCTAGGGTGTATTGATAAAGGAAATAGCCGGGAAACCACAACAATATTAAAAACAATAGCAATAACAAATATTTGTTCGAGCGCCGGCGATTTCCCATTAGACGCTTTGTTGATTCGGGTAGTTTATTCATCATAAAATTTGCACTTTCATTTTCTATCTGAAATATTTCTTAACTCCTCTGCCTACTCACTTAGGATTTAGGCTCATGGGGCATACATAATACTACTCGCGCTTCATTGGCATAAGCCAGGCAATCCCGCTCAACAGCAGGTAGATAAAAAATGTCCAAAGCAAAGTTTGAACCGAAAACCGCAACTTTTCCGACATATTAAGATACGCCAGAGCCAACCCCGCTACCGTGTGTTTGCTTTCTTCCACAATCTGGGCATTATTATCCTTGGCAGGGATTAAGGTGATTTTATCCTGAGCTAATAATTTACGATCCGGCGCATAAATCTTTACTTCCAAACTATGCGGGGTTCCCAGCAAATATTTCTTGCCTTCCAATGTTAACTTGTAAATATCCGTCCCTTCTACTGATTCCGACTCGTCGAACGACCAAAAATAATGCAGGTCATCCCGTATCGAAAAGCTGCTGCCAGCCGGATTCCTTATTGGCAAAAATTCCAAATCTTTGCCAATCGGAACTTGATAAATAAGACCATTTTTCTTTAATATATTTTGGCCATCGGCTCCGTTGCTAAAATTATCCGGGGCTTCTCCTCGAATCCGCAAGCTTACATAAGGGTTGATTATCTTAAGCGGAAATTCTTTTTCAGCAGTATTGGTTCGGTTTTTATTAGTCGCGATCAGTTTGAAATTATAAGAAGAATTTGCCCCTTTATTGATTGGGAAGGAAACCTGAGGACCATTGCCTTCCAGCTTTTTCCTGTCTATCAGCCAGACAAAATCATCGTAAAAAGGACCGTCATATTCTGCGATAACCGTATCGCCGGGTATTGCTTCTCCGCTGACAAGCTCATCTCTTTTTGTCCAAACATTATTACTGCTAAAACTACGGAAAAATCTTATCTTTAGACTCTCGCTGACATTAAAATTTAGGGTTCCTTCGCCTATTTTTTGTTTGTTATTGTTTGTTTCGACCGCTTTTACTAAAACATCATAACTGCCTTCGAGAAGCGGTTCGATATTTAATTTTTCCCACCCGACTCCTCCCTGATTTTTAAAATCAGCCAATTGATTGGTCAATTTCATATAGGCCACGTCGACTCCCTGTTTTTTCCAAACTATCCGACTGTTTTTTTGGTCTTGCTCGGGTCTCAGCACTTCACCGCCGTGTTTTAAAGTCCACTCGTATGAAAGCAACTCGCTGTCCAATTCTCCTCCGGAAACGATTGCTTCCAACATCAGCGGGCCATTCACAGTTGGGCGCAATGGAGATAAACTGACAAAAGCATCCAGCCGATCATTTTGGGAATCCGCTACATTCTGCCAAATATCATTCAATTTTAAATATCCAAACCCAAAATCTTCCGAGTCTTTACACTTATTTTCCTCGTCTTTGTCGTCGCACTCGCAAAAGTTATTAAATCCGGGAGCATCCTTGGCAACGCTCCGAATTACTTCACTATCACAGACACCATTATAAGCCCACATTATTTTATAATAAGGAGTCTTATCATTAGTGGGAAACAAGGATGTTCCCTCTACCGCAACCCCTATTTTGTCTCCACCCTGGTATTTGAATTGAATTGTTTGTTGTCCTTGTCCCGCAATGTCCGCCTCGTCGGGAAAATTATCACCATCAGTATCGGCGTTAGTCGGGTCGGTTCCCCAAAAAAGTTCTTCGTTCTCTTTAAAGCTCCCGTCACCTGTCTTAAAAGGAACCTTTTCGCTCCATTTTATGGCGTCATCGGGGTTATCCGCCCCGGGAAAATAATGAGTGCAAGTTACTGGCTGGAAAATGCCGGCCAGATGATCTCCTGTTTCTCTTCCGCCAAAATTATAACGGAAACACCTGGAACCAACTGGTTCGACAGAATTTTCACCCAAATTATTATTGTCTTTTACTTCACATTGTTTTTCGCAAATATCCTTCTCTTTCAAGGCTTCCCATTGATCTTTGTGATAATCTTTTTCACATTCGATACAATCTTGAGAAGGCTTAGCACCGCAGCTTCCTCTGTTCAAACAATACAGATCTCTGGTATCGGCACAACTTGTCTCTTTTTCAAAGAAGTTGGTATCGCAAGCAGCATAATCTGAAAGCGATAGAGTCCGGTAGCAATCGTCTTTTTTATCATCACTTTTTTTGTCGCAGATCCTGTCGAAGCAACTGCTTTGCACATCGTCCCAAACGTCCGTGAGACAAGTTGCGAAATCATCCTTCGCCCCATTGCAACAACTGTCAATCCAGTCGCCACACGTTGGTTCCGAGCATTTATTGTACTTCCATTCATTTTCGTTCTCTAAATTATTGTATTCGACTTTGCAATTTTGTTCGCAGTTCGTTTTAAAATCCTGGTAAGTAAAATCGTAATCTTTCCCTAAAATATCCTTAATTCCTTTTTCAATAGCACCTTGCCCGTCGTCGCCGCCATAATGAGCATTGTAGCCATCTTTATCTTGTTCAGAACTTTCATTGGCTTTCCCCATATCCTTAGCTTTGGGCGTTACACCAGGGATGTAGCTTCCTCTTGCTTGCGCGATTGCGCCTCTAATTAAAGCCCCTTCCAACGTGTTGGAAGGAATAAAGGTCTTTTGCCCGTCTTTAATCACTACCGAACCGACTTTAGCGTCTGGGTTATATATATACCAGTTGTAATAAAGGTTGGTTGATGAGTTGCGAAAATTTTGTGGTAGAGCTTGAGCGTATACTAGCTCATCGGTTTTGGGATGTGTCGGGGTGATTATAACATCCGCTTTCGGTATTTTTTCTTCCTTTCTGTCGCTTGAACCCATTTGATTTCTTTCATCCCCTAAGCTACCGCTGCCGGAAGAAGCAAGAAATTTCCCCAAACTCGAACTCGAAACTGCCGTGTTGCTGGAATCACTTACATTACCTGGCAATAAAAAAGCATTAGCGGATGGAGCGCTGTTTAATAATATTGTTAATATAAACGATATTGTGATTTTAATTCGTCTCAATGAAGTTGTTTATTAAAAGTTCAAAGGATCAAAGAACAAAGTAGAAATAAAGCGCAAAGGACCAAACCGAAACAAGCTTTAAACCTGTTTGCGCTTTGCCATTTTGGTCTTTATTTTTGCTTTGTACTTTGTCGCTTTGTGCTTTCATGCTCTCACTCTGTCGAACAAGATTTCCTGTCTCGACACGGAAAAAGGCAATAGATAATTTTCATCATAAGATCGTAATAACAAGCCTAATTTTTCTCTTTCTTCCGCGCTCAAGTTTTGAACATTGGATGATCTTAAAAGGTAATCGCTTCTTTCGGTAACTTCGTGCGCCCCAACCCCGGCATACGCCCGATAATCCGCCAGCCAATTACTGACCGTCGGTTTTACTGTTTCATCGTTAAAGAGCAGTTTAATCGGCTTCTCGCTTATAAGCTGGTCGGTAACTTTGGGAAATTTATTAATTAAATTTTCAATATCGTTATCGAGATAATCGTTCGAGTCTATCTGCAGATGTTCCCTAACATTTTCTATAACATCCCTGCTTTCTGATTGCTCTTGATTCATCTCTTCAGGGAGATCCCCCTCTTGCTCGATATATTGATCGAGAGCTTTTTCTAAGGATTCTTGAATTTGGCTTTGAGAAGGAAATTTTAAGCCTTCGTAGAATTCTAATATTTTAAGCAGGGTCACCTGATCGTCGCGATTAAGCCTTTGCACATTCTGGCTTTCCGTAATGTAGCGGTGGGAAATTATTTTCTCATGCCGGTCCATGCCATAGATACGGTTATAGTCTCTCAGCCAATTACGAATTTCCGGGGGTGATTCCTCCTTCTCTCCTCTTACCAATATCGGCTGGCTGCCTAATCTCTCGTTATTTTTTAATAGTGCTTCGACAAACATTTGGGCAGTTTCCGGCCATAAGACATCGGGGGTTAAATTCATTTTTATCGCAAACCGGTTTTTAATATCTATTCCCACTCTTACGGCTTTCAAAATAAACAATTGAAACAGCTCCAGTTGTTCTGCTTCTTGCAAAGTAGAGAACGCAATAAACTTTAAGAGAGCCAGATATACGTTCAGCTCTTCCATCACAGCATTGTCGGAAGATATTTCCGGGCTTCTCTTGAGTTCTTCTATTTTCGCGATCAGCTCTTGCGCGTCCTCGACAAAATAATTTTTAAGCGTCTCGATTGTCTTATCGCGAACCTGCTGAATATTGTTTTCTGGCATTTATTTTTTATCTTTAGCTATTTTTGTTTAGACTTGCACGCTTAGGACGAGATAGTTGCAAAATTCTTTTTCGGAGCGGGACGGCTGGTTTTTGAAGCAAGGACCTGCCTCGCCGGCAGGCGGGCTGTCGGGGCGCCGATCAAAAAAAAACCGGCCCCCCCTTCTCTAATTATAAATTTTTGGGATTTTGTAAATATTT
>Ga0074195_1000164_pt1 | contig 156668 bp, 120 predicted proteins | sample EPASupsiteHSE623_FD_64525 | JGI IMG/M metagenome (GOLD analysis project Ga0074195, IMG submission 64525) | Bioremediated contaminated groundwater from EPA Superfund site, New Mexico - Sample HSE6-23 | ecosystem: Environmental > Aquatic > Deep subsurface > Groundwater > Contaminated ...
GGAGCGACTGGGTGAAGATTATGCACTGCACCATCATCAAGCCTTCGGGTTCGCCGGTAGGAACCAATACCGATGAAGATGTTGCCGCGCTTGAAGCCGGTCATGAGTTTGCCTTCGACCTGAGCCAGGCGCCGCTGCGGTATGTGCGTATCCGCATACTCGATACCTGGGGCGGATCGACCTTTACCCATCCGGCGGAGGTTACTTTCTATGGGGAGGTAGTGGAGTAGGGGCTTTGCCCCTGACCCCAATTACTTTTTTGGCTTGACCCAAAAAAGTAATCAAAAAAGGTCAAGGCTTGGGTTTCTCGCCGACCCATCACGGACAAGAGGATTAAAAGAAAAGCAAACTTGCTTCGCTTCGGACAGGCTTTTCTTTTCCCTTCGGGACTTCCTTCTTGTCCTATGGGTCCCCGGCTGCGAAACCTCAGGCCGGTCCAAAAGACAGGCTTGGTTCTTTAAGAATATTATTTACCAAATTACTATTTGACATGAAACGAATACATTCTGTTTTACTCATTATCCTGGCCCTGGGGTTTGTGGCGGGGTGTGAGGAGTTTACGGATATACACCAGGAATATGTGGAAGGCGGAGAGATTATTTACGCGCCCAAAACCGATTCGATTGCCTTTATCGCCGGGAAAGAGCGGATCCTCTTTCGCTTCTGGCTGTATAACTCACCCAATGTGGAGACGGTGAACCTGTACTGGAACAACGACCTGGATTCGCTGGTGACAGCGGTTACCCCTTCAACGGGACTCGACAGCACAGACATCGTTTTACCGGGCATGGATGAAAAGTCATACACGTTCAATGTTCACACCGTCGACAAATACGGTCACCCGTCACTCACGGTAACCTACTTTGGTACCTCATACGGTGAGATTTTCCAAAGCTCCCTGACCAACAGACGGATAAAAAGTGTTTCGATTACTGACGAGGGGGGAGAGATCGGGTGGTACTCGGCTGCCGAAAGCCTGGTGAGAAATGAAATACGCTATGAAACAAACGAGGGTACCACAGCGGTTGTAAAAATGCCGGCAAGTGCAAACGCGGTGCTGTGTCCGGGGGCTAAAACCGGATCAACCTTTGAGTACCGTTCGCTTTATATTCCGGAGGAAGAAGCCATCGACACCTTTGCCGTGGAATGGACAGCTTATGAAACGCCCTTCCCGGACATCTTTGAATACAATAAATCGGGCTGGACCATTGTAAGCTGGTCAGACCAGGAAGTCAGCGATGGCGGCGGGGTGGCGTCACTGCTCGACGGCGACCTCAGTAATTACTGGCACTCACAGTGGAGCGACGGGGGACGGCCTCTTCCGCACTGGGTGGTCATCGACCTGACGTCATCCAAAAGGATTTGCCGCATCGACTCCTGGCGCAGACCGGGAAGTACCGATGCCAAAACGGCTCAGTTCTTTGTGAGCGATGACCCGGACCCGGAGGCTGCTTCATGGATCAACATTGCTGAAGGTGTTTTCGGCACAGACGATAAGCTGACAATCGACATCGCCGATCCGGACGTAACCAGCCAGGGACGCTACCTGAAGCTGGTTTTGCCCGACAGCAACCGGGAGCCGTACACCGCCATTGCCGAGGTCACCCTCTATGGGAATTAATGAATTTTAGTATTCACTTTTACAGCAAAATGATTAATTTCGTCTGGTTTTAACCGGAATACAATCATGGAACAGCCGCATCAGGGCTGTTCCATCCAACAACTAAATAATAACCAAATGAAGAGAATCACCTTACTTATTTTCCGGCTTTGGCCGGCAAATTGCTCAAGTTCGGCAAAGCTCAGGCAAGCCTGGATTTGCGCTTTCTTAAGCGCAATGTTCATGCTTGTATTATTTCCTGGCGCTTCAGCGCAAAAATTTGAGAAGCTGGCACAAACCCCGCCTATGGGCTGGAACAGCTGGAATAAATTCGGATGCGATGTCAGCGAAAAACTGATTATGGAGGTTGCTGATGCCATGGTCAATACCGGGATGGCCGACGCCGGTTATGAATATATCGTGATCGACGACTGCTGGCAGGTTGACCGAGACGGGAACGGAGAAATTATTGTAGATAAAGACCGTTTCCCGCATGGAATAAAATACCTGGCCGATTACATTCATTCGAAAGGACTGAAATTCGGCATCTATTCCTGCGCCGGAACAAAAACCTGCCAGGGACGGCCCGGCGGCCGCGGCTATGAATTCCAGGATGCCCGCACCTATGCCCGGTGGGGAGTTGATTACCTCAAGTATGACTGGTGTTATGCCACCACGCAGAATGCAGAGGCTTCGTATACGCTGATGCGCGATGCTTTGTATAAAGCCGGTCGCCCCATTGTTTTCAGCCTGTGTGAATGGGGATCGAACAAACCCTGGGAATGGGCCGGCAAGGTCGGACATCTGTGGCGGACAACCGGCGATATCGTTGACCGCTGGGATGCCATGATGGATATTTTCGACAAACAAAAGGACCTGGCCAAACATGCCGGTCCCGGCCGCTGGAACGATCCCGATATGCTCGAAGTCGGCAACGGCGGGATGACTGCGGAAGAATACAAAACCCATTTCTCGCTCTGGTGCATGCTGGCTTCACCGCTAATGGCCGGCAATGATCTGCGTGACATGACGAAAGAGACCCTGGAGATCCTGACCAATGAAGAAATGATCGCTGTTAACCAGGATACGTTGGGGAAGCAGGCTTTTTGTGCAAGAGACAACGGCGACTACGAGATCTGGATCAAGAAGCTGGCCGGCGACGAAAAAGCTGTCTGCCTGCTGAACCGGAGCGACGAGATCAAAACGGTTGAAGTGAACCTGCCGGCGCTGCTGAAAGCCACCGACAATTACTGGTCGGCCGATCCCTGGAAATTGGAAGATTATACCCTGAGGGATGTATGGGAACATAAAGATGTAAAGAACGGCGGCACGATGATCAGTGTAACGTTGCCGCCTCATGCGGTAAAGGTTTACCGGTTCGAAAAGAAATGACAGGCCGGATTGTGTTGCAATGGGAAAACAAATAATAACGGGTCTGGCTGCACCCTGTGCAGGCAGTAGTTTCAGGGCTCAATCCTCCGGGGTTGGGCTCTGTTTTTTCCGGATGAAATTCATTTGCTTACAATTAGAAGGCTGAATTCAGATGCAGTAATAATTCGAGTTTCACCGTAGTTGTTTGAGTGTCAATTGTTGCCCTCATCTTTCTGATTTCTGGCATATATTTGAGCTCTTGCTTCTTCTACTTCCTGGTTTATTTCTTCTTCAGAAAGCTCGTCCGTTCTAAAAGTATCCAACAGTCTGGAGAGCCTCTTGTCGGTAATTTCTTTCGCCAGTTCATTGCTCAACCGGGCTTTATCTTTTTTCGGTAATTGACGAACCAGGTCCAGTATCTGTTTATATGTCAATGATATTTTAAAAGCATTGTTACTCATAATCTGAACTGTTTGAATACAAAATTAGTGAAATCATCGTAATCACCAGTTATTATTTCCTTTCGATCTGTCATACAATCAAAAATCGGGATCTTGCTGGCTGCTATGGGGGACATTGATGTCAGGACGCTGATTGAGGGAAACACGATCTTCGAAGAGTTTAAAGGCGCTTTAACGGAACAATACGTATTACAACAACTGGTTACGCTTCCCGGATTGGCCATCTGTTACTGGTCGGCAGAAAAATCGAGCGGCGAAGTTGATTTTCTGGTTCAGCATGCAGGCAAGGTAATTCCCATCGAAGTGAAAGCGGAAGAAAACCTGCAGGCGAAGAGTTTAAAATCATTTTATACCCAGTATTCGCCTGACCTGACCATTCGCACGTCCATGTCGGACTACCGTAAAGAGGAATGGCTTCAGAACCTTCCTCTTTACGCGATCACTGAATTGGTAAATCTGGATTGAACAGGTAACAAAGCGACAAAGAAGCAGCCGGGTTCAGAATTAGATATGTCTCCAAATCGCGTTGAAATGTATTCTTCTTAATGATTATTGAAGAAAATGAATATCGAAACTCACGAGATAAACGATACAAAAATTGCGGAGGTGATTTCGGAAGTCAACATCATTAACAGCGTTGAAGACGGGTTAGACTTGTTGGGCGACCTCTACTATCACTTAAAGAACAAGGTATTCATTCGCTGAACGACTAAATCGGAAGTGCGGGATATGTAACCCGGAGATTGGAAATTGCATAAAGCGGAATGATACGGATCTGATCATACTGGCCAAAATTTTCAATAGAACATCTGACGCCTGTTTTTACTTTCTTTTCTTTCATGAAAAGATAGAGGCTTTGCATGGAACCTCTTCCCCCCGATTTTACCTCTATTGGCAGTATATCTTGTCCGGATTGAATCAGGTAGTCAACCTCCGCGTTACTGTTGCGGGATTCCCTTTGCCAGAAATAAAGCTCCTCTTGCTGATAAGGTGATGCCGATTTTTGCAGTTCCAGGCCCGTAAAAAGCTCAGCAATAGCTCCTTTATTGATCACGTCAAAATCATCAGAAATGATTAATTCTCCGATATTCAACCCCAGTATCCGTTGAAAAATCCCCGTGTCGAACAGCAGCATCTTCTGTACTTTCGGATTAATCTCAGCCCCCAGGGGTAGGCCATTCCCGGAAGAATGAGTTACCGGGATAACAAGACCCGCCATTGTCAACAGGTTTAAAGCTTCCTTTATTTGCTTGAGATTGGATTCGGTGGCAGCTTTCGAATAGGTAAAACGGCCTCCGGACGAACCAGCCACTGATTCAAAAACTTCACGAATCCGTAATGAAGGGACTTGTTGTTTATACTTCGTGAAATCAGCCCGCAGGGAAATGATCAGATCATCTAATATCTGCTGGCACTTTCGAAGGTCACCGTTTTGTATGTAGTGCGATACAACTTCCGGCATTCCTCCCAAAATGAGAAATTTTTTGAAATACTCCAGCAGCTTTTTGTGAATGGCTTCCGGTAATGGCAGTTGAGGAGACGCACTTTTCATCGATTGTAACAGCAGTTTCTCGTTCAGTGCTGTCAGAAATTCGCTAAAGGAAAACGGAAACATGAAGATTGAACGTACACGTCCAACACCAAAAGATGCTAATTCTTTCAATGCAAATTCCAGCAGAGAACCTGCGGCAATCACATGAAGTTCCGGATACTTCTCGTAAAAGAAGCGCAAAGAGGAAATGGCAGGAAGACAAGCTTGTATTTCATCAAAAAACAGTAATGTTTTTCCCGGAACAATAGGAACATTATAATAAACCGATAACTTTTCGCATATACCAAGAGGAGACAAGTCTCCCTCAAATACTGAATGTACCTGCTTTTGTTCTTCAAAATTGATCTCGATATAGTATTCGAATTGCTTTGCCAGTTCCCTTACGGCCGACGATTTTCCTACCTGGCGGGCTCCCCGCAGCAATAAGGGTTTTCGCGTTTCGTCTTTACTCCACGATATTAACTCATGATCTATGTTTCTGGGGTAGTAAGATATCTCCATCTTCTTCATGTTTATTAAATGACAATCCGAAAATAGTGTATTTATTCCGAAAATCCAAGGCGAAAATTGCTACTATTTTCCGAAAATACAAGCTGTATATTCGGGATGTGGTCTGAAACCCAAGGCGAAAGGGTTTGTTTTGGCGGCCTTTCAGGCAAATGAATGAAAACTGTTTCATAGCGTTTGTGCTTTTTACTGATTATAGCCAAAACGATCGGGTACCTGCAGATCTTAGGGGTTATTGCAGATGAGCTTTAAAAGCTTTGTCAACGATCGGATTTACGAAGACAAGCGGTAATTTAGGACGAGGTAAATTTATGAAATTTTCTGAACGTCTTCGCAGAGCGCTTTGCATCCTTATGGTTGAAATAAAACTACTATATTTGATACTATCGTATGACACTATCGATAAAATTTAAACAGACTATTTTACACGGAAAGAATATCCGGCACTTTTCTGCCGGCATATGTTAGTGCCAGGCAAAAGACCGACATGAAAAGCAAGATTGAGCAATTGGAAAACCGTGGATTTGTTGCTTCCGGGATTGAGAAGAAATATCTTGATACTACATTTGAGCAACGAACAGGCTTATTAAAAAGCAGGAGACCGACAGATAGGACGCTCGGTGCAAGATTATTGACTAAAAATTCTGATTTGTCAGCAATCGCGTATTTGATTGACACTTTAATAGACGAGAAAAAACTGTACCCAAAGATTGAAATCAGCAATTCACTTGTTTCTTTTGGGATAGATGCTGTTGTTCCATTGATTGGATTACTCGGCAAGATCGGTAATAATCAACATAAGGTAGTTCCTGAAACAAATTTTAAAAAGGATAATTACCCATTACCTCGTGATATTGCAGGCAGAATACTTGTCAGGATTGGGACAACAGCTATTCCTGATTTACTGAAGGTTCTGGATAGCAACGATTTGATTAAGTTAAGTGAGGCTGTTGACGCAATTGGATTTATTTGTTTTTACGAGCATCAAATGAATGTATTCGGATTGCTTAGAAAATGCATGGATGCTAACGTGGATAACAATTTGATAAAGTGGAAATTATTAAGGGCTATGAGTGCATTTCCGGAAAGTGAACCATTTTTAAGAGAACAGTTAAAGTCGAGCAATGGGCCCTTGAGGTTGGAAATTGAACGCAGTCTTTCATTAATAAAGAAGCGGACTTGATTCAGGTCTGGATGGGAGCTTGAATACGGCATTGAATAAAGCTGCTCAAAAATCATAATTCTTTTTTCAGAAAGCTTTAACTTTAGCTCTGCCTACTATGTAACGAACAAAGAGACCAAAGAACTTATAGAAAAGAAAAAACGATGAACACAAAAAGCTGGAAAGACATAAAAGATGAAGTTTACGGGGAGAAGGGCACTTCCAGAAGGGATGAATTGGACAGGGAGTTTGAATCCCTTAAAATAGGGTTACTCCTGAGAAAAGCAAGAGAAGAAAAAAATCTTACACAGGAGCAATTGGCCGAGTTGGTTGATAAAAAAAGAACCTATATTTCAAGGGTGGAGAATAATGGGAGTAACCTGACTCTAAAAACGCTATTTGATATCGTGGAAAAAGGCCTAGGTGGAAAAGTTAAAATTTCGATTGAGGTCTGATCCGGGTATGCAGTCCAATATGCGGTCATAAATATGGAGCTCCGAAATCCTCACCTATTGGACAGAAGCAATGGTTACGAGTTTCATTCAAAAGACTGATCAACATGACAAAGGGAATTCTTGTGATTTTATTAATTTTACTATGGGGATGTCATTCTACGATTAAAGAAGATGCCTATTTAAGGAAAGTGTCTGAAAACCTGAACCGGATTAAATCAGCATCGTATTTTTCAACGGGAATAGCCAGCGCTCCCGGAGATACAGCGAAATTTTCGGAACCAGTCGAATTGTATTACAAGATTTTCATTAATCCAGTGGATACTTTAGTCGGTTCAGGCTCAGCTACATTTTCTGCAGATGATACTACAAAAGTGACAGACTTCTATAACGGGACTGTTCGGGGGACAGTTAATTGGGAGGAGCAATACGTAAAAATTGACAGTTTTCAAAATCAGCCGTATCCCTTCCGGCTGGTTCATTATCCCTTCTATACAAAAATCAACGAAATAATAAAATATACGCTGACCACAAACGATAGTATATCCACGACTTTTCAGGACTATGGTGATTCGCTTTTTTTTGGTTTGAAGATTTTCAATAAGCATGTTTACTTTCATATTAAGCCGATTGTAATCAGAAACGAGTATATCCCGGAAGACGAAATCTCTCAGTTCGACATTTGGTTTCGAAAAGAAGATGGCATGCCTTATCGAATGCGAAGCAAATGGCATCATACAACTGTGTTCGAATCGTGTAAAAACGCAAAATTCAACCTGGATAGAAATGTGGCTTTTAACGCCGATGACTACTATCCTTCACATTTCGAAAGAAGACAATTTAAACGGGAATTCGTGAAGCCTAAAAATGATTTGGTGGGAGGGAATGCTCCTGATTGGGTCTTGAAAGACATCAATTTAAACGAAATAAGCTTTACTGATTTGAAGAGTAAAGTGCTGTTAATCCAATTTACGGGTGTGGGTTGCGGTCCCTGCCATCATTCAATTCCTTTTCTGAAAAGGCTTGTAGAGGAATATAACGGAAAGAATTTCGAGTTCGTAAGTATCGAAACCTGGAGTAAAAATATGGAAGGATTAAGGAGGTACATGCAGAACAACAAGCTTAATTTCAGATTTTTAAAATCTACGGATGAAGTAACACAGTCTTATGAGGTTTCTTCTGTCCCGACCTTTTTCATAATCGATGAAAACCGGATTATCAGGAAGGTAATAAATGGTTACAGCAAAGAGACCACGGACAAAGAGATAACAGAGAGTATTGACAAGTATTTATAACAAAGCAGTTGTAATGATCATGGAGTTCAACTGGAATTTTTTCAGTTCTTCGCTTAAGTTGAAGTTGGCCGTTTTACGCTTTTTCTCCTCTGCTTCTGCAATCTCTGCAGAGATCAAGAGCGGATCTTCTTCCAGTGTTCAGAATTCTTGGTTAGTTTAATGGATTTTCCTCTCGTTTTACTATAAATTAATGGATACTTTTCCCCCGGATTCGGCCTTCCAGACTTTATCTTCCTGGTTATACTGATATTCCACGCCGACTTTAATCTTAGTATTTTCGTTTGAATTGTATTGTAAGCCTGACCCGATGCTGGTTTTTGGGAAAAAAGAAGTCCTGCCTAAAATACGATCGAAGTTATTGTCGGGCGTTAAAAACTGACCCCATACCAGAAATTGCAGCCGTTCTGTAATATTGTACTTAAAAAGAAGGTTTGCACCGAATGCGATCTGCCTTGAAGACAGTAAATAACCATATTTTGCATTGATGAATGCACCATATTCCATAGCAAACTCTTTGTTGTAATATATTTTGCCCAATGTACCTCCAAAATTGTGGTAATCCCCTAAACCGGGATGTAACGGAATTGTACTACCCGAAGGATCGCTGAAAAAATAAGCAGGATTTTTTATTGAATTTTTTTCGCGTATCATTTTTATAAAGTCACCGGAAGTCAAATTAAGGCCGGAATTCCAAAGAGATAGGGGAGAAGACAAAAAATGAGGATCTGTATATGAATAGAAATAAACACGATTCTCATTTTGCTTTTTACTATCGGCAACAGGAATCTTGTTTTCTTCAGCTTCCTGTCCTGTGGCAGTATATGCAGCCAGAACCTGCCATGCCAATATAACCACCAACGAATAATTAATTTTCATCTTTACTTCTGAAGGATTTAGAACAAATCTATTGCTATGTCAATCAAAAATTTTTTAATTTCAGATTCGTCAATTGAAGGTCCAATAAATTCTACCGGTTCGGTAAAGTCGATGTCATCAAAATAACTTAGTTGAGCTCTGAATAGTTTTTCAGAAAATAACTGGCCGAAGAGAAGTGTCGCTCTTTCAGCAATTTGACTAATGGGAAAATGGTCTTTCAGGATGAAGTACATATCCACGTAGTCTTTCCATTTAGATCTTCGTCCCAGGGCATAAGCTTTCATTGCCGCCAGATCGATTAATCCTGGCAAACGCAAAATATCTTCCAGGGTCTCGGGAGCGCTGATTTTAAAAGGGTATTGGTAAAAAGTAAATTTCACATCATGAATGGTCACGTTCAATTGTTCGGTTACTCTTCGGGTAACGAGATAAGGGTAATTAAAATCCGAAATTTTGTCAATAATGCTTTTCGGTTTAATTGCGTTGAATTTAAACAAATCAAAATCGATCGATCTTCGGTGGCCGATATGCAAAGCTATGGCAGTTCCACCTACCAGATAAAATTCTTTTCTGAATTGCTTTACAAGGGGTAAAAGTCCGGTTTGATTTTGATTAAATATTATTTTGTGCATATTTGTTAAATAGTAAGGAGAAGAAATGGTAGATTTCAGGATAATAGTTTAATTTTTTTCTACCGTCCGCGCTGAAGAATACACTGGATAATTGCTCCATACCCATGAGCTTAATAAGTTGTCTGATATCGTCCAAATCACCATAATTAAGAATGGTTTCGACCATCAATTCGCTACTGATATCTTCTTTTTTGTCCTCCGGTATATACCAGAAAAGATTACCGTGTTCCCGAATAAATTGTTTTATTTCAGGGCTGTTCATACCAACCAATTTTATTCAAATATAAGAAATATTGAGGAATTACGATTAGATCCTTCATGGTATCAGTTGTCGGGATCACACAACGATAAACCGGGCGAAGCAGAAACAAGAAATCCGATGGATGGGTATTGCGGAGAGGCTTACTCCGAGGGAATACCACTATCAGTTTGAACAAAAAGGCGAAAAACGGCTTTATCTTGTAACGATAAAGTGAACACAGTCGCAGACGATTGAAGTGGGGCGAACGGAACAGAAAGGGATAATATGTCAATAACAGAAGAATTCGAATTGATCGGAATGCAAAGGGCAGGCGAGGCTGTGGCCTTTACGCTGAAGGAAATGACGCAGTATGCCAAACCGGGCATGACAACGAAGGAGCTTGACGACTATGGGGCAAAGATTCTCTCCGGATACGGGGCAAAATCAGCTCCCCGTCTGACCTATGGTTTTCCCGGCTGCACCTGCATCAGCGTGGATCGTGAATTCTGCCACGGAATACCTTCCGGTAAGCGGATCTTAAAAGAAGGCGATTTGGTTAACATCGATGTGTCGGCCGAGCTCGATGGATTTTGGGCCGATAACGGCGGTTCATTTGTGCTGGGTGAAGATATTTATCACCATCAGGAACTGGTGAATGCTTCAAAATTCATCTTAAAACAAGCGATCGGTCACATAAAAGGTGGCGTGCGGATATCGGATATCGGATACATCATGGAAAATGGGGCCAAAAAGAGAGGTTATAAAGTGATTAAAAACCTGGGTGGACATGGTATCGGGAAAAAGCTTCATGAGCAGCCCGACGAACTGCTTAATTTCAGAAACAGGTTCGATCGCAGACGATTTGCGAAAAACTCGGTGGTTGCCATAGAGACTTTTATTTCAACCGTGTCGACTTATGCTGATGTGAAGAGCGATGGATGGACATTGGTTGGTGACAAGGGCGGATATATGGCGCAGCATGAACATACGATTGTGATCACCGACGGTATGCCGATGATCCTGACCGCCATGAATGGGATCTGGGAGTCGTAAACAGGGCACGGTTTATATCAGAACATGGCCCGCGGGCAATCCCCAATGGTGGGAACCGAATGGCTTATGTGGCGGCGTTTCTTCCGATTCAAAACAACAAAGTTATTCACCGGGCGCTTCATGTACGAACTCTCCTTTCTCAGTAACAACCTGGTTTCCCCATCTGGTAATTGCTTCCAAAACAGGAACGAAGGATTTACCAAAATCGGTTAAATTATAAACGACTTTGACAGGCGGCTTTTTTCCATAAACTGTTCGTGCCACCAAGCCATCTTTCTCCAGTTGCTTTAATTGCAGGCTCAACGTCATTTCAGTAACAGAGGGCATTTCTTTGCGAAGTTCGTTGTATCTTTTTGGCCCATCCTTTAAATGATAAAGGATAACCGCTTTCCATTTTCCGCCCACCAAATCCATTGTCAGACTTACTGTACAGGGATAGGTTTTCCCTTTCAGCTTCACGTAATCGCCGATACATTCTGCTTTCATTCTGCTGCCTTTTTTAAACCTATCTGTTTTGATAGTTATTGCAAATGCAAAATACTAAAAATAGTTTTGGACTAAAATAATTATAGTACAAATTTTAAACAACAGAGCTATGAGATCTGATTTAAAAGGACTTGGGCCCCAAGATAAACCGCTGATCACGATTGTCGGAGTGTTAGGTAAGCAGGGGCGCAGTGTTGCGCAGACGCTGTCAGAAAGTGGTCGTTATCAGGTACGCGGGATTACCCGCCGTATTCATTCACCGGAAGCGCAAAGCTTGGCTGAACAGGGAGTTGAACTGATAAACTTACCTCTCGATACTGGATATAAGGAGAAGTATGTGGAGGCATTTCGGGGGTCGGATGGTGTTTTCATGATGACCCCGGTTATTGCACCGCCCGCAACGCACGAGACGGAATTGGGTAAACAATTGGCAGATGCTGCCGTGGAGGCAGGTGTTCGGCATTTGATCTTCAGTAGTTTGGAAAATATAGACGAAATTACAGGTGGGAAAATGTTTGCTCCTCATTTTACAGACAAGGCTAAAGTTGAGGAATATATTCGCACGTTGCCCATCACGAGTTCATTTATCTATATGGCTCTTTTTTATACTAACCTGATTGAATTCTATCCGCTTGCCTGGAAAGGCGATACGCTGATATTCCCGATTTATTTACCCAAAGACCTTCGCGCTCCATTTGTTGACCCGCTTACCGCGACTGGGCCTGCCGTTTTGGAGGTCTTTTCAAATTCAGTTCAGTATGCAGGGAAGTCGTTACCTGTAATTGGCGATATGGTTTCTCCGCAGGAAATGGTCGAAGCGTTTACGCGGGTTACAGGTATAAAAGCGGAATACAGCTCTGCGTACAAGCGAGAGGAGCTGCTACACCATTTCCCGAAGTTCAGCGTAAATGAGACTTTGGTCCAGGAGATTGTGGGGATGACAGCGTACATTGCCGAATATGGATATTTCACCAGAAGCCGTGACTTGTCGTGGAACCGGCAAATAAATCCGGATACACTCACTTGGGAACAATTTTTACGCACGACGAAATGGCGGGGTCAGCAATTTTCACTTTAATGATTTATACCGGGCGGCAACGAATCCTGTGATTCCGGGATTCAGTATTTTCCGGTGTGCTCCGTGATTTCCAGATCGGTTGGCCTTACCTTCCAGTGCAGTTGTTGAAGGGGCTTGTGGGTGCGGATGCCGATAATGCCAAATACGGCCTGTCCCGGACGGTAGACCACGGAACTTACCTGGAACTTTTTCAGTTCCCCACTTAAGTTGAAGTTGGCCGTTTTGCGCTTCTTTTCCTCTGAATCGGCGACTTTGTCTGAGATCAATGGCGGTTCTTCTTCGAGAGGAGCAATTTCAATCAGTTTCCCGGTTCCTCTCATATTATTTTAATATATATTTGCCAAGGTTAAAAAAACAGTGGAAAGTACAAAAACAAATAAAGAACTTTTACTCCTGCTAAAAAACGGCGATAAAGTAGCTTTTTACAATATTTACGAGCGATTCTGCAAAAAATTGTATGGCTTTGTCTTCAATTATATAAAGCAGGAAGCTGATACCGAGGAAATCGTCCAGGAAGTTTTTGTGAAAATCTGGGAATCCAGAGACCGGATAGACGTAAATGCTTCGTTTGAAGCATTCATATTTACTGTCGCCTACAATACAACCATGAGTTTGTTCCGAAAAAGGATCAGGGAAAAAAAATATATTGAATATTTAAAGTCTATACAGCAAACAGAAACCGATACCGATGCCGGCACGGAAAACACGTTTAATGAACTAAACAAACAGGTTGAGGTGCTATTGAATGAATTAACTCCCCGACAAAAGGAAATTTTTTTATTAAGCCGTACCGAAGGATTAACACACGATGAAATTGCCCGAAAGCTGAATATTTCTGTCAATACAGTCAAAAAACACATGGTCAATACCCTGGCGTTCCTGCGGTCAAACATCGATATGAGTATGGTGGTCAATGTTCTGTTTTTTCATTTATTTCTTTAATTCTTCATTTTCCTATACTCCTGTAAGAGGAGTTGTGCGTATAACTGATGTCAACAAAAATGGCGATAATAAATTCCACGCTTTTAATGAATTATTTTTCATTTGAGCAGGAAAACTGTTTTATGCAGAAATGGAAAAGGACACACTTACGAAATTTTTAAATAACCGATGCAGTAAACCGGAGCTGGATGAAATTGTCCGGTGGGCCGACACAAATGCATTCGACAAGGAAAGCATCAATTGGGGACTGGAAAATTGGACGAACCAGGAATCCAATGGTTTTGCGGATGAACAAAAATTCAGCTTATTGTTCGATAGAATTCAACAAAGAATAAGCAGTACTGCTTCTGAAGAATTGAGGAAACAGTCAATTGGATACTCCGTTTTTACCTGGATAACAAGAGCAGCTGCCGTATTGTTGGTGCCGGTATTGCTGTTTTCATTGTACATGCTTTCTCAAAACTATCAAAAATCGACTGTCCTTGCCGGGTTACAGAAGGATTCCCTGGAAATCATAGCCCCGATCGGGTCACGCGTCCGGGTTCAACTGCCCGATGGCTCGATCGTTAGCCTGAATTATGGCAGTAAAATAAAATACCCTCAGGTCTTCTCCGGGAACACAAGGAGCGTGTTGCTGTCGGGTGAAGGTTTTTTTGAGGTAGCTCACAATCCGCAAATTCCTTTTATTGTAAAAACGAGGGATTTAAATATCAAGGCAGTCGGTACCTCTTTCAATGTTATGGCTTATCCGGAGGAGCCTTATATTGAAGCAACTCTTGTTTCAGGGAAAATTATCGTTGACAAGCAGGGCAGGGGAATGAAAAATATTGGGGCAATGACGCCCGGGCAGCATTTAAACTACAATTCGGAAACAGGCAGGATTGTATGTATCAAAGAAGGGAATATTGAGAAATATATTGCATGGAAAGACGGCAAAATAATTTTTGAAGACACACCGATCTTGCAGGTTGTAGAAAAGCTAAACAGAATATATAATGTTGATATAACGGTAACCGATGAAGTTAAAGATTATGTTTATACGGTAACGTTTGAAGATGAGCCCCTCCCTCAGATCCTGGACTTAATGACACTTGCCACTCCTATCAGCTATAAGATATTACCAAGAGGCAAACGGGCCGATGGAACATTCTCTAAACAAGAAATCATAATCGAAAAGAGATTTTAGATTTAATCCTAACACTTATGAAAAACATATTGCCTATGGGGAAAACAGAAGTACATTGAAAACAACAGGGAAATGCTCTAACACTTCCCTGAAGATTGTAATAACAACCCTGATCTGTACAGGGTAATTTAAAACTAAACACAACAAAAATATGAAAAAAATAGCTGATGCCCCTGAAAATGGAAAAAAAGCGGGCACAAAAAAGTTATGGAGAATTATGAAATTAACTAGCTTTCTTCTCTTGATTACCGTGATAAGTACCTTTGCGGGTAAAACTTATTCGCAGGTAAAAACGTTGAATCTAAACTTAGATAAAGTCACGTTAAAACAGGCACTGAACCAAATAGAAGACCAGAGTGATTTTGTCTTTATGTTCAGCGGAAAAGTTGTTGATATTAACCGTGAAGTATCGATCAGTGCGCAGGATCAGAAAATAGAATCTGTTCTGGGTAAGTTGTTCTCGGGGACAAATATCGATTTCATTATAAAAGACAGGATCATCGTACTTTCCCCGTCTGTCGTTCCCGGCGAAACACAGCGTGTTCAATCCAAAGTAATCAGCGGGCGGGTAACTGATTCTTCCGGGGCACCGCTTCCCGGAGTAACAGTTGCGATAAAAACAACAAACAGAGGAACGATCACTGATGTTGATGGTAATTTCAGTCTGGCGGATGTACGGGACGATGCGATTTTACAATTTTCTTTTGTCGGATTAAAAACCCAGGAAGTAGCCGTTTCAGGAAGAGACAAGATGAACGTCATGATGGAAGATGATTCAATTGGGCTGGAAGAAGTAGTGGCCGTTGGCTATGGCGTTCAGAAAAAAGTAAATTTGACTGGTTCTGTGGGAAATGTCAAGATGGAGGATCTTGAAAACAGACCCCTTACAAACACCGGATTGGCTTTACAGGGAACTGTTTCGGGAGTATATGCGCTGCAAAGCTCGGGACAGCCGGGGGCTGATAATGCTGTTATCAATATTCGAGGGGTCGGGAATTTTGATGACAGTTCACCCTTAGTCCTAATTGACGGACTCCCTGCAAGTATTTCTGATGTTAACCCAAACGACATCCAATCGATTTCGGTGCTGAAAGATGCCGCTTCCGCATCTATTTATGGAAACAGAGCAGCCAATGGTGTAATTTTAATTACTACCAAAAGAGGAACAGAAGGGAAAATGAAAGTTAGCTACAATGGGTATTGGGGGGTACAAACAGCTACTTCTCTTCCTGATGTCTTAAACTCTGTTGACTATGCGACACTTTACAATGAAGCCTCTGAAAATTCAGGGAGCAATGCTGTTTACAGCGATGAAGATATCGCAAAATTTGCAGCACACGACGATCCGTTGTATCCCGATAATAACTATTTCGATATTTATTATGGTGATGCTGCAATTCAGAACCATCGGGTGAATGTTACCGGAGGAAACGAAAATGTGCGGTTCGCCTTTATGCTGGGACATCTGGATCAGGATGGTATCCTTGTCGGAACACGTTATAAAAAGACCGATTTCAGATCAAACATCGATGCCTGGTTTCTGAAAGGTAAAAGACTCAGGTTTTCTGCAAATATTGCCGGTAACCTCGGGGTTAAAACCCAACCTACCGATCTCTGGAATACCAAGTGGTATGCAACCAATGCCCCGGTTATTCCTCTGGTTAATGCCGACAACAATTGGATTGCGGCGAACGGAGAGCGTAACTATTACGGAGAAGTTAAAGAAGGCAGTACTTCTATACAGAAACGCTATAACATGAGCGGACAGATAGAGGCAGAATACAAAATATTAGACGGGTTAAGAGCGCAAGTCACCTATGGTTATAACGTTGCAGACTACAATACGAATGCGTTTCATGCCAATGTCACTTTGTATAACGCTGACGGAACCAGCAAAGATCTTACCTCTGATTTAACTGTTACCAATGGCAGAGATATTCAAACAATGCTCACTTCCTTGCTCAAATATAATAAGACATTCGGAAAGCATGACATCGGTCTGCTGGCTGGATATTCTGAGGAAGAATATACGTACGACTGGGAAGAAGGCTATCGCTCGGGCTTTGTTAATAATACGCAACGCGTACTGGGCCTTGGAGATGCCTCGACCCAAACAAACGATGCCGGAAGTTATGATCTTGGCTTGCGATCATACTTTGGACGGCTTAATTATGCATTTAAAGATAAGTACCTGTTCGAAGCAAACGTTCGCAGAGACGGATCGTCACGTTTTGCTGACGGCAATAAATGGGGGGTATTTCCATCATTTTCAGGAGGATGGATAATATCCAGGGAAGAATTTATGGAAGGGGTGAAATGGCTTCATTTGCTTAAACTGCGTGCTTCCTGGGGACAACTTGGCAACGAGAGAATCAGTACGTATTATAACGGCAGCGACATATTGACATCAGGAGAAAACTATTCATTCGGAGGCACTCTGTACAGCGGTGTGGCGGTTACAACGATGACCAATAAAGACCTGACCTGGGAAAAATCGGAACAAAAGAATATTGGTATTGATTTTATGCTGAACAACGGGATTGAAGTAACAGCCGACTTCTTTGACAAACGGACAAAAGACCTTTTGCTCGAGCAGCCCATTCCACTCACTATGGCACTGAGCGATCCGTATGCAAATGCCGGTGAAGTCCAAAACAAAGGTATTGAAGCCTCAATAACGTATAAAAAAACGTTTGCGGGAGGACTGAAATTACAAACAACGGCAAACCTGTCTCACATCGTAAATAAAATTACGAAGCTGGATGTTGCCGAAATTATAAGTTCGCCTAAGGCTACAAAGGTTGGATATGCGATAAACTCATTCTATGGTTATGAAATGGATGGCATATATCAACTGTCAGATTTTACCTGGAATAATGACCAGGAAAAATACATTCTGAATTCTGGCGTAGTTTCTATAGCAGCGTATGATGCCCAGCCCGGAGATATTAAATATAAGGATATCAGCGGAGATGGAACTATTAATATAAATGATGACCGGAAGGTGATCGGGAAGCAATTCCCCGATTTAACCTATTCCCTGAATATTAACCTGGCATGGAAACAGTTTGACCTTGGAATTTTTTTCCAGGGAGTACAGGGCATAGAAGGCTACACCTATTACGAAATAGCAACACCTTTCAGCGGTTTTGCCAATTTAGGCTCCTGGTGGCTGGACCGCTGGACATCAGAAAACCCATCGAACTCCATGCCCCGGCTGACTACCGATGGGACGCGTAATAATGTGCATTCCAGCTTTTACATGGAAGATGCTTCATACCTCCGTCTGAAAAATATAGAACTGGGGTATTCGGTAAGTCCAAAGATCTTGTCTAGAGTCGGAATAGGTTCTGTCCGGATATATGGAAATATTCAGAACGCTTTTACCCTAACCAATTATAAAGGTTTTGATCCGGAGCAGACAACTGATGAAACAAGGGCTGAGGCTTTTCCTCAGGTCCGGATTATGTCAATGGGAGTAAACGTTAACTTTTAAACGACCTGAACTATGAAAAATATAAAATTAATCACCGCGCTATTTTTTCTTTTATCGGTTTTAGTTAGTTGCACCGACGACCTTCTGGATAAAACGCCGCTGGACAGCCTGTCTCCGTCTACATTTTATCAGAATGAAAGCCAGGCGTTAATGGCATTGGTCGGCATATATAATGAACTTCAGCCAAATGCTACACCCGGCCATTTCTATCAGTTCGATTTTATGTCGGATAATGGATATTGCCACCATTCATGGCAAGGGTCGCTTGAAGTTGGTGCATGGCTTACAACTTCCGACAGTTGGGCCCCTTCTTCCAAATGGACGCAGGATTATACGATCATTTCCAGAGCGAATCAGTTTATTGAAGACATTGCAAGTTCGGGTGTTTCCGACGATGTAAAAGAACAGATGACTGCTGAGGCTACATTTCTGAGAGCATATGCCTATTCCGATCTTATTTCCTATTTTGGTGATGTTCCGCTGATCCTCGAAGTTCAGACACTGGAAAATGCTTATGTATCGAGAACAGACAAAAGTGAAGTACTTGAGGCTATTCTTGTTGATCTGGATGATGCGGCCGCTGTTCTGCCAACATCGTATTCCGAGACAGGACGGGCTACAAAAGGAGCAGCCCTGGCTTATAAAGCCAAAATATTGCTTTATAACGAAAGATGGGACGAGGCAGCTGAAGCGGCTAATGACGTGATGAACCTGGGTGTTTACAGTTTGTATCCCGACTTTGAACAACTATTTCAGGAAGAAAATGAAAATAATGCCGAGGTTATTTTTGATATCCAGTACGTCGCGACAACGCAGGCACAACCCTGGCCCAGTTGTGCATTAAATCTCAGTGAATGGCCAACAGCGAATGTTACTGCCGATCTGATCAATTCTTATTACATGACCAACGGCTTGCCCATTACTGATGCTGCTTCGGGATATGACGACCAGGATCCGTTCGCAAGCAGAGACCCAAGGCTTGCTGCATCTGTGGTATTGCCCGGGTCAGCCTTTGGCTCTAAAACATTTATTCCGAAAGACGATGAGGTGCCGTGTGGCGCAAGACCCCGTAAATATGCTGAAACCGATGCTGCAGATTACTACAACATATCTCTTAATACAATTCTGATGAGGTATGCCGATATTTACCTGATGAGGGCTGAAGCTTTGATTGAGGCAGGAAGTACAGATCAGGAAATATATGATTTGATTGATCAGGTCCGCGCGCGGGTAAACATGCCGAAAGTGGAAGATGTTGAAGGTTCCGGCCTGAGTCAGAGTGAACTCAGGAGCATTGTCAGGCATGAGAGAAGAGTGGAATTTTATAACGAAGGCACCCGCTATGCCGATATGTTGAGATGGCAGGATGAATCGTTGGTACATGATGTGTACGGTTATGACAAATCTTTGTTGTCCGATCCGGCAAATACGGCCACCTGGGTGTTTAACCAGATACAAATTGCAACAAGGACTTTTGATGCAGAAAAAGCCTGGTTATGGCCGGTCCCTCAGTCTGATATCGATATCAATGAAAACTTACTGCCGAATAACCCGGGATACTAAAATTTAAACGGAATGAAACAGAAGCTGTCTTAAAATTCAGGCAGCCTCTGTTTTTTCTTGAGGATAGGAATGCTTTGCCGTACTTCCTTTATGGTCAGTTTCCGAAGGCACTCTTTCCTCTCGTTTTACTATAAATTTATGGATACTTTTCCCCCGGATTCGGCCTTCCAGACTTTATCTTCCTGGTTATACTGATATTCCACGCCGACTTTAATCTTCGTATTTTCGGTTGAATTGTATTGCAAGCCTGACCCGATGTTGGTTTTTGGGAAAAAAGCAGTCCTGCCTAAAATACGATCGAAGTTATTGTCGGGCGTTAAAAACTGACCCCATACCAGAAATTGCAGCCGTTCTGTAATATTGTACTTAAAAAGAAGGTTTGCTCCGAATGCGATCTGCCTTGAAGACAGTAAATAACCATATTTTGCATTGATAAATGCACCATATTCCATAGCAAACTCTTTGTTGTAATATATTTTGCCCAATGTACCTCCAAAATTGTGGTAATCCCCTAAACCGGGATGTAACGGAATTGTACTACCCGAAGGATCGCTGAAAAAATAAGCAGGATTTTTTATTGAATTTTTTTCGCGTATCATTTTTATAAAGTCACCGGAAGTCAAATTAAGGCCGGAATTCCAAAGAGATAGGGGAGAAGACAAAAAATGAGGATCTGTATATGAATAGAAATAAACACGATTCTCATTTTGCTTTTTACTATCGGCAACAGGAATCTTGTTTTCTTCAGCTTCCTGTCCTGTGGCAGTATATGCAGCCAGAACCTGCCATGCCAATATAACCACTAACGAATAATTAATTTTCATCTTTACTTCTGAAGGCTTATGCCCCTTGTTCCGGTCTACTTCTTCAGTATCTTTCACAATGGCAAAGTTGTCAATACTAAATCCAGGTGTTCCTTTATAATGATCTAAAGTTAAGGGAAAATTTAAAATATCTGTTGGTAATACGAAATATTGAGGAATTACGATTGGATCCTTCATGGCATCAGTTGTCGGGATCACACAACATAAACCGGGCGAAGCAGAAACAAGAAATCCGATGGAAAGCCAATGATCCTCACCGAAATGAACGGGATCTGGGAATCATAAGCTGACTGTTTGTGAAATTCTTTACTTTCCGGTGTGCTCCGTGATTTCCAGATCGGTTGTTCTGACATTCCAGTGCAGTTCTTCAAGCGGCTTTTGGGTACGGACACCGATAACGCCAAACACCGCTTTTCCCGGACGGTAGATCATGGAGTTGACCCGGAATTTCTTCAATTCCTCATTTAAGTTGAAGTTGGCCGTTTTGCGCTTCTTTTCCTCTGAATCGGCAACCATCGCCGAGATCAATGGCGGGTCTTCCTCCAGGGAAGTATCGTTGTAAGGATCATCGTCATCTTCGTCGAGCTTGCTCCAGAAAGCTGATTCGATAATCATGAACGGAAGGGTCAGAAAAAAACCGGGTGACTGGCGCTGCCTGATTTTCCGGGCGAGCCATTCATTCTGCACGATTTCGATCGGTTTGTCACCATTGAAGAGTTGCAACTGCGTACCATGGATCGGTCGTTCGCCGTTGTTGATCATTTTTACGGCGATCACCTCGATGTTTTTCCGCCGGGCCCAGCGGTCGGCCCGCTTATTGCCCGTCACCTTGAGTACCTGGTCAGTGTAACTGAAATCGAGTTCGGCGTCGAACTGGCTTCTTTGAAAAGCCCAGTCACGAATGCCGGCGATTGGTTTATGCTGGGTGGCGCATGAACATAGCATAAGAAAGAACAGAAAACAACTAAGTCGACAGGGCGTCATGATGGTTTTTCTTTTTTACAAATTTATAAAAAGGATCCGGAATAATTTGGTAATTTAACAAAGTCAGACACAATAAAAGCTCTGTCAAATCCGCTTATGCCTGTTTAAAACAGATATAAATTGCTGTTCTACCTAACTGAATCTGTTCTATCCATAATGCAATGAGATACAAGACACTGTATATTTGGATGTAGAATAGAGTAGAATATGTCTGACCTCTTTGAACTGATTCATTCGGAACTCCGTCAGAACAAATCCAAAAGGGATGGAATTGTATCGGGAATTTTAGCTGCCATCGGGAACCAGATCATCTCGAAGGGAGATCCGCTTCCTTCGGTCAACAAGCTGATCCAAAAAACGGGAGTAGCGCGGATGACCGTTGTTAAAGCACTCAATATTCTGAAAGAGCGCGGAATCATTGTGGCGGAGGATAAGGTGGGGTATTATGTGCGGGATGTCAACGTACAACGGGAACTGAAGGTATTCCTGTTTCTGACGGGATTTTACTCGTATCATGAGGTCTTGTACAACAGCATCATAGAGGGGATTAAGGACCCCGCTGTAACGATCGATCTTTACTTCCATCATTGCAACATCAAAACATTCCGGTCGGTTCTCCTGGAGAACCTGGGATCGTATGGCTTATACGTGATCACCGGCTTCGATGATCCTCATGTAAAGACCTTGCTGTCGCGGGTGCCTCAACAAAAGCTGTTGCAGATTCTCCGGCCGCCGGTGCTTCCGGAGTGTTCGTCCGTTAGCCAGGATTTTTATTCGGGTCTGAAAACATCTCTGGGGAAATTGAAGGATCGCCTGGCCGGCTACGAAACATTCATTTTGATTTTTCCCGCCGAAATGAACCATCCGGTGGAAATACGGGAGGCTTTCGCTGAGTTTTGCAAAGAAAACGGGATCGCCCATAGCATTGAGAATAAGCTGTCGCGCGACTTAATCATCAGCGGGCGTGCTTTTTGGGTGATCGAAGACAGCGACCTCATTTCGCTGATCAGTATTGGCGAAGAAATGGGCTTTCATTTAGGGAAAGAAATCGGGATCCTTTCTTATAACGAAACGCCGATGAAACAGATTATCCGGAATGGCATTACGGTAATCAGTGTCGATTTCTCAAAAGTGGGGCAGGCGATTGCAGGGTTTATTACCAATCCGGTTAAAACAACAGCATTATATCATCCTGAAGTAATTATAAGAAATTCACTATAGCTCAGCCCGCTCAAAAAGGGCACAACTAAACCAAGATGAAGAACAAAAAAACCAATTTCCGCTGGACCATCCTGGCATTGCTTTTTATCGCGACTACAATCCTGTACATTGACCGGGCGGCTCTGGGCATCCTGGCTCCCGACCTGCAAAAAAGCATTGGCTGGACCGAAGAGCAATACGGGATCATCAACAGTGTGTTTATGATAGCCTATGCGGTTTGTTTCCTGGTGATGGGCAATCTGATCGATAAAATAGGAACCCGCAAAGGCTACCTGATCTCAATCGGTATCTGGAGTCTGGCCACGCTGGGGCATGCCCTTGCCCGCTCATGGGTGGGATTCGCGGTAGCGCGTTTCAGCCTTGCCGTCGGTCAGTCAGGGAATTTCCCTTCGGCTATCAAGGCCGTGGCCGAATGGTTTCCAAAGAAGGACCGGGCGCTGGCGGTTGGCATTTTTAATGGCGGCGCGAATATGGGAACCATTTTGGCTCCTTTGATCATCCCCCCGATTGTGCTTGGCTTCGATAACTGGCGAACGGGCTTTTTGTGGACTTTCCCGATCAGCCTGGTCTGGATGCTGCTGTGGCTGAAGTATTTCCGGAGACCCGAGCAAAGCAGGCAGGTATCTGAAGAAGAACTTCAGTACATTAACTCGGATAGCGGGGCGGAGACAGACAGCTCGAGAGTGGGATGGAAGGATATCCTTCCCCATAAAGAGGCCTGGGCGATTGCTGTTGCTAAGTTTATGGCCGACCCGATCTGGTGGTTTTATTTGTTCTGGGGAGCGAAGTTTTTAAATGAAAAATTTGGTGTGAACCTGAAGGAAATAGGACTGCCATTTTTTACGATCTACCTGGTTTCATGGGCTCTTGGTATCTTTTTAGGCTGGTTATCATCCAAACTGATAAAGATGGGTTTTAGCCTGAATCAGGGTCGAAAATTTGGGTTACTGGCCTGTGGACTTTTCGCCGTTCCGGTGGTGCTGGTCCCGCATACATCAAATCTATGGATAGCGGTAGGTCTGATTGCTCTTGCCGCCGGAGGTCATTGTGGCTGGTCGGCCAATGTGTTTAGCCTGATGTCGGATATCTTCCCCAAAAAAGCCACCGGTTCAGTTGCGGGCTTCGGTGGGTTTGCCGGTGCTGTAGGAGGGGCGGTCGTGGCCTACCTGGTAGGCCGGGTGCTTCAGGATATCGGGACCGACGGATATGCTATTCCCTTCGTCATAGCCGGATCAGGCTATCTCGTTGCGCTGTTCCTTGTTCATCTGTTAGTGCCAAAAATTAAACCTATTCAATTGCGATAATATAAACCGAACACGAAGACTCAAAGACGCTAAGTTTTACACTAGTATTTATCATCTGAAAAAAATCCATTGTGTCCTCGCGACTTTGTGTTTAAAACGACTTTCTGAAAATCCAGCAATCTGAAAATCCAGCAATCCAGCAATCTGAAAATCCGAATATATGACCAGCAAAGAAAGAATAAGAAAAGCAATTCATCATGCCGAGCCGGACCGGGTTCCTTATGATCTGGGAGGCACAACAGTTACCTCCATCACAAAAAATGCCTACCGGTCTGCAATGAAATACCGAGGGCTGTCGCCGGAGTACCAGGTACAGGAAATTGATCCTGTATCGCAAATTGTTACGCCGACGGAGGAAAATCTGGTCTGTCTGGGATCGGATACAAGACGAATAGGAGCGCAGCGCATTCCGGAATACAGGCAAAGAAAAAAGAGGGACGGCAAAATCGAGTTCGTCACCGATTTCTATGGTTGTGACTGGAAATGGGATCCGGAGAAGGATTTGTATTTCAATCAGGTTTCTTATCCGCTCGAGAAATATGATACGCTTTCAGAATCGGTACGGTTTCTTTACCGGCCCGATTGGAATGATTATCTGGAAATCCTGCAGCGTGACCTGGCTGGTCAAATGAAAACGACCGAAGGCTATTGTTGCGTGGCCGACCGCCATGTGGCGGGACTGACCGAGAACTCATTGCGGATCAGGGGTTATGAGAAGTGGTATATGGATACCGTGATCGATCCGGCCGGAGTGGAGGCCCTCCTGGATATCATCGTGGAAGACAAGATCCGGTATTGGGACGCGGTGATCGACTGGGCGGTGCAGCACAACTGCCAGGATCAGATCGATGTCATTGCCGAATGTGATGACCTTGGCTCGCAAAGCTCGACGATCATTGATCCGGATACCTTGCGGCAGATGATTATTCCCCGGTTCAGGCTGCTGTTTGCGCATCTGAAAAAGCGCCTGCCCGGAGTAAAACTGTTCATGCACAGTTGCGGGGCGATTCGGACCATACTGCCGGACCTGATCGATGCCGGGCTGGATATCCTGAATCCGGTGCAATATACAGCCACCGGCATGGAACTGGCCGGCTTGAAAAGGGATTTCGGAAAGGACCTGGTTTTTTGGGGAGGCGGGATCGATACCCAAACGACGCTGAACAACGGAACCCCCGATGAAGTCAGGGAGGTGGTCAAAAAAGTGCTCGATATCATGGCCCCGGGAGGAGGGTTTGTGTTTGCCCCGGTACATAATATTCAGGACGATGTGAGTCCCGAAAACTTTTGGGCCATGTGGGAAACCTTACAGGAGTATGGGAAGTATTAGGTTTAAACGCGAAGGCGCAAAGACACAAAGCCACATTTACGTTTAAAATTGAGAATGCAATTGCGGAAACCTGAACTAAAAAATTATAACAAAATGAAGCATTTGACGATTGGTTTACTGATTTCTCTTTTCGCGGGCATCAATTGTTTTTCAGCAGAAACAGGGAGAGAACTGAAGAATCCGGTCTTTGTATTTAATAATGCCTTTTTCAAAAACGGAAAGGCAGTTATGCCTTACGATCAGCAGGCATCCTTGCTGAAAGAACTCGGATTCGATGGCATTGAACACCGTGAAACTGACGGCATTTTTGAGTTAAAGGAAGCCCTGGACAGACAAGGGCTGAAAATCTATGCCGATTATCTGAAGATCGACATTGACCAGGCAGACCCTTATCTTCCGGAATGGAAAGAAGTAATCCAGAAGCTAAAGGGAACTGATCTGATCCTGTGGGTTCATATTCATTCCGCAAAATATAAACCTTCTGATCCGGCAGCAGACGACCTGATCATTCCGGTTATACAGGAGCTGGCCGACCTGGCTAAACCTTACGGGTTAAGACTGGCGATTTATCATCATGTAGACTTTTTGGTTGAAAAGGCAGAGGATTCATACCGGCTGGCCGTTAAAGCAAACCGCGATAATGTTGGTTCGGTCCTGAACCTGTGTCATTTTCTGAAAACCGATTCCGAAGAAAACCTCGAAAAGGTGATCGACCTGACGCTCCCCAGGCTCTTTGCGGTTTCCGTTTCAGGAGCTGACGGAGGCGACACCCGACAAATGAACTGGGACCGGCTGATCAGGCCCTTGGGACAGGGGAGTTTCGATGTATACCGGTTTGTGGAGCGCTTGGCCGATAAAGGTTACACCGGTCCTTTTGGAATTCAGTGTTTCAGTTTAAAAGGATCGCCTGAGGTTTACCTGAAGCAAAGCAGCGACGCCTGGAACGCCTTTAAAGAAAAGTATGCCCTGCCCATCAACACGCTTTCTGCAGCGGAGAAGAAAGAAGGATGGGAACTGCTGTTTGACGGAAAATCGGCCGGTCAGTGGAGAGGAATCAACCAACCGGGCTTTCCTGAGAAGGGATGGAAAATTGAAAACGGGGAATTAATTGCCAACGCGAAGGGAGGCGCCGAATCGGGTAACGGAGGCGACATCATTACCAGGAACCAGTATGGAAACTTCATCCTGAAATGGGAGTGGCGCATGGAAACCAAAGGCGGGAACAGCGGTCTCAAATATTTCGTGCACGAAGGAATTGGCGCTAATAAAGGCTATGGTTACGGTCTGGAGTATCAGATCCTGGACGACAAAAACCATGAGTGGATGCTGCAGGGGAAAATGAAGCCCAACGACTATCACACCATCGGGGCGTTATATGAAATTTATCCGGCGTCTCCCGACAAGCGTCCCGGTCCGCTGGGATTCTGGAACGAAAGCATGATCGTGTGCAACGGCAATCAGGTGGAACATTGGCTGAACGGACGAAAAATTCTGGAGTATGACCGCGGCAGCGACGACTTTAAAGCGAAAATCGCCGAAAGCAAGTTCCGCGATGTGGAGGGATTTGGGCTATGGCCTGAAGGACATCTCCTGCTGCAGGATCATGGAAGCGTGGTGCATTACAGGAATGTGAAGATAGTCGTAAGTCGTAAGTAGATAGTCGTAAGTCAAAAAAAGATACAAGATAGAAGAATTAGGGAAAAGCTGTTAGCCGTTAGCTTTTAGCTATTAGTAAAGATGAAAAACCAGATACCTTGCAACCTTGTAACCTTGCAACCTTGTAACCTTGTAACCTTTTAAGCTTGCAACTCATTTAACAGCAATAACTTTAAACCGTAAACCTTGAACTTTGAACCTTCAACTTTAAACCAGAATGAAACGAAGAAATTTTATCAAAACAACTGCACTGGGAAACCTGGGGATGATGGCGGTGCCGACAATCCTGACCGGGAACGGATGGAAGGGAGCCAACGACCGCGTGAATGTTGCTGTAATTGGCATCCGCGGAATGGGGCAAAACCACCTTCAGGCCTATCAGCAGCAGGAAAACGTCGAAGTTCGCGCCCTTTGTGATATCGACAAAAATCTTTTCCCGGAAAGGGTGAAAAAGCATTTTACCGATAAGGGACTGCGTGAGCCTAAGCTTTATCAGGATTTAAGAAAGTTATACGAAGACAAGGACATCGATGCCGTATCGGTTGTCACACCCAATCACTGGCATGCCCTGGCATCGATCTGGGCCATTCAGGCAGGCAAGCACGTGTCGGTTGAAAAACCCTGTTGCCACAATATTTACGAGGGACAGAAACTGGTTGAAGCAGCAAGAAAGTACAGGGTCATTGTTCAGGATGGCGCTGAGCAACGGAGCAATCCATGTGCGGTTAGCATGGCCGAATACCTGCATTCGGGGAAACTGGGTGAAGTATATATGGCCAAAGGTATGTGTTATAAATGGCGGGATTCGATCGGCAAATATCCCGACGGCCCCATGACCGAAAATGAAAAATTTGCCATTACTGTCGGGAGTAAAAATTACGAGCTGCCATATACCCGTGAATACCTGAAGAACGTCGATTATAACTTATGGCAGGGTCCGGCACAGGAACAGCCGTTTAACCGGAACCGTTTCCATTACAACTGGCACTGGAACTGGGAATATGGTAATGGCGATATGGGTAACCAGGGCGTTCATGAGGTGGACATTGCCCGCTGGGGATTGAATGTGAAGCTGCCGGTTAAAATTACCGCCATGGGGGGACATTTTTTCTTTGATGACGCCCAGAACACGCCCAACATCCTGATGGCGATGTTTGAATTCCTGAATCCGGACGGGAAAGGTGATAAAAAGAAAATCATGCAGTTCGAAGTCAGACACTGGATGAGCAATCCGGAAGGGTTTTCGCGTCCGGTTGAGGAGAAAAACAATACCTACATGACCAGCGCGACCAACAACATTGGGAACCTGTTCTACGGTTCAGAAGGTTACATGAGCAAAAACGTGAACGACTGGCAGGTTTACAAGGGGAAGGATGGTCAGTTGACTGATTCGGGCAGCGGGCTGGGAAATCACTATGAAAACTTTATCAAAGCCATCCGGGCCAACGATCAGGCACTGGCAAAAGCCGGTATCGAAGAGGGTTTCTATAGTTGTGCACTGATCCATCTTGGAAATATCGCCTTCCGCCTGGGAAGGACCCTGGAGTTCGATCCGTCGGCCATGCGGTTTAAAAGTGATGCGGAAGCGGATGCCCTGCTGACGAGGGATTACCGTGCTCCTTTTGTAGTTCCGCGGAATATCTGATTTGCAAATCAGCACGTTTTATTTTTTAAATGGCAGCTAATAAATTGGTTTGGTATTGGTAATTATCCATACCTCTTTTCCCGAATCAGTAAGCGATCATGTCAGAAGCAAAAAGTAGATTTACTGGAAATTCTTAGTAGCTTTGTCCTTGAATATCTTGTTTTCTATAGTTATATCTTTTGCTTTTTCTGTATAAATTGGATGATCAGGAATTAAATAATGAACTTGTAAATTCCTTAAGACAGGGTAAGGAAAGAACCTTCCGGGCGATTTTCATTGCTTATTTTGAGTCTTTGGAAGTTTTTGCCGGGAACTATGTTGAAGATCAGGATGTGGCCAAAGACATAGTGCAGGAAGCTTTTACGAATCTGTGGATTAGGAGGTCCGCGCTTTCCGGAAATACAAACCTAAAAGCCTATTTGTACCAAACAACCAGAAACAACTGTCTTAATTATTTGAAAAGATTAAAAGTAAGAGAGAAATATGAAAAAAGGACGCTGGATAATTATAATGATCTGCTTTTAAATTACGAAGCACTGGTACAGCTTAACTTCGATGCCATTTCTTACAATGAATTAATTGAAGTATTGCATCGGGCTATTAGCGAATTACCGTTAAAGTGCAGGGAAGTTTTTGAGCTCAGTCGTTATGATGGGATGAAAAATAATGAAATAGCAGAGAAATTAAACATATCGGTCAAGGCCGTTGAGGGTCACATTTCCAAAGCTCTCAAGCAATTAAAAAACAAGCTTAAAATACTTTATTCGACGAGCCTGGTTCTTGTTTTACTGAGAGGGATAAAATAATCCTTTTTGTATTGGTAATTTTTTCTGTTGTACATCCTGCTTCTGGTTTTTTGGTCTCATACCATTCCTGATCATTTGTAATTTTTTTTCACTATCGAACTAGGGTAAGCCTGGGTTTCGTTGTTTCAGGTACAGAGACACCTAAAACTTATGGATCAGGAGAAGATTATTGAATATGTTTCCGGTAATATTTCTGATGAGAGCGAAAAAGCGAAGATCAGGGACTGGATCAATCATAACAGTGAAAACAAACAGTCATTTATTCAGTTAAAGAATGCATTTGCACTGAGCCGGAAGAGCAGAGGAGCAACCGATACTGATCAGGAATATTTAAAGTTAAAGAGCCAAAATCTTTTCAGGGAAAAAGTGTTAATTCCTGAACTCATCAAATATGCAGCTGTAATATTCCTCACAATTGGTTTAACCTGGGTTGTACAGAAAAATTTCCACAACCATTTTTTTGAAAAGGCTCAAATGAACGAAGTCATTTGTCCTGCCGGTCAGATTTCTGAATTAATCCTTTCGGATGGAACCAAGGTATGGTTAAATGCTGGTTCCAGAATTTTATATCCTTCTTTCTTCAGCAAACAAAATCGCTCAGTCCATCTGGAAGGAGAAGCGTTTTTTGAGGTAAAAAAAGACAAGGGAAATCCTTTCCTTGTCGAAACCGATATGGTAAAAATCGAGGTGTTAGGTACCAGCTTTAATGTTGATGCCTACGCCGAAAATAAATTTGTAAAAACTACATTGGTGGAAGGGAAAGTGGAAATTCAGGATAAAACCGGAGGCAAGATAGCTGATATGGAGCCAGGTCAGATTGCCCAATATGACATTACGAGTCAGAAAATTTATTTGTCAGAAGTTGATACTCGTTTTTATTCTTCATGGAAAGAAGGCAAAATGACTTTTTTAAATGAACCCCTGGATGAGATTACCGCGAAACTGGAGCGATGGTATAATGTAAAGTTTACTTTTGCCAGTGAGGACATAAAAACTTTCCGTTACTCGGGCACCTTCCTTAAATACAAGCCGTTGGAGCAAATTCTGAATATTATAAAAATCTCTTCAACAATCAATTATAGTATCAAAGTCAACCCAGAAGATAAGGACGAAATTATTCTGAAAAAATTAACCAATGATGAAACGTGCCATTAGAGTTAAGGCTTTCACACAGAAGCATGATTATAATGGAGAGTTCAATGTGGCAATTAAAAAACAAATTTATGAACACATGAAAATAACTGACTTTTAAGAAAGATCCGCTATTAGCGCAAACCAATAACGGATCAATTTCATTCCCATGATAAAGTGCCAACCCATCATGGAAATGATTAACAATCTCGTGCAACAAGATCATTATTAAAAACAAAATTCAAATTTATGAAAAAAAAACTAATGAATTGCATCCATGATTGTGGGCGCAGTAAACTATTTCGGGTAATGAAACTGACAATTTTCTTCTTGCTGGCAGGATTCCTGGCTATAAGCGCAGAAAGCTATTCCCAGTCGCAGCATCTGAATCTAAAAATGAAGGATGCACAGATCGTCGATGTTTTAAATGCGATTGAGGAGCAGAGTGAATTTTACTTTTTTTATAAAAATGACGAGATCACCGGATTAAAAACAGTTGATGTCCAGTTTGAGGATGCCACGATCGACAAAATTTTGCTTCAGATTTTAAATAATACAGGTCTGAGCTACCGGATTGTTGACAAATACATTGTCATTAGTCCTGATAAAAAAGCAGATTTCAACAGGCAAGTTGGAACGAGAAAAATAGAAGGGAAAGTGAGAGATTCCTTAGGCGCTTCGCTGCCGGGAGTAACTATTGCAGTAAAAGGCACAGTTCAGGGGACTATTACTGATGGGGCAGGGAATTTTTCTCTTACCAATGTTGCCGAAGATGCTACATTGATTTTTTCATTTGTAGGAATGAAAAATGTGGAAGTGGGGGTAGCCGGGCAAACCAGTTTTGATGTAACGCTTGAGGAAGAAACGATAGGAATTTCAGAAGTGGTGGCGATTGGCTATGGGGTACAAAAGAAAGTAAATCTGACAGGGTCAGTATCAAATATTGACTTTGACGCGGTGCCCCTTGCTTCGCGTCCGTTAACCAATATTTCTTCGGCTTTATCAGGTTTGTCTCCGGGTCTTTTTGTCGCACAGAAAACAGGTACTCCCGGTTCGGACGGCGCAACGATTAAAGTAAGAGGTACCGGATCATTGAACTCCAGCCAGGATCCGCTTGTGATCATCGATGGACAACCGGGCGATTTGAATAGCGTCAGCCCTAATGATGTCGCTTCGGTTTCTGTTTTAAAAGATGCAGCATCTTCTGCTATATATGGATCAAGAGCTTCGAATGGAGTTATCCTGATTACCACCAAATCAGGAGCAGATATGGGAGGAAAGGTAACTTTTAGTTACGACGGAAATGTTGGATTCTCTAAGCCTACCAAACTCTATGATATTATCAGTAATACTGCTGACCATATGAGCGTGATCAACCAGATCCAGAAAAATTCAGGAAGACTTCCTTCATTTACTGATGAGAAGATTGACGCGTGGAGAGAAAACTCAAAAACAGATCCTTTATTATATCCGAATACAGACTGGTGGGATGTCCTGATTACTGAAAACGTCATCCAGAATCACTCGTTTTCTGCACGGGGAGGGAGTAATAAGATCCAGTTCTATAATTCGTTTAATTATCTGAACAACGGTGGATTAATGGAAAATACGGGCTATGAGCAGTTTACGTTCAGAAATAATTTAACATACAAGATCACCGATTGGCTTAAATTAGGAAACAGTGTTTCGGCTTTGTACGGCAAAACGGATCCCGGATCAACGGATGCTGTATTTCAGTGGTTCATTGCGACTACCCCTGGGTTAACACCTAAACATCCGGATGGAAGATATGGCGGTGGAATGACGGGCATAGAAAGCGGAGCCAATAACCCTTTGAGAACATTGGAAACTGCAAGGGGCGAAAAGAATACGAAACGTTATACCGGGAAATTATTTGCCGTTATTACTCCAATTAAAGGATTGGAAGTCAATGGCAGTTATTTTATCGATTCATATATTTATGATGCCTGGAGCAGCAGTGTCCCTTCCGCTTTATGGGATTTTCAAACGGAAACCGTAATTCAGAGTGCTGCAACAACAATTGGTATCAGTAATTCTTATTCCAAATCGACCCGTAAGGTGATTGATCTGTTTGCGACCTATTCCAAATCATTTGACAATCATAATTTTAAATTTTTGGGCGGTTTTAATCAGGAATACTATAAAAGTTCTTCATTCTCGTCATCCAAGCGCGATCTGTATAGTTTGGACATTCCTGTTCTGGATGCTGCTGCTACCAATGTTTCATCGGGCGGAACTGCCAGTGATTTTGCTATGCTTTCTTATTTTGGCCGGTTGAATTACGATTTTTCTCAGAAATATTTATTTGAGGCCAATATTCGCGCTGATGGCTCTTCCCGTTTCAGTCCCGGTAACCGGTGGGGCTTTTTCCCTTCTTTCTCTGCCGGCTGGCGGATTTCAGAGGAAAATTTCTGGGGACCACTGAAAAATTCAATTGATAATTTCAAATTCAGGGCTTCCTGGGGACAATTAGGAAACAATGGTATCGGTAATTATGACTGGCAAAGTACCTATACTGCTGCCAACCATAGTTTTAACGGAACCGTGGTTCAGGGAGTGTCACCTTCATCGATTGCCAATGAAGAAATTTCGTGGGAAGTAACCGATGTATTCAATATTGGCGCAGATTTTAATTTGTTTGAAAAACTGGATGTCGTCTTCGATTACTATAATAAGTATACACACGGAATTTTGGCAAGTACACCTATTCCATACGTAAACGGTGGTTTGACCGCTCCAAAAACAAATAGCGCCGCTGTGCGGAATACCGGATTTGAAGCAGAACTGAACTATATGACCTCGATCGGGGATTTACAAATCTCTGCGGGACTAAACGGCTCGTTTAATAAGAACAAAATCGAGAAATATAAAGGTGATTTATTGGAATCTCATGATCAAGGTGTCTGGACTGAGGGTCAACCTATCGGGAAATTTTATGTCAGGGAAATCGATCATATTGTTCAGGATAAATCGGAAATTGATCAATTGCTGGCTGACGGATGGACTTTTAATCCCTCAACACCCGGACCCGGAGATTTCCTTTACAAGGATGCTAATCCGGATAAAAAAATTAATGATGATGACCGTGTCCTGAAAGGAAATCCAATTCCGGTCTTTACTTATGGACTGGATCTGGCGCTGGCATATAGAGGTTTCGATTTTTACATGCTGATGAATGGAGTATCCGGTTGGGATAAATACACCTCTACCCAGTTCTTTAGTTTAAATGCATATGTTCAGGGATATCTTTATCCGACTTATTTTATGGACCAATGGACTGAAAATAATCCCGGCACTACAATCCCCAAAGTATATACGAGTAACGCAAAAAATCAGCAGACTTCCGATTATCACCTTCACAGTTCATCTTATCTGCGTATAAAAACATTGCAATTGGGTTATACTGTCCCGTCGCGGATAACCAATAAATTTGAAGTTGAGAAGCTAAGAGCATTTGTTAATCTGGAAAACTTCTTCACGTTTACATCATTTCCGGGGATGGATCCTGAAACGAGTGGCTCTGCCTATAATGCCGATACAACTTATCCGTTATTGAAGACAATTTCATTTGGACTCAACCTCAATTTTTAAATTAAGAACACGATGAAAAAATACTTTTATATTATTACCTGTCTGGCTATCCTGATCAGCTGTGATAAAAATTTTCTCGACCGGACTCCATATAATGCGTTGTCGGAGGATGTAATCTGGACATCAGATGAAAATGCCATTAAGGAAATTAATGGCATATATCGCGTGGCCAATTTAGACAATGCCTTACATGGTAATCCTTACCAGTTTACTTGCTGGGGACCCGATGGATTTAATTATTTCAGAAGCTCTTCAATTGAGATGAATACTGCGACGACAAGAGATGGTAATTTTCTGAATAAATATACAGCCTTTTATCGGGTCATCCGGGCTGCAAATGATGCAATCTATAATTTGACCGATAATGTGAATATCTCAACAGGTCTGCGAGACCGGATGATTGGAGAAGCAAAATTCTTTAGGGGAATATCCTATTTTTACTTATGGCACTTATATGGAGGGGTAATCATTTTAGATGAACCGACGGCTACCAGCGATACTTACCTGCCGAGGAATACGGCTGATGAGGTAAAAGCGTTGGTAATCCAGGACTTTACTGATGCGATTAGTCTTTTACCGGTTTCTTATTCAGGATCAGATATTGGAAGGGTTACGCAGGGAGCCGCGATTGCCATGTTGGGTAAAGTATACCTGTATGATGAATCCTGGGCCAACGCTGCCGAACAATTTGGAAAACTGATGAACGCACCGTTTGAATACGACCTGTGGTCTGAGTATTATCAGTTATTTGATTATAAGTGGGAAAAAAATAATGAGTTTATCTTCGCTTTACAAATGGTACTGGAAGCGGATCTTGGAAGTAACTATGATCAATGGTACGGGGGCCGTTCAACTTATTCCTACGCACAATCTTACTGCATGGCGTCTCACATTCCTTTTTCAACCTATACTTATTGTGACGGTACTCCTATTGATCTTAGTACGCGTCCTAAAAGAAGCGATTATGCGACAGAACCGGAATATGGAGTTGACCTGATGGCATGGTACGAATATACATTGAATCATAAAGATGTCGATAAGCGGTTACAGGCCAATATTATTATGCCTACCGATACCTTTGTGGGACTGAACAGCCAAACTTATAAAGTTTACTGGCCTTATTCTAATTATGCAAATGCCACGCCGCCTGCTTACAGAATTGAATTCTCAGGATATGCCATTTATTCATGGAGAAAGTTTGTGAATACAGGGAATGAAAATACCGTCAGGTGGGATTCCCCTGACGATATTCCAATTATCCGGTTTGCAGATGTTCTGTTAATGTATGCTGAGGCGCTGAATGAATCTGAAGGACCAACAGATGAAGTTTATCAGGCTGTTGACCGTGTCAGGGCAAGAGCTGGCCTTGTCGGATTACCCTCCGGTCTGGATCAGGATGGAATGCGCCGGTTTATCCGCCTGGAAAGATATCATGAATTTCCGGGAGAAGGCCTTTTATTTTCTGATGTAAGACGTTGGAAAACAGCATCTACCAGTGATCCTGTTTTTGGTTTGAACCATGACGTCCTGGATTTCAGAGGAGAAAAGCTGTTTGCAAGGAAATTCGAAGAAAAATATTATTTGTGGCCAATTCCTGAAGCAGAAAGAGATCTTAACAAAAATCTGGATCAGAATCCGGGTTGGGAACAGTAATTTCGAAATAAAATTACATAGCATCATTCCATAGAAATGGCGCTATGTAATTTTTTATTATTCAAACTAATTACCCGTGGGTATGTTTGTTCCAACCAAAATGACAATGAATAAAGTAAAGATAGTCAGTTTCCTGACATTGGTAATCCTGTTAATGGCAACGTCTGTCAGGGCAAATGAGAGAAGGAATTTTTTAACCCAGGCTTATTCGCGGAAATTTATCAATACTTCGCTGGTGGAAGATCACAGCTGGATTCGTTATCCTGCTTATACAAACAGGGATGCCTGGGTCCAAGTACCGGAGGGTATCAGAAGAAATACAATAGCAAACGGCGAAAAATACCTTGGCTATAAATGGTCGTCTACCACGGCAACCATGTATCTGGAGTTTACAAGAACAGGTAACCGGGCGGTGGTTGACCAGGCAATCAGTGCCCGGCTGGGAGTGTTACGGTCATTGGTGAAGGCTGAGTTAATGGAAGGGGGAGGCCGGTTTATGGATGATGTCATCAATGGCGTTTTTTCTTTTTGTGAACAGACTTATTGGGGGATGTCAGCCACTTTTTATATGTATAAAACCGGGTTCAAGGGCCATGATAAACCCATTACGGTACTTCCTGACCTGGATGATCCGGTTGTTGATCTGTTTGCGGGTGACACGGCTGCTGATTTAGCCTGGATATGGTACTTCTTTCATGATGAATTTGATAAAATAAGTCCGGTTATTTCAAAAAGGCTGAAAGATGAATTGCAGAAGAAAATTCTTGATCCGTTTTATGAGAGATATGATTTCTGGTGGATCACCGGCTGGGATGAGGGAAATGTGAATAACTGGAACCCCTGGTGTAATTACAATGTACTAACCTGTATCGCGCTTCTGGAAGACGATCCGGAAAAAAAGAGGACAGGCATTTATAAAACAATGGAATCTGTTGATCTTTTTATCAATTCATATCCCAATGATGGTGGCTGTGATGAGGGACCAAGTTACTGGGCCGTTGCAGGAGGCAAGTTATTTGACTATTTAAATCTTTTAAAGAAAATAACCGGTGGTCGCGCCGATCTGTTCAACCAGGAGATCATAAAAAATATTGGACGCTATATTTACCGGGTCTATATAAGTAAAAGCGATAATGGTGAATTTTATGTAAATTATTCGGATTCACCCGCTAAAATAAAGCAGGATCCGGGTCTGATATTTCGATTTGGTTGGGCTATTGAAGATCCGGTTATGAAGTCTTTTGGATCTTTCCTGCTTGCCGGATCCAAATACGGGGAAGAGGAAATTCCGGGAAGAATAGGTGAAGTCCTTGAAAATTTGTTTAATCTGAAAGGTTGGCAGGACTCCCCGGCACTCGAACCAATGATCACTGATTTTTATTTTCCGGACAGGGAAATTGCAATTGCAAGAGATCAGGCTACATCGAAGGGCTTTTATTTTGCGGCAAAAGGAGGCAGTAATAATGAAGGCCATAACCACAATGATGTGGGATCTTTTATGTTCTATTATGACGGCGAGCCTGTGTTAATCGATGTGGGAGTTGGAACTTATACCAGGGAAACATTCAGTTCGCAACGGTATCATATCTGGACCATGCAGTCAAACTATCATAACCTTCCGTTTGTCAATGGATATGGACAAAGTGCAGGAGGTAACTTCAAAGCCCGGGATTCAAAACTCAGACGGGGTAAAAACGAAGTGTCTTTTTCTACTGATATTGCCAAAGCTTATCCCCCGGAGGCCAAACTCGACAGATGGGTACGCACCTGTACGCTCAAAAGAGGTAAAAACTTTTGTATTCGTGACAGGTATCAGTTAACGGAGATGCACGCGGAAACAGCGCTTCATTTCATGACCCCATTGCAATGTAAGTTGTTAAAACCGGGAATCGTGGAGATGAAAAGCAGTAACTTTATTCTTCATATGATTTTTGATCCGAAGATGCTGTCCGCGAAGATTGAACCCGTGGATACTGAGGATCAGAAAATTCAAAACGTATGGAAAAATGGCCTGAGCCGGATTATTCTTGCTGTCCGGAACAGAAAACTTTCGAACGATATTTTCATAAGTGTGACAGAACCAAAATAAAAACGATTAAAACAGAGACTATGATTAAAATAAAAAACCTGATTCTTTTGACTGTTTGCCTGTTTCTTATGACATCAGTACAATCAAAAGAAAAGCGGAATTTATTGTCCGGTTTTTATACAAGGAAACGTGTGAATGAGTCCATAACCAGGGATTATAGCTGGATTAAATACCCGGCGTATCATGACAGGGAATCCTGGTCAAAGCTTCCTGAGGGAATAAGAATGAAAACGATTGAAGGGGGAGAGAAATATCTGGGTTACAACTGGCCGGCTGTTTCTGTCAGTATGTACCTTGAATTTACCAGGTCAGGCGACCGGACTGTAGTGGATAATGCAAACGGAGAGCGCGCAAAAGCCTTGCAATCGCTGGCGCTGGCCGAACTGATGGAAGGAAATGGACGTTTTATGGATGATATGATCAACGGTGTATTTTCCTTTTGTGAACAGACTTACTGGGGGTCGTCGGCCCATTTTTATATGTATGGGGGAGGAATTTCCGACCCCAATACCATTGTCCCTGATATTGATAATCCGATCGTTGACCTGGTTGTGGGAGACAGGGCGGCCGACTTGTCGTGGATTTGGTATTTTTTTCATGAGGATTTCGACAAAGTAAGCCCGGTAATCGCTAAAAGACTTAAAGACGAGCTGCACCGAAAGGTTTTGGATCCGTTTTATCAAAGATATGATTACTGGTGGATTACAGGCTGGGATCAGGGGAATGTGAATAACTGGAATCCATGGTGCAATTATAACATGTTAACCAGTGTATTGCTTATTGAAGATAACCTTGAAAAAAAAGAGGATGCCATTTATAAAACGATGGAGTCGGTCGACTTGTTTATCAATTCTTATCCTGAAGACGGAGCATGTAATGAAGGTCCAAGTTACTGGGGTGTAGCAGGAGGGAAAATGTTCGATTACCTGAACCTGCTAAAAACCAACACGCAGGGGAAAATAGATATTTTTGATCACGAACTGATAAAGAATATGGGGCGCTATATTGCCAGGGCGTATGTCAGCAATGGGAATTATTACATCAATTTTGCCGACGCGCCTTTCAGGATCGGGCAGGACGGAGGAAAGATCTACCGTTATGGCGAAAGTATCGGAGATCCGATGTTAGCCGGGTTTGGAGCATACTTGCTTGAAAAATCCAAATTTAATGAAAGCGGGATGGCTGGAAAGATCGGCGAGACTCTGGAGAATTTATTTAATCTGGAAGGATGGGAATCGCATCAAAAAGCTGAACCGCTGTTATCTGATTATTATTTCCCGGATTTGGATGTAGTTTTAGCCAGGGGAAAAGCCAGCTCGACTGAAGGTTTTTATTTTGCAGCCAAGGGCGGGAACAACGGCGAAGGTCACAATCATAACGATGTAGGCTCGTTTATGCTCTATTATAATGGGTCTCCTGTACTGATTGATGTAGGCGTTGGAACTTATACCAGGGAAACATTCAGCTCACAGAGGTATAACATCTGGACCATGCAATCCAACTACCATAATCTTCCGGTGATCAATGGCTATGGACAAAGTCCCGGCGGAAGATTTAAAGCTCAAAATTCAACTTATTCTCCCGGTAAAAATAAAGTATCTTTTTCTACCGACATTGCTTTGGCTTATCCCTCCGACGCCAATGTGTCCAGATGGGAACGAACCTATACCCTTGAACGGGGAAAAAAGTTTATTATCAGTGACGATTTTCAGTTGACAGCCAACAACGGGGACAATAAATTCCATTTTATGACAAGTGTTCCCTGCCAAATAATTAACCCGGGACTGATTCAGTTTAACGGGGAAAACTTTACCCTTCAGATAAAGTATAATTCCACTCAACTGACTGCGGACATCGAAAAGATTAAAATTGAGGATAAACGTCTTCAGGGTGTGTTTGGGGATTATCTGTCCAGGCTGGTATTTAATTTAAATGGTAATCATCTTTCAGACCGGGTGTCTTTTGAAGTTACACCAGTGAAGTAATTCGCTAAAAAACAGATTGACCATGAACAGATTTATCTTTCCCATTCTGTTACTATGTATAAATGCCGTTTGGGGACAAAATAAATACCCGGGTGAATTAACTCTTGAAAATGTCAGGCGTGTTGTCAATGACGCTGCTCAGTGGCAAATTGAAAATATGCCCACAGCAGGAAGAAACGTGGAGTACAATCCGCAATTTACAGGCTGGGCGGATGGAGTATTTATGAGCGCTTTGGCGGATTGGGCAGCGTATGATAACAGCCGTCATTTTATTGAATGGTATGAAGACATTGCATACAGACTTCAATGGGAAGTTGGGCACAGGAGTCTTAATCCTGCCAATGATATTGCCGTTTCACTGGCGTATGCCGGAATATGGGAGCGTACCGGGAGCCCACGCTATCTGATCTCGAAAATCGAAAAATGGGATGCTAATACGGTAAAGCTTTTGGCGGGAGGCTGGAACCCACTTATTCCTACGATAGAACGGCTTGATTACCAGATGAAAACTTATCCTGAAACTGACAATATAAATTTTGAAATTGCGGTTAACCAGGAACGCTGGTGCTGGTGCGACGCCTTGTATATGGCAGCTCCTGCATATGCGCTTTATGCCAATATTACAGGGAATGATGAGTACCGGGAGTTTATGAACCGGGAGTTCTGGTTTACCCTTGGAGTGCTTTATGACAGGGAAGAAAAATTAGTGTATCGCGATACCCGTTTCTTTAATATGAAAGAACCAAATGGTTCAAAAGTTTTCTGGGGACGCGGAAACGGCTGGGTTATTGGTGCATTGGCCCGTGTGATAAATTTTTTGCCAAAAGATTACCCGTCACGTGCCGGGTATGAAGAGCTGTTCATGCAAATCATGTCGCGAATAGTCACGCTTCAGGATGATAAAGGATATTGGCATGCCAGTCTCCTGGACCCGGATTCATATCCTTCACCTGAGATGAGCGCAACAGGGTTTTTTACTTTTGGTTTATGGTGGGGAATGAATAATGGATTGCTTTGTGAAGATGAATATCTCATTCCTGCGAAAAAAGCGTGGGCTGCTATGGTACAGGCTGTTCAGCCAAATGGGATGTTGGGCTATGTTCAGCCTATCGGCGACACGCCGATGAATATTTCCTCTTCGAAAAATGAAGTATATGGTACAGCTTCATTTTTACTGGCAGGACTTGAAGTGGCAAAATATATCGAAAAATGACCGGGTTATTCTGAAAACAATATTAACTCCCTTTGTATACCCCAGATGAAACGACTAATGGACTAAAAGTTTATTTTTGTGCTATGACAGTCAGAAAAATAAACAGGATCTACCTTTTGGGACTTGGGGCCATGGGAGCCATGTATGCTTCCAAACTGCAGGACATGCCGTTTGGCACAGTGAGAATTATTGCAAATGCTGAGAGGATAAAACGGTACCGGAGCCAGGCGGTGACAATTAACGGAACTTCCTGTTCCTTTAATTACATCACGCCCGAAGAAGAAAGCCCCGCTGCCGACCTGATCATCATGGCGGTGAAATCACTTCAACTGGAACAAGGGATTCATGATGTTCAGCGATTTGTAGGGAAGGACACGATTATCATTTCATTGTTAAACGGCATTTCGAGTGAGCAACTGATCGGTGAACAGTTGGGAATGGATCATGTATTGTATGCTTTTGGTTTGGGGATGGATGTGATGCGTGAAAGCACGACAGTCAACTATGCAAACATGGGAAGGATCGTTTTTGGGGAGAAGGAAAATCTGACTTTGTCACCGCGTGTTCAGGCAGTTAAAGATCTTTTTGAACAGGCGCAGATCCCTTACCGGATCCCGGAGAATATGCTTCATGCCATGTGGTTTAAATTCATGCTGAACGTGGGCGTAAACCAGGCGTCAGCCATTCTGAAAGCACCCTACGGCGTATTTCGGAAGAATGCGGAGGCGCGCAGTTTAATGGTGTCTGCAGCCCGTGAAGTCGTGTTTCTTTCACAAAAATGCGGCGTAAACCTAAATGAGGAAAATGTTCAGGAATTCCTGACGATTATTGACGGGCTTGATCCCAACGGAAAAACCTCCATGCTTCAGGATATTGAAGCAGGAAGACAGACCGAAGTGGATATTTTTGCCGGCACAGTCATCGACCTGGGCAAGAAATATGGGATGGAAACTCCTGTCAATAATGTTTTCTACCGGATTATCAGGGCCATGGAACAGCAAACGCGATCATTATAGGACCATCTTAATCGCTTCGTAATTTCCGGAGATCTGTGTTTTTCAGGATCTTTGGCTGAAATCATTTGTCTTTCTAACAATAATCAGCAGTCAGGTTAATAATTTGTAATAACTTAGTAAAGTTAAAACCAAACTTATGCTAATAAAACCGACAAGCTCCCCGCCGCCTGGATGCTGAGTACCTGCACAACGGGTTCGAAAGTTAGAATGACCAAATTTTTTCAGGAAATCAACTATGATAAAGTATTTTATAATAACAGTGGTTTTACTGGGATCATGCTGCCTTGGCTTTTCTCAGGATTTAACCGGGGTCTATAAAACCGATTTTAATGAACTGACAGTCGGGCGAAACGGGAGCCATATCACCGGCACCTACAAGCACAGGAATGGACGGATTGAAGGCACCCTGAACGGGCATACCGTCACCGGGATGTGGTATCAGGATAACGGTAAGGGAAAGTTTGTCTTCGAATTTAATGCCGATTATTCCGGCTTCACCGGGAAGTGGGGATATAATGATGCAACTCCAAACAGCCAGTGGAACGGGACCCGGATCGGCGGAGTCCAGCCACCTCCGCAGTTCACTGTAGAGACGATTCTGGGGATCTATCATTCTGATTTTAATGAACTGACCATGGCGCGGAAGGGTAATCAGGTGACAGGTACCTATAAGCACCGGAATGGGCGGGTTGAAGGAACCATAAATGGGTATACCGTCACCGGGATGTGGTATCAGGATAACGGCAAGGGAAAATTTATCTTTGAATTCAATGCCGATTTCTCAAAATTTACGGGGAAGTGGGGCTACAATGATGCCGAACCCAACAGCCAGTGGAACGGGACCCGGATTGCCGGATCGGCCGTTGGCGTGAGCGAAAAGCCGGCGGCGAAAGCCGAAGCGGCAAAAACAACGGGCTCTTCCACATCCGCTTCGTCGGCATCATCATCGGCTTCATCCGGGGCGACAGCTACGGCAGCGGCATCGGGTGCTGCTGAAAAACTCAATGTTCTGCTTCCAAACACAAAGTCGGTTGCAGGTGACCTGAAGGTAAACGGCATCCGGCTAAGTATACCGGATAAGGCCTTCGACCAAAAGGTGACCCTGCAGGTAAAGGAGTCGGTTGCAGCTCCGCAATTCGACAAAAAAAGGGCCAACCTGCTTGGGCAACCCTTTGAGATTACCATTGATCAGGAGACCAAAAGGCTGAATAAACCGGTAAACGTTCAGGTAAAAGTGTCGCCGCTGGAGCTGGCCGGACTGGAGCATCGGGGCGATCTCTGGATGGGCTATTATAACGGAAAAGGATGGGATTATTTTAAGCCGGAGGAAGTCAACACAGGGAAAGGTTACGTTAGTTTCACCACTTTTCATTTCAGCCTCTTTGCCAAGGCCGCACCGACGAAAGCAGAGCGGGTCTCCGACTTTGCCTATAAGACCGCGGTCACCCAATGGGTGGGAGAGGATCATAATCAGCTCACCCGGCAGGCCACCGAGCAGATGGTTGAGCAGATCCTGAAGAAAAAGATGGGGCTGGAGAATAAGTCGCTGGCACAGGATGTGGTTGAGGCGATTATGAATGAGAATGACTACACCAAACTGCTGGTGAGCCTGAATGATAAGCGGATGGACGATTTTAGTCAGGATCTGGCAGTTTTGGCGGGACAAAAGATCTGTGAAATTGTTACCAGCGAGAGTAATGCGAAAGAACTGCTGGGTACGATTACGGAGCACAGTTCGAAAGTCGGTACGGGTGCAAAAATGGCTGGGGCCTTATCGGAGGGCGATCTGGAAGGCGCGGCACAGGAGCTTTCGGCCGAAATCGTGTCTTCATTTCCGCTGGTCACGACTTTTCAAACGGCGGCAGAGATCACCGAACGCCAGATCAACCGCTGGCGCGATGAGGAGCTGGAAGCGGCTTATCAGGTTTTTGTGAACGGCGCTGAAAGCAGCGTCCCCTGGTGGGGATATCAGGTAGTACCTGGTAATTTCGACCAGGTCTGGGAGCAAATGCGTGGACTGGAAACCAAGCTGATGGATGATGCCATTAAACAGGAAGCAGCTAGGCAAAAGATCGACGTAAACAAGCTGGGCGATGTTTGGCTGGATAAAATCAGAAAAGACACCAAAGAGAGCTTTCGCCAGGAGTTTCTGAAGCGCAAGTCGCAGGAGGCCCGGATTGAAACAATAAAAGCTGATAACGAAAAGTTGATCCGCGAATTTGAACAGGCTAATCTTTTGGCGCGCGACCGTTTTGGCTTTACCGATGCCACTACCTTCGATTTCAGGCTGGAACGGTTATTCCGGATCAAAGACATGGTGCTGAACGATACCAAAAGTAAACTCGGATTTACCGGTATTAACGGCGGTGGAGTGGTTTCATCGGCCACAGTTGCCCATCTGATTCAGCTTTGGTACAGTGAGAACGGAAAAGAAAAATACCGGCAGGAGTTGGTCCGGCTTGGATATAAGAAGGAAGAAAAAAAACCGGCCGTTACGGAAGCCAAAGCTCAACCGGCGGCTGCCGGCGGAGCCCTGGAGGGCGTATGGGTGGGGACCATCACGCACTCTAACGGGACGAATTACTGGGGTGATCCCGACTTTGAATGGCTGGAGGGAGGGAATTCCAGACCGCTCCTGATCCTGCTTTATCAGGTGGGAGATCAGTCGAATCCGCAATACCGGGGTTTTTATCTGGACCTTCTTCAGGGGCTTGAAACCTTATCATCCAATACTCCGGGGATCTTGTCCGGGTTCAAAAATGGCAGCTTTTTGTACCGGCAGGAAACTACCGATGGGCATCTGGATCCGGCCTACAGGATTTGGAAGGCCACCCGGCTAAAAACGCCTGTCAGTCCCGCCATTTTTCCGGACGCCGTCAAAATTTCAAGTTTGGAGAGCGCATCGGCCAACTATATCGAAGTAACCGCAAAGAAGGATATTGATCAGGCACGTAGTATTGAAATCATGGGAGACCGGGCAAAAAACCGGATTCAGGAAGCCAGGAAATTCTATGATCAGACTCCCGTTTTTCAACAGGCGGCAGAAATCTGGCTCAATGAGCGAAAGTTTAAAATGGACCGTCCCACTCCCCGGGATAACGAAAATGCTGACCGGGCCGCCTTTGACATCCTGTTTAAAAGCTTATTGAACGCGACGCCGGCAAAAAAATAATGAATTCGGAGAAAATATAGCTGTTTTCTGCATGCCTGAAAAGAAAGAACGAGTATGAAGCGAAAAAAAAACTCCATATTGTTAACACGCCTGCTTATTTCCTTTATCGGGGCTGCTTTTGTTTTATGGGGAATTATCCTTCCTGCTTTAAGGATTGCCGGAGAACGAGGGACGGCAGTTATTGATACGGTGAGGCGTGAGCTCGGTGAACGGAATGAGGTGATCCCCAACCGGTATACTTATAATATCGGGTACACGTTTACGCTTCCCAACGGCAAAGAGATAGGCGGATTCTCCAGACGGGTCGGTAATGCGATCTATTCTAAGGCAAGCGGATCGGCGACGGTTGCTGTGCGGTATTTTTCCTTTTTCCCCTATATCAATGCGCTTGAGGAAGACACTGAACCGGGTTACAGACACCTGATCCTGATCGTTACAGGCGCCTTTCTGGTTTATATCGTAAACAGACCTAAAAAGAAACAAAAAAGAGGAAGTGCAAAAATCTCCTGAATAAAATATTCAGCTATCTAAATAAGGATCAGTGTCGCAACCGTTTTGATGTTTTAGCGTCTGTTCATTAATTGAAAATAGAAGCACATGAAAACAATCAAACAAAACGCGTTTGCAGGGAAGGTTATGCTGATCGCTTTACTGGGTCTGGCAACAGCCTGTGATAAAGAGGAAGGAAGTGATCCCCGGGACATGGAAATTGAAACCTCCCGGGAAAAATTTTGGGTGTCTGACACCTTTCAGATGGAGGTGACTTTTGAAGGCCGGAAAGATGAAAGCATTCCGGTAATATGGAGCGTGTCGGATGAAAATAAGGCAGAGGTCAATTTGAAGGGAGAAGTCCGGCTCAAAAAAGAAGGACAGGTGAAAATTATTGCTGCCAGTGGCGATCAATCGGCCAGCTATACAATCGAAATTCAACCGATGCACCTGCTGTTCCAGACAACCGGGCGGGTTTCAAATGCCATTGAGTCGATTGACTGGTCGGATGGAAAGACGAAGATTTTACTGGAGGACACCTGGCATTTTTCTGCTCCCCGGATGGCGCCCGATTTGTCGGCCTTGGTCTATGCAGATACCCTTGATTTGTATGATGCCGATATTTTTGTTTATACATTCGGACAGGCAGAGCGGAAAGCCATCGCGCATCATGATCTCTGGGATGACCAACCGGTCTGGAGCAATGATTCAAAGCGCATTTTATTCAGGAGTTTCAGGGATGAGGGGATGGGATGCATTTATTTATTTATGCTCACCAATTCAATGTTGATCAATTTGACACCTGATCCTGTAAATGCCGCCTTGGCGAACCGTGATCCGGCCTTTTCACCAGTGGGAAAGAAAATGGCGTGGTCCTGCAATATAAACGGGATGCATGACATCTGGATTTATGATTTTGAAAGCGGAGAAAAGAGAGCCATCGAAACAACAAATGTTTTTGACGGCGAGCCATGCTGGTCCCCGGACGGGAAGAAGATTGTATTCAGGTGCATTTTTGACTATAGCCCGAGAATCGTCGATCTGATGATTTATGATCTGGAAGAAAAAAAGGTTCAGCGTCTTGAAATTAATGGCATTGAGAGTGATCCGGCATGGTCACCCAATGGAAAGTTCATTGCTTTTGTCCATGAGGTGGGAAATGAATTGCCGTCAATCCGGTATATTGATGTGGAGCAACCGGGTGAAGTCCTTTCCCTTGGTGAGCATTATGGCTTCAGCCCTTCATTCTATTGATCGTACGGCGCCCGGTTTCAGGAGCACAGCGCATGGAGCGAAAAGCAGTAAACGCTGTGCTCCACGCGCTGTGCCCTGTGCTCTTTAGAGTTCGCGGATTTTGATGTTGCGGAACCAAACCGGGTATCCGTGATCCTGAAGGCCAATAAATCCTTCTTTTGAAATTCCTTCGGTAAAGCCGGGGAAACTCTTGAATTTGCTTTTCTGGATCAGGGCGTCCCATTCGGGTGTCCATAACGTATACGAAACAACGTCAACGCCATTCTGGGTATGCGTCACCTTGCCGTCTTTTACCTTAATCACGATTGTATTCCATTCGCCTGCAGGCTTTACCGTTTTCGGATTGGCGGGCAGCATGTCGTACAGTGATCCTGCCAGGTGACTGTCCACTTTGTTGTCGGTGGCGTCCACATTGTCCAATACCTGGACTTCGGGCGCTGCATAATAAATAGGTTTGCCGGGAACTTCACGAACGTAGTAGAAAATCCCTGAATTGGCCATTTTACTGGCTTTCCAGTCGATCGAGAGCTCAAAATTCTTAAATTTCTTTTCACCGAAAAGGATATCGCCGTTGGCGCCCTGTCCGGGTTTCTTTCCTTCGCCGATGACTACTTTCATCGCGTCTTCTTCGATCAGCCAGTTTGCAGGCATAGCCGTTCCGTTACATTGCCTCCAGCCATCAAAGTTTTTGCCGTTAAACAGGAGCGTCCAGCCTTCTTTTTTCTCTTTTTTTGAAAGGGTGTTCTCCTGTGAAAAACCGGGAAGTGCGATGAGTACCGCAACAGCCATTAAAATAACTTGCTTCATGTGTCTAATTATTGGTTTAAGTAATATGATCATCAAAAATAAATAATTGGTTGTCGCGATCCTAACAAAGCGTGTTAAATACTTTAAACACCCCTGATATAACCTGTTTTTATTCATGATAACCGAAATAAATGAACACCCTGCCGGAAAGCTCCAAAGAACGCATTGAAAGGAGAATCAGGGAACCGATTGGCCTGTATGAATAAATACTGTTTCATGCGCGGCGGCTGCCGGGATCCTGACGATACAAAAATGATGATCCTGGTTCCAGCTCCATTCTGCTTTTGTGACCGGATCGTCCACCATGTTGTTTTTGACTTTTGCCAGTTTCTTATTGGCAAACAGAACCGATGACGGTTTTTCAGAGAGTTGAACCTGATAGATCAGGTCCCGTTTTGCAGGAACGAAATGATTCATTAGCTGGTCCTGATAACTGATTTCAAAACCATTTGGTAAAGTTTTGCATTCAACGACTCTTTTCAGATAAATATCCTTTTTGTAATTATTGGTTTCGCCATCGTCTTCATATACTTCAAAAGTGGCTTTCCGGTTTACAGATGCCGGAAAAATATTCATGATCAAAGGATAATCAGGATCTTCTCCAATGAACTGCATGATTTTTGTCATCGGAATAACAGCGCCTTTTTTTACAAATAGTGGAATTGTTTCAAGCCCAACCGGATATTCAATCCATTGTTCCCCGTGGTAGCCAGTTTGCGGATGATTAAAGTCGAGCCATTCACCTTCGGGCAGATATACTTTTCTGGTGGCGGCACCTTCTTCAAAAACGGGAGCAACCAATAATTCCTGTCCGAACAGGAATTCAGAGTCCAGATTGAAAACTTCAGGATCGTCGGGGTATTCCAGGATCAAGGCTCTCATTAGCGGCAAACCCGCGTCATGAGCCAGACGGGCATAGGTATAAATATAGGGGAACAGGCGGTATTTCAGTTCAATAGCCTTTTTGCAAATGGCCTGAGCCTGTTCTCCAAATAACCAGGGTTCCACGGCATTATTTCCTTCATGGTGAGCCCTGCTGATCGGATTAAAGACACCAAACTGCATCCAGCGGACATATAATTCACTCATGGCATCATAATCGGTGATATCCCCGCAATAGCCTGAAATATCGCAACTCCAGAAAGGAATTCCACACATGCCTGCCGAAAGCGCTAAGGGTAACTGATACTCCAATTGCTTCCAGCCGTTAGTCACCTCATTCCCGTTGCCGGAATCGCCTGTCCAGCCAAAAGTGTATCGCTGCATTCCTGCAAATCCCGACCTGGTCATTTGAAAAATACGGGTATTGGGATTATGCTTTTCAAATTGTTCAGTAACCACTTTGTCCCAGGTCAGTCCGTAAACATTGTGAATTTCATCATGCATGCCTAGGTGATGCTTCATAAACAAACGGTCGGTACTTTCTTCGTTGCTCCATGCCGGCTCACCCATGTCGGTCCAAAAACCACGGACGCCGGCATTGAGCGCTTTCTGTTGGTATTCTCCCCACCAATCAGCTACTTCGGGTTTGGTAAAGTCAACCACACCACAGTTGCCACCCCATGGCCACGGCATATTATAGGTTTTTCCTGTACGGGCATCGGTTGTGAAGTAACCAAGCGATTCCGCTTCCTTCCATTGAAGCTGATTGGCTTGTGAAACCACAGGATCCTGCGAAACAATGACTTTAAAGCCATCCGATTCCAGATCGGCAAGCATTTTTACCGGGTCATCGTAATCGTCCTCACCCCATTCAAAGTCCTGCAAATACTGCGTCCAGCCAATATCCTGGTAAACGATATCGCAGGGAATTTTCTTTTCACGGTAACCTTTAGCGATTTCACGGGTGAGTTTTTCATTTGTAAGCATACCGCGACACTGGGAAAAGCCCAGTCCCCATGCCGGGGGCATGATCGGATAACCTGTCAGTTCCATGTAACGACCGATCATCTGTTTGTATCCGGGCCCATATATGAAGTAATAAACCATTTCTCCTCCCGGGGTTGAAAATGAATAATAATTCTCTTTTTCAACGCCAAAATCAAAGGTTGTTTTAAAGGTATTATCGAAAAAAATACCATATCCTGCACTGCTCATGAAAAACGGAATGCTTTTGTACAGTGGGTCTTCATGGATCTGATAACAGGGTTTGTCGCTGTTCCACATTTTTAAACGGCTGCCAATCCGGTTAACAGGGCCATTTTTCTCTCCAAGACCATAGATGCGTTCCCCTGGTTTCAGTGATTTATAACTGGCCATTCCTGTTGAATCAGTAACAAACCCTAAATTCTGAAAATCTTCCGTCAGCAGCTTCTGATATTTGTCAAAAACACGGATCTGAAATGGTGATTTGTTGATCCGGACAATCAGGTCGCCTGTGAAGATCTCATAGCTTTGCGGTTGTTCTGAAACGTTTATTTGTCCTTCTTCATTTGCTTTCCTGATCACCGCAAAGGATTCGTTATTCCGCTTAAAATGATCCTGATCGTACCAGATTTTTAATATACCCGGACAAATTGTTTCCAGTAACACCTGAATGTTGGAATCACAACTAAAAATGACTTTGTTGCCTTGTATTTCATATGAAAGACAGGCGACATGCCTGGTTGCATTCCGTGCAACTGAAGCAACCGGACAAATTAATGTGATAAGCAGAATGAATATGAATTGCTTTTGCATAGGATGAATTTTTAGGAGTGTGTCCTGAAAATGAGACTTTCAGGACACACTCTTCAGAATGTCTATTGTTTTGTTATCGAGATAGTCTCATAAAATTGATTGATCTCGATTTTGTAATACCCGGCTGTGGTTATTTTCCATTTTCGGTCGGGTCCTCCTTTTTCAACAAAGGTCATTCGGGTGCTTGCTGTCCCTTCTCCGTTCACTCCCGGCATGAAATAGGCGCAGGCCCAGCCCGTTCCTATTGCCGTCGGAAATTTAAACTCACCGGCATTCAATGGACCCTCGTAAGTGAAAATATAAGGATTGGTGGCGCTTTTCGTCATTGGATTGGGCGCGCCGTCGCTCCATCCATTTGGAGTTGCGTCTCCGATGATCCAGAGTTGCGCGTAAGGGGTAAATGGCTGAATCCTGATTTCCGGTTTTCCTATGTCCAGGATTATTTTATAAGGTCCGGCATTTGTAATTTTCCATTTGTAATCTGGCGTAGTGGAAAGCTGGACATTTGTTTGGGTTATATTCGCATTCTCAACCGTGGGTCGGTAAAATTTGCAATCGTTAGTCCCTTTTTCGGTGGCGATCTTAAACTCTCCGGAGGTCAGAACCTCGTTGTAATGGAAAATGAAAGGATCGGCAGGATCAACAAACATGGGGCTTACGAGCTGATTATCCCAACCACCGGGTGTTGCATCTCCTGTCATCCAGAGTTCGGCATAGGGAGCTGACGAAAGTTTCTCTACTGAAATCGTCAGATTCAGCAGATCTGTCTGAACACGGTATGTCGCGCCTTCCGTTATTTCAAACTGCTCATCGTAGTTGTCGCCATCACTTTCCCTGAAATAAAGCTGTTCATCTGTTGCGCCTTTATTGTAAGAGGGTATGAATTGTCCCCTTTTGGTGATGAATTTAAATTTACCGGCAACCATTTTGCCCGACCATGTAAATCCGCCGGCCGTTCCGGAGACATAGGTCATTGGAGTAGCACTGCCTGCGTTCCATCCATTAGGTGTCGCATCTCCCAATAAAAAAAGCGTTTTGCTCAGTGGTTTGAATGGTGTTGCTGTCAACTGAACGACTTCTGTGGTATCCTGAACAGGTTCGTCCGAATGAATTGTGGCAATTACCCGGGCTTCGAGAATAGCCTCCGTTCCGACTGCAATACCAAATGTATCAAGCAAAATGACATTCAGGTCTTCCGACTTAAAGGTCCTTGTTAAAACCGCTTTGCCCAATGAGTCAGAAATGCCTCCCTGAAAGCCGTTCCCTGCCAGATCCATCTGAAAAACATAGGAAATGGCGGCATTTGTGCCGTTGTTTGTACCTGAGGTCCAGTTGAAGCCGATCACCTGCTTTTCGGGAGAGGCGATATCCAGTTCAACTTCTTTGGTCGATGCGGTTAAAGTCAACGGGTTATTTCCTTTATTTAATTCCATCTCAGTTTCATCGCAGGATGTAATTGCTGTAAACGGGATGAATAGCAGCATACAGAGAAGCTGTTTCGTATATTTTAGAATCTTTTCTTCCATTATCGTTGAATTTGCATTAGATTATTTTTTGAGCGTAATAAATCAATACCCTGGATTTTGGACCAGATTTGGGTTAGCATCTATTTCCCGCTGAGGAATGGGAAACAGCAAATGTTTTTGTGCAGCATTGACTTTATTGATGGAGTGAAGGAAATTCAAAGCATATGCACCATCATCGATCCGGATCATGTCAAACCACCTGTGCCCTTCGAAAGCCAGTTCAATGCGGCGTTCATGAATGATCTTGTCTTTCATTTCTGCCTTGGTCAGTCCTGCTATGTCATCACGGTTGGTCAGTCCTGCTCTTTTTCGTACTTCGTACAAAGGGGTTTCGGCCTCAGCCGTTTTCCCCTGTTCATTCAATGCTTCGGCTTCCATCAGCAGGACATCGGCATAACGGAGCACAGTCACGTTCGCGTAATTGGTATTGTAATCTTCTGAAATGGATTTTGGAACTAAAAATTTACGAATATTATACCCGGTGTTCGAATAGGATGCGAGATATTTGAGTCCGGCAAAGGGAGGACAACCTTGATACAGAATGGTTTTGTCTTTGCGCAGGTCTCCTGCTTCATACGATCGGACAAATTCTTCTGTAGGTTGATTCCATCCGTACGCCCCTGCCACAAAGGATGAGTTACGTGGGCCCATATACGTGCTTAACCAGCAGGACTGATTGTCGTTGTCCCAAAAGCCGGCGCTTGTATGTCCGTAATACTGGATTTCGAATAAGGATTCTTCCGTATTTTTGTTGTCCGGATCAAAATTGTCGCTGTAATCCGGATTTAAGGTGTAGCCTAATGCGGTAACCTCCTTGCACCAGTGCTCTGCTTCCGTGTAATTTTCAAGGGTCAGATATACTTTAGCAAGCAACCCGCAGGCAGATCCTTTTGAAGCCCTGCCAATGTCGCTTCCTTCATAATCTTCTCGTACCGGGAGGAGTTCGATAGCATCCTTCAAATCCTGTACAATTAACGCATAGACTTCTTCTTTTGCCGTCCGTGCAGGTTGCAGATCGTCACCGGGGTTCTGCGGTTCAGTGATTAAGGGAACATCTCCAAACAGGCGGACCAGAATAAAGTAGTAGAGGCCGCGTAAAAACTTAGCTTCGCCGATGCATCGGTCCTTTATATCCTGATCGATATCCAGTCCGGGAATCGTTTTAAGGGCAAGATTGCATCTTAATATCCCGGGACTTGGGCCTCTCCAGATATCGAGTGCTGCTGCATTGTCTGTTGCAGTTACAAAGTTTGCCAGATCGGTAGTTTCAGCTCCGTCTGTTCCTCCTCCGCCTCCGGTCACACTGTTCCCGGCTGCAATATCAAGGGTCCAGACGCGCATGTTATACAATTTAGGCCATTGCAGGGGCTGATACGCACCGTTGACTACAGCAATGGCATCGGATTCTGTTGAAATACTTGCGCTGCTTACATCTTCCAACGGACTCTTATCCAAATAACCTTCACATGCTGTAAAGAGCAGTGATAAAAATCCGAACAACGCTATTATATTCAGGGTTCTCATCGTTTGTATTTTAATAGGTTAGAAATTGATATGAACACCCATGCTGAATGTTCTTGTTAACGGGTATAAACTGTTGTCAATACCGTTTTCCGTATTAATATCGGACTCCTGTATGGGGTCCATCGGATCATAGTATGTTTGGGTATTTCCTACCGACACTTCAGGATCAAAACCTGAATAGTCTGAAAGGGTGAAAACATTCTGGCAGGACACGAACAATCTGACATTATTTTTCTTTACCCATGATTGGGGCAGCGTATATCCAAGACTGATGTTTTTTAGCCTGACATACGAACCGTCCTCTATAAACCGGTTCGAAATACGGGTATTATGGTTAGGGTCATTAAAAACGGCACGGGGCATGCTGTTACTGCTTCCTTCTCCTGTCCAGCGATCCAGCACGGCAGTTGTTTGATTTTGAGCCACGGCCATCCCTTCCTGCCAAATCCGGTTCGCATTAAAAATTTCATTTCCTGCGATCCCCTGGATAAAAACCTCCAGATCAAATCCTTTCCAACGGAACATGTTGTTCATTGCAAAAGTCCATTCGGGAGTAGGATTGCCGATATAAGTCCGGTCATTATCGTTGATGATACCATTTCTGTCCAGATCCTTAAAACGGATGTCACCCGGAGAGGTCCGGTTATAGGGATCATCCCCTGAAACCTGAACGGCATAATTTTCGACTTCTTCGGGCGTCTGGAAAATACCATTGGTAACGAAGCCGTAAAAAGAGTTGACCGGATGCCCTACGGCCTGTATGGTCACGTACGACATATTGATCGTATTTTGATACATGGGTACATCGCCGTTAAGATCCAGTATTTTGTTCTTGTTATAAGAAGCGCTGAGCGTGGTGCTCCACTCGAATTCTCCCTGGATGTTTTGACTTGTTAATGTCAGTTCAAGCCCTCTGTTTCGAACTTGACCTGCATTGATACTGGGCACGTATATGTCGGAATATCCGGTTGAGATCGGTACCGACATCGGGACCAGCATGTCGTTGGTGTTCTTAATGTAACCATCCAGATTTAATTGAACCCTTTGCTTGAAAAGGGTCAGATCGACACCAATGTTGGTTTGCCCCACTTCTTCCCATTTAACTTTTGGATTCGGCATTTTTAATGGAACGAGTGAGGGAACGGTCTCTCCGTTAAAGACGTAACGATCGGTATTGAAGACGGAAGCAAAGGAATAATTGCCGATGTTTTGATTTCCGGTAATTCCATATCCAAAGCGGAATTTAATATCATTCAGCAGATCTGTTTTCTTGAAAAATCTTTCTTCCGACAATCTCCAGGCAACTGAAAAAGAAGGGAATGTCCCCCAACGGTTGCTTTCCCCAAACCGGGAGGAGCCGTCACGGCGGACAGTCGCCGTTAACAGGTATTTGTTTGCATAACTGTAATTAACACGTGCCATCATTGAAAGCAGGGACCATTCCTGACCGCTTCCCTTTATGGTTTGATTGAGTGTTCCGTTGTTGATTTGCTGAGCGCTTTCGCTGATGAAGCCCTGGATCGAACCATTCATGTAGTCGTACACGTTGTTTTGGGCGCTTGTGCCCGCCATGACGGTTATATGCTGATTGCTGAAATCTTTATTGTAAGTGAAATGATTATCCCAAAGATAAGTCATGCTCTTGTTGTATTGCCTGAACAAGTATGATTGGGGCTGGGCAATGGGTTTCCAGTCATATTGGGGGTTCCATTGCCGTGTATCCCATTCCCTTGCTTCAATACCGGCCAGGGTTTTGAATTTTAAATCCTTCAGAAGAGTGACTTCGGCATAAATATTTCCGATAACATTATATCCCTTGATTTTCTGTTCATTTAATGTCGCTCTGCCAATGGGGTTGCGAATGTCGCCATCCCACATCGACCTTCCAACCGGCCCGGAATAATCCCCGTTTTCATCAAATATGGGTTGGGTGGGTAAAGCCGCCATTGTTTCCCGGACGTCATAAGAACCATAATTTGTGTTTTCATGATTCAGCGTCAGCTTATTCCCGAAACTTAGCCAGTCAAAAATCCGGGATTCGCTGTTAAATTGCACTGTATATCTCCGGTATCCGGTATTGATCACGATACCCTGTTGATCCATAACTCCCCCGGACACATAATAGGTGGTCTTTTGATTACCTCCCGAATAGGAAAGCGAATAATTTTGAATGGGAGAAGTCTGGAATAACGCACCCAGCCAGTCTGTTCCTTTACCCAATGCCGCCGGATCGGAAAATGCAGGATTTTGGGTTTGAGCATTATTGATCATCATTTCATTATGCAAGGCAGCGAATTGTCCGGCATTTAAAAGCTTTGGCATATTGATGGCTTCCTGCAGGGTGTAGCTTGCTTTAACTGAAAGGGACTGCTCTCCGGCTTTTCCTTTCTTTGTCGTGATGAGTACAACGCCGTTTGCGCCCCGTGAACCATAAATGGCTGTAGCCGATGCATCCTTGAGGACATCGACCGTGGCGATGTCGTCCGTATTCAGGATATTCAGGGAGATTTCGGTTGGCACGCCATCGATAACGATCAGCGGATTGCTGTTATTCGTGGTTCCAAGTCCCCTGATCTTCATTGAAATAATATTGCCCGGTTGACCTGAGGAAACGATGTTAAGCCCTGCAACGCGACCTTGCAAGGCCTCTCCTAAATTTGAAACGGTTTGCTTTGCTATATCTTTGGAAGAGACCGATGAAACAGAGCCTGTTAAATCGCTTTTCCGCATGGAGCCGTACCCAATGGCAACAACTTCTTCAATCCCAATGCTTTCCTCTTCCATCAGAACATTTATCGTCGCCTTTCCTTTTACAGGAAATTCCTGAGTCTTCATTCCAACAAAGGAAAAGACCAGGGTTCCGTCATGAGGGATATTTGGGAGCTGGTAACTGCCATTCAGATTGGTAATTGTGCCCTGGGATGTTCCCTTTAATGCAACTGTCACTCCCGGGAGTGGAGCCCCTGAATGGTCGGTGACTCTCCCCGATACAGCCGTTTGCTGTTGTGCCGGATTCAGGGACGTCAATACAATGATCGAATTGTCCATAATTTCGTAGCCAAAATTTACCTGTTCTGCAAGTAAGTCCAGAACTTCAGTAACACTGGCATTCGATGTATGGACATTAACAGCCTGATTATGGTCGATGACATCAGCTTTGTAAAGAAATGAAAAATTGGTTTTATTTTCTATTTCCGACAAAACCTCCTTCAGGCTTGAATTTTTGAAGTTAAGACTCAGATTGGAATTCTGAGAATAGACCGATCCCAAAGAATTCAGGATGCCCAGACATACCAATAGAATAGTTAGTTTCATTTTTCTTAAAATTAGAAGCAGGCTTTTTTTATTCATAAAGCGCTGCACACGTTCATTTTTTTTCATAAACTTGTAATGATTATTGATTAGACAAAAAAGTAATCTTGATTCTTGACAGGAATGATTACTTTGAGTTTAGCAAATATGGAGGAGGCTTCCCGGACGGGGAGGCCCCTTTTTTTATCATAGGCCTTCTTTTAAGGTTATTATATTATTGTTGGTTTCATAATGGAAAGAGGTCGTTAACTGCAATGCTTTCAGGGTTTGTTCAATGGAAACCTTTTTTAACGTCCCTGTATACCTGATTTTCTTCAATCTTTCATTCTCAATGATAATTCTGACGCCATAATATTTCTCAAGGCGGCCGGCGATCACATCCAAATATTCGTTTTCAAAGATCAATTTCCCTTTCATCCAGGATATTGCGGCTTCCGTATTGATCTGCTCCGAGATTAATATTTCATTTGTTTTTAGTGACTGGCGGAACTCACTCCTGTAACCGGCCGGGATCCTTGCGTTTTTATCGCTGATGAAAACGGCTTTATGCTCAGGTTCCAGGCTGACTTCCTTCCCGGGCGATTTTTCCGCGTCTAATATGACCCTGCCTTCAACAAGCGTGGTTTCTGTTAATTTCTCGTCAGGGTAGGCCCTTACATTAAAGGTTGTTCCCAACACCTTAATGTTAATGTCAGGTGTGTGGACATGGAACGGACGCGCAGCATTTTTTGCTACTTCAAAAAAAGCTTCCCCTTCCAGCCAAACGTCACGGGTTTCTCCGTCAAATTCTTTGGGAAAAGATAAGTTGCTGCCTGCATTTAACGTGATTTTCGTTCCATCCGGCAGTATCAGGTCCGACTTTTGCCCTTCAGGAACATTCAGTTCATAAGAACCGGCAGTCGAAAGGTTATCCTTCGGAGTTTTCGGTGTGAAGTAAAAAAATAAACCCGAAATGACGACCCCGAAAATAAAAACTGCTGCTGCTTTGCCAAATGATATCAGGATTGATCTGTTCGCTGATCCGGGTCTTATTTTTTTCGGTCTGCCTGAAATTCGTTTCTCAACTTCGGCCCAGTCTTTATTGACATCAATCCTTGATAATTCTTTCAACTGGCCCATTTCGGTCCACGCTTTCCTGACTTTATTCAGGTAGAGGCTATTGCCGGAATCAGTTGACAGCCATTCTTCAACCTTCCTGGTTTCAGCATGATCTGCGACGCCTTCAATAAATTTAATCAGAGTTTCAAGTTCCATCCGTTATGAATTTACTCATCGTTTACATTTGTATGAGTAAAATGCGGGATCATACCCTTACCGGAACCATGAAAAATCGGTTAAAAAAGTAAAATAATACTTTGCAGATATTTATTCAGCGTTTGATGAAGTTCCCGCAACGCTTTGCTCATGTGAACTTCAACTGTTTTGGGAGATATTTTGAGGATACTGGCAATCTGCAGGTAAGTCAGCCTTTCAAATCTGCTCATTTTAAAAATTTTCTGACATTGAGGTGGTAATAATTCAATGGTCTCAAAAATAGCCTGCTGTAATTGAGCATATTCAATCGTATCATGAAAATCAATGCCAAGTTCTTCTTCGGGGATATTGGCGATTTCAGTATTTTTAAAAGGTCGTGAATTGAATTTTCGGATGCTGTTAAACCGCAATGATGCATAAATATAAGATTGGAGAGAATCAATTTCTTTCATTCTTTCTCTGTTTTCCCACAGATAAATGAACAGTTCCTGGACGACTTCCCGAGCATCATCCATATCTTTGGTGAATTGCCTTGAAAACAGGCACAACTGAAGATAATAAGCCTTAAAAATAATTTCGAACGAACGTTTATCACCAAACTTAAGCTGATCCCACTGAGATGAGTCAACCTTCTTCATATATAAAGCGATATTGATCCGGTTCAAAGGAACAAAGAATAATGATAAAAGCAAATCCGGAGTGTTATAATTTCACCAGCGAATCTTTTGAACTTAAGCAAATAATTTTCACCAGCTAAAAACATTCTCTAATCTTTCGTGTTATTGATCCATCCCAAAATCATCTTGCCCTTTTATCTCCTTTAAAGCAAAGGTTTAATAAACTTAATAATAAACATAAACCCAAACAAAATGAAGAAAAAGCGGTTTTTAAGATGGATTTTAGGAATTCTGACTTTCCTGTTTATCGTTGTCGTGGCGGTTATAATCTTTGTGACACAATTCCGTCCGGGGGTATCCCTTAAAGAAGTTACCGTTGAGCTTAGCCCTGAAAGAGTGGAGCGGGGAAAATACCTGGCCAATCATGTGATGGTTTGTATGGATTGCCATTCAACGCGTGACTGGACTAAATTTTCAGCACCGATTGTTCCGGGAACTGAAGGCCGGGGAGGAGAGCGTTTCGACCAGACCATGGGATTTCCGGGTGTATTTTATTCACCCAACATTACCCCGTTTCATCTGAAAGACTGGACTGACGCGGAGCTGTACCGTGTGATTACAGCCGGTGTCGCGAAGGGGAACAGGCCTGTATTCCCGGTTATGCCTTACCTGAATTACGGAAAAATGGATGATGAGGATATTTACAGTGTAATCGCCTACCTGCGTACGCTGCCTGAAAAAGAAAGTGAAGTTCCATCGGCTGATCCTGATTTCCCGATGAATTTTATTTTACATCTGATTCCTGCAGAGGGAGAGCCGGCAGCCAGGCCAGCCATGTCGGATATCGTCAGTTATGGTCAGTATCTTGTCAATGCCGCGGCCTGCGTGGATTGTCATACTCCGTTTGAAAAGGGGCAGCTCCTGACCGACCAGGCATTTACCGGAGGTCGTGAGTTTGTCACACCCAATGGTGTTTTGGTTTCATCGAATATTACCCCTGACAGGCAATCCGGTATCGGTAGCTGGTCGAAGGAGGCATTCGTGTCGAGATTTAAAAATTTTGACCCGGCAGTAAGCGGATACCAGGCTGTTGATGAAAAGGCTTTTAACACCATCATGCCATGGGCGATGTATGCCGGTATGGATACGACAGACCTCGAAGCCATTTATGCCTATTTGAATACACTCCAGCCGGTTGAAAAGCAGATCACAAAATTTGTATCCGGGAATTAATGCCGGGAACTTACCGTTATTTTCCCTGTCCGTTATAGAGGATCGCGAGGATCGTTACATCGTCAAACTGAGGCATTCCAGAGGCAAACGTATTGACTTCATGAAATGCTTCCCTGACGATGTCCTCTATGGGGCTGTTTGACCGGCTGCTCAGGAATTTTTCCAGCCTTTCTTCTCCCAAAAGTTCATTGTTAATGTCATTGGCTTCCGTTACACCGTCGGTGTAAAGGAATAAGCGTTCGCCCGGGTTTAACTGCAGTATTTTTGACTGATAATCTATGTCGTCAAATACTCCAAGTACCATTCCTCCGGTCATTTCCACGGCTTTTACCCCGGAATCGGAGACAACATAGGGAGGATTATGTCCCGCATTGACATATTCAAGCTCGCCGGTCGAAATATTCAGGATCCCGTAGAAAACGGTGACAAACATGGACGAAATATTGTCCTTGCACAAGAGGCTGTTGACAAGGCTCAGGCACTCTGATGTGGAGACGCCTTTAATGCCTACTGCCCGGATCAGTGTCCGGCTGATGGCCATAAAAATGGCAGCAGGTATTCCTTTTCCCGAAACATCACCAATGACAAAACCAAGATGATTGGAATCGATCAGGAAGAAATCAAAAAAGTCGCCTCCGACTTCTTTTGCCGCAACCATGGAGCCGTAAACGTCAAAACTGTTCAGCCCCGGGAATGCAGGAAAGATTTTGGGGATGATCGATAGCTGTATTTCTCGGGCTGTATTGAGGTCCTGTTGAATGGAGACAAGCTGATCATGTTCCGCCATGGAACGCCGGATCAGGTTGATCTCGTCGAGCGTCTTATTGATCGTGATCTCAAGGTCATCAAAATTGACAGGCTTGGTGACGAAATCAAATGCCCCTCTGTTCATTGCGGTGCGGATATTGTCCATATCGCCATAGGCCGAAACAATCACAGTCTTTAATCCCGGGTTTTGAAGTTCCTTTAATTTTGTGAGCAAAGTGAGACCGTCCATTTCAGGCATATTAATATCGGAGAGAACGATACCGATCTCAGGAAATTCAATGATTCTTGAAAGCGCTTCCAAGCCGTTCAACGCGAAAACGAAATTGTAAACGCCTTCGCGAATCTGGCGGCGAAATTTTTGTCTTATAAGCGGTTCTAAATCAATCTCATCGTCGACTACAAGAATCTTGACATTGCCTTGGAAATTCATGTCTGTTTTAGTTTAAGCTGGGTTTAAATATAGTTAAAAAACAGATGCTTCAAATAACTGTATCCGATAATCGGACTGCTTTTTTGGAAAAAAAGAGAAGACAAAACGAACTATCTCTCTAAATGATATGATTTTGAACATAGTTTTGAAAGTATTGTCCCCAAAGATATTTTAAAAATTGAATTTTTTTTTCGCTCGAATTGGAATATATGTTAATTTTCGGTTTATTTTCTACAACTATCTAAATCTATTCTATGGCAACTTCAGTTTTTCATGCGAATCCTTTTCCCGGAATCAGAAGTTATGAAATAGATGAAAGCCATTTGTTTTTCGGAAGAGAGTCTCAGGTAAGGGAGCTGACAGAAAAACTCAAAATCACCCGTTTCCTTGCGATTGTCGGTTCATCCGGTTGCGGAAAATCTTCACTGATCAAGGCAGGATTAATACCAGAGCTGTTAAAATTCAGGCCGGGTGCGTCACAGGATTGGGAATTAGCTGTTTTACGGCCGGGTGATGATCCTATCGGGAATCTGGCCAGGGCCATTGTTTCGCCGGCGGCCGGTTATCCGGAGATTGCGGAAGGTCTGAGATCAGGAAAATACGAACTTGCAGAAATAATAAGAGACTCCTGGCTTCAGGGGAAAGCCAAGCTTATTTTTATTGACCAGTTTGAAGAATTGTTCCGGTTCACAAATACCCGGACGTCAGCCCGCAATACGCATGAAGCCAGAAGGTTCATTGATCTGATCTTAAACGCGGCGGTTCAACCCCAGATTCCTGTTTTCATTGTTTTATCGATGCGAACTGACTTTCTGGACGACAGTACTGAATTCAGAGGGTTGAGCGAAATGATCAACAAGGGATATTATCTTGTTCCCAGGATGAACAATGAGGAGCGCAAAGAAGCTATTACAGGTCCTGTTCGGGAGAGCGGTTACCAAATTACGGATGAGCTCGTGCGCAGGCTACTGGAAGATGTGGGGGATGATCCGGATCAATTGCCCATTATGCAGCATGCGCTTATGCGGACCTGGGATTACTGGAAAATCAATAAAATGGGGGATCAGCCGCTGGGTATTGAACACTACGAGGCGATTGGCACCATGAAAGAGGCACTGTCGGTTCACCTGGAAGAGATTTACACTGAATTAAAGGATAACCGCAGTAAACAGGATGCTGAGAAATTGTTTAAAGCGCTTACCGATATTACCAAGGAAAGCAGGGGGACCAGGAGGCCGACTTCGCTGGGTGAAATCTGCACCCTTACGAATTCCAGGGAGGAGGATATCATCGAGGTGATCGATCATTTCAGAAAGCCCGGATGTGCTTTTTTGATGCCGGCAGCACATGTGCCGCTCACAGATGATGCGACGATCGATATTTCACATGAAAGTATCATGCGGGTTTGGAGCAGGCTGAAGAAATGGGTCGAAGAGGAGATGGAGTCCGCTCAGTTGTACATGCGCCTTTCCAAGTCGGCCGAATTGTACCAGGAGGGGAAGGGAGGCCTGTGGGTCAATCCTGAGCTTCAGTTGGCCCTTCAGTGGAAGGAACAGACAAAACCGAATGCAACCTGGGCCATGCGGTATGATCCGGCGTTTGAGCGTGCCGTTACTTTTTTGGAATACAGCAAAAAACAGCATCAGCATGAAATAACAAAAAAAGAATACCAGCAGAAACGAAACCTGAAGCGGGCCAGGAACTCGGCGATTTTCCTGGGATTTGCCTCGGTGGTATCCATTCTTTTCCTGATCATTTCTTTGAACCTGCGATTCAGGGCAGAGGCCAGCAGCAAAGAAGCACAGGAAAAAGAAAAGCTGGCGGTTATTGAAAGTAAGAAAGCGGAGGAACAGCGAAAGGAGGCGATCCTCCAGAAGAAAATTTCGGAACAGCAGCAACAGATTGCCCAGCAGCAGGAGATGATCTCTGAGCAGCAAAGGCAATATGCGGTTTTGCAGCAGGGAATCGCACAGGAACAGCGGGCTGAAGCGATCGAGCAGCGCAAACAGGCTGATATCTCCAAACAGGAAGCTTTGGTTTCAAGAGATGAAGCACAATCGCAACGGAAAGAGGCACTCTCCCAAAAGCAAATAGCCGATCAGGAAAGGATCAAGGCTGAAGAATCAGAAAAAGCTGCCCGGAGGCTTCGTCTGCTGGCCACGTCCAAGTCTCTGGCCATCCAGGCGCTGCAACTCAGTGCAACGGTGAAGGATGATTTCCCCGCGCTGCTGGCCGTTACCGCTTTTCAAATGAACAGGGACAACGGGGGAAATCGGAATGACCCAACCATATACAGCGCCTTATCGGCCATTTCCGGTGACGCTGTAAAACTACGGGGACACGGTGATGCCGTCCGCTCGGCCGTTTTGACCCGCGACGGGAAGACCTTATTCTCGTGCGGAGACGACAACAAGGTATTGCAGTGGAACATGGGTGAACTGACGAAGCCGCCTGAGCCGGTATTTGTCCCGGTTGAAGCTGCGGGAGCTTTCAGGGCGCTGACGCTGACAAAAGATGATGAATGGTTGATTGCCGCGAATAAGAACGGTAAAATACTGGTTTGGAAAAGGAATGCAACCGGGCAGGCGCCCCTGATTTTGGATGCTCATGCTTCGGTGATCAACGGTTTAACAGCGGATCCCCGAAAAGATCAGTTTTATTCCTGCGGATCGGATGGACGACTGCTGCAATGGAATTATAATAACGGCAGTTTTGAAAAGTCACTCCTCGATTCCGTGTCGGCAAACATCCATTGTCTTGCTGTCAATCCCCAGGGTACACAATTGGTGTACGGTACTCAGGGCGGCGAAATCAGGTCCGTTCAACTGCAACAGCATGATCGCCCGGTAACGATCCGGAAATTCAACGACCCTGTTTTATCTGTTGCTTTTAACCACACCGGCCAGACACTGGCTGCCGGTTCACAGAACGGGTCCATCCACATGCTTTCCGGTTCAAGCCTGCAGACATTAATGGGGCGGCATGCTTCAGGAGTCACAGGGCTGGCGTTTAATTCAAACGACCAGGAACTGGCATCTTCAGGGTTTGACTGGTCGGTCAAATTATCCGCTTACCCCTTAACCGAAGAGCGGCCTGTGACGATCGAAAATCATGATCTGTGGGTTTACGGCGTTCGCTTTACCCCCGGAAACAAGCAGTTGGTTTCGTTCAGCGCAGACAAAACACTGACCGTCGTATCCACTCAAAATAATGATATCGCGGAAAAATTAAGATCGGCAGTGAAACGAAATCTGACCAGGGACGAATGGAATAAAATGGTCGGAGAGGATGTTCCCTACCAAAAAACATTTGAAAACCTGCCTTAAATTAGGTAACTAAACTGACAGACTGATGCTAAAAATAAACCTATTTCTTTTTGTTTTTCTGTTTCTGGGTTCGTTTCTGGGATATGACAGGGCCTGTAGTCAGGAATGCAATGATGTTACGCTGGGAGAGGCACGGAAATTATATGAACTGGGAAAATTCCCGGAGGTTGCCGGCAAATTGCGATACTGCCTGGAAAACGGATTCAATCAAAAACAAAAGGTCGAGGCTTACCGCCTGCTTGCCTGCTCTTACCTGGCTCAGGATTCGATTGCCGCTGCCTACCGGGAGGCCATGGCGATCCTTCGGATTAACCCGTCCTATGAAGCGAATTTATTTGATCCGCCCTCATTTATTGATTTGGTAAACAGGCTTAAAGGCGGAGAAAGAACCCTCATGGTTACGTCTGTTTCAAAAAAAGCGGAGAATATTGACGAGGTTCCGGCGACCATTACGGTCATTACCCGCAAGCAGATCAGGGAGCGCGGGTATCAGGACCTGGTTGAGCTGCTGAAAGATGTACCGGGATTTGATCTTTCCATGTTTTATGGTTCGGAATATGCCAACATTTACCAGCGGGGATTCAGGCAGAACAATACCGAAAAAACGCTTTTGCTGGTTGACGGGATCGAAGAAAATGATCTCTGGACCAACTGGGCTTATATTGACCGTCAATACCCGATTACAAATGTTGAGCAGATTGAAATTATCTATGGTCCGGCATCAACGATGTACGGTCCCAATGCTTTTGCCGGTGTGATCAATGTGATTACGAGCGCCTCGCAGGATGCTGTCAGGCAACAGCATTCAATCGGTGTTACTGCCGACGCAGGATATGGTACTTACAACACCCGGTTTGCCGACCTGAGCATTTCCGGAGCCAAACGCAGTATCTCCTTTACCCTGACCGGGAGGTTATACTATTCGGACGAAATGGATCTTTCGGGCCAGAGCTTCTTCGACTATGACCCGGCCGTGTACGATGGGGTCAATTACAACTCCTTATTGGGGATCACGAGCGGTGCAACCCAGTACCTGACCGGCAACAATCTTCCGTCGACTCATGCGTATTACCAGCTTTCGGATGATGGTAATCAACTTCATCTGACCGAAGCCGGCATCGAAAAAGCGCGAACCCTGGATAAGTCTGCATATGGTCAGGTGGTTAACGGAAATAAAATAGGCTTTACCAATCAATCGAAAGAAGGTCTCTTGAACGGGAAGATGAAGATCGGCAATTTTACTTTTGGTTTTCAGACGTGGAAATACAGCAGGGGATCAACCACGCAATATACCGATACTTATGTTGCCGGATCAGAAAACGGATTTGCCTGGGTTCCGCAGTTATCCTATTTCTTCACTAAATATGACGATCAGGTCAGTGATAAACTTTTCCTTTCCAGCCTGACGACATACCGGATCCATACACTGACGCAGGACTCCAAATTCGTGTCGCTTGCCAACTATGCCAGGGGAAATTTAAAACTGGCTGATCTTGTTGCTGACAAAGCAGCATACTGGAATACCCTGTATGCTTACGAATCGTCGAAGCAACTGCGTACGGAGCTGAAAGCAATTTACAGTCCTTCGCCCCGTTTTGACCTGGTTTCAGGTATCGAACTGAGAAACAGCACCCTTCAGGGAGGGTATCTGTATAGTAATACCCCAACGCCGCAGGATTCAGCCGTCCAGACGCCTTCTCCGCCCGGGGGCAACACCTTTAATACCTGGGATATCGGTATTTACAGCCAGGGAACATACAGGCTGGCAGATGATCTGAAATTAACTTTTGGTTTGCGGTACGACTACAACCGTGTCCGTACCAACGACGGTTTCGGGGGTGAGATCAGCCCGCGCTTTGCGGCAGTCTATACTCCGGGTAAGTTCATTTTTAAGGCGATTTATTCGCGGGGGATCATGAACGTCTCAAACTGGACGAAATACTCGAGTGCGGGTAACCGGATCGCCAATCCTGACTTGAAAACGGAAAACATCCGGAATTTTGAACTGAACGGGGCAGTCAGGCTGAATAAAAATTTCAGTGCCGATATTAATTTATATAAGGAATTTATCGAAGATGTTGTGGGTACCGTGCCTGTTCCCGGAGATGCAACAAAAACGCACAATGATAACATTGGTAAATTCGAAATTACCGGTGTCCAGGCCAACGTATTATACCAGTTTGAATCATTTTCTTCCTGGTTTAATTACACGTTCTGTGATCCGCGTCAAACCTATTCGGAAACGGGTGCTGTTGATAACCGGGTGGGCGATATTTCAGGGCATCAGTTCAATATTGGTGTCAATAAGCTTTTTTATAAGAAATTGAATGTGAATCTGAGAACAAATTTCACCGGAAAAAGAGATGTTGGTGCCGGGACGACTGTACCCCTCAATACTGCTTCGTTCCCCTCCGTTGCCATTTTCAATGGCGCTGTCAGTTATTCGAACCCGGAAATCCTGAAGGGAGTTGAGTTGCAGGTGGTTTGCAATAACCTGCTGAACAAGGAATATTATCATCCGGGAACCAAAGCGGCTGACGGGATTAACAGTCCTACCGAAATACTTCAGCGGGACAGGCATTTTGTGTTGTTGCTGAGGTATAATTTTTAAGATAAGAAGGTTTTTAGTTGTAAGATAAGAAGATGGACAGATGTAAGCTATTAAGATGTATAGGAAACTAATTAACGAGGAATCCCAGTGGGGAGCGCTGTATGTCCCCGTCAATCCCAAACCCGGCTGTAAGACGGGATTGCGGACAGTTATTTTTGGGAGCACCAACGGTGGCGCCCTTGTTATTGAGTCTTTAGCGCGGTTGGAACAAAAGGATCCGTGTCTGCTTAATCTGGTTGGGGTGGCCACCGATGATCCCTGTGATCCAAATACCCGGATTTCGGTAAATAAACGGATCTGGAGATATTATACAACCGATGAAATGAGGGTCATGCGCGACGACGTTATTGATCGTGCAACCGCTTATGGTGTACCCTGTTATACCGGGGGTGTCAAAACGGACTATTTCAGGGAAATTTTAAAACAATGGGACCCTGAGGTCATTATCATGTGCTGTTTTGGTCAGAAGGTAGACTCATTTATTTTTAATTACCCGGTTTATGGCATGTATAATTTCCATCCTTCCGACCTTGCCTCGAATATTGGAGAAGGATCGCAACCTTTTCATGACACGGTGAATAACGGGCATACAACTTCGGTGATGACCGTGCACCTGGTCAACGAATGGATTGACCGCGGCCCCATTGTCGGATGGTCGCCCAGGATCAATATTGTCAAGGCTGACGGCGCTTATCCCAAAAGCGTCCTGAGCCTGCAGGAAAAGATTCCTTCCATATGCGGATGGCTTAGCGTTGAACTGATAAAGGAAATTCTGAAGAAAAAGCAGACAGGTATTGAAGGTGCAATCGGCGTAGTCAATTTTGATGAACTCATTCCCGGACCGATCAGGCAAAAGCTGATGGACCCGGCCAATGATGATCTAAATGACCGGTATACCTTGCCTTTTCATGATACAATCGAATAATTAAAGCTAAAATGGCAGCACTGAAATGGTTCGTAAAAGTATTTAACATCAGGCCTGAGGAGTCCAGACCAGTGTTTTACCTGATGATTTTTTCATTCTTCGTCGGGCTGTCCATGACTTTTTATTTTGCTGCGTCCAATGCCATTTTCCTGAAACATTTCGAATCGTGGATGATCTCGGTCTCCTATATGGCTTCGGGGGTAATTGTTTGGGCAGCCTGGTTCCTGCTTTCAAGACTCGACCGGCATTTGTCGCTGTCATGGCAGCTGACCGTCAAATTTCTCTTTGTCTTTGTGACGGTAACTGCCATCAGTGTTGGCGTGTGGATGTATGATCAACCCTGGATGGTATTCATCATGTTTACCTGGGTCCGGGTTTTGGTTTATATCACCGTTGTTACTTTTTGGGGCCTTGCCGGTAAGCTGTTCAACATCAGGCAGGGCAAACGCATCTTTGCCCTGCTGGGTATTGGAGAAGTGATTTCGATTATTATCGGATATTTTTCTGTGCCCCTATTGCTTAAATTTCTGAAGGCGCCTGACTTGTTGTTCCTTTCTTCAGGATCTCTCCTGGTTTGCCTCGTTATCATCTCTGCCATTTTGAAGGTTTTTAAGGCCGAACTGGCAGAAACGACGATATCTTCATCAGTCACAGCCGACCAGCCGAAAGCTGACATGAGTTACTGGACTTTGGTAAAAAAGCCCTATTTCCTGTTGATTTCGCTGATGGCGTTATTGCCCATATTCGGTTATCTTTTCGTTGATTTCCTGTTTTTGGCCCAAACAAGAACAGAATTTGCAAACGATACAGAGACCATTGCGGGTTTCTTCGGTATCTTTCTTGGTTTTGTTGCGGTCATTGAACTGGTCTTCAAACTGATTTCAGGAAGGTTCCTCAATAAATATGGCTTAAAACCCAGTTTAGTATCGCTTCCTGTAATTCTTTTTGCAGGTATGCTGATGGCAGCCATCTCGGCTTCGCTTTACGGAACAGTGGGATTGTTCTTTGCCTTTATTGCGATGGTCCGGTTGTCCGAGCGCTCGGTCAGGTCGGCAGTCTATGAACCTGCTTTTCAGTTGCTTTATCAGCCGGTACCCGCAGAGCAAAGGCTGATATTCCAGAACCAGATCGAAGGCATTCCCAAGGCATTGGGGACGGTCATTACGGGTGGCGTCATTTTATTGTTTTCGACCATTCATACCTTTAACCTGGTCCATTACAGTTGGATTTTTATTCTTGTGCTGGGCTTGTGGGTATGGGCAGCTTTTAAAATGTATGATCAATACCGGAACATGCTTAAAACCAAGTTGGGGGAGCTGGAAGCAGAAAAAGATCACTCAGACGATTCTGTGAACGAACTCGTCAGCAAGTGTTTGTCAAATACGATACCCGGGCGGTTTGATCAGGTTTACCGGATACTGGAGACGGTCTACCCGGTTCAGACAGAGAACGCGGTACCGGACGCTTTTTCGGCTTCAGCAGGAGCCAACCAGTTGAATATCCTCCGGAAGATCAGGGAGAACCATATTGTCTCAGCAATTCCTGTTTTGAAAAAGTATTTGCAAACGGTCAGGGATGAAAATTTATCGCTTGTTCTTAAGCAAACGATCAATGAAATTGAAGACCCGGCCAGGCATACATTCGAAGCGATACAAAAACGCTGTCAATCTGCTGACCCGGACCACCGGCAGCATGCGGCCTGCATGCTGGGTTCATCCGGAAAGTATAACACCTACAAATTGCTGATCAGTCTGATGCATGATGCTGATCCGCAAGTGAGGAGGGCGGCTATCCGGTCGGGAAGTAAGGCCAAACGGATTGAATTCTGGCAATCCATGATTGAGAATCTTGCTGACCGCCGGTTTGCGATTTCTGCCCGTATTGGATTACAGCAAATAGGTGATCCGCTTTTAACGGATCTTGATCGCTATTTTGAAAAACTCGGTGGAGGACTTTATACAAAAAAACAGATCATTTCCGTCTTTGAATCTGCAGGAGGTCCAAAATCGATTAAGTTTTTAAGAGCTAAAATGGCGCATCCGGACAGGGAGGTGCGAATGCAGGTGCTTGCTGCATTGGCCCGGCTTGGCTACCGTGCATCTGTGAATGAGAGTGTCGGAATTAAGAGCATGATTGAAGAAATTATCGAAAATATCCTGTGGATACAGGCCACTTTGCTCGATATTGGCAAAGCTCAAAATGCAAATGCCCTTCAAATGGCTCTGCTGGATAAGCTGGAGGAGGATAAACAAACCATATTTATGCTGCTTTCACTCCTGTATGATTCGAAAACAATGCGTCATGTCATGGAGCATATTGAAAGTAAAGACATCAATGCAAAAGTGTATGCTTTTGAAATTGGAGATATGTTGATTGGCGAAGAGTTAAAGCAAATTGTTTTCCCGCTGTTCGAGGATATTACCATGCAGGAACGGCTTCAGCGCCTTGAAAATAAGTTCCTCCAGGAAAAAATGGAACCGCTGGACCGCATGTTCGATATCCTGAGCCGGGATATTTCAAAAACAAAACTCTGGATGAAAGCGAAAGTCATCGAGCTTTTGGGAGAACAGCAGACAGACCGCGTTGACGAAATAAAAACAGCATTGGCGGCTTGTCTTTCGCATCCTCACGAGTTGATCGCGGAATTGGCAGCCATGGTGCTGATCCGGCTGGATAACACTTATTTCAACCAGGTAGTGAGCCGGCTTAAAAAGAATGGTACTCCTTTGTTGTTAAAGGTCACCGGTAAGTTTGATACGGCAGGTATAAAACAGGATTTTCTTTTGTCGGAAAAGATAACGACCATAAAAAACATTGATCTTTTCTTCGATATTCCTGAGCATATCCTGATCGATTTGCTCGTTCAGCATCGGGATATCAGGTTTGAGAAAGACAGCGTGAGTGAACATCCTGATCCCGGATCAAACGGATATGCTGTTGCGGAGAATGGCTATTTTATTACGCTGACCGGTGAGTTTATTTATGAATTAGTCGATTCTTCAGCCTCTTTTGCAAAAAGGTATTTAACATCCATCAGTATTAAACCTCAAAATGAAGGATTATGAGCAAGATAATCATTGCCCTCCTGTTATATAGTCTTCCGGTTTTTTTAACCGGACAGGTTGTCCATGACCAGGGGTTCCCCTGGTTGCGGAATTTCACGCCTGCCGGGTACAAGGGGCATACGCAGAATTTCGCGGTGGTCAGTGATCGTCATGGCCTGACTTATTTTGGGAATTTTGCAGGAGTTTTGCAGTTTGATGGTCAGGGATGGAGGTTAATACCCACCGAAAAGACGACCAGAGTATCGGCATTGGCCGTTGATACGACCGGAAGGGTCTATGTCGGCGCTTTGAATGAGATCGGGTTTCTTGCTCCTGATGAAAGCGGAGAACTTCATTTCTCCGCTTTATTAACCGATTCAAGCCAGGTTTATCCGGCATTTGGAGAAGTGAATAACATCTTGATTACGAAGGAGGGGTTAAATTTTATTTCGAGAAATCATATCCTGAAAGTAAAGGGAGAGGCTGTCACGGTCTGGAACGCGCCTGCTGAAATTTCAGGTTCCTGGTTGGTGAATGGCTTGATCTATCTTCAGATGAAGGGAAAGGACCTGGTTTCGTTTGAAAAGGATCAAACCGTTACGGTTGATGGCGAACAAACGTTTTCGGACGCAGTCGCCATTGAAGCCATGCTTCCCTATACCGGTAACACCATCCTGATCGCAACCGGGTCGCAGGGATTGTTTCTTTTGGAAAACGGGCGGGTGCGGGAGTTTAATACACCGGTAAATGATTTCCTGAAAGAGCATATCGTGACCTGCGGAATCAAATTGTCTGATGGCTCTTTTGCTCTTGGAACTTCGCGCCAGGGAATTGTCCTGATCAATCAGCAGGGTGATGTGTTGCAATGGATTGACAAAAGGGCCCTGTTGCAGGACGATTTTGTACAGGCGTTGTATGCGCCAAACAACAATATTATCTGGGCCGCATTAAATAACGGGATATCGCTGATTGAAACGCCTTCACCACTGAGCTTCTTTGACGAGGAGTCGGGTCTGGAAGGGGAAGTGAACCAAACACTGCGGGTGAATAATACCTTATATGTTGCAACCTATCAGGGGCTTTATTTCTTTAATCCTCAGGAGTATCTTTTCAAACCTGTCAGCGGGATCAACTCTTCCTGTTGGGCGATAATTCCGGATAACGACAATCTGATTGCCGCCACTTCCCAGGGGGTATTCTCCGTCAGCGGACAAAAAGCAAGTTTAATTAAAGAAGGCTTTGCCTTATCGGTTATCCGGTCAGCCGATCCTTCAGCGATCTATGTCGGTGAAATGCGGGGATTCTATTCCCTGAAGAAGCAAGGGAACAAATGGGTGGATCAGCGAATTGAGGGGACCAATGAAGAGATCAGTGAACTTCAGTTGGACCGTAAGGGTCATATTTGGGGCATGACCCTGACCCATGGCATTTTCAGGTATATTCCGGGTAGCGGGGAGCCTGAATATTTCTCCACAGACGATGGATTGCCCGAAAATACAGGTAATGCCGTGTTTCCTGTCAACGATAACATCCTGGTTTCAACCCGGAATGGGGTGTACGGATTTGATGAAAGGAACCGGTCTTTCGGACCTTTGCGGCTGCTGAAAGATACCGTTTCGGATCTGAAAGAATGGTACTCCCTGATTATTCCAAATAAAGACGGGTCGCTTTGGGTAAACAATGGAGATGAAACTCATGTCCGCCTGTTAAAAAAGGAAGGGGATCATTACCTTGCCTTTGATGAGTCGTTTTTACCATTCTCAGACCGGGTGGTCAGGAATATTTATTCCGATCTGAATAACATCACCTGGTTTGGTGGTCCCGACGGACTGATCCGCTATAATCCGGCTATTCCCAATGATAACATGGATCCGGGTCAAACCCTGATCAGAAAGATCACCCTCAACAATGACTCGGTTGTTTTCTCCGGCTATTCTCCGGCCAAGGCGGGAGGGTATAAACCGGAAAACCTGACGTTCGGTTACAACAACAATTCATTGCGGTTTGATTTCAGTATTCCTTATTATAGCTCAAAAGGGGAGAACCAGTATCAGGTCTGGCTCGAAGGGTTCGAGGATACCTGGTCTGAGTGGTCAGCCCAGTCGCACAAGGAATATACGAATATACCTTTTGGCCATTACACGTTTCATGTAAGAGGCAGGAACCTTTATGGGAAAACCGCATCAGAAGCGCTGTCCGGGTTTAAGATACTGACCCCCTGGTATGCTTCCGTTTGGGCCATCCTGTTTTATGTTCTTGTGTTAGGAGGGGTGGTTTATTTAATTGTGGTGATCAGAAACAGGCAGTTGATGAATGAAAAGCGCACACTGGAACAAACAATTACTGAACGTACCGAAGAAATTGTCCAGCAGAAAGAGGAAATTGAAAACCAGTCGCTGGAACTGGCCAATAAAAATACTGAGCTGGAAAAGATCAATACGGCGGTGAAATCGATTAATGCCGAAATCAATTTTGAAAACCTGCTGCTGGCATTACTTGAAAAAATGAGTATTATCAGGTCGGTTGAGAATTCAACTGCGCTGGTATACGATAAAAACGTCAATGCATTCAGGTATAAGGCAAGTATTGGCTGGGATATAAAACAGCTCGAACCGATCAGATTAAGTCTGGAGGAAGCGGAAAACATGTACCTGACGAACGAAAATGAAGTTTATGAAGATCTGTTTATCAAGCGTAATTTTTCATCTTTCGATTTGATGAAGCCGGATGGTTTTATTAAACCCAAATCGATGATGATCCTGGTCATCAAAATTGAAAATAAGATCGAAGCTTTTCTGATCTTTGACAACCAGACCAGGGAGAATGCCTTCGACGCCAGGGATATCAGCTTTATCAGAAATGCGAAGGAGCATATCGTTTCGGCATTTATCAGGACCCGCATTCTGGAGGACCTTCAGCTTACCCTTCAAAATCTGAAGGCCACCCAGACACAGTTGATTCAGTCCGAAAAGCTGGCGTCGCTGGGAGAGCTGACTGCCGGAATTGCGCATGAGATACAGAATCCGTTGAATTTCGTGAATAACTTCTCCAGCCTTTCGGTTGACCTGGCCGATGAGCTTATTGAATTTGTAACCGGGATCAAAGACAAGATCAGCGAAGACCAGTTTGCCGATGTGGAGGAGGTTGTCGGGATGATCCGGAGCAATGTGAAAAAGATCAATGAGCACGGCAAAAGGGCTGAAAGCATTGTGAAAGGAATGCTGCAGCATTCAAGGGGTAAATCAGGCGAATTCGAAATGACCGATATCAATAACATGGTCACAGAATATGTCAATCTGGCTTATCACGGAATGCGGGCGCGGGATAAAAGCTTCAACACGGCCATTCGGACTCAGCTTGATCCGGAAGTGGGCAAAGCCAGTATCATACCGCAGGACTTAAGCCGGGTCGTGCTGAATATTGTCAACAACTCCTGCTATGCACTTGATGAAAAGACGAAAAAGGGGATTCCGGGTTTTGCGCCGGAAGTCGTCGTCAGCACCCGGAAGATCAAGGATAAAATTGAAATTAAGATCAAAGACAACGGTACCGGAATTCCGCAACATGTGATTGATAAGATTTTCAATCCCTTCTTTACAACCAAGCCTACCGGCAAGGGAACAGGGTTGGGTTTGTCAATGAGTTATGATATTGTGACCAAAATGCATAAAGGCAGTCTGGTGGTGAATTCAAGAGATGGAGAGTATACGGAGTTTATCATTACGATACCCGGGAAACAGACGTGAGAACGGAGACGGGAAACGGGAAAGGGTTGCAAGGTGTCAGGATCGCAGGGTAACTTTTGAAAATTTATACGATGAAATACATAAACATCATTTCGATGATGCTCCTGGTGGCGCTGAGTAAGCCGGTCGATGGGCAGACAATATTCAAGATCAATCAGTATAACGTCATCTATGACGGCGACATTATGCCGGTAGGAACGCTTTATACCAATTATGCGTTTAATTCGAAGATTGGTTTTAGTTCGTATTTTTACATCAACGGGTATAAGAAAAACAGTTGGGGTGAAGGTCTGGCAGGACCGAACTGGACACCCGCAAAAGGTGTTTCTCTTGCTTTTCTGGCAGGTTTCCAGTCGAACGAAAAGTCACTCCTGCGTGTTTCACCGGTTTTCTTTGTTGCCAGGAACCGGTTTTCAGCATTTGGGGCGTTCGAATACGGAGGCAAACGTCACCGTTGGGATATCATGGCATTTCATTCGATGGATCAGTTCAAGCTCGGCGGTGAGTTGATCCGGTTTTACCAGATGTACGCAGCAGGTCCCAGGGCTGAATTTTCGTTTCTGAAAAAACAACCCGTTACGATTTTTTACAGCGGATTGTGGGACTGGAAAGGAGAAAAATATGCATCGATGTTCGGAATTTACACGTCTTTTGGCCCGGATAAATAATTTTATTGACCGTAAAAATGAATCAATACATAAAAGGAACGAACATGAAAAAAACACTGATTTACTCATTTTTGTTGCTGGCCGTGATCGTGCTTGTTGCAGGTTGTGCAACTCAGTCTGTGACGAATGTTGAGGATCCTCCGGGGTTTTGGTATGGTCTTCTGCATGGATTTATGATCCTGTTCAGTTTTATCATTAGTTTGTTTACAGATTACGAAATTTATGCTTTCCCCAATGCGGGAGCGTGGTATAATTTCGGTTATCTGCTGGGGGTGATGATTTTCTTTGGCGGCGGCGGAGCCGGAACCAAAAGGAGAAAATGCTGTAACTGAAAATCGGCAGAACTATATCCGCCGGGGCATTTGCCGAATCGGTATAATGGGCGTGTGGAATTACTAAACAGGCCAAAAGGGAAGGGTTATGGATCAGAATGATCTTGTATTTAGAAAACTTGATTTGGATGGCGTTAAAACGCTTGTGAACTGGGCCGAAAAGGAAGGCTGGAATCCGGGATTGAACGATGCTGAAGTATTCTGGCGGACAGATCCCGACGGATTTTACGGGTATTTCAATCAGGGCGAAATGATTGGCGGAGGGTCGCTCGTTTCCTATAACCGGGAATTCGGTTTTATGGGTTTTTTTATTGTAAAGCCTGAATTCAGATCTCATGGAATTGGCAGGAAACTTTGGTATCAACGACGCGATGCCTTGCTTTTAAGACTGAACGAAGGAGCTTCGATCGGAATGGACGGGGTAGTCGCCATGCAACCTTTCTATAAAAAAGGCGGATTTGAAATTGCATTCCGGGATGAACGTCATGAAAAAACGGGCACAGCCTTCCGGGTTGACAGCCATATTTCGCAGGGTGATGATCAGGATCTGGAAGCGATACTGGCTTATGACCGGCAGTGCTTTGGTTTTTCACGGCCGCAGTTTCTTATACCATGGCTGAATTTGCCAAATACCAAGGCCTTTAAATATACGGATAAGGGGTCGTTAAAAGGATTTGCCATTATCCGGAAAGCGACTCAGGGATACAAGGTCTGTCCTCTTTTTGCAGATAATCCGGAGGTTGCCGAAGAGCTTTATAAAGCCTGTTTAAACGCCGTGCCCGGCGAACCGTTATATCTGGATATTCCCCTGATCAACGAAGCTGCTGTTAATCTTGTTAAGAAATACAAGACCACGTATGTCTTCGAATGTGCGAGGATGTACTATGGCAAGGTTCCTGAAATGGCCATCCAAAAAGTATTTGGAATCACCACCTTTGAGCTGGGATAAATCTTCATTTTGAAAGTTCATCTTCCAACTGTTCCAGGGGTTTTCCCCTGGTCGCGGGACAATCGTTCTGACTGCCACCGCCTGCAAAGCCGCCAGGGCAAAAAATGCAAAGGCATGTGCTCCGCACAACATGTTTGTTTCAGATTAATACTTAATATTACCTGAAGATTACTAATTATAAGTTGGGAGATTATTTTGATTAAAAATTATTTATTAGTATACTCGCAATCTCCGAAAATCAACCTCGTGGATGATGCCCTGCATTCTTCTGAAAAGGATTAGTTTCGGCCTAACAATAAAAAAACCAATATTTAAGGACCTTATGGAGAAAATTGATCAACTAAAAACAGTCAAATTTTACAGTGGGGAGACAACCCCCCTTGAAATGCACAAGGTGCGTGTTGTGCAGAAATTAAATCTTTTACCGATTGAAGAACGCAAGGAATCTATTTTTAGTGCTGGTTTTAATACTTTCCTTCTTCAGAACAAGGATGTATATCTCGATATGCTGACCGATTCAGGAACGAACGCAATGAGTGACAATCAAGTAGCGGCCATGAGTCTTGCGGACGACTCCTATGCCGGGTCAGCCAGTTACACCAAGCTTGAGAAAGCCGTACTGGATGTTTTCAACCAAAAATATTTTCTCCCTGTCCATCAGGGGCGTGCAGCCGAACACATTATTTCGCAGGCATTTATAAAGAAGGGGATGATTGTTCCGATGAACTATCATTTCACCACAACCAAAGCCCATATTGAATTGGCCGGCGGTGTTGTTGAAGAGATCTATACCGATGAGGCGCTGAAAACAACAAGCGATTTTCCCTTTAAAGGGAATATGGATATCAATAAACTGAAGAAGTCCATCGAAAAATGGGGTTCTGAGAATATTGCCTACATCCGTTTTGAGGCAGGAACCAACCTGATTGGCGGGCAACCCTTCTCAATGGCTAACCTGCGTGAAGTGTCGGCGATAGCAAGGGCTCACCAAATCAAGGTTTTGATAGACCTCAGTTTAGTGAACGAGAATCTGTATTTCATCAAAATCAGGGAAGAGGGTTATCAGAATAAACCCATTCAGGAGATCCTTCACGAAATGGTAAGCTACACTGATTTTGCCTATTTCTCGGGACGAAAAGTGAGCTGCACCCGTGGCGGGGGTATATGCACGAACAACCATGACATTTATATGCAGATGCGTGATCTGGTGCCGCTTTTTGAAGGGTTTTTGACTTATGGCGGGATGAGCGTACGTGAAATTGAAGCCATGGCAGTTGGCTTATACGAAACACTCGATTTTGACATGATCAGTCATTCTCCGACATTCATTAAGTACCTGGTAGATGCGCTTGTGAAACGCGGCATTCCCGTGATTACGCCTGCCGGGGGCCTTGGATGCCATCTGAATGCAAGTGAATTCATCCCTCATGTTCCGCAAACACAGTATCCGGCAGGAGCCCTGGCCGCTGCCGTTTATGTTGCTTCGGGAGTCCGTGGGATGGAGCGGGGAACGATATCCAGTGTCCGCGATGCGAATGGGGATGATATTTTAGCTGACGTTGAGCTGCTTCGTCTGGCGTTTCCCCGCCGCGTGTTCACCTTGTCGCAAATTAAATACCTGGAAGACCGGCTTCAATGGCTTTACGATAACCGCGGGTTGATCGGCGGACTCGAGTGGAGTGAAGAACCTCCGGTACTTCGTTTCTTTGTCGGTAAATTAAAACCAATCGGGGATTGGGTCGATAAACTTGTCGCTAAATTCCGCCAGGATTTTGGGGATAGCCTGTAACAAAGGGTTCGTTGGGAGTATTACTACGAAAAAAGCGGATAAGTATACTGTAAACCGCCCTGCAACGATGATTTGCAGGGCGGTTTAATTAAAAAAATTGGATATGCAACGAGTGGCGGTAGCCGGTTTTGGGTTCATGGGCATGACCCATGCTTTAAATATTCTGGAGAATCAGGATCTGCAACTGGTAGCGATTATTGATAAAAATCCGGAAGGCATAGAAAAAAGTCTGCTTTCAGCGGAGGGGAACTTTCAGACAGGACGGATTGATCCTGCCGACTTAAAAAATATCAGCAGGTATTCGAGCCTGGATGAATGCCTGGACAAAGAAGAGCTGGATGCTGTCCATGTTTGTGTGCATACCGACCTGCATTATGAAATGGCAAAGAAAGCGCTCCTGAAGAATCTGCATGTTCTTCTTGAAAAACCAATTTGCCTGGATGTGACGAGGGCTGAGGAACTGATCCGGTTGGCGGAGGAGAAGAAGAAAATCCTGATGGTTGGGCATGTACTCAGGTTTATGTCGCCGTATCAAAAGCTAAAGCAATGGATCGATTCAAAAGAATTTGGGGAATTGCGGTTCCTTTCCCTGTCCCGGTTTTCCGGGGTCCCGGCGTGGGGTCAGTGGAAAGACAGCCAGGTAAGAGGAGCATCGGGAGGCGCACTGTTTGACCTGGTGATCCATGATATCGATTTTTGCAATTATGTGCTCGGCCCGCCTTCTGAAATAAAATGCAGTTGCCTTCCCGGCGGATTAAGCGGGCATGATTACATCAGTGCCCTGTGGCATTACGGCGAAAAGAATGTTCAGGTGAAAATTGAAGGCGGGAATATTTTCCATGCAGGATTTCCCTTTCAGGCGGGTTATATGGCGCAGTTCGAAGAAGCCAGTATTCAGTACACCACTTTTAAAGGGGATGTGATCACGATCGCCGATCATTCCCGGAGCAGGGAGGTACCTGCCGGCGATGTGAACAGGGGCTACTACAACGAGATTGCCTATTTCGCCGATTGCATGGAAAAGAATATCCAGCCAACCGAATGTACGCCGGTTTCATCGCTTCAGGCCATCCAACTTTGCTACAGTAGTCTGCAATAGGAGCCCGGAATCACAGGAAACCGACCGTAGGAACGATCGGTCTGTGAAATTGTTTGCCGGACAATAGCGCGAAAGTGATGCTGTTCATTTTATTTCGGATTTCAGTACTTTTAACCGGGACGCCAAAAAAACGATGCCGATGCCCGCCAGTCCGATCAGCGCATAGGAATAGCGAAGACTGGTGGCATTCGATACATATCCGATCAGGGGTGGTCCCAGCAGGAACCCAAGAAAACTGATGCTGGATACGATGGTCAGCGCAAATCCGGTGGGGATCTTTGTTTTTTGCCCGGCAACGCTGTATACCGTTGGAACAATGCCGGCGGTTCCCAATCCAATAATCATGAAGGCGACTAAGGTGAGAACAGGGTGTGGATAGATCACTGCCAGAGACAGACCGAGAAAAATTAAGGTCCCTCCTCCCTGCAGTACCTGCTTACGTCCCCATTGTTGGGTAAACCGGTCCACGAAAAAACGACCGGTAGCCATGGTGACCATGTACATGGTCAATCCAAGAGGAGCGAGGTAATGCGGCATTAGAACAATGTCTTTCAGGTAAAGTCCGCTCCAATCGGCCATAGCGCCTTCGGCCGCCATCCCGCAAAATGCGAGGAATCCCAGCCAGAACAAAAATAACTCGGGCTTCTTTTTGATGACGGTCTCATCGGCCTTTTCCTGCCGTTGAATATCAGGCTGAAGATACCCGATGTTGAAAGCGGAACCTATGAGGACAAGCAGGGCGATCAGCGTAAAATGGAACAAAGGGATAACTCCCGACGAAGTCATGATCAAACCTACTGCCCCGCCTGCCAATCCCGCCAGGCTCCAGCCACCATGAAAGGAAGCCATGATGGGCTTGTTGTACATCGATTCGATGGCAACTCCCTGTGTATTGACGGCGATGTTACAGAAATTGCCAAAGAAGCCAAAAACCACCAGGCTCGCAAGTAAAGCAAATTCACTTGCTGCCGATCCGATTGCAATTAAACTGAGGCAATAACCGATAATAGCAAAACGGAGAATCAGTTTGCTGCCCAGTTTGGTTACCAGCAGGCCCGAAAACATCATCCCGATAATTTGTCCAAGCGGGATCATCAGCAGGATGGTTCCCCATGCAGCATCATTTAGTCCAAGGGTAGTTTTGATATCCGGGATCCGGCTTGCCCAGCTTGAAAAGCATAAACCTTGCAAAAAATAAAAGGAAAATACAGCCCACCGAACCCGTTTCAGGAAGAGATGGCTGATGTTTGTTGAAACGTCCATCATCAAATCATTCTTATTCTCGGCAAAGATCGTTATTCTTCGGATTTCGAAAATTGCTTTTGTGTTAACAGATTATTAGTTTTCCGTCGTCCTGTTCCTGTCCGTTGCGGAAAAGCGGGTTGTGGTTAAACATTTGTTGCTTTCGTTAAAATTATGGAACTGACAAGAACATTTCGGTGTCTGTCCGGTTTAATCTTTAAGTTTTAAAAAATTAAGAATGGTAGATAGATTATCTGATCCCATCGGACGACTGATGGGACTGCGTTACAAATCGCATCCCTGGCATGGTATCGCGATTGGGAATGAGGCTCCCGCGAAAGTCACGGCTTTTATCGAGGTGGTTCCCACTGACACGGTTAAATATGAAATTGACAAGGATAGCGGCTATTTGTTTCTCGATCGCCCGCAAAAGTATTCGAACGTGATCCCGGCGCTTTACGGATTTATTCCGCAGACTTTCTGTGGCCAATTGGTTGGTGAATTTTGTATGGAAAAGACAGGAAAGACCGATATTAAGGGTGATGGCGATCCGATCGATATTTGCGTGCTGACCGAAAAAGATATCACCCATGGCGATATTATTGTTCATGCCCTTCCGATCGGCGGCTTCCGGATGATCGACGGAAATGAAGCTGATGATAAAATTATCGCTGTTCTGGATAATGACGTGGTCTATGAGGGATACCGCGATGTGGATGATCTGCCTTCTTTTGTTGTGGAACGGCTCAAACATTATTTTCTTACCTACAAGGATATGCCCGGTAAGGATAAGGATACTGAAATCACGCATACCTATGGGGTAGAGGAAGCCTATGAAGTGATCAGACGATCCATGATCGATTACCAGGACCGCTTTGAAAATCTGGGAAAACTGCTCTATTGAAAATCAGACATAAGACACAAGATCCAAGAAGCTGTTAGCGGGGCAATTTAAGACTTCCCCGCTGTTTTTCTGACTCAGCCTTTTCTGATCAGATCGATATAGGAGTAGTTGAAGTCATTTTTTTCGTCATGATGATCTTCCCTGCTCACTTGTTCCCATTCCTGATCATTTATTTCAGGGAAAAAAGTGTCTGCTTCGAAATCCTGATGTACCAGGGTGAGGTAAAGTTTTCCGGCAATGGGATAGAATTGGCTGTAAACAGAACCGCCTCCAATAACAAAAGCTTCTTCTTCTCCGGTTATCTTTTGAAGCACTTCTTCGACCGACGATACGGTCTCGCATCCCGGAAATTCAGCTTCCGGATCACTTGTAATAACAAGATGCCTTCGGCCCGGGAGTGGCCATTTTGGAAGTGAAAGCAGTGTTTTCCGGCCCATGATGATGGTATGTCCGCTGGTAATGGCTTTAAACCGTTTCAAATCTCCGGAAAGATGAAAGAGCAGATTATTGTCTTTCCCGATAGCATGATTGGCCGCCATGGCTACGATCAAAGAAATATTGCGATGAGTCGTCAAATTGCTAAATTGTTAAATTGTAAAACTGCTGCTTGCGACCGGCTTCCGGAATCTGTTCCCGGTAACTGTCTGTCCGGATGCCAGACGCCCCATGCTCCATGTCCCATGCCATCACACCGAGACTTTCCCCGGAATATGCGGATGAGATTGGTAGTTGGTTAGCTCGAAATCCTCGTATTTGAAATCAAAAATAGATTGGACTTCCGGATTGATTTTCATTTGCGGAAGTTTCTTTGGTTCGCGCGACAACTGTAACTTTACCTGTTCCATGTGGTTATGGTAGATGTGAACATCTCCGCCGGTCCAGACAAAATCGCCTGGTTTTAGTCCGGTAACCTGCGCCATCATCATCGTGAGCAGGGCATAGGATGCAATATTGAAAGGAACTCCCAGAAAAACATCGCAACTGCGCTGGTATAGCTGGCACGACAGTTTCCCGTTGGCCACATAAAACTGAAAGAGGAGGTGACATGGCGGAAGATTCATCTGATCCAGTTCTCCCACGTTCCAGGCGCTGACGATCAGACGCCTGGAGTCGGGGCTTTTTTTTATGTCATTTACAACCTGAGCGATCTGATCGATGTGTCCGCCGCTGGGGGTGGGCCATGAGCGCCACTGAAATCCGTAAATATGACCCAGGCTTCCGTCTTTGTCAGCCCATTCATTCCAGATCCGCACGCCATGATCCTGAAGGTATTTAACATTGGTGTCGCCATTGAGGAACCACAACAGCTCATAAATAATGGACTTCAGATGAAGCTTTTTCGTGGTTACTACCGGAAAGCCCTCTTCCAGGTTAAAACGCATCTGGTGACCAAAGACACTCCGGGTACCGGTGCCGGTCCTGTCTTTCTTCTCAACTCCGTTTTTAAGGATATGATCCAGTAATTCAAGGTATTGCCTCATGATGATGCTCCTGTGTTCTTTTCTTTCAATGAATGCGGAAAGTTACAGGTTTTCGGTGGAATACCCAACCGTGGCGGTTACTTTTTATCCCAGTAGCATTCCGACGATCGTGGCCGACATCAGTGAGGCCAGGGTCCCGGCTATTACGGCAGACAATCCGTATTTTGAAAGCGCCGGTCTCTTATTGGGTGCCAGCGCACCAATCCCTCCAATCTGGATGCCAATAGATGCAAAGTTGGCAAATCCGCACAGGATGTAGGTTGACATGATCACGGATTTGTAATCGAAGAAGGCGCCGGCGGCTTTTAATTCAGACAAACTGATATATCCGATGAATTCAGTGAGGATCAGTTTTTCTCCAAGCAGGCGTCCCACCAGCATCATATCATGCGAATCAACGCCGATGAGCCACATGACCGGAGCAAACAAGTAACCCAGGAGGAATTGCAGTGACAGTTGCGTAAAGCGTCCGTCAGTGCCCTGACTGATCGCTTCATTCAGACCAGTCCATTCGCCGGCTTTGGTCAGACCGTAATTGAACATGGCAAGTAAGGCCAGAAAGGCCAGTAGCATTCCGCCCACATTGACAGCCAGTTTAATACCGTCGCTGGTTCCGTTGGCTATTGCATCGAGCATATTACTCCCGATAATATCTTTGCTTACTTCCACATCTTTATTGACAGAATCGGGATTGGGGACCAGCATCTTGGCGAATACGACGGCCGCGGGAGCAGCCATCACGGAGGCGGCCAGCAGATGCTTGGCAAATTCAAGCCTTAAAACCGGGTCATTGCCCCCGAGCATGCCGATATAGGCAGCCAGTACTCCGCCTGCCAGGGTTGCCATACCGCCTGTCATGACCATCATGATCTCCGAATTATTCATTTTCGGCAGGTAAGCCTTGATCATCAGCGGAGCTTCGGTCTGTCCCAGGAAGATATTCGCAGTAGCAGAAAGCGCTTCTGCACCCGATAGTTTCATCAGTCGTGTAAATACCCAGGCCATCGCCCAGACCACTTTTTGAATAATTCCCCAGTAAAAAAGCAGGCTGGTCAGGGCTGAGAAGAAAACAATTGTAGGCAGGATCTGGAAAGCAAAGATTGATCCGAACTTGTTCATGTCGAGAAGCGAACCAAACAGGAATTCGCTTCCTGCCCTGGTGAAATCCAGTATTTTCACAAAAATCTGTCCAAAAACTTCAAACAGACCCCGTACAAACGGCACATACAGGATGCTGATCGCCAGGGTCAATTGAAAAGCTAATCCCACAGCTACGGTCTTCCAGGAGATGTTTTTCCGGTCTTTAGAAAGAATAAAGCCCAGTCCGACCAGGATCAGCATGCCACCCAGTCCGCGGAGTACGGTTGCGAAACTGAAGCCCTTTTTCAGCGGCTGAGTTAATAAGATAACGGAAGTATCTGCTTTTTTATCTGATGTCGCTGCAAGCGTGTCAGCAGCCGGTTCCGGAGAATCTGAAATCTGTACCGGCTCATCTTTTGTCAGGGAATCAGGTTGAGGACCGGCAAACGAAAATAAAGGACCGGTACTGATCATCGCGATCAGTATAAAAAAGCTGAAAAGGTGCCGTTTCATGCGTGACAGATTTATTTTTTTCTTCGGTTAATTTCGTCCCTGATCCTGGAAGCCCGCTCATAGTTTTCGTTGTTAATGGCTTCGTTCATCATATTGGTTAGTTCATTCACATTATAATTTTCGAACTCCGGTTCATTCATCTTTCTGTTCTCCTGGGGCGTCTCCTCATCAGTTGCCGAAGAAGAACCTTCGGGGTCCAGTACAATGCCGGCTTTACTTAAAATTTCTTCTGTGGTATATATGGGACACTTGAATCGCAGGGCAAGCGCCACTGCATCGGATGTTCTGGAATCAATCCTCGTTTCCTGCGATCCCAGTTCACAAATCAGTTCGGAATAGAAAATTCCTTCTTCAAGCTTATAGATAATGACTTCCGAGATATTGATGTCGAACGAAATAGCGAGATTCTTGAATAAATCGTGGGTTAAAGGTCTTGGAGGTTTCAGCCCTTCGAGCTGTATGGCAATCGCCTGCGCCTCTACCGGACCAATAATTATAGGAATCCGGCGGTCACCATTTTCTTCGGCCAGCACCAGCGCATACGCACCGGATTGTGTTTGACTAACGGACAGTCCTAAAATGTTTAATTTTACTTTCTGCATATCTAATCACTTCTCGCAGTATGAGAAGCAAATATAACAATTGTTTCGCAAAAAGGAAGAATAGAAAAAAAGAAAGGCTAATTGTTTTGTAATCATTGAAAATTATATACTTTTGCAGTCCAATGTTTTCGAGTAGGCTCAACAAGTGGATATTAGCGAATTTCCCGCCTGCCGGATGAAATAACTAACAGGTAAATATGTACGCTATTGTAGAAATTGCAGGACAACAATTCCGTGTCGAAAAAGACAAAAAATTGTTTGTTCATCGTCTTCAGACAGAAGAAGGAGGAAACGTTGAATTTGAGAAAGTTCTTTTACTTGACAATGAGGGTGCGGTCCAGATTGGTACACCGGTTGTCGCAGGTGCAAAGGTAACAGCCAGGGTGCTGGAGCATTTAAAAGGTGAAAAGGTTATCGTTTTTAAGAAGAAGAGAAGAAAGACTTACAGAAAGAAAAACGGTCACCGTCAGTATTTAACTCAGATTCAGATTGAAGAAATTATTGGATAACCCTAAAACATTTATTAACCATGGCTCATAAGAAAGGTGTCGGTAGTTCGAAGAACGGACGTGAATCAGAAAGCAAACGACTGGGCGTAAAAATATTTGGCGGTCAGGTCTGCAAAGCTGGCAATATACTCATTCGTCAGCGTGGAACTTCCCATCATCCGGGAGATAATGTTGGTATGGGGAAAGATCATACATTATTTGCATTGGTAGATGGAACTGTAGTTTTCAAGAAGAAAAAAGACAACAGGTCGTATATATCTGTTGAACCAATGGCTTCAGTAAACTAAGACGATATTATACTAAGTTTAGGTGAATCTCCTGTCTTGTTTGAGACAGGAGATTTTTTATTTTTATAACTTTGCCGGGCAAACTAAATCTGTTCAAAATGCTTAATCTGCGATTTATACAGGAAAATCCTGAGCTGGTCATTCAAAAGCTTCAAAAGAAAAATTTTGATGCCACCGCCATAGTGGGGCGTATCCTTGATTTATATAAAAGGAAAAATGAAATTCAGGCTAAAGCCGATCAGGTCAAAGCTGAGCTGAATAAACTTTCGAAAGAGATTGGACAGTTGATTCGTGATGGAAAGACAGACGAAGCCAATACTGCAAAAGAAAACACAGTTGATTTGAAAAATACGGTCAAACAATTGGATGACGAATTTGCAGGAATTGACGGACAGGTTTTTGAATTGCAGGTTCAGCTTCCCAATCTCCCTTCTGAATTGGTTCCGGAGGGGCGTTCGGCGGAGGATAACATGGTGGTCAGGTCGGGTGGAATCATCCCTGAATTGGGCGGGTCAAAGCTTCCTCATTGGGAGCTGGCATCGAAATACAACCTGATCGATTTTGAACTTGGCGTTAAACTGACGGGTGCAGGGTTCCCTGTGTATAAAGGGAAAGGTGCCCGGTTGCAGCGCGCTCTGATCAGTTTCTTTTTGGACGAGGCGCAGGATGCAGGCTATCTTGAAATTCAGCCTCCCCTGATGGTGAATGCCGATAGCGGGTTTGGCACAGGTCAGCTCCCGGACAAAGAGGGGCAGATGTATCATGTCACAGCAGATGACCTTTACTTAATACCAACAGCCGAAGTGCCGGTAACAAACCTGTACCGGGATGTGATCCTGGAAGCAAAGGAACTGCCGGTAAAGAATACGGCATACAGCGCCTGTTTCCGTCGTGAGGCCGGATCTTACGGAAAGGATGTCCGTGGACTGAACCGTCTTCATCAGTTCGATAAAGTGGAAATTGTGCAGGTTGTTAATCCCGCCACGAGTTACAGTACCCTGGATGAAATGGTGGCTCATGTGGAAAATTTGGTGAAAAAACTGGGCTTACCCTATCGGATTCTCCGGCTGTGTGGCGGAGATATGAGTTTCACTTCAGCCCTGACCTATGATTTTGAAGTATTTTCAGCAGCGCAGGAAAAATGGCTGGAAGTCAGTTCCGTTTCCAATTTTGAGTCATTCCAGGCAAACCGGCTGAAATTACGTTACCGCGACGAGCAGACGAAAAAGCCGGTGACCGCTCATACATTAAACGGAAGCGCACTGGCGTTGCCCAGGATTGTGGCCGCATTGCTGGAAAATAATCAAACCGGCGAAGGGATCCGTATTCCTGATGTACTGGTCCCATTCTGTGGTTTCGACATCATCAGTTAATTTTTTTTAATAGTTTCAGGAAGGCCATCCGGAATACCGGGTGGCCTTTTTTTAGTTCTGACAAAATCGCCGTATTTTTTAAATGAGGTAGGTGCAAAGAGGGGTATAGGTCAAATAAACTATATTTTTTTGAACGATGTAGTACCCAATATGTGGAATAATTGTTTTTTTTATAATTTTGCTGATGTCACCCCCTGTTTGAATGAAGGATGTAAAAGTAAAAGATAAGATTATATATGAATTTTATATTAATTTTTCTCTCTTTGTTACTTGGTTGTTTACAATTTTACCAATCTGTTCTATTTTTACCGTCAAATTATAATTTACGACTGCAAATTGATTGCAAATATTAACAATATGGAACAAGCCATACAAAACAGGTCAGGAAAAAGGTTGAACAGGAATATGGCGGCTCAAAAAGTGTTGATGAAGACGAAGGAATTATATATCAACTTAAAAATTGCAAAAAATGAAAACTAAATTGGAGTACATCTGGCTGGATGGATACAAGCCAACCCAGGGCCTTAGATCTAAAACGCGAATTGCAAAGGATTTCAGCGGCAAACTTGAAGATTGTCCGGTATGGTCGTTCGACGGGTCTTCTACCCAGCAGGCTGAAGGTGGAAGTTCGGACCTTTTATTGAAACCTGTTGCACTTTATCCTGATCCTGACCGGACGAATGCTTACCTGGTTATGACCGAAGTTTTAAAGGCAGATGGAACTCCCCATTCAACTAACGGCAGAGCTACAATTATGGAAGAAGATGAAGATTTCTGGTTCGGGTTTGAACAGGAATATTTTCTTTATGATGTAGAAACCAATATGCCCCTGGGCTTCCCGAAAGCCGGATACCCAAGGCCACAAGGTCCTTATTATTGCGGTGTAGGTGCAAAGAATGCGTATGGCCGTGATATCGTGGAAGAGCATTTTGATCTTTGTATTGAAGCTGGTTTAAATATTGAAGGTATCAATGGTGAAGTTGCCGCCGGTCAGTGGGAATTTCAGATTTTTGCCAAAGGTGCGCGTCAGGCCGGTGACCAGATTTGGGTAGCCCGTTATCTGATGGAGCGGACTGCAGAAAAATACGGTGTTTTTGTGGAATGGCATCCGAAACCGCTGGGCACTGATGTTGACTGGAATGGTTCGGGTATGCACGCCAACTTCTCCAACGGCTTAATGAGAACCTGCGGTGACGAAAAAGTATTCAATGCAATCTGCGAAGAATTCGGGAAGCACATTGAAGAGCATATCGCGGTATATGGCGCTCATAATGAACTCCGCCTGACCGGGAAGCATGAAACAGCTTCAATCCATGATTTCAGTTACGGGGTTTCCAATCGTGGTGCTTCGATCCGTATCCCTGTGGGTACTGTTGACGACGGATGGAAAGGACGCCTGGAAGACAGAAGACCTGCATCTAATGCAGATCCCTATAAAGTAGCAGCCATTATCATCAAAACGGTACATGGAGCTATAACAAAGTAATGTCATTTTCTCTATCAGCCTTTCTCTGTGAAAATCGGAAGCTGCCGGACAGATGTCCGGCAGCTTTTTTATTTTTGCCTGATCAGTAATTTCCTTCGATCAGCACATTCTTGCACACGTAATTGGGAATGATCCCGGTGGTGGTGATCCGTACCTGTGCCATCTCAGGCAGGGTATTTCCCGACAAAACGAGCGCCGTGTCGATGCCGAATTTGTTTCCTCCGATGATATCGGTTATTAATGTGTCGCCAACCATCAGGATCTCATCGCGTCTGACCGGTTTAATTTCGCAGGCTTTTTCGTAACCAAACATGAACATCTGGGCATCCGGCTTGCCAAACCGGATGAAATGTTTTCCCAGTACTTCTTCAACCATATTGGAAATACTCCCGATGGCAAGTGCGATATCGTTTTTGCTTACCGGATAATTGATATCTGTATTGGCAACGATCACCGGCACGTTCTTTTTCCGGAGCAGGTTAATGACCTTGTTGAGATCACGGGTCCAGTCGAAGCCCTCATCATCTAAAAATGCAACCCCCTCAATCTGATCAAGATCATCCAGGTCAATTTCACCTACAGGGATCGTTTCCAGTCCTGCCGTTTGAATATAGTGGGCCGACTCAACTGTTCCGATATAGGCCACTGTCCCTTTTTTTATTTTCAGGCTGAGCCAGTCCCGGGCAAGCATACCCGATGAAATAATCCGTTCAGGGGTAATACTGGTAATGCCATTCCGCAGATAAGTCTGGGTTAACGCTTCAGGACTTCTTGATGCATCGTTGGTCAGGATGAAATAATTAATGTCGTGAGAATCCAGAAAATCGAAGGTCTTTTCGATTCCGGGAATGATGCCGGTATGGTTTTTAATGACACCAAACGCATCAAAGAACACGGTCTTATAGTTGGTTACGATGCTTTTAAATTCGGTTATTCGCATATTATAATTTTAAGGCATTAAGCAGTTTGTTGACCTGGAAATTGGTATTGATTGTGGGAAGGTATGCTTCAAAGGCTTCTTTCTTCAGTTTGCGGGCGTACTCTTCCCTGAAAAAATAAGCTCCGTCCTTGATAACATAATTCAGAATAAAGAACCGGTAAACCTCCTGGATCATCCTGACTTCCGGCTCAGTGAGCGGGTAGATCCGATGATATTCCTTTAGAAACATGATAAACCGGTCCTCCATCAGCGGGTCGATGAGGTAACTGAAAACGGTCCTGTCGCCAATGTCAGATACGACCCGGCTGAAAAAATAAAAATCCATCACGCGGTTTGCCTCCCGGAACCAGTCATAATCCCAGCGGGAATAGAACTTGCCTTCTGCTGTTATCGAGAAATTTCCAATGTTCCAGTCAACGAAAACCGGTATATTCTCAAGGTCGGTCATGTAGTTGATCTTGTCGGCATTATTCAGAAAAATGTCGCAATGGTCCAGGATCGTTTTCTTTTGTTCCTTTGTGCCGGTCAGCTTATCCTCCTGAATGTTCTTCATGAGCTGATGAATATCGGTGACCAGGCTTTTTGAAGCAATGGGCAATTGTTTGCTCACATTGGAACAGGCGATATGAAAACGGGCCAGTTCCCTGCCCATTTTTTTGATATGTTTTTCTTCGAGCCTCCTGGGAAGCCTGAATTTTGCCTTCAGGGGATTATAAAAAATGACCCATGCCGAATGTTTCTGCTGGTAATACCGGTAAATATAGAGTTCGTTCCTTTTTACGAGCGAGCGGGCCAGAAAATTCTCATAAGGTTCTTCCAGGTTGTTAGCCAGGTTGTTAATAATGATGTGATCTTCCTTGAAATGTTCAAACCGTCCGTAATCCGACAATTTCGCGAAGACCGGTTTCCGGTCGGGAAAGGAAACTTTATAAACCTGATTTGTCGAAACATGGGCGCTTACATCGTATATTCCCTTTATCTTGTGCGTATCATCAAACTCCTCCCAGGCTTGCCTGATAATCTGATAATAATCCAGCGTTTGCATCATAACTTCATCGTCTGTAGTGCTCAAAAATAGATTTTTTTTCCTTCCTGTCAAAGTTGAAATCACTGGCTTTTCGTTGAACAGATACCTGCTTGAGCAGGAAAGAGAAGAGCTTCGCAGGGGTCAGATGATCTCAAAATACCTTTTCAATTCCCAGGACGTCACGGTACGGGCAAATTCCCGGCATTCCCATTCGCGGGTGCTGACAAAATGGTCCACAAAATTTTCGCCAAACAATTCCCGGGCAACGGCGGAACGGCGCATGTTTGAGGCGGCGTCTTCCAGGCTTACGGGCAGTTTGACAGCATTGGCCTGTTCATAGGCGTTTCCCCCGCTTTCGGGAATTTCCAGTTTCAGCCTGTTTTTAATTCCGTAAAGGCCCGATGCCAGGCAGGCAGCCATGGCCAGATAAGGGTTGCAGTCAGCTCCGGGTACCCGCATTTCAAGTCTGGTGGAGTGTTCATCATTGCTGATCAGCCGGACCGCTGCAGTCCGGTTGTCCCGGCCCCAGGTGATGCCGGAGGGGGCCCACGCTCCCAGCCTCAGCCGTTTATAGCTGTTGATGGTTGGCGCATACATCGGGAGAATTTCAGGAAGGCAAAGCAATTGTCCGGCGAGGTAACTTTCCAGCAGATCGTTCATCGGTTTTTGCGGGTCAGATGGCCAGAAAAGATTTCTTTTGCCATCCCGGTCGTAAAGGCTTTGATGAATATGGCCGCCGCTCCCGGGAAGATTTTCATTCCATTTCGCCATGAAACTGGCGATAATTCCGTGCCGGTATGCAATCTCCTTCACCGACGACTTAAACAGGATCGCCTTGTCGGCGGCAGCGAGAACGTCATCATAGGCAACAGATGCTTCATAAACACCGGGACCGGTTTCGGTGTGGAATGATTCCAGCGGTATCCGGAACTTCTCCAAAAAATCAAATAATTCGTTGCAATAGTCCGGGTGCAGGGAAGGACGAAGCTGGGAATAACCGAACATCCCCGGCGATACCGGTGTCAATTCCCTGTAATCGGATGCAGCAAGCTGATTGGGCGTGCCCAGAAAATTGAACCATTCAAATTCCTGGGAGAAGACCGCTTTGAAACCAAGATCATCGCACCGGCTGATCACTTTTTTCAGGAGCGTGCGGGGACATGGAACTTCTCCGCTTGCCTCGTCGCTGAAATCAGCCAGAAAAAAGGGCATGTCATGATTCCATGGAATCGTCCTGAACGTGTTCAGATCGATACTTGCCTTGCGGTCGGGATAGCCGGTATGCCAACCGGTAAACCGGCTATTGTCGTAACAGGCGTCATTGGCATCCCAGCCAAACAAGACATCACAAAAGCCTGTGCCCGTTTCTGCCGCGGCGGCGAATTTATTCAAATGGACAACCTTTGCTCTTAAAATTCCGTCGATATCGCTTACAGCATATTTTATTTTCCGGTGGCCGGATTCTTCGATTCTTTTCAGTACTTCTTTTAGTTCCATTTTTACCCGTTTTTTCTGTATCTGTTGATTTGGAACCTAAATTAAAGATATTGCATGATCTTTACCAAGCATTTTTAAAATATATGGATACTTATCCGGCGGAACTTTTCTTTTCACCCCCGAAAAAAGTTATTTTTACGCACGTATTAGTAGCAATTTTTACGACTAAACTTGTATAGCCATGCCCGAATTCAGATTTAAAGCCCTTCAGGAGGTTTTGTCCCGTGAACCGATGCCTGTAAAGCGGGAAAGTAACCTGACCTCTGATTTTTTTGGGATCAATGTTTTTGATCGCCCAAAGATGAAGAAATATCTATCCAGAGAGGCCTTTTCTGCAGTTTGTGATGCCATTGACAACAGTGTGCCGGTTGACCGCAAAATGGCCGACCAGGTTGCACAGGGCATGAAAGCCTGGGCAACTGAAAACGGAGCGACTCATTATACGCATTGGTTTCATCCGTTGACTGACGGAACCGCTGAAAAGCACGATGCGTTCATCGTATTCAGCGAGAACGGGAGTGTTGTCGAAGATTTTTCAGGGAAAATGCTGGTACAGCAGGAGCCTGACGCCTCATCCTTTCCAAGCGGCGGCATCCGTCAGACCTTTGAGGCCCGGGGTTATACGGCCTGGGATGTATCTTCCCCGGCATTTATTGTCGATGGTACGCTCTGCATCCCAACCATCTTTATTTCCTATACGGGCGAGGCACTGGATTATAAGACCCCCCTTTTACGTTCCCTGAATGCTGTTGATAAAGCAGCAACCGCAGTTTGCCAGTATTTCGACAAAAATGTGACGAAAGTACAGGTAAACCTGGGCTGCGAACAGGAATATTTTCTGGTTGACCGGGCCTTGTATGCTGCGCGCCCGGACCTGATGCTGACCGGGCGGACATTGATGGGGCATGCATCAGCAAAGGATCAGCAACTGGAGGATCATTATTTCAGTTCAATTCCGACACGTGTTTACCGGTTTATGGAGGATCTGGAAAATGAAGCCTATAAATTGGGGATACCGATCAAGACAAGACACAATGAGGTTGCTCCCAACCAGTTTGAGTTTGTTCCGCTTTTTGAGGAAGCCAATCTGGCCAACGATCATAACCAGTTGCTGATGGATATCATGAAGAAGATTGCACGCCGGCATAAGTTTGCGGTGTTGTTTCATGAAAAGCCTTTTGCCGGAATTAACGGTTCCGGGAAACACCTGAATTGGTCACTTCGTTCGGATGACGGCATCAACCTGTTTTCCCCGGGGAAGAACCCGAAATCAAATTTGCGGTTCCTGACTTTTGTGGTGAACACGCTGAAGACGGTTTCTGACCATCAGGATTTGCTGCGGGCCAGCATTTCTTCAGCCGGTAATGCCCTGCGTCTTGGCGCCAATGAAGCTCCTCCGTCTATTTTTTCTGTTTTTCTTGGATCGGAAGTCAGCAAGATGTTGAAGCTTATGGAAGAGGCAGTTGTGGAGCGTAAAATGACGCCGGACGAAAAAACGGCTTTAAAGCTGAATATCGGAAGGATCCCGGAGATCATTCTGGACAGCACTGACCGGAACCGCACCTCTCCCTTTGCTTTTTCGGGGAACCGTTTTGAATTCAGAGCTGTCGGATCGTCTGCAAATTGCGCAGCGGCCCTGATCAGTCTGAATACGGCCATGGCTGCCCAACTGGCAAAATTCACGACCGAAGTGGACCATCTCGTTGAGAAGGGAACAAAGAAGGATGAAGCCATTTTTCAGGTACTGAAACGCTTGATTATCGAGTCGAAGGCCATCACCTTTGACGGGAACGGATATAGTTCCGATTGGGTCAAAGAAGCGAAGAAACGAGGGTTATCGAATATCACCAGCGTACCCAAGGCGATTTCAGCTTATTTGAAGAGGGAATCGATCCGGCTATTTGCAGAACAGGATGTGATGACCCTGAAGGAACTGGAAAGCCGGGCCGAAGTGGAGTATGAAAAATTTACAAAAAAAGTTCAGATCGAGTCGCGTGTACTTGGCGATCTGGCGATCAACCATATCGTTCCAACAGCAATGGAATACGAGACCCGGTTGCTGACTAACGTCAAAAGCCTGAAGGATGTCTTCCCGCCTGAAGATTTTAAGATGCTGTCGGATGAACGTTTGAGTCTGATTAGGGAAATAGAAGGGCATATTACAGCAATAAAAGTGAAGGTATTCGAAATGACCGAGGCCAGGAAAAAGGCAAACGTCATCCAGAATACAGCCGAAAAGGCCCGTGCATACGAAGAATGGGTGCATCCGTTCCTGGAGGATATTCGTTCGCATATTGACAAGCTCGAACTGAGTGTCGATAATAATTTATGGCCGTTGCCGAAATACAGGGAATTATTATTTATAAGATAGTGTCTTCACCCGGAAGGGCCGGTAAGCACTTGTGCTGCTGCCATGTTATTGTGGGAGATTTGTGTTGAAGATTTATAAAAGAGAAAAATGACGAAAGGATACTTTCCATCGCTGGAAGCGATAAACCGGGCAAAACTGACTTTAAACGAAATACTGACTACAACTCCTTTGGTGCAGAATTTGAACCTGTCGGAGCAATATCATGCCAATGTTTTACTGAAGCGCGAAGACCTGCAGGTTGTCCGGTCGTACAAGATCCGGGGTGCTTTCAATAAAATGAAGAATCTGACAAACGAAGAGCGGGCCAAAGGAGTGATTTGCGCCAGCGCCGGGAATCATGCCCAGGGTGTTGCGTACTCATGTATGAAACTTGGGGTCATGGGCAAGATTTATATGCCAACCACGACTCCAAAGCAGAAGATCAGGCAGGTCAGGATGTTCGGAAAACAATTTGTGGAAATCGTTCTCACAGGCGATACTTACGATGATGCCAGCCGTGAAGCCATCAAAGACTGTAAAGAGAACGGAAGGACCTTCATTCATCCTTTTGATGATCCCGTGGTCATTGAAGGACAGGCAACGATTGCACTGGAAATTATTCAGGCTTCAACTTATCCGATCGATTTTTTGTTTGTCCCGGTTGGAGGCGGTGGCTTGATTTCAGGGGTCGGAAGTTATTTCCGGCAGGTAAGCCCCGCTACTAAAATTATCGGGGTGGAACCAGCGGGCGCCCCTTCGATGAAATCATCGCTTGAGGCAGGGGAAGTCATCACGCTGACCGAGATTGACAAATTTGTTGATGGTGCCGCTGTTCAGCGGGTAGGTGATCTGCCGTTTGAAATCTGTAAGCAGGTTGTGGATGAGATGATCCTGATTCCCGAAGGAAGGGTCTGTACAAAAATCCTTGACCTTTATAACAGCGATGCCATTGTGGTTGAACCTGCAGGAGCTCTTTCCATTGCTGCGCTGGATTATTATGCTGACCAGATCAAAGGGAAAAATGTGGTATGTATTGTATCCGGAAGTAATAATGATATTACCCGAACCGAAGAGATCAAGGAGCGCTCCCTGCTTTTTGAAGGGCTGAAGCATTATTTTATTATCCGGTTCCCCCAGCGTGCCGGGGCCTTGCGCGATTTTGTCTCGAATGTGCTGGGGCCCGGCGATGATATTGCTCATTTTGGGTATAGCAAAAAGAATAACAGGGAAAAGGGACCTGCTTTTGTAGGAATTGAACTGACTGATAAGAATGATCTGGACGGACTGCTTCGCCGCATGATCGAAAATGGTTTTGTTTATGAATACCTGAACGAAAAGCCGGATCTCTTTCATTACCTGATCTGATCCTTATTGGAGGAATAATTTGGCGGGAGACCCGGATCAGCGTTGTCCGAACGTAAAGTTAACACAAAAGTATTAACTTTGTGGTCTACTATTTCAGACTGGTTTTATGAGTGACAACAGGTACATGGCCAGGGGTGTTTCAGCTTCAAAGGAAGATGTCCATCAGGCTATAAAGAACATTGACAAAGGATTGTATCCAAAAGCATTCTGTAAAATTATACCGGATGTATTGGGTGGCGATCCTGATTGGTGCAATATCATGCACGCTGACGGGGCCGGTACCAAATCTTCTTTAGCTTATCTTTACTGGAAAGAAACAGGTGATCTTTCTGTCTGGAAAGGTATTGCACAGGATGCTTTAATTATGAACCTGGACGACCTGTTATGTGTCGGGGCAACTGATCATATCCTGTTGTCATCGACCATTGGGCGCAATAAGAATAAAATACCCGGAGAAGTAATCGCTGCTATTATTAATGGAACAGATGAACTTTGCCGGGAATTGAGAGATCTGGGAATAGGAATATACCCGACCGGCGGTGAAACCGCTGATGTGGGGGACCTGGTGCGGACCATCATTGTCGATTCGACCGTGACCTGCCGGATGAAAAGGGAAGATGTGATTTCGGCAGACCAAATCCGGGCCGGAGACGTGATCATTGGACTTGCATCTTTTGGCCAATCCACCTATGAAAAGGAATATAACGGCGGTATGGGCAGTAACGGGCTGACTTCGGCACGCCATGATGTGTTTTCGCGTTATCTGGCCGATCAATACCCCGAAAGTTTTGACCCGGAAGTTCCTGCAGAACTGGTATACTCCGGTACCCGGAGACTGACCGATGGCATTGAAGGGCTGGAACCGGATGCCGGGAAACTGGTTCTTTCACCCACCCGTACCTATGCCCCGGTAATTAAGAAAATACTGGAGAAGTACCGTCATCAGATCCATGGACTGATTCATTGTTCCGGGGGTGCGCAGACCAAAGTGATGCATTTTGTGGATGGTGTCAGGGTCATTAAGGACAATCTTTTCCCCGTGCCACCCTTGTTTAAAATGATCCGGAAGGAATCAGGGACTGGTTGGCAGGAAATGTATCAGGTTTTTAATATGGGACACCGGATGGAAGTATACGTGAAGCCGGAACTGGCTGATGCCATTATTGAAATTTCACAATCTTTTCATATTGACGCGCGGATTGTCGGACGGGTTGAACCTTTTGATGGCACAAAGCTTGTTATACAGTCTGAATTCGGAACATTTGAATATGAATAGGGACAGGAAGATCAAATCTGTTTTCTATTAGCTGAATATCGATTATCAAAATATTTAATATCTGGTTTTATGGCAGATTATTCATTAGCTGAAAAATTTACACCAATAAAATACCGCTTTGACGAAGTGGCTCATCAGATTACTGACCCGGCCATCATGAGCGACATGAAGCGTTACGTCAAGCTGAATCAGGAATACCGGAGATTGGAGTCATTGGTACAGGCGTTTAAAGAATACCGGAACCTGATTGATAACATTGAATCAGGCAAGCAGATGCTGGCTGAGGAGACCGATCCGGATATCCGGGAAATGGCCAGGGAAGAGATCGAGCAAAGCGAAGCGCTGATCCCTGAAAAAGAAAAGGAAATTAAATTATTACTGGTCCCTGCAGATCCTGAAGACAGCAAAAATGCCATCCTTGAGGTTCGCGCCGGAACCGGCGGCGACGAGGCCAGCCTTTTTGCGGGAGATCTTTTCCGGATGTACTCCAAATACTGCGAGCGGAAAGGCTGGAAAATGGAAGTGACACATGTCAGTGAAGGCGCGTCGGGCGGATTTAAGGAAGTTGTCGCCAAAGTCTCGGGAGAAAATGTTTATGGCATCCTGAAGTATGAATCAGGCGTTCACCGGGTGCAGCGGGTGCCGCAAACAGAAACCCAGGGACGCGTGCACACATCGGCTGCTTCAGTGGCCGTACTGCCTGAGGCTGAAGAGTTCGATGTGGAACTCAAAGACAGCGATATCCGGAAAGATACGTACTGTTCGTCAGGCCCGGGAGGACAATCAGTGAACACAACCTATTCCGCTATCCGGTTGACGCACATCCCGACAGGCATTGTTGTAACCTGTCAGGACGAAAAATCCCAGTTGAAGAACCTGGCCAAGGCAATGGTTGAATTGAGGACCCGTATTTATAATATGGAATACCAGAAGTATATTGATGAAATTGCATCAAAACGAAAAACCATGGTTTCTACCGGCGACCGTTCGGCCAAGATCAGAACCTATAACTGGCCTCAGGGACGGGTCACTGATCACCGGATCAACCTGACCTTGTATAACCTGCAAGCCATTATTAACGGTGATGTTGACGAGATCATCGAAAAGCTTCAGGTCGAGGAAAATTCCGAAAAACTAAAGGAAGCCGCAATCTGAAAATTGCCAAACCGGTATGTCAAATATCTGAGAACAGCAAAGCGACGAGAAGCAGGAACCCGGAGACCGGAGACCGGAAAATGGAAGAGAGTTTTCCCGTTTCCCTGTTCCGTCTCCTGTCTTACGACTTACGACTAATTACTTACGACTATATCCCATGAACCGCGAACAACTTTTTGAACAGATCAGACAGAAAAGAAGCTTTTTGTGTATCGGACTTGATACCGACGTGCTGAAAATACCTTCCTTTTTGAAGGAGGCCACTGATCCGGTATTCGCTTTTAACAAGGAAATTATCGATGCCACCCACGATTTATGCGTGGCCTATAAACCGAATCTGGCGTTCTATGAAAGCCGGGGAGCTTCGGGTTGGGTGAGCCTGGAGAAGACGGTGAATTATATCCGTGAAAGATATCCCGAACAATTTATCATTGCTGACGCCAAAAGGGGCGATATCGGGAATACGTCCGGTTTATATGCCCGGGCTTTTTTTGATCACATGGACTTTGACGCGGTTACCGTTGCTCCTTATATGGGCGAGGATTCGGTTAAGCCATTTATGACTTACCTGGATCGATGGGTTATTCTGCTTGCCCTCACATCGAACAAGGGTGCTTCAGACTTTCAGTTTCTGAAGAATGAAGCCGGCAGCTTTCTATTTGAGTCTGTTCTTAAGGCCTCTCAGAAATGGGGTACACCCGATCATATGATGTATGTGGTGGGAGCCACCCAGGCGCAGAAACTGGAGGAGGTCCGGGAATTAGTGCCTGATCACTTTTTACTGGTGCCCGGCGTTGGAGCCCAGGGCGGAAGCCTCCGGGAGGTTGCCCAATTCGGGATGAACGACCAGTGCGGGTTATTGGTCAATTCATCACGGGCCATTATTTATGCTTCGGCTGATGAGGACTTTGCCGAAAAAGCCAGGCAGGCAGCTACCGATGTCCAGCTCGAAATGGAAGAGTTGCTTCTGGAAGCGGAACTTGTATGATCTAAAAGATGGCGGTCATCAGCAGGTATTTAACCAGCAGACCGGCCAGACTGTACACTAAAACTTCTCTCAACCGGTGTTTGAGCATGCCCGCCGCAAGTAAAATGACGGGGGAGGAAAGAGGGAGCAGGTTAAATACAAAAATGGAGATATTCCCATACTTGCGGATCTCTGATTCTGCTTTCTCATAACGTTGTCGTCCAATTAATTGATCGATGATTTGTTTACTGAATGACCGTCCGATATAATAATCGATAATCTGGGAGAAAACCGCAGTTCCGATTGCGATAACGTTGAGCAGGGTGATATTTAAGCTGGTGTTCAGGTAATAAATAAAAGCCAGCTCGACAGGCATAAAAATAAAAAACAGGTAACCTGCAAGGTTGATTATCGCAAACGAAAGCAGTGTATGTTCCTTTGATCCGTAGATTTCCCTTCCGATTGTAAGCGAAGCGATCGCTACCGCAATGGCAGCCAATAGTACAAAAATCACAATCCTTCTGATGTTTGGCCGGGTTTGGCTCATGGTGTTCGTTTTACTCCTCCAATTTAATTCGTTTTGCCGGAATTCCGATAAAGAACCTTGAAAAATTTTATGTTATTGTTTCGGAGATTTTTTGTATTTTTAAGTACTTTAAAAAAGATTACCGGCTTATGAATGAGTCTTTTCTGCAATTTATTTGGAAACATGGATTATTTGACTCCCGGAACCTGCATACCAGTGATGGTCAGCCAGTGAAGGTTTTGTCGCGCGGGGTCATTAATCAGGATGCCGGACCTGACTTTTTTAATGCAAGAATACAGATCGGCAGGACGGTGTGGGCAGGGAATGTTGAGATTCACCTGCGTGCGTCGGATTGGAGTCGCCATCAGCACCAGTTGGATGCGGCTTATGACAATGTCATCCTTCATGTTGTTGGACAGGATGATCAAAAGGTACTGAATTCGAAAGGGCAGATTGTGCCCGGAATAGCATTGCATTATGACCGTTCGCTGGAGCAAAACTATAGTGAACTGATGAAGGCCGGCGGATGGATTGCATGCGGGGATCAATTTCATCAAATCGAATTACTTTCCCTGCAGATCTGGTTTCACGGGCTGATGGTGGAACGTTTGCAACAAAAAACAGATGAGATCGTCCAACGTCTGGAACAGAATAACAATGACTGGAACGAAACATTTTATCAGTTTCTGGCCAGAAATTTCGGATTTAAAACCAATGCGCTTCCTTTTGAACTGCTCTCCCGTTCTTTACCTCTGCATATTGCTGAAAAGCACAAGGATAGCTTGTTTCAACTGGAGGCGCTTTTTTTTGGAACTGCAGGATTGCTCAACGAAGAATTGATCGGGGATGACTATTTTCTGTCATTACGAAAGGAATATTCTTTTCTTTACAGAAAGTACCATTTGAAACCGGTCCCGGCACATTTCTGGAAATTTTTAAGGCTGCGTCCCGTAAACTTTCCAACAGTAAGGATCGCTCAGTTCGCCCGTTTGTTTCATCAGTCTGTTTCGTTATTTTCCAGGCTCATTGAAATGAAAGAGCTGTGCGATATTAAAAGGTTGTATACGGTACAACCCTCTGAATACTGGAGCAGCCATTACCGGTTTAACAAAGCTTCGACGGAGAGTCCAAAGCATCTGGGAACCGATGCTTTTAACAATATCGTGATCAATACCTTTGTTCCCTTTTTGTTTGTTTACGGTGAATATTACAAAAAACAGGAACTGAAAGACCTGGCGCTTGATTTTTTGGAGAAGGTGCCGGCTGAGAGGAACTCGGTTATTGAACATTGGGGAGAATTAGGTGTTCCGGTTCGGTCTGCCTTTGACAGCCAGGCCCTGATCCAGTTGAAAAATAATTACTGTAATCCCAGGAAATGTCTGGATTGTCAGGTGGGAACAAAGCTGGTGAGCGGGAAGCGTAATCTGTAGCGTAGAAAAATTTTATATGGATAACATCGTGAATTCCAAAATAATCTTATTACTTTTGCGCAGAATTTTCAATTAATTTTAAGCTGTTGTTATTTATCGCGATGCTGCGGCTTAAACATCGTATCACGTTTAAAAGAAAGAATATGTATTTAACTTCTGAAACAAAAAGGGAGATTTTTGAAAAACATGGTAAAAGTGTAACCGACACCGGTTCTTCTGAAGGACAGATTGCACTGTTTACCTTTCGTATTGCTCATTTAACCGAGCATTTGAAAAAAAATAAAAAAGACTTCAGCACGCAACGGGCTTTGGTCAGTTTAGTCGGTAAGCGCCGCAGGCTGCTTGACTATCTGGCGAAGATCGATATCGAGCGGTACCGGCATATTGTCAAGGAACTCGGGTTGCGCCGATAAATTATTCAAAATAAAAGGCAATGAATTCATTGCCTTTTATTATTTTTGATATCCCACCACGGACGAAACATACTGGATTATTAAATTTTATTTCTATTTTATGAATCAAGCAATTACTAAGACAATTGAACTTGGTGACGGGCGTACGATCACGATTGAAACAGGACGTCTGGCCAAACAGGCTGATGGTGCTGTCGTTGTCAGAATGGGCGACACCATGCTTCTGGCTACGGTCGTATCGGCCAAAGAAGCTAAAGAAGACGTTGATTTTATGCCGGTCTCAGTCGATTACCGCGAAAAGTTTTCGGCAGCAGGTCGTTTCCCTGGTGGCTTTTTGAAAAGAGAATCCCGTCCCTCGGACGAAGAAATCCTGATAGGCCGGTTGGTTGACCGTGCTTTGCGTCCGTTGTTCCCTGCTGATTACCATGCGGAGACAGCGGTTATGATCTCGCTGATTTCTGCAGGCGAAGATGTTATGCCTGACGCTTTGGCCGGGCTGGCTGCCTCGGCAGCCATTCAGGTTTCAGATGTTCCTTTTGAATGTCCTATTTCAGAAGTGCGGGTTGGCCGGGTTAATGGCAAATTTATCGTTAATCCCAGCGCTGCGCAACTGAAAGAATCAGATATCGATATTATGGTCGGCGCCTCCTATGAGAATATTATGATGGTTGAGGGCGAGATGGACGAGGTTAGTGAAGATGACATGCTTGAAGCCATCAAAGTCGCCCATGAAGCCATCAAGCTTCACTGTAAAGTTCAGGAAGAACTGGCTGTTGAGGTGGGTGTCGTGAAACGGGAATACTGCCACGAGGTGAACGACGAGGCTGTGCGCGAAAAGGTGCATGCCGGGCTGTATGACAAATGCTACGGTGTTGCCACTCAACGGCTGGCAGATAAGCAGCTTCGCATGAAACTGTTTGGTGAAATTGTTGACCAGTATGTTGAATCATACCGTGAAGCAAATGCCGGCAATGAAGAAATTGACCTGGACCGGGACGAAAAACTGATCCGGAAATATTACCATGATGTGGAAAAAGAAGCCATGCGCCGGATGATCCTTGACGAGGGGATCCGCCTGGATGGCCGGACCACAACTCAAATCCGTCCGATCTGGGGCGAAGTGAATTATCTTCCCGGCTCACACGGTTCAGCCATCTTTACCCGTGGAGAGACCCAGTCTCTTTCTTCGGTGACTTTGGGTACCAAACTCAATGAAAAGATCATTGACGGGGTAACCGTGCAGGGAACGGAGAAGTTTCTTTTACATTATAACTTTCCTCCATTCTGCGTGGGTGAAGCAAAAACGCCAAGAGGGCTGAGCCGCCGCGAAATTGGTCACGGAAATCTGGCTTACCGTGCGTTGAAACGTATGATCCCATCTGATTTTCCCTATGTGGTCCGCGTTGTTTCGGACATTCTGGAGTCAAACGGCTCATCATCAATGGCGACGGTTTGTGCCGGAACAATGGCTATGCTCGATTCAGGATTGAAGATGAAGCGCCCGGTATCGGGTATTGCCATGGGATTGATCACGGATAAAGCGTCCGGAAAGTATGCTGTTTTGTCTGACATTCTGGGCGACGAGGATCATCTTGGCGATATGGACTTTAAAGTGACCGGAACGGAAAAGGGGATTACCGCCACACAAATGGACATCAAGGTTGACGGGCTATCCTACGAAGTGATGGCTCAGGCGCTCCAGCAGGCGAAAGAAGGCCGGGAGCACATTCTTGGTAAAATTCTGGAAGTGATCTCAGAACCCCGTCCGGAATTCAAACCGAATGTTCCCCGCGTTGAAACAGTCCTGATCCCCAAGGAAATGATCGGACCAATCATTGGCCCGGGAGGAAAAAACATTCAGAAATTGCAGGAAGAAACCAAAACCACCATTGTCATTGAAGAACGGGATGAGTTTGGTTATGTTGAAATCTCGGGTCTGAATAAAGAAGCCCTGGATGCTGCAAAGGAACGGATCAAACGGATCATTGCCATGCCGGAAAAGGGTGAAATATATAAAGGTAAAATTAAATCGATCACCACCTTTGGTGCATTCGTTGAAATTTTACCGGGCAAGGAAGGACTGCTTCACGTCTCCGAGATTAGCTGGGAACGGGTGCAGAACGTGGAAGATGTTCTGAAGGTAGGAGAGGAAGTCGAAGTCAAGTTGCTGGAGGTTGACCGGGATAATAAGATGCGGCTTTCCCGCAAAGTGCTTCTTCCAAAACCGGAAGGTTATGTGGAACGTCCCGAACGGGAAAGCCGTCCTCCGAGAAGGGATGACGGTGACCGTCGTGATAACCGTGACCGTCATGATAATCGTGACCGGCGGGACGACCGTTCCAGAAGATAAACTGTTTAAATATAAAGATGCCCGGAGAACGGGCATCTTTTTTTAGATTGACTATGAGTGACTGGTATTCTGATTTTGAGCAGGATGTTGTCCTGAAACTCAAAGGACACAAAAGAAGTGACCTGCGGTTTTTCAGGATCGATGAATATTTGAGGATTGCCGAAAAAGTGAACCTACTTGCCTCTTCCTGCAGGGAATGCCATGCTTTCCGGTCGGCGATGGAAAAGCAAAACGATCTGCTGGTAAAAGCAATTGACGAGCCTGGTCATGAACGAAGGGATCTGGATCGGCTCCAGTCGCGGTTGAGTGACCATTTGAGGAGACAACATGGGTTTTTCCCGGCCTTTTATTTCACCTACCGCTATTCCTTTTTTTTGACAGTGATCCTGCTTGGCATCGCTTTTTTAGCTTATCTGGTCTCTCCGGCCACGGATATCTGGTATTTCTTTGCGCCCGCGTTTGTCTTCGGTGTGGTAGCCGGGCAGGTTGGGGGTGCAAAAAAAGATCGCAGGATACGGGAAACCAATCGAATTTTGTAATTTAACGTTCGTTTGCAATACTGATTGAACGTATTTCAAAATCCATAAATATACCGAGATGAAACAGTTCGTTTTTTATTTTTTATTACTCCTGGTTATGTGCTCCTGTGCAGAACAAACGCTGAATTATCCGCTTACAAGAAAAGTGGACGTGAAGGATAACTATTTTGCAACTGAAGTGGAAGATCCTTACAGATGGCTGGAAAATGACACTTCCGCCGAAACTGCTGAATGGGTGGTTGCTCAGAATGAACTGACCTTTGGCTATCTGGAAAAGCTGCCGGGCAGGGAGCAATTGCGTCAACGGTTGACGAGCCTGCTGGATTATCCGAAATACGGAACGCCGTTTAAAGAGGCGGGAAAATATTTCTTCTTTAAAAATGACGGTCTGCAGAATCAAAGTGTTTTATATGCGACCGATTCGCTGGGAGGCGAGCCACGTGTGCTCCTCGACCCAAATGCCCTGTCGGAAGATGGTACCGTTGCCCTTTCCGGTATCGAGATCTCGGAAGACGGCAACTATCTGGTCTATAAAATTGCACGATCCGGTTCTGACTGGAATGAGATTTTTGTGAAAGATATCCGGACCGGGGCCCTTCTGGAAGATCATTTGGTTTGGGTGAAGTTCTCCGGATTAGGGTGGTATGACGGCGGATTCTTTTACAGCGCCTACGATAAGCCGGAAGAAGGCAGTGAGCTTTCAAAGTCGAATGAATACCAAAAGGTGTACTATCATAAGCTTGGAACTCCGCAACAGGAGGATAAACTGATTATGGAGGACCGGGAGAAACCAAAAAGGATGTTTGGTGCCGGACTCACAGATGATAAGCGGTTCCTGGTCCTGTCCATCAGCGAGGCTACAAACGGGAACGCTCTTTCAGTTAAGGATATGGCAGCCAAAAACAGCAGTTTTGTGCCATTTATGGAGAGTTTTGACTATGAATTTAACGTTGTGGATAATGTAGGCGATGACCTCTTTATTCTGACTAACTACAAAGCGCCCAAATACAGGCTGGTGAAGATTAATATCAATCATCCGGAAGAAGCCGGCTGGGCCGAGATCATTCCTGAAAAGGAGAATGTCCTGCAATGGGCGACTTTTGCAGGAGGAAAGCTCGTGACCGGTTATATGAAAGATGCGCGCAGCGAAGTGGAGGTCTTTGACTATGAAGGACAATTGGAATATGCCATTGAACTGCCCGGAGTTGGAAGTGTCGATTCATTTTCGGGCGAGAAAGATGATTCGGTTGCATTTTTCAGCTATACTTCTTTCAATACTCCCGGGGAGATCTATCAGTATAATTTAAGTGAAAAGGAAAGCAAGCTTTATTTCCGTCCGGAAGTTCAGTTTAATCCCGATGACTTTGTTGTAAAGCAGGAATTCTATCCGTCAAAGGACGGGACAAAAGTGCCCATCTTTATTGTGCACAAAAAAGGGATCGTGACGAATGGTGAAAATCCGACCTTATTGTATGGTTATGGCGGTTTTAATATCAGCATGACTCCTTCCTTTTCGTCTACCCGCATGGTATTTCTGGAGAATGGCGGCGTGTTTGCGATGGCCAATCTTCGGGGGGGCGGCGAGTATGGTGAAGATTGGCATGTGGCCGGCACAAAGCTTCAAAAACAAAATGTTTTTGATGACTTTATCGGGGCTGCAGAATACCTGATTGCCTCCAAATACACCAACAGCAGTAAACTGGCGATCATGGGCGGTTCAAATGGCGGCCTTCTTGTGGGTGCGGTAACCAATCAGCGGCCCGATCTGTTCAGGGTGGCACTGCCTGCAGTGGGGGTTCTGGATATGCTTCGCTTCCATAAATTCACTATTGGCTGGGCCTGGGCAGGCGATTACGGAACCAGTGACGACAGTAAGGAGATGTTTGATTACCTGTATGGTTATTCTCCCTATCACAATATTCAAAAGGGAGCCGAATACCCTGCAGTACTGGTTACCACAGCCGATCATGACGACCGGGTGGTTCCGGCCCATTCGTTTAAATATATAGCCCGTTTGCAGGAATATCAGGCCGGAAAGTTACCGGTACTGATCCGGATCGACACCAAAGCAGGCCACGGGGGTGGCAAGCCAACCGCCAAAATAATCGACGAATATACGGATGTGTGGGCATTTGTATTTTATCATCTGGGAATGAAGATCTGAAAAGAATCTCCTTAAAAAATTGTAAATTTAAATCCCGGGACAAAAAATTCCCGGGATTTTTTATGAAGCTCAACTATTTGGTCATTGAAGGGAATATCGGGGCCGGAAAAACGTCGCTCGTGAAGATGATTGCACGCGATTATAACGCCCGTATGCTGCTGGAGGGTTTTAAGGACAATCCGTTTCTTCCCAGGTTTTATGAAGACCGGCAAAAATATGCCTTTCCTCTTGAAATGTCATTTTTGGCTGACCGTTACAAGCAGCTAAAGCATCATCCTGGGGAATTTGAACTGTTCAGTTCATTCGTGGTTTCGGATTTTTATTTTACCAAGTCGCTGATTTTTGCAGAAAATACCCTGACAGATGATGAATTTCGGTTATACCGTAATTTTTTTGACATGATCTACGAAAAAATTCCTAAGCCGGATTTGTATGTCTATTTACATTCAGACACAGCGAAATTGCTTAAAAATATTCAGAAAAGAAACCGTCCGTATGAGCAAAATATTAAACGGGAGTATCTTGACGAAATAAATGAAAGTTATTTCCGTTATTTAAGGCAGGTGAGCGAATTTCCTGTTCTTCTGATCGATACAACCGATCTGGATTTTATTGAAAATAATGCACATTACCAAGCATTGGGAAATTGTATATTTAACGGTGTTTATAGCCCGGGAATAAACCGGATCAGGTGATTTAAAAAAGAAACATATTTCTTTTTAATCGTTAAAACATTGCTATTTTTGTAAGTGTGAAACGATTGAATTTACAAACTCAATATTTAATGCTGTTAAAATGAAGAAAATTAACTTAAAACCTCTAGCGATCATTGCTTTTGCAGCTTTATTTCTGTCAGGCTGCGCTGGTCTGAAGAAAATGAAGAAAAATGCTGACCAGATTAACTTTCAGGTAACTCCTGAAATCCTCGAAACACATGGCGGAAAAGTCGATGTTGCTATCGATGGCCAATTCCCGGCCAAATATTTTAACAAGAAGGTAACTTTGGTTGCCACTCCTGTGCTGAAATATGAGAATGGGGAAACCCCGTATGAACCGGTAACCGTTCAGGGAGAGAAAGTTGGCGACAACAATAAAGTAATCAGTTATGCAAATGGCGGAAATTTCACCTATAAAGATGCAGTTGATTACAAAGAGGACATGCGTCTTTCTGATCTTGAGGTTCGTATTACCGCGTCAAAAGGAGCCAAGAGTCTTGACTTTGATCCGATCAAGGTAGCTGATGGTGTTTTGGCTACGCCAACGTTGGTTGTCAATTTCCCGACCCCAATTTTGGGTGTTGTACGCGAAAAGAATACAACAGGAATTTATGATCCTTATATCGACGCTTTTCAGCGCATCGTGCCGGATCATTTCACGGCAGATATTCATTACCTGATCAACAGTGCTGAAATCCGTAAAACCGAATTGAGCGCTGAAGACATCCAAAAGCTGAAGCAATATACCAAAGATGCTTTCGAAGCGGAACGCAAAGAGCTGAAAGGCGTTGAAATTTCTGCTTATGCTTCTCCTGACGGTGCACTTGATCTGAATACCAAACTTTCAGAAAAACGGAGCGGAACATCAAGCAGCTACCTGGAGAAAGAACTCAAGAAAGAAGCTGTTGAAGCTCAGTTGAACACCAAGTTCACCCCTGAAGACTGGGAAGGTTTCCAGGAAATGATGGAAGAGTCTAATATCCAGGATAAAGAATTGATCCTGCGTGTTCTTTCGATGTATTCTGATCCCGAAGTACGGGAACGTGAGATCAAGAATCTTTCACAGGCTTTCACCGTTGTTGCTGAAGACATTCTGCCAAGATTACGTCGTGCAAAAATTACAACCAGTGTTGAACTGATTGGTAAAACAGATGAAGAAATTGCCGCATTGGCTGATTCCGATCCCGCAGCCTTAAACCCTGCAGAATTGCTTTATGCTGCCACTTTGACAACTGACAAGAACAAACAACTGAAAATTTATAACTCGTTTCAGAAAGTTTATGCTGATGACTGGAGAGGTTACAACAATGCAGGTATGGTATTGGCACAGCAGGGAAAATTTGCTGATGCAAAACCCTTGTTTGAAAAAGCTGAACGTCTGAAAAATGATGAACCGATCATCAAGAATAACCTGGGCGTTGTTGCTCTTGCAACCGGTGATGTAAATGCTGCTGAAGCTTTATTTGGTGCCGCCTCAGGCGCCGGCGACGCAGTTAATTACAATCTGGGCATTGTAGCGATTAAGAAAGGCGAATATGACAAGGCTGTTCAGTTGCTGGGCAACTCCGATTCTCCAAATGCCGGATTGGCCAAAATCCTGACAGGCGACAATAATGGCGCGCTGAAATCACTGGAAAGCTGCACCTGGGATGGTTGCTACATGACCGAATATTTCAAGGCGATTGTTGGTGCACGGACTGCAAAGGAAAACCTGATGTTCGAGAGCCTGGAAAAAGCGGTTAAAATGAAACCTGAACTGAAATCGAAAATCGCAACAGACCTGGAATTTGCGAAATATTTTGAAGATGCAAGATTTAAGGAAATCGTTAAGTAAAACGTTTCCGGATTGAAATAAGAAAAGAGGCTCAACCGGGCCTCTTTTTCATTTTATTGAATACATCCCATAAAACGATGCCTGCACTTACCGAGATATTGAATGAATGCTTGGTTCCGAACTGGGGTATTTCAATTGCTCCGTCACAAAGATCAATCACTTTTTGTTGAACTCCTTTGACCTCGTTGCCAAAGATCAGGGCAAGTTTTTCATTTTCTTGTGGTTTGTAATCGGGAAGCATGACGCTTTTATCGATCTGTTCAATGGCCAGCACGCAGAAACCCTCTGCCTTTAAAGAGATGACGGCATCTTCGGTTCGGGCAAAATACCTCCAGTTTACCGTCTTCTCCGCATTTAGTGCTGTTTTGTGAATGTCTTTGTCGGGAGGAGTTGCTGTTATACCGCACAGATAGAGTGATTGAACCAGCAACGCATCGCAGGTGCGGAACACCGAGCCGATATTATTGCTGCTTCTGACGTTGTCGAGTACCACAATCAGGGGTAATTTTTCTGTCTGTTGATACTGAAGAGGTTCTAACCTGTTTAATTCGTGTGTCCTTAGTTTTCGCATACCCGTTCTTTTACCAGTCGACCGCTTTCCTGCGGAACGGCATGGTCATACATCTTGCTCCGCCACCACCACGGGCCAGTTCGGATCCGGCAATGGTGATCACGCACTTTTTATCTGCCGGGATCACGTCGGTGCCGTTGATCACATCTTTTGCCCTGATCACCCCGAAACCATTCCGGCTGAGTTCTTCCACGGTATTGACATTGCGTTCATAGCCAATCACCTGTCCGGGAGAGATGGCGAAGAAGTTGGCCCCGCTATGCCATTGTTCCCGCTCCTGTATCCACAGATCTTTCCGTCCGCCGCAATAGAGCGGTTTCAGGTCCATATTCAGTTTTTTCAAACCTTTAAGCAGATTGTCTTCTTCCGTGATCTGTGTCACTTCTCCGTTTTCCAGTTTCATATGGATGGTATGAAAACGGCTGGTGCGCATGATCAGTGGCTCGTATACCATGCAGGTATCCCGGTCGAGCAAGGTGAAAACCATATCCAGATGAATGAATGATTCAGGACTTTCAGGAAGTTCCTGAACCAGGATGTGTTGAACTTTTTCTTTTTGCGTTTTCACTTTTTCCAAGATAAAATCAATTCCCTGGGTTGAAGTCCGGATTCCCGTCCCGATTACCAGAATATCTTCGCGGGCCATCAGAAAATCACCGCCTTCGATGGTCAGGCTTTCTCCGGCAACCGTATTGTCCGGTTTCTTATAGGTGATTGTTGACGCCTGAATGAGCGGGTGGTGATTGAAAATGGCTTCCATGATCATCGCTTCCCTGGCCCTGATCCTGTTTGCCATTTTCCCGATAATCACTTCGTTCCCGCATACCATCGAAGCATCGCGGGTAAACAGAAAATTATGCAGCGGCCAAAGACTGAAGCGTTCCTGGCTCAGGTACCGGGTCAGATTATTCCGCCTGATTGGCACCCCCTGAATGAGTTGACGGGCGAGCTCATAAGCATCTAATTCGCTGAGGCTCCCCAGAATCTCAAGCGCATTTTCCTGGGAGCAAATATCAGCCAGAAGCATATTCTTAATTTTCCCGTTTTTAAGAATGTCAGCTAAAAGATCGGTGACTTCCAGGCAATGGCTGACCCTGCCCAATACGCCTTTTAACTGATTATACTCTTCCCGGGCAACGGAGAGGTTGAGAATATCACTGTAGAGTGCCCTTTTTGCGGTTTCGGGGGTCATTTCTTCTACTTCCAGTCCCGGTGTATGAATAATGACACCTTCAAGCCGGCCAAATTCGGAGGTGATATTTACATTCATTTTTTCGTTCATAGGTTATGCCTCTTTCAGTATCTTTGCAAAGATAATAAAATGAGCAGCGAGTAACGAGTATTGATAACGAGTATCAAAGAATATGGGATTGGTTCGTTTAAGTATATTGATCATGGGGATGTTTTTTTTAACATGCCGGGTCGCCCTTGCTCAGAAAAGAGATTCTGTGCCTGTTGGAAGCATCGTCACTGCCCAGGGTGATACGCTGCCTCATCTTTATATCCGGGAGGTGCTGGTCAGCCCGCGAAAATTTAAATCCCGTCATGATGTTCAGCAATACTGGCGTTTGGCCAGAAAGGTAAAGAAAGTCTATCCTTTTGCCCAGGAGGCTGCCCGGCTGCTGGAAGAATATGATGCATTTTACAGGGCGACTGATGATCAGAAAAAACGCCGGCAATATCTGAAGCAGGTGGAAAAAGAATTATTTGACAAATATGGTCCGCAACTGAAGAAGCTCTCGCTTTCTGAAGGACGCATCCTGATCAAGCTGATCGATCGTGAAACGCACCATACCTCTTATGAGTTGATTAAAAATCTGAAGGGTGGGCTTACAGCTTTCTTCTGGCAGGGAGTGGCTAAGGTGTTCGGCAATAATTTGAAGGACGAATACGATCCGGCCACCGAGGACCGTATGATCGAACAAATTATTTTTTATATTGAAATGGGTGTAATCTGATGACATTCATTCCTGCGGGAACCGAAGGTCGTTTCAGGATCATTCTTCCAGAAGCGAACTTCCCCTCATTTTCAATTTTTCACTGACCTTTTCCATGATCATCTGGGCCTGGAGAAATTCATTCAACGACAGCGTTACCGCCTGCTGATTTTTGTAAATTTTTAAGAATTCCTTCAGCGCCTGCAATTCAGACGATTCCAGGCGGGATTGATCAGGGCTATCCAGGGGCAGGGAAATGATGGGTCTGCTCATTTGAAAAAGCTCAAGTACCGACTGTTCTTCCTGGAAATGAGTGGAAATAATGACTCTGGATATTGATCCTGAGGAACAGGCGAGGCGGATGTCCATCACATACGAATGATGGTCTCCTTCAAGCGTTGTAACGTCGAGTTTTTTAAGCGTACTTTGATCCAGGAAAGCCAATATCAGGAATATGGAACGAAGCTGATCTTTAAGTTTTTCTGCAGGATTGGCTTTCAGCCGGATGTTTACAAGCAGTGGCTTCTGCAGATCCCGGAATAAAGGCAGGTTTTCAGGAAGAAACAAATGCGGGTGGCAGATTTGGGTAAAACAACCGGCTTCACTTTCCAGGTTGATCAGTTCGCCGGCCTCATCGATAGTCAGGGCAGGAACTCTCCTGAAGAAAATGTGGGTGCCGCTGCGGAAGGCGAATTTTACCTGTTCCGCGGAAAATACGGGTAAGTCGACATAAAGAATATCGGAGGAATGAACCAACTCTTTTTCTGCAGAACTGTATTTCCCGCCGGACTCTTTGGGGTTAACAGAGGCGGATGTAATCCTCAGCTCCTTGAAAAAGGAGACCAACCGTTCCGGTTCTGAACCGGAACGGTTATCCGAAAGTATTCCTGTCCTGATCATAGTTGCAAATTAGAAATAAAATGTTACTTTAAAGGCTTATCGTGAACAGAACTTTTCAACGTCGGATGTTGATATTGTAATTTTGATTCAATACATTAAAACGGTTTTTAAACTAAATTTACCAAAAAAATAAAGCGATGGATTCCCCCGATAGTTTAAGACACCAGGGCATGAGAAAGAGATTGACCGATGGTCTGCGGATAAAGGGTATCAAAGACCAGAAGGTGCTGGATGCTATAGCCAGGGTACCAAGGCATTTATTTATGGACAGCAGTTTCATTCAGTTTGCCTATAAAGATCAGGCCTTTCCGATCGGTTCAGGTCAGACCATTTCCCAGCCCTATACCGTAGCTTTTCAAACCATGCTTTTACAGGTTGAACAGAACGATAAAATACTGGAGGTTGGGACCGGCTCGGGTTATCAGGCTGCTGTACTGCTTGAGATGGGAGCTAATGTTTATACCATCGAGCGGCAAAAGGATCTGTATCTCAAGGTTCAGCAACTTCTTCCGGAATTGGGGTATTATCCCAAGTTCTTTTACGGTGACGGTTATAAGGGTTTGCCCACTTACGGACCATTCGATAAGATCATTGTTACGGCCGCAGCTCCTGTGGTCCCGGATGAACTTTTACAGCAAATGCGTATCGGGGGCAGAATGGTAATCCCACTGGGGCCCTCTGAAAAACAGATCATGAATCTGATTATCCGGGTTGGTGAAGATGATTTCAAAAAGGAAACACATGGAACTTTTGTATTCGTCCCGATGTTAAAGGGAACAGAAAAATAAACCGACATGATAAGCATCAAAAAATTTACTTTCAATCCCCTTCAGGAAAATACCTATGTTTTGTTTGATGAAACAGGCGAGTGCATCATCGTCGATGCCGGATGTTATTTTAGTTACGAAAAGGAAGAACTCACCCGTTTCATCAGTGAAAATAAACTTCAACCGGTAAAACTGATCAATACGCATTGCCACTTTGATCATATTCTTGGTGTTACCTTTTGCCGGCTAACGTACGGGATCCCGTTTTTTGCCCATGAGGACGATGAATTTCTGATTGACAGGGCTATTGCGCAGGGAGAAGTATTTGGTGTACCAATGGAAGCCGTTGACCGGCCGGATGGATGGATCGGTGAGGGCGATCAGATTAGTTTTGGAAAATCGTCATTGGAAGCGATTCATGCTCCGGGACATGCTCCGGGCAGCCTGGTGTTTTATCATCGCGGACAAGGATTTATACTCGCAGGCGATGTCCTTTTCCAGGGAAGCATAGGAAGAACCGATTTGCCTAAAGGAAGTTATGAACAACTGATCGATCATATAAAGAGCAAATTACTGGTTCTTCCGGATGAAACCGTGGTTTATTGCGGGCATGGCCCCGAAACCACAATCGGCGCAGAAAAGGCAACAAATCCGTTTTTGAGTGATGAGTAATATAGGAGTAGCGAGTAGTGAGTCGTGAGTAATTAGTAGTGAAAATGTTACATTTTTATAGTTTTACAATATTAGCAACAGAGACATGGCAAATGATAAGTTTGTGACCCGTCATATAGGGCCAAGAGAACATGAGATTAAAGACATGCTGGCCACCATTGGCGTAGCTTCACTGGATGAATTAATTGACCAGACCGTTCCTGCAAATATCCGGTTGGAAAAACCCCTGCAGTTGGAAGATGGTTTGACCGAAAGGCAGTATTTCAGGAAAATACTGGCGCTGGCAAAGAAAAATAAAGTATTCAATACCTATATTGGTATGGGATACTATGATACCATTACGCCGGCTGTTATTCTCCGGAACGTACTGGAGAATCCGGTATGGTATACATCGTATACGCCTTACCAGGCTGAAATTTCACAGGGAAGGCTTGAAGCTTTGCTAAACTATCAAACCATGGTTTGCGAACTTACCGCTATGGACATCGCCAATGCATCCCTGCTGGATGAGGCTACCGCTGCGGCCGAAGCGATGATCATGATGGTTCATGCACGTTCGAGGAAGAAGGAACAGTCGGGCGCCAATGTCGTGCTTATTGACCGCTTCATCTGGCCGCAAACACTTGATGTGTTGAAGACACGGGCGGTGCCGCTGGATATTGAGTTAAAGGTGACTGATGCGTCTGATTTTGATTTCACAGACGAGGTCATAGGTGCCATTGTGCAGTACCCGAATTCGAACGGAGAAGTTTCCGCTTATGCAGCCATGGCCGAACGGGCCCATGCTGCAGATGCCAGGCTGGCTGTTGCCGCCGATCTGCTGTCGCTGGCAATCCTCACTCCTCCGGGAGAATGGGGCGCCGACATCGTGTTCGGAAGTTCTCAGCGTTTTGGAGTGCCCATGGGTTACGGAGGTCCGCATGCAGCATTTTACGCGTCCAGGGAGGAATATAAAAGAAGTATGCCGGGAAGGATTATCGGCATTTCCAAGGATCAGCACGGGAACAGGGCATTGAGAATGGCCTTGCAGACCCGGGAACAGCATATTAAGCGTGAACGGGCAACGTCCAATATTTGCACGGCCCAGGCCTTGCTTGCGAACATGGCCGGATTTTACGGAGTCTATCACGGAGCCGATGGGATCAGACAGATCGCTGAGCGGATCCATCGTATTGCAGCGCTGCTGGAGAAGGAGATCACGGCTCTGGGCTATGAACAACTGAACCGGGATTATTTTGATACCATCCGGTTTGTATTGCCCAAATATGTGAAATGCGAGGATATCGAATGGTTGTCGCTCGAGCTGGAAATGAATTTTCGTTATTTTGAAAATGGTGAAGTCGGATTGAGCATTGATGAAACGACTAATCTCGATGATATTAACTGGATTATTGAGGTTTTTGCCAAAGCGGCCAACAAACCTTACCCGAAGATCAAATCCTATCCGGAAGCAGATGCGCTCGGTGCTGATAAATTGCGTACATCTTCTTACATGCAGCAGGAGGTATTCAGGAAATACCGGTCTGAAACGGAAATGCTTCGCTATATCAAGCGTTTGGAGCATAAGGACATTTCGCTGACGCATTCGATGATCCCGCTGGGATCGTGTACCATGAAGCTGAATGCAGCCACGGAGATGTTCCCTTTAAGCTGGATCGAATTTAACGGGATCCATCCGTTTGTACCAAAGAACCAGGCCCGTGGTTACCAGGAAATGATGGAAGAACTGCGGCGTGACCTGTCTGAGATCACTGGTTTTGCAGATGTCAGCCTTCAGCCTAATTCAGGTGCTGCCGGGGAATATGCGGGCCTGATGGTGATCAGGGCCTACCACCTGAGCAGGGGAGACGATAAACGTAATGTGGTGTTGATCCCGTCATCGGCGCACGGGACCAATCCGGCAAGCGCTGTCATGGCCGGAATGAACGTTGTGGTCGTGCCATGCGATGAAAGGGGAAATATTGACGTGGAAGCGCTGAGGCAGAAAGCCCGGGAATATCAGGATACCCTGGCTGCTTTCATGATTACCTACCCGTCTACTCATGGGGTATTCGAGTCATCAGTTGTTGAAATGTGCAGGATTATTCATCAGTATGGCGGACAGGTTTACATGGATGGTGCCAATATGAATGCCCAGGTCGGGTTAACGAATCCAAGTCGTTTAGGGGCAGACATTTGTCATTTAAATCTGCACAAGACCTTTGCCATTCCTCATGGAGGCGGTGGTCCCGGTGTGGGGCCAATAGCGGCTGCGGAACACCTGGTGAACTTTCTTCCTTCTCATCCGGTCATGAATAACGGGCATATTGGGATTACTGCAGTTTCTGCTGCTCCCTGGGGCAGCGCTTCCGTATTGCCAATCACCTACGGATATATTAAAATGCTGGGCGCTGACGGATTGAAAAAGGCAACAGCGATCGCGATCCTGAATGCAAATTATATCGCCAGTTCGCTAAAAGACACTTATGGTGTGCTCTTTACAGGTGAAAACGGAAGAGTGGCTCACGAAATGATCCTGGAGTGCAGGCATTTAAAGGCAGAGTCGGGTATTTCTGAGGCTGACATTGCAAAACGCCTGATGGACTACGGTTTTCATGCTCCGACCTTATCATTCCCGGTACACGGGACGCTGATGATCGAGCCTACCGAAAGCGAGTCAAAACAGGAACTTGACAGGTTTATCGGGGCTATGAACCAAATCAGGCAGGAGATCCAGGATATTATCTCCGGAACCCTGGATAAAACGGATAATCCGCTGAAGAATGCACCCCATACTGCGCAGTCAGTTGTGTCCGATGAATGGGAACACAGTTACAGCAGGCAACAGGCGGCGTTTCCGCTGCCCTGGCTAAAGGATAATAAATTTTGGCCTCCCGTGGGCCGGATTGATGATGCTTTCGGGGATCGAAACCTGATATGCACATGTGATCCGGTGGAATCGTACCAATGATTGTAAAATATTGATTATCTTTTCTTAATTTTGGATAATACTTATCACTATTTATGATTACTTATCCAATTTCAAAGATCAACATTGGTTTACAAATAACCGGAAAAAGAACGGATGGATTTCACAATCTTGAAACGATCTTTTATCCGGTACAACTTCGGGATGCATTGGAGGTTGTAGCAGCAGATTATCAGGAATTTCAAATGAGCGGTCTGGATGTGGAAGGTGATCCAAACAGGAATCTCGTTGTTCAGGCCTATGAGCTTTTAAAGGCAGATTATCAGATTCCGCCGGTGAGGATCCATCTGCACAAGAATATTCCCACAGGAGCGGGATTAGGCGGAGGATCGTCTGACGCTGCATCGATGCTGATGCTTTTGAATGATTTGTTCCGGTTGAAGATCAGCAGGGAAAAACTGCTGAAATATGCATTCTTGCTTGGAAGTGACTGTCCGTTTTTCATTCACGGGAAGCCCGTGTTTGCCACCGGTCGGGGAGAAATTATGGAAGATGTTACCGTTAACCTTCCGGAATATTATCTGATCCTGGTGAAGCCACCCATCCATATTTCAACGGCAGAGGCTTATCAGAACGTCGTTCCGCATGGAAGCCGTTTATCCTTAAAGGGATTAATCGGCTTTCCTGTTTTCAAATGGAAAGGGAATATTTTGAACCAGTTTGAAAGGTATGTTTTTGGGAAATATCCGGAGGTGGCCCATATTAAGCAGGTTTTGTACGAACAGGGTGCTTCGTTTGCCCTGATGTCGGGCAGCGGATCGTGCGTGTATGGCTTGTTTCGCTCCGAGAAAAGAGGTTTGGAAAAGTTCTTTCCTGACGACTATCAGATTTACCGGCTACGTTTGTAATTATCAATAAATAAAAAAGGGCTTTTTAAAAGCCCTTTTTTATTTAGATTGCTTTTATTTCAAGCATGGCATGTTTCTTTGGGATTTTGTCTCCCGGCTTAACATGAACGGAAACAACTTTGCCATCAAATGGCATTAAAACATTGTTATGCATTTTCATTGCTTCCAAAATAAGCAGGGGGTCTTCTTTTTTGAGCAGATCTCCCGGTTTTACAAAAACATCAATAATTGTTCCGGGCATAAATGAGAGGATCTCACCCTCATTTGGTTTTTCCCATTTAACGCGGTTCCGGTATTTATTGGTGTACTCAGTTTTGTAAACAGCACTGTGTACAATGATTGTTTCAACTTTTTCTTCAGCCATTTATACCAATATTAGAATTTCAAAAGATTAATATCAGAATTCAGAGTAGCTTTCGGTCTCACAACCCGCTACTCGTGACTCATGACTAAAATGGCGGGATTCCATGTTTTTTTGATGGTCCCGAAATTGATTTGTTTGCTGAAACCTGAAGGGCATGGAGCAGGATGTTTCGGGTTTCTTCCGGTTCAATGACCTCATCGATGTATCCCTGGGCTGCTGCCACGTACGGATTGGCAAACTTGTTTTTATATTCCTGGATTTTTTGCTGGCGCATGGCTTCAGGGTCCTCAGCTTCCGCGATCTCTTTTCGGAACACGATATTGGCAGCACCTTCAGGTCCCATTACTGCAATTTCGGCAGTAGGCCACGCGAAGACAAAGTCAGCACGCAAATGGCGTGAATTCATCGCAATGTAACCACCGCCATAGGCTTTGCGGATAATAACCGTAATTTTCGGAACGGTAGCTTCACTGTATGCATAAAGGATTTTTGCACCGTGACGGATTACGCCGGCATGTTCCTGGTCAACCCCGGGAAGATAGCCGGGCAGGTCCTCCAGTGTGATGATCGGAATATTGAACGAATCACAGTAACGGATAAAACGAGCGGCCTTATCCGAGCTGTCGCAATCCAAAACGCCGGCCATAACTTTAGGCTGGTTGGCGACAAAGCCGATTGTTTGTCCTTCCATACGGCCAAATCCAATCACAATATTAGGAGCAAAATACTCCATGATTTCAAAAAAGTCGGATTTGTCTGTGATCGCCTTAATAATATCCCGGATATCATAAGGTAATTTAGGATCTGAAGGAACGATATTTTCTATTTTCTTTTTGAACTTTGGTTTTGCGGTTTCATGGACTTTTGCCTTTTGGCTGTTGTTCCATGGAATATAAGAGATCAGTTGTTTGATCTGTTCAAAGCACTCGAGTTCGCTTTCAGCGTAAAAGTGGGCATTCCCTGTGATTTCAGCATGAACCTTGGCGCCGCCAAGTTCTTCCATTGAAATTTCCTCACCAAGGACTGTTTTGATCACACCGGGTCCGGTAATGAACATTTTTGAGATTTGATTCACCACGAAAACAAAATCGGTGAGTGCAGGGGAATAAACTGCTCCTCCGGCACACGGGCCAAGAATGACAGATATTTGCGGAATAACTCCGGATGCCAGCGTATTCCGAAAGAAGATCTCACCATAACCTGCAAGTGAGTTGACACCTTCCTGGATACGGGCGCCTCCTGAATCATTGATCCCGATCAAAGGAACTCTCATTTTCAGGGAGTGATCCATGATCTTGGTGATTTTGCGGGCATGCATCAACCCCAGTGAACCTCCCGCTACAGTAAAGTCCTGTGCGAAAATACAAACAGGTGATCCGTCGATTGTTCCGGTCCCAATAATGACACCGTCACCGGCAAGGGTCATTTTATCCATATCAAAATCACGGGCTGCATGTTCAACAAACATGTCGTATTCGTGAAATGAGCCCTTGTCCAGGATGTACAGAATCCGTTCGCGTGCAGTCAGCTTCCCCATTGCAGCTTGTTTTTCAATGGCCTTTTCGCCTCCGCCTTTGAGAACTTCATCCTTCCGTTTCCTGAGATCCAGAATAGTCCGTTTCAGTGACATAACTTAAACTTTTTAAATTAAAAAATCTCCAAAAAATGGAGTGGTTTTTTTGTTAATGTTTGTTTATGAGATGTATTTCGGGAACAAAAGTATCAATTTTTTATTCATACAAAGGTTTTGTAGAACATTTTGACTTTTCCGTTAATTCCGAACGATGGCTTGATTTTGAATAATTTTACCTCAAGTTTGAATTTTTTACCGCATGCTGGCATACCGGTAAAGATAAGCTGCCAGGATACCGAAAGCCACGTTGGGGATCCATACGGCAAGGAACGGGGGTACAGAACCGGATGTGGCAAAGACCGTGGATACCTGCATAAACATGATGTAGGAGAAGCTGATCAGGATTCCCAATCCGAGATGCAAACCAATTCCCCCTTTAATTTTACGGGAAGCCAGCGATGCCCCGATAAAGGTAAGGATAAAGGAAGAAAAGGGTGCGGCGCGCCTTTTATGCTTTTCAATCTCAAATTCAATCGCGTTGACTCCCCGGAGCTTCATATCGCGTATTTCCCGGTTTAGAACAGGAAGTGTCATGGTTTCGACCACATTTTTCATGATCCGGTAATCTTCCGGCTTCATATTGATCGTGGTATCTTTTTCTGTCCCGGTCGTGATGGTTTCCTTATATTCGCTGATGTCCCGTATATAATAATCGTGGATGGTCCATTTTTTATTTTCCCTGTCCCATCTGATATTTTCGGCTGAAAGTTTGGAAACCAGTTTTCCGTCCTCAAACTTTTCCATTGTAAAATCGTGCCCCACATCCGACGATCCGTTATAACGGCTCATATAAATAAAGATCCCCGGAGAGATCTGCCGGTGAATATTTTGCTCCTGTCCGGGGCCTCTCGTGCTGATGTATTTATTCCGGAATTCGACCCTGCTTTTGTTTGCAGGAGGAATAATAAAATTACCAAGTACGTATGAGAAAAGGGCAATAACCATCGCGGAAATCAGATAAGGCCGCATCAGACGGTGAAAAGACACTCCACTGCTCAGGATGGCAATAATCTCCGAGTTGTACGCCAGTTTGGACGTAAAATAAATAACGGCTATGAATGTGAACAGTGAACTGAAGAGATTGGCAAAATAGGGAATGAAGTTCAGGTAATAGTCTACGACAATCTCCCGGCCTGTTGCTTCTTTGGACAGGAATTCGTCCAGGTTTTCAGAAAGGTCAAACACCATGGCGATACTCACGATCAGCGCGATGGAATAAAAAAATGTCCCAAGGAACTTTTTTATGATATACCAGTCAAGTATAAGTAACTTCGTCGGTTTCTTCGTTATCTTCATAATTCACATGCAACTTACTGATCGATTATTCATAAACGCCTTGCAAGGCTGATCACCATCTCTTCTTTCCAGCTTTTAAAATGACCGGTCAGGATTTGGCGCCGTGCCTCTTTCACCAGCCACAGATAAAATGCCAGATTGTGCTGGCTGGCTATTTCTGCACCCAGCATTTCATTTGAAATGATCAGGTGCCGCAGAAAGGCCCGTGAATACTGGACATCAACAAAGGAAGTGCCGTCCTGATCGACCGGGGAAAAATCGTCAGCCCATTTTTTATTTTTTATGTTGATCATTCCTTTTTTTGTGAACAGCATCCCGTTTCGCCCGTTCCGGGTAGGCATGACGCAGTCGAACATATCGATGCCTCTGTCAATGGCCTCCAGGATATTCACGGGAGTACCCACTCCCATCAGATAACGGGGCTTGTTTTCGGGCAGTATTGGATTGACAACCTCAATCATGGCATACATCATTTCTTCCGGTTCACCCACTGATAGTCCGCCAATCGCGTACCCGTCACTCTCAAGGGAAACAGCATGTTTCGCTGAGGCAGTTCGCAGGTCGGCATAGACGCCCCCCTGCACGATGGGAAACAATGATTGAGCGTGTCCATACAGCGGAGACGTTTTTTCCATTTCATGATAACACCGTTCAAGCCATCGTTGCGTGAGCGCAAGCGATTTTTTTGCATAATCATAATCCGCGTCACCCGGAGTACATTCGTCAAAAGCCATGATAATGTCAGCGCCAATCTTACGCTGGATCCCAATAACTGATTCCGGCGTAAAGAGGTGATAGGACCCGTCGATGTGCGATTGAAAGCGAGCGCCATCTTCGGTTAATTTCCGGATATCTCCGAGTGAAAAAACCTGGTAACCACCGCTGTCTGTCAGAATAGGACCATCCCATCCGTTGAATTTGTGCAGGCCTCCTGCCCCTTCAATAATAGCTGTTCCCGGCCTGAGATACAAATGGTAAGTATTGCCCAGTATGATTTGGGCTCCAATATCTTTTTTTAATTCCTTTACATGAATCCCTTTTACTGATCCGGCAGTCCCAACAGGCATGAAAATAGGAGTTTCAATGGTTCCGTGATCCGTCTCCAGTATTCCTGCCCGTGCTTCTGAGTTGACCGCCTGATGTTTAAGTGTAAAACGCATCCTTCATTTTTAAGAATCCAAAGATAGCTATAAAAGTTAAACCAAAAGGGCAGGATGCTGTTATTTGTGGTATTTGGGCCGTGTTGTAAAAGCACCCTGCATCCGGAAAAGATTCTGGCGGAATGAATTGAAAAAAATCATGCTAAAGTCATCGTTATTTTTAATTTTGTAGGCAAATTGATGTCATGACCCCAGACTTTTTTGACCGGACCTTATATGAGTGGATTGCCTATATCTTGTTAATTGCCGGTTTTGTTATCGCCTTGTCCATTCAGCTTGCTTTTTATTTAAAACTGATCTTTCTGAAGGGTTTTAAGGAGAATAACCCGGAAAAGCCGGTCAGTATTTTGCTGAGTGTACGCAATGAAGAAGAACGGATTGAGCAGTTGCTTCTCCGGTTGCTGGATCAGCAATATCAGGAGTATGAAATTGTTGTGGTTGACAATTTTTCGGAGGATAACACCCTGACGATCATTGGGGCCCTTGCAAAAAAATACCCTCGCATCAAATTCAGCGCCCTGAGCCAGGACTTGCGTTTCTCTGAAAAAATGGTTGTCAATCTGGCTTTAAAAGCGGCTCATTATGATTGGGTCATTTTTCTCTCGCCGGAGGCCGGGGGCATTTCGCCGGACTTTCTGAAAAAAATAAACAATGAAGTCGTTGATGCGGGGTCTATTGCCTTGAATTACATGAATTATGCGCCGCAAAAGGGCTTTTACAATACATGGTGCCGGGTTGAGCGTTTTTATTCATTCGTCTCATCTGCGGCGTATTCACTTTCCGGGATTACGATCTTTTTTCAGCAGAACAATGTTCTGTTCCCCAAGCAGATTTATTTTGAGTCAGCGGGATTTAAAGGGCGGATGAACGATGATTTTGCCAACATGGAATTATTGTTTAACAAGGGAAAGAAAAACAACGTGGTTGTTTCGTTCGATCCTGATACCCATCTGAGGGAAAATGTTAATCCGGATAAAACGGATTTTTCAGATCTTGTCCGAAAAAGGATCCTGATCAAAAGAAACTTTGGCTTGATTAAAAAGCTGATCCTCGGGTTGGAAGATTTTTCAGCAATTCTTCTGATTACTGGTCTTGTCTGGCTGCTGGTCACTGAAATACACTATTGGTTTATCTTTTCAATACCGGTAATCCTGGTCCTTGGAGTCCACCTTTTTATTGTTAAAAGTCTCCAGAATCGTTTGAATGAAAAGAAAATCTTCCTATCTTCGTTCATATACCTTTTGGCGAGGCCGGTGATAAGTAGTTATTACCGGGTAACTTTAGCGATTCATATGCAACGGAATAAATGGATTTAAACCCCAAGTTGACAGATAAGGCTCAGCAGGATTTTGCGCTGGTTGAAGCCGCCTTGCGAGGCGAAGAAAAGGCGTTTGCAAGATTGCTCAGCAAATATAAGGATGCCATTTATTACATGCTGCTCAAGATGGTCAATAATAAAAGTGATGCTGAAGATCTGACCATAGAGGCTTTTGGAAAGGCATTCAAAAATCTTCATCAGTATTCGCCCAATTATGCTTTCAGCACCTGGCTGTTTAAAATTGCTTCCAATAACTGCATTGATTTTTTGAGGAAACGCAAGGGGGTCTTAATTTCGATCGAAAACAGCCAGGAAGGCAGTGAAAATGATCAGCCTGTTAAATTAAAGTCGATTGATCCTGACCCGGAACAAAAACTGATCCGGATACAAAAGGCGATTTTACTGCGCCGGATTGTCCGCAGGTTAAAACCCCGGTACCGGATGCTGGTTGAGTTGAGGTATTTTCGGGAATATTCCTATGAAGAAATTGCCCACGAGCTCAAGTTACCCCTTGGAACTGTAAAGGCTCAACTCTTCAGGGCGCGTGAAATGCTTTTTAAGATGATCGAATCGACCGAAATGGACGAGCAGGATGATTGAGGCGGGAGATATGGAAATCATTAAAAAATACTTTCCCGATCTGAATTCAACGCAGACCGACCAGCTTGCTGCTTTAGGCAGGTTGTACAGGGAATGGAATGCAAAGATCAATGTGATATCACGGAAAGATATTGACCAATTGTATGAACGCCATATCCTGCATTCATTGGGGATTGCCAAAGTAATCCGCTTTAAGCCGGGGACAAGGATCATGGACGTGGGTACCGGCGGAGGTTTTCCAGGGGTCCCGCTTGCTGTTTTATTTCCCGAAACGGAGTTTCTCCTGATTGATTCCATTGCCAAAAAAATTAAGGTTGTGGAAGGTGTGGCTGCAGGGATCAGTCTTAAAAATGTAAAGGCAGTTCAGGGCAGGGCAGAAGAGGTCCGTGACAAGTTCGACTTTATTGTGAGCCGGGCTGTTACTGCTTTTCCGCAATTTGTTTCTCTGGTTGGCTCCAGGGTGAGTAACAGTCAGAAAAATGAGATGCCGAACGGCATCCTTTATTTAAAGGGAGGAGATTTTGAAGAAGAATTGCTGCCGTTTAAAGGCAGGATCAAAATCTTTGAATTAAGTTCCTGTTTTAGTGAAGAATTCTTCGGGACCAAAAAAGTGATTCACCTTAAATTTTAAAAATACTCAAAATGAGTGGCTATATTTTTTGGTCGGAACTAAAAAAGATTTATTTTTGCAGTCCGATTTGAGCATTCAGAATTTTAATAAAATTAGATATACATGAAAAGGACATTTCAACCATCAAACAGGAAGCGTAGAAACAAACATGGTTTTCGTGAAAGAATGTCTACCCCGGGTGGCCGTCTGGTGCTGAAAGCACGCCGGGCAAAAGGAAGAAAGAAGCTGACTGTTTCTGACGAACCAAGACATAAAGGATAGGAAATTTCGTTTCCACGATAAGGATATAGAAAGGTAAAGGATTTCGGTCTTTTACCTTTTTGTGTTTTATGCGGTCTTTCAAATCTTTTTTCAGCTTTCAGGAATAATAGCGGGTTCGCATATAATTTTTAAACTATTTTTGTTTGCGATAAGATAGTTATTTTCATTATGAGTTTTAAAGCCTTTTTAACAAGTAAATCGTTTCTGCTGAATCTGGGGGCTGCCGCGCTGATCACACTGATCCTTTTCATCATCGCGCTTTTCATTATCCGTGGTTACACTGATCATGGGGAATCGTTTGCCATTCCCGATTTTCAAAACCTGGACATGGAAGAGGTGCGCCGGTTAACTGAGGAGAAAGATCTGCATTTTGAAATTACGGACTCCCTCTATACGGAGAATGTCAAACCCGGAACAGTGATCGATCAGTTTCCGGTTGCTGGGTTTTCAGTAAAAAAGGGACGCAAGGTATTTCTGACCATCTGTTCCAGAAATCCGGAACAGATCGCGATGCCTAGGCTGACTGATATTTCGTTGCGCCAGGCAGTGAATATGATGCAGGGTGCCGGGCTGAATATCGGAAATATTGAATATGTTCCCTCTGAATTCCCGAATCTGGTATTAGCGCAAAAATATTACGGGAATTCAATTCCACCAGGGAGAATGATCGATCGTGGATCGAACATTGATCTGGTTGTGGGAAAATCCGGTTCAGGAGAAATGACCATTGTTCCTGATCTGGCCGGTGTATCCCTGGAACAGGCTCAGAATGAGCTGACTGTTTTGAATCTTAGCCTTGGAGCGGTAATTTATGACGAATCGATCTTGAATATTGGCGATTCACTGAGCGCAAGGGTATGGCAGCAACGGCCTGAATCATCGGAAGAGATGGTTGAACAGGGTACTGCTGTCGATTTATGGTTGACTGTGGATGAAAATAAAATTAGCACTGATCCGGAATCCGGGCTTGATGCAGAACAGGAAAATGAGGTAATTGAATGGTAGAGCAAAAAGATGAACTGTTTGATGAACAGGATGAGTTGGATGAGGGAAGTTTATTTGAACACTATAAACTCACTGTAGATCCGGGACAATCGCAGCTCCGGATCGATAAGTTTCTGGCAAACCGGATTGATAACGCTTCACGAAACAGGATCCAGTGTGCGGCCGATGCCGGGAGTATCCTGGTGAACGGGCAGGCTGTTAAGTCTAATTATAAGGTAAAGCCAGGAGATGAGATCTCCATTGTGATGGATTATCCGCGGCGGGAACTGAAAATCATCCCTGAAGAAATTCCTCTGAATATCGTTTATGAGGATGACCAGCTTCTGGTGATCAATAAACCTGCAGGGCTGGTCGTGCATCCCGGTCACGGAAATTATACCGGCACCATGGTGAATGGTTTAGCCTGGTATTTAAGGGATCTGGACCTGTTTAACAGCAATGATCCCCGTCCTGGCCTGGTTCACCGGATTGATAAGAATACTTCCGGTTTGCTGGTGGTTGCTAAAACGGAGCTTGCAAAAACGAAGCTGGGACTTCAGTTTTTTGAAAAAACGACACAACGCAAATATGTCGCTTTGGTCTGGGGGCGGCTGAAAGAACCCGAGGGAACAATAACCGGAAATATTGCCCGGAGTCAAAAGAACCGGCAGGTTTTTACCGTTTATGAAGACGAAGAACATGGAAAACATGCTATTACTCATTATCAGGTAATTGAGGAACTGGGCTATGTGAGCCTGGTTGAATGCCGCCTTGAAACAGGGAGAACGCATCAGATCCGGGTTCATATGAATTATATCGGACATCCTGTTTTTAACGACGATACTTACGGCGGCGACCAGATCCTGTGGGGAACCACTTTTGCAAAATACAGGCAGTTTGTACAAAACTGTTTTAATATGATTCCGCGTCAGGCGCTTCATGCAAAAACACTCGGATTTACCCATCCGCTAACCGGTGAAGAGATGATGTTTGATTCGGAGCTCCCTGCCGATATGCGTGAGGTCATCGAAAAATGGAGGAATTATATTTCGAGTCGTGAATCATAATGTGCGATGAGTCACGAGTCGCGGGTTGTGAGTTTAAGATCAAAGACAGGTTACTCATTACTCGCTACTCACGACTCACTACTAAAAAATATTGCGTATGAAAAAGAACATTGCTGTGGTATATGGAGGTGACTCATCCGAATATGTCGTCTCGGTACAGAGTGGTAAAAATGTTTACCAATCGATCGATCAGAATTTATTCCAGCCCTGGCTGGTTGAAATGAGGGACCTGGACTGGAACATCGTTGTTGGTGATGAAAAAATAGCGAATGTGGATAAGGGCGATTTCAGCTTTATCCTGGATGGTCAGCGGATCAGGTTCGATTACGCCTACATCATTATTCACGGCACACCGGGAGAAGACGGAATCCTGCAAGGGTACTTCGACCTGCTTAAGATCCCCTATTCGTCATGTGGCGTACATGCTTCATCGCTTACATTCAATAAATATTTCTGCAGCAATTACCTGCGTCCCTTCGGAATCCCAATAGCCAAATCAGTCCTGGTAAAAAAGGGACGCGTTACAGATATCGCCGCAATCGTGAAGGAGACCGGTCTGCCTGCATTTGTAAAACCGAACGCCGGCGGTTCCAGCTTTGGTGTCACAAAAGTCAAGTCGGCTGAAGCGCTTGCCTCCGCTGTCGAAAAAGCCTGGGAAGAAAACAGTGATGCACTGGTGGAAGAATTTATCGATGGTAAAGAATTTACCTGCGGATTGGTCAAATTGAAGGATCGGGAATTCATCTTTCCGGTGACGGAGGTATTGCCAAAAAATGAATTTTTTGATTTCGAGGCAAAATATACCAAGGGGATGACCGATGAGATCACCCCTGCACGCATATCTCCGGAGCTTACGCATGATATTCAGCAACTTGCTTCCAGAATTTATGATTTGTGCAGTTGCGGGGGCATTGTCCGGATCGACTTCATCCTGAAAAACGGGTTGTTCTATTTTCTGGAAGTCAACACAACTCCGGGGATGACCGCGACCAGTTTTATCCCTCAGCAGATAGCCGCGATGGGAAAAGATCTGAAAGGCATGCTAACACTGATCATTCAGGATAAGCTAAAATAAATTTCATCTTTTAAGAAGATTTGGGGGAGACAATGGTCTCCTTTTTTATAACTTTAAAATCCGTTTTCTTTCATTTTTACGGGAGAAAATCTATTGATTATCAATCAGATTATTTGAATTAGCATGGCAGGAGAGAATAAAAATACCCGGACAACTTCAACAATTGAACAGATTAATGCCCAATACGGCAAGTTGCCACCTCAGGCGCTTGACGTGGAAGAAGCAGTTCTGGGAGCTTTGATGCTTGAGCGCGATGCTTATGTTACCGTTGCCGATATCATTGACACCAATAGTTTTTATAAAGACGAACACCGGAAGATTTTTGAGTCGATCAAATACCTGTCAACCCATGAACGTCCGGTCGACTTGCTGATGGTGACCCAGGAATTAAAAAACAGGAATCAGCTCGAAGAAGTTGGAGGTCCTCTTTATATTACCCAACTGACAAGCCGGGTTGCTTCGGCTGCCCATATTGAGTTTCATGCGCGGATTATCGCCCAAAAATATATTCAGCGGGAACTGATCCGGGTTTCTTCCGAAATCCAGGCTAAGGCTTATGACGCCACAATTGATGTGGACGACCTGATCGATTTTTCGGAAACTTCCCTGTTTAAGGTGGCTGAAGGAAATATAAAAAAGGAAACCCTTCCGATCAGGCCAATCCTGAAAGAGGCAGCCAGACTCATCGAAGAAGCATCACGGAGGGAGGATGGATTGAGCGGTATTCCCAGCGGGTTTACGGCGCTCGACCGGATTACTTCGGGTTGGCAGAAAACCGACCTGATTATTATTGCTGCCCGCCCTGCCATGGGAAAAACCGCCTTTGTGCTTTCCATGGCCAGGAACATGGCCGTTGAGCATCGGAAACCGGTTGCTGTATTTTCATTGGAAATGTCGTCAGTTCAATTGGTTAATCGTTTGATTGCTGCGGAAACAGAGCTTGGATCGGAGAAAATAAAAAACGGGCGGCTGGCTGAATGGGAATGGGAACATTTTAACCGAAAACTGAATGTGCTGGAAGAGGCCCCGATGTTTATTGACGATACTCCTGCACTGTCTGTTTTCGAGTTCCGGGCAAAATGCCGGCGGTTAAAGATGCAGCATGACATTGGTGTCGTCATTGTCGACTACCTTCAATTGATGACCGCAGGGACCGATGGCAGGGGAAACCGGGAACAGGAGGTCAGTTTGATATCCCGTTCGCTGAAAGCCATTGCCAAGGAGCTGGATATTCCGATATTGGCCCTTTCCCAGTTGAACCGTTCGGTTGAGTCACGCGAGGGGAAACGGCCCCAGTTATCCGATCTTCGCGAGTCAGGGGCAATTGAGCAGGATGCCGACCTTGTTTTGTTTATCCACCGTCCCGAATATTACGGAATAACAGAAGACGAAAATGGAAATTCTTTGCTGGGAGTAGCTGAGATCATTGTTGCCAAGCACCGAAATGGTTCTGTAGGCGATGTTCAGTTGGCCTTCAAAAAGCAGCAGGTTAAATTCTGTGATCTTGAAAGTACGATCCCGGAGGAAATCGGGGGTGGCGTCATGGGGCATACATTCAGCTCAAAGATGAATGCTGATTCGCGGATATCAAGCATGCCCGTTAATGCCGGTTTTGAAAATGAACATGCCGGTTACGGAAATCCGGATTCAGACAACGTGCCGTTCTAATCAGTCGTGTCATATGATTTTGTCTCACAGGGTTCTTTTACCGGCAGCCGGTTTTTTCTATCCTCGTTTCGTTTGGCTTATCTGAATTTTTGTTCTAATTTTAGGGCTTCATCTTTGCTGACAAATGATTGGTGCCGGGAACAAAAATCGCCTCGATTTTAATAAAAGTATTGCTGTTTCTTCTTTTGAGGAGCTATTCCGGATTCATTATCACCGGATGAAAAAATACGCCCTGCATTTTTTGAAGGATGAAGAAGAAGCCAACGATTTAATACAGGAAGTGTTCATGCAGTTTTGGGCAAAGCGTGACACACTCGACAAGCAAAAGAATGAATCTGCGTACCTGTTTAAGATCCTGAAGAACAAATGTTTCAACTTATTAAAGCGAAAAGTCACTGAAGGCAGGTACTCCCGGTTTCAATGCTCATTTGAGACAGAAAGGCTGTATCATGTCAGCTTTGATCAGGCCCCGGGCTTTGTATCGATGGAGGACCGGCTCAGTCTCGAATTGGAATCGATCATCGACGGCATGCCGGATAAATGTGGACAGGCTTTCCGCCTGAGGTGGCTGGAGGGGAAAAAGATCAAAGATATCGCAATAATCATGAACATTTCCACAACCATGGTCGATAAGCACCTGACACGGGGAATGGAAATCGCCCGGCAAAAAATTAAGGCGGAATCTCTCTTTTTATTATTTTTCTTGAAATAGGTATTATTTTTTAAATTTTTTTACGAATTGGGGTTGGTAAAAACAAAGATTGATTGTATTACAGCTATACATGATCTTTTTTCTTGTGATGAAGAATAATTTATTAATACCGGAACACCTTATTCAACAGTTTATGATGGGGAAGCTTTCTGCTTCCGAAGAAAAAGAACTGCTCGACTGGATCGATCAGTCTCCCCGGCATGCAGATTTATTCAGGAGAGAGCAAAAGCGGTTGTCTTCTTCAATGGCAGGCGTCCATGACGCTGATGCAGATAGGCAATGGAGACGGTTGTCTTTTAGTATCCGGAAAAATCAGGATATCCGGAAAAACCAACTGAAACAAACATGGATCAGATTCAGGATACCTGCTGCAGCAGCGATACTGATTTTTAGCCTGTTCATTTACCTGGTGCAAGACCGGAAAAATGCCGGGGAATCATCGCTGATGGCCAACACGGAAAACAGAAGTACGCACAATGGAGAACGGACAAGTTTTTTGTTGCCGGACGGGACTAAAGTAAGCCTCAATGCGGACAGTAAATTGTTGTTTCCCAAAGAATTTTCAAAAGGTCTTCGTCAGGTCGAATTATCGGGAGAGGCATTTTTTGAGGTGGCTCCCGACAAGGAAGCGCCGTTTATCGTGCATACAGAAGCGTTAGATGTAAGAGTTCTGGGAACCGCTTTTAACGTTGAGGCCTTTCCCGATGCTTCTGAAGTGAATACGACATTGGTGCACGGGAAGGTCGTTCTGGAGAAGGAAATTAACCACAAAAAGACCAGACTGGCGGAGATGGATCCGTATGACCGCGTTGTATTCAGTGTTGAAAATCAAAAAGTTAATATACAGAAGCAAACCAATCTGGAACAGTATATTGGATGGAAAGACGGCAAGCTGGTTTTTTTGAATGCATCGATCGAAGAAGTGGCAAAGAAACTGGAATTGTGGTATAATGTATCGGTTCAGATCCAGGGAGAAAACCTGAAGAAGTCGCATTTCACCGCTACATTTACGACTGAGACGGTTGAACAGGCGTTGAGTCTGCTGAAAATATCCTTTCCTTTTGAGTACAGGATGAATAAAATCAATGAAGAACAAAAAGGAAATTCTCCTGAGTTGGAGATCATCCTGAGCAGCAGTAACTAATTTAAGAATAATGATCTCCCAATAGAAGCAGAATAAATAAAACAGGGGAAGTGCTCCCAACACTTCCCCGAATTGCATTAAATGCCCGCAATTACCTTAAACAAATGATTTATGAACATTTAACAGGACAAATTTATGAAAAAAAAATGGTTTTGTATGCGGGATGTTCTTCAACGAACATCCTTGTTAAAATTTATTAGGATCATGAAGATAACTTTGTTCATTCTTCTGAGCGCAACACTAAACCTGCTGGCCACAGGATCTTACTCCCAGTCGGAGCGGATCTCTTTGGACCTGAGGGGGAGTACGCTGGAGAGTGTCCTGAAAAGCATTGAAGGGTCAAGTAGTTTTTATTTTTTGTATAACAATGAGCTGATCGATTCTGAACGGCTCGTTTCGATCAACGTCAGGGACCGGAAGATTTCGGATGTTCTTGATCAGTTGTTTCAGGGAACCGATGTTGTTTATCAGGTCATCGACCATCAGATTGTACTGACGCCCAAATCGGAACAGGCTGTGTCGCCGGTCAAAGGCCCGTCTGCTGCAAAGAAGGTGATCCGGGGAAAAATACTGGACGCCCAGGGTGCTCCGCTCCCGGGAGCGACAGTCAGCATTGCCGGGACCACCAGAGGTACGATCACGGATGCATCGGGTTATTATACGTTGGAAGCGGAAGAAGGCGAGACCATTCGTTTTTCGTTCATCGGATTTAAAGAACAGGAATTTAAGGTTGGGAGCAAGACGGCCATTGATGTGATTTTGCAGGAAGATGTGACGACACTTGACGAAGCTGTTGTGGTGGGTATGGGAACCCAGCGCAAGGCCAGTGTGATCGGGTCAATTTCCACGATCTCGATGAACGATCTGAAAATACCTTCCCGGTCTCTGACCAATGCCCTTTCGGGTCGTATGGCCGGTGCGGTGGTGGTGCAGCGCAGCGGGGAGCCGGGCAACGATGATGCCAGCTTCTGGATCCGCGGTATTTCAACTTTTGGGTCGAACCGTACTCCGCTGATCCTGGTCGATGGCGTTGAGCGCAGCATGACTGACCTTTCGGTTGAGGAAATCGAATCGATATCGATCCTGAAAGACGCTTCTGCCACTGCCGTTTATGGGGTCCGGGCAGCCAACGGAGTTGTCATCGTATCTACCCGGAAGGGGATTGCACAAAAGCCTTCGGTCGAATTGAAGATGGAATATGGCGTCACTGACCTGCCGTCACTGCCAAAATATGTGGATGGTCCTACCTATCAGCAACTTTATAATGAAGCGATGGGCAAAGAATATTTTTCGCCGGAATACATCGAAAATACCCGTTCCGGGGTAGATCCGTACATTTATCCGAATGTCAACTGGTTCGATGAAATATTCAAAAAGTATGGAAGCAACACGCAAACCACGATCAACGTGCGGGGTGGAGGTGAAGTGGCCCGTTATTTTGTTTCATTCGGATACCTGGATGAGGAGGGCAATCTGAGGAACAATCCGGAAAATGCATACGAGTCGAACATTAACCTGAAGCGATACAATTTCCGGTCGAACGTGGACATTTCCCTGACAAAGTCACTGATCCTGGATATCGAAGTCGGAGGTCACCTGATCGATCTTCATACGCCCGGAGTAGGTGGAAAAATATACAGCAGTACCTATTCCACTGCTGAGACGTTGTTTTATTATGCGAATCTGTCATCGCCAATTTCGAATCCCGTCCGTGTCCCGATTGGAAAAGACGGCGCCGGGAATCAGATCTACGGTTGGGCTGCTCCCGGGCAGATAGGGGAAGAGAACCCGGCAGAACGCCTGATGGGAACCGGTTATAATACGGAATTCCGGAATACAGTCAACAGCCAGTTATCCGTTACCCAGGACTTAAAATCGGTTCTGGACGGGCTTCAGTTTAAAGCTTCTTATTCATTCGACGCATATAGTGAAACGGAAATTCAGCGGCGTAAGAATTCGCCTAACTATAAAGTACTGGGACGTGACCCGGATTCGGGAGAATTGCTGACTGAAATATCGGTAGTAGGACAGGAGTTTCTGGGGTATTCAAAGGAAGTGGCAACCAACCGGGCCAAAGAATTAAAAGCCCAGTTGATTTATGATCATGTGTTTGGCGGGATACACCGGGTGGGATCCATGTTTATGTACTACCAGCGCGACTATATCAACGGAGCGGCCGAAACGGCGATTCTGTCCCTGCCTTACCGGAAACAGGGAATTGCCGCCCGGGCCACTTATTCGTATGACGACCGCTACATGGGTGAATTCAATCTGGGGTACAACGGATCAGAAAATTTTCCGAAAGGAAAGCGCTTCGGATTCTTTCCTGCAGTGGCAGCCGGCTGGCTCGTTTCAAACGAAGGGTTCTGGGAGCCCCTGCAGAATAAGATCAATCTGCTGAAAATAAAGGGTTCTGCCGGATTAGTTGGCGCTGAAGCGTTGCCTGACGGTGAACGTTACGGCTATCTTTCTGTTTACGGAGCCGGTTTGGGGAGTTACATTTTTGGTCCAAACGGCACCACTCATAATGGTACCGGAGAAAACCGGATTGGCGTTTCCAACTTAACCTGGGAAAAAGGCTTTAAGAAAAACATCGGCATTGAGTTAAAGATGTTTGATAATGCTTTTTCGCTGGAAGCTGATTATTTCCATGAACGCCGTACCGATATTTTGGTCAAGCGTGAAACATTACCCGATTTCGCAGGGATCAATGTGAGTCCTTTTGCCAATATGGGCGAAATGATCAACCGGGGGTTTGACGGCACCGTTGAATTCGCGAAGCGGTATCAGGACGGGGGAGTTAAGGTATACGGGAACATGACCTATAGCCGGGACAAGATCATTTCGATGGATGAAGCGGAAAAAGATTATCAGTACCGGATGGAAACCGGCCAGAAATATAACCAGAACTTTGGACTCATCGCCCTGGGCTATTTTGAAAGTCAGGAGGATATTGATAACAGCCCCAAACAAATGTTTGGCAGCTATGTCCCGGGTGATGTCAAATACAAAGATATCAACGGCGACAGCCAGATCACCATCGATGATGAAGTACCTATCGGTTATTCAAACATCCCGGAAATCGTTTATGGTTTTGGGGTTCAGTTCGATTACCAAGGATTTGACCTGGGATTATTTTTCCGGGGACAAGCCCGTGCGTCATATGCATTAAGCGGCGCTTATATTCCTTTTAATCAAGGTGTAGGTAAGGGTAATCTTTTTAAGGAATCGCTGGATCGTTGGACTGTGGAGAATCCGGATCAGGATGCACAGTATCCGCGTATCCACGACGGCGCCTCTACCAATAACTGGCACAAGTCTACGAAGAATATCTACGACGGCAGTTTCATTCGCCTTGCGGATGTGGAGTTCGGGAAAAACCTGAAAAAGGAGACCCTGGAGAAGATCCACCTGAAAGGCCTGCGCTTTTATGTTCATCTCAGCAATGTGGCCGTATTCTCCAAGTGGAAGATGTGGGATCCCGAGACCGGGGCTAACGACGGCAAAAAATATCCCTTGCAGCGCAAAATGAATATTGGAATCAGAGCTAACTTTTAAATCTTGAAAAAATGAAACACAAACTCCTCTATATTGGCATCTTCCTCTTTGCGTCCATCCTTTTTGGAGGGTGTGATTACCTGGAAAAAATGCCGGACGATATGAAAACCGACGAAATGATCTGGAGCTCGTCCACGCAGACAAAAGCATACCTCTATAATGTATATTCCCAGGTACCGGAACGTGCATTGTTCCAGGACGATCCATGGGAAGGTATTTCGGATGAAATAGATATCCCTTTTAATGTCTATGCGACATACAAAATCAACCTGGGAAACTGGGACCCATCAACCGATTTATATAAGAAATGGGGTAGTTATTACAAGGGTATCCGGGCTTCCTTTGTTTTTGAAAATAATGTGGACCGGTGTGCAGAACTGAGTATCGACGAGATCAGGCAATTCAAAGCAGAGGTCAAGTTCCTCAGGGGGTTCTACTATTGGTACATCATCCGGCAATATGGGCCTGCCGTGTTAATCAAAGAGGTTACCGAGACCGATGAAGACTGGAGTCAATATGCCCGTGCTCCTTTTGACGAATGTGTCGATTATATTTGCCGGATGATGGATGAAGCGGAACCGGATCTGCCGCTGAGCTGGAATGATGATCCAACCTGGTTGGGGAAACCAACAAAAATTGCCTGCAAAGCCGTTAAAGCTGAAGTTTTGCTTCTGGCTGCCAGTCCGCAGTGGAATGGAAATGCGGAATATGCTTCTTTCAAAAACGAGGATGGGACACTGCTTGCCAGTACAACTTACGACGAAACCAAATGGAAAAAGGCAGCAGCCGCTGCCCTCGATGTGATCAACATGGCCAATGGATCAGGTGTTAAGTTGTACAAAAACAATGAAAATGGCGACTCAAAAGGATTCAGCCCCTATAAATCGGTGCGCGATGCGATACTGAAAGCCTGGAACTGCGAGGTGATTTTCGGAAGGTCGCAGGCACTGGCCGGCCAGAACGGTTGGGCTGTACACGCTTCGCCCGGCCCCTCCAGTATGGGCGGTCTCGGGGTAACCCAACGACTGGTTGATGCATTTTACATGGAAAATGGCCGTACGATCGACGACCCGCAATCGGGCTACGTTGAAACCGGATTTGCAACGGTTGGCGACGAAAACTGGAACCCCCGCAGCCTGGACCTTACCGCCGACCGGATCAAAATGATCGCCGACATCCGCAGTGGCGAATCGTGGGGCCACTTCCCCGGCGAATGGAACATGTACGCTAATCGTGAAGCGCGCTTTTATGCCAATATCCTTTACAACAAACGGATCATTCCGCAAATATCGGACGATGCGGCAAAACGGGACGTTAACTCAGGCGTCGGCCAAAAGAACGGTTACGGGCGTGTTGAATTTTACCTCGGCGGTGCGGCCCATCCCGGAGGTTCGATCTATTACCCGCGCTCAGGCTATCTGCCTTTAAAATATGTGGATCCAATGAGCAGAATGGAAGACAAGCGCTATTATGTTACTCCCCAATGTGAAATATTCATTCGGTACGCCAAGGTGCTTCTGAATTACATTGAAAGCCTGAATGAATACGACCCAAACAATTCGGACATTGCCTTATACTGGGATATGATCCGCGAAAGGGCAGGCCTTCCCGGCATCTTCGAAACCTACCCGGAAATAAGGGGAGATAAGGTAAAACAACGTGAACTGATTATTCGTGAACGACAGATTGAGCTTTGTTTTGAAACTGACCGCTATTTTACCACCCGCAGAAGATGGTTGTCGCACACTCCCGACAGCGGTGACGGCGACCGAAAATATGGTGATGGCGGTCGGATGTGGGGTATGAGCGCCGAAGCCGGTTCTGTGACCGGGAACAATTTCGACTTTACCGGATTTTACAAACGGACTCCCTTTGAAACACGGGTGTTTGATAAAAAGATGTACCTGTTCCCGATCCCTCAGTCAGAAATCGAAAAAGGAAAATCACTGGTACAAAATCCGTGGTGGTAACCGGTATGATGGAAATTTCAATTATTCAAAGATTAAAAAATACTCATATGCAAAAATATTACTCCATATGCGCCATTTGGGTGTCATTTCTGCTGCTTTTTGCTTCATGCGAAAAGGGGATGGATACCATCGAATATGACAGCACGGTGTACCTCCCGATGAACGGACTTTCCGGGCAAACAATCCTCCTTGGAGAATCGATCTTCGAACTGGGAGTTTATAAAGCAGGCATTAATCAGGACCATGCCGATGTAACGGTTAAACTGAGAGTTGACCAGGAAGCATTTGACGAATTCAGGGGGTTTAATCCCGGTTACCAGCTTCTTCCCGAATCTTACTACAGTATGGAGACACCAGAGGTGGTGATTGGTAAAAACAGCGAGCGCGAATTTTGCAGGATTCATTTCAAAGGAATTGACGAGAATTTTATAAACAAAAAATACATCCTTCCAATCAGTATTGAAAGTGTTTCTCCTTCGGTTGAAATCATGGAAGGTGCGAAAACGGTTTTCCTTAGTTTCCCGCGATTCCGAAGTATTTATGAATGTTTGTACAAGGTAACGGGAAAAGTAACACCCGCCGCCGGAGGAGACCCCGTAAAAGTGGATGAACAGGTCAGCGCCACATCGGTCTCGGCGAATACCATTATGATCAAAGGAGCAGAGAATAATATGAAATTGCTGCTTACGGTGTTGGAGAACAGCGTAACAGTAAAAGCTGCTTCCGGTTCTGAAAGCTACGGAATTAAAAATACAGATGGGAAAACCAGCACGTACACGGGAATTTTTGATCCGGTCGTTCAAACCAACAGAGGGACATTTAAGCTTTTCTATTCTTATATGCTGAACGGATTGCAGATGGATGCAGAAGTTGAACTAAAGTTTTGGCAATAATCTGTTTTGTTTAAATTTTTATAATGCGATAGTTTATGGAAAGAAAATATAGAATCATCATTTTAAGTCTTTTCCTGATGACGGCCTATTCCTGTAAAGATTCGTCAGATGAGGAATTGCAACGTGCAGGGACCAATTCTGTTTATGCGACGTTTGAAGATGGCAGTGGCTTTTTTATTCCGGAGACGACAACACCCTACGGGGATGTGATCCGGTTTGTTTTCAGCACCCATTATCCGGTTGAGTCAGATCAGGCAATCGATATTAGCCGGATGAGATTAAAAACATATCATCCCGTTTCGGTTGAAGTGCCGGGAGAATCCGGAATTATTGACATGACCGGGCAAACCACGGTCACCATCACTCAAATCGACGGATCGAAGAAGACTTGTGTCGTAGAGGGTGTAGTCAGGGAAAGTTCGGAAGCGCAAATTAAGGAATTCAATTTGCCGGTTTCAAACCTTCCCGGTTTTGTGATCGAACAGAGCAAAACGATTGGCCTCGTTCCGGGAGGAACGGAAATCATTAGCCAAAAGCCAAAATTAACCTTATCTCCTCATGCTGTCATTTCTCCTGATACTTCACTCGTTCAGGACTTTAGTCAACCGGTCACTTATACCGTTACAGCAGAAGATGGCACCAAGGCGACTTATACCGTAAAAGCAATTACGCCTGAGAAATTAAGTTCCGGGCTCCGGAAAGGAAGCGGGCGGTTACTTTGGAGCAAAACACTTTCACAAATGGGGATACCCGCAGCCGACAACATGACTACGGCGATTGCAATTTCTGGAAAATATCTGGTGGTTAATACCCGGAATATTGAGAACCGGTATTTCAACCGATTCGACGGAAACTATGAAGGCAATATGACCATGGGAGGGATCAGTTCGGTTAATTTCAAGAATTTCTACAGCACAAACGATCACGCCGGAAACATTTTAATATCGAATCTGGTGACGGCCGTTGGGCAAAAACTGTACGTGTACAGATGGAATGGCGTGAAAGATTCCGCTCCGGTTAAATACATCGAGTGGACGAATGACATTTCAGCCAAAACACCGCAGGCAGGACGTAAAATATCGGTGGTGGGAGATTTGAACGGAGATGCATTGATTTTCATGGGATCAAGTACAACGGTAAACAACGTTATTCTCAGATGGCAGGTAACCGGAGGTGTCCTGGTATCGCAGACTCCCGATCAGCTCTTTTATCCCGGAGCCAAAAAATGGACTTATCTGGCCGATATTGTTTCTTCGGGGACCAGTATCAACGACAATTTGTTTATTTCGGGTTCACCGAGTGATTTGGTTTGTACGGATGTGGCTGGTACAATCATCGGACAGGTTGACCTGGCAGCTTCAGGTTATACAAATAATCACAGCCTGGATCTGGTAAAATTCAATCATGTTCCTTACCTGGCGGCAATCAGTATTGCTTCAAAAACCGGATTTTCGTATTTATATGATGTTACCGATCCCGCTAAGCTTTCTACAGCTCCGTCCAGTCCCGATTTCGGCAGTGTCAGCATGTATAGGACTGCCGACATTTCTTCGGAGACCAACGGAAATTCGACTGGCGATGTTTTGCTGAAAGTTTCGGACGATGGCTACAAAATGATCATGTACACTTTGGTCACTAACGGAAGCGTGGTTGCTTATGAATTCGATTGTATCGATGTTGATAAGCTGTAATTTAAAATATTGAATAACAGAATCCGGGAGGCTTTCAGGCTTCAGATGACCTCCCGGATATTTTCTTAGTCGTATTCAGAAAAAGAATTTAAAATGAGAAGATTTCCCTTTATCATCTGTATTTTATTTACAATCGGTTTGTCCCCGTCATACGGACAATTCGGCAAGACCAGCATTGCCGATCTGGTGTTAATATACCAGGGAGGTACCCACCGGCCGGAGTGGACCAAAGATCAGTTTCTTCCTTACGTGGTACATGAGGATCAGCAGGGAAATAAAAACTGGCTTTTCGATGGTTTCCTTTTTTTGGAATTTAAAGACGGCAAGGGGCGGAATTATGCTCCGGGTTATGAAAAGCTAAATGCCCGCCGGCAGGAATGGGAGTGGCTTCTGGACCGAAATTTTGAAAAAGGCAAAGCTTTCTCCGCATTGAACGAATGTATTGGCGAACAAATTTCGGAGCTTGGAAAGCCGAAATTCAAACACAAAGTCGTTGCCGGGATCCCTTCGCCGATTCTGAACCAGAAGGACTGGGGCGAGATAGGCGGGAAAGTGTTTGATTTCAGTAAAGTTGAAGACCGGATCGAGGCCGGGAAATGGTATATTGACCGGTTTATTGACCGGTATAAGAAAGAAGGCTACAAGCATCTTGAACTGGAAGGTTTTTACTGGGTGGACGAAGACGTAAGAGGCTGTGCCGATATCCTGATCCCCCTGGGCGATTATATCCGCTCCAAAAAACTGAAGTTTGTGTGGATCCCCTACTGGAAAGCGAAAGGCTTTGATCAGTGGAAAGAGTTTAAATTTGATTTTGCCTGGCTGCAGCCCAATCATTTTTTCAGCAAAAACATCGAGAACGAAAGGATTGACCAGGCGTGCGACTTTGCCAAAAAAATGAATATGGGTGTGGAGATGGAATTTGATCACCGCGCGATGGCTGATCATAAAGCGCAGATGCGCGACCGACTGGTGACATATATCGATGGCTTTGAGAAAAACGGAGCGTATGCTGAAGCTTCCATCGCGTATTACGAAGGAGGAAATGCAATTTACAGCTTCTACAAATCAACCAATCCGCTTGATAAGGAACTGATGGATCGGTTTGCCCGGCTGATCATCGACCGTAAACAAAAAAGCTTCTTAAAAACGCTGCCAAAGTAAGATGAGAAACGGGGGGCAAAAGAAACAAACGAAAAAGTGAAACATGAAAAACAGGCTAATCATATTGCTCGTGATCTTTCATTTGCTTATGCTCTTTTCATGCGGAAGGAAGGAGATACATCCTGTTCCGGTCAGGAAACTTCCGCTGAGAGCTTCGTATCAGAATATAAACGATTCGATTTATCTTTCCAATGTTACGTCAATCGAGTGTATAAGTGGTCAACTGTTTTTAGTTGATATCAATCAGCATGTAGTTTTTTGTTTGGATACCAGCCTGAATTATATTCAGACGATTGGTGGCAAAGGGCGTGCACCGGGGGAGCTTTTATATCCCTTGAATGTTTTTGAAACAAGAGAGGGAATCGTGGTTCTGGATGCAGGAAACAGAAGACTCAATACCTATTGCAGGGAAGAATCTCATTACTCGTTTTGTGATGCCTTGACAGTCAGTTTCCTAGTAAGTGAGAACAGATCTGTAATTCTCAGAGACAGTATTTTATTTATGGCAATGCCGGAGAAAGAATCTCTTTTCAGAAAGATTGATTTTTTTTCTGGCGATACGATTAATTTTGGTAAATTCTATCCTAAAATAGCTGATGTAGAAAGAAATTTCAGAAGGATTTTACTAAACTCAGAGAATCTGTTTTCAGTTGGTGTATCAGAGCCAATTGTCGAAGTATTCTCTTTTTCTGGAGAATGTACACATTATTTTGATTTTTCCGACAATCCCGTTTTCCGTAACACTCTTACCGAACACAAGGAAATATACAAGAAAAATCCTGCGGGAACAACTCCTGTGCTTATTGTTGATGCATCAATTACCGATTCAACTATTTATTTACTCATCACAGAAAGGATGAGGGGTCATAAAATTCAGACAAGTAAAATATTAGCTCTTGACTTTAAAGATGATAAACTTCAAATATCCGAAATATTAGATCTGGGGCAAGGAAGGTATGATTCCTTTTGTGTCGTTCCACAGACTCGGCAAATAGTTGCGTTTGACGGGCTTTCGTCGGAACTCAAAATATTTAAGCTGTAGGAACGGATGTATAGTGAACTAAAATGGAAAATGGTTATGAAAGGTTTTAAACTCGTGCTAATAAGGTTTTTCATTTTTATAAATATTCTTGTTTTAGCAGCCTACGCAGGACTGATTGTTACCAACACGATTTTATTTCCGACTCAGAAAGAGCTGGCGATAGCTAGCAGGCAGAAGGATGATCTTTTGTTTGCAACCATGAGTAAATATGCTTCGCAAACACCAACAAATCTATGAAAGTCCGGTTTCTGTCCTTTTTAGTTCTGGCAGGTACAGTGCTGAGCAGTAACCTGGCCTGCAATGATGATCCTGTCGTTCCTGATCCCGGGCCTCGTCCCCCAACCGAGATAAAAAATCCATCAGATAATCCTATTTCCGATCTGGTGTTGATCTATGACGGAGGTTTGCATCGCCAGTCCTGGACGAAGGAAAGCCTGCGACCCTATATTTATCGTGAAACCGCGGGGAAAGCCGAATTCTTATTTGACGGTTTTTTGTTCCTTGAAATATTCGACAGTAAGAAGAACATCGAGTATTATCCCGGATACAAGAAAAATCCGGCCCCGAAAGCCGACTGGCTCTCATTGCTCGATACTTACTTCAGCGACGCAAAGAGTTTGGGGGCATTGGAAACGGTCCTGGAAGAATTGGCAACAAAAGGGGAAAGACCGATTCGCAAACGGCAGGTGGTGATCAGTATTCCGACTCCAATTAACGGATTCACCGGATGGGGAAGCCTGGACGGGAAAACACTTGATTTTAACAAGCTGGATGATCAGGTTGCGGCTGAAAAATGGTTTATTGACGAAGCGCTGAAGCGTTGGACTGAGAAAAATTATAAGCACCTCGACCTGACCGGATTTTACTGGGTTGACGAAGATGCCGGCCACTACCAGGATGCGATGAAGCTAACCAGTCAATATGTCCGTTCCCGAAGAAGAAAATTCTACTGGATCCCATACTGGACGGCTCAGGGTGGTGACAAGTGGAAGGAACTGGGTTTCGATTATGCCTACGAGCAGCCCAATTATTTCTTTAATACCGCCATCTCTTACTGCCGCTTGAACGATGCCTGCGCTTTTGGCGAAAAATACGGTTTGGGTATGGAAATGGAATTTGACCAACGCGTCTCTCAGCCTGAGTTTAAGACCCGCTTCGACGATTATATTAAGGCTTTTACTGAAAACAAGATCTGGAAGTTGAAACCTGTGGCCTATTATGAAGGAGGAGGTGCCTGGGGAAGTATGGCGGCAAGTACCGACGGAGAATTGAAAAAGATGTATCAGACCCTGGGTGATATCATCGTTGAACGGCAAAGAAAAGCAGACGAGCGTCTGAAAAAATAAACCGGAGCTCTAACAGATAAAAACCAATGAGACATTTTATCATCTTGTTCATTCTTACGGTCACGTTTGTTCATGCCACCGCCCGGAAAATCGTATGGCTGGATGAACTGGACCTCACCTATATGGAAGCCTTTGGACCCAGTCAGGCAAATCAGTCTTATAGCGGCAAGCCTTTGTGTGTGGCAGGGAAAACATACGAACGGGGAGTGGGCACTCATGCCGAGAGCCGCTTCCTTCTGGATCTAGACAGAAAAGCGCTCAATTTTTCTGCTTTCGTTGGCCTTGACGATCATTCATCAACCAACCCGAAATACGGTTCAGTTGAATTCATCCTCTTTGGTGATAAAAAGATATTGTGGCAAAGCGGGGTGATGCATAAGGGAGATCCTGCAAAGAAGATCGATCTTGACCTGAAAGGAATTAAGCTGCTTGGGCTTATGGTCACCGATGCCAAAAACAACAATGCTTACGATCATGCCGATTGGCTGGAGGCTAAAATAGAAACAACAGGGAAGGTTGAACCAGTTGACCGACGATTTATAAAACCTCTGGTTTCGCCTTATATTTTGACCCCCAAACCATCAGATCAACCCCGGATCAATGGTCCAAAAGTGTTTGGAGTAAGGCCCGGTAAGCCTTTTTTATATACCATTCCGGCCACCGGAGTTAAACCCATTCGATTTTCGATAGCCAATTTGCCTGAAGGTCTGACTCTTGATCCCAATACCGGGCAGATTCAGGGAGTGATCAGTAAGCCGGGAATTTACAACGTCGTACTTGCAGCAATAAACCATCTTGGATCAGCCTCGCAGGACTTCCGCATTGAAGTGGGAGACCAGATCTGCCTCACTCCTCCCATGGGTTGGAATAGCTGGAATTGCTGGGGAGGAGAGATCAGCGCCCAAAAAGTGAAGGATGCTGCCCGGTTTATGAAGGAGAAACTGGCTGGCCATGGCTGGACGTACATCAATATCGACGATGGCTGGGAAGCTGAGACGAGGGACAGTTGCGGAATTCTGAACGGCAATGAGAAATTCCCTGACTTTAAGGAGTTATGCGACGATGTTCATTCCTTAGGACTGAAAGTCGGCATCTATTCCTCTCCTGGCCCAACCACCTGTGTCGGGCATTTGGGAAGCTATCAGCACGAAGCGCTGGATGCCCGGACCTGGGCGGAATGGGGGATCGATTATTTGAAATATGACCGGTGCTCATATCAATGGCTGGAAGCAAATAAATCGACCGAAGAAAGCCAAAAGCCATACCGGCTTATGCGCGAAGCATTGAATCAAGTGAATCGGGATATCGTTTACAGCCTTTGCCAGTATGGGATTAATGAAGTCTGGAAATGGGGTGGTGAAGTTGGCGGTAATCTGTGGCGGACTACCGGCGATATTGGCGACACTTGGTTTTCACTTAATAGAAATGGCTTTTCTCAGGCGCCTTATTGCAGGTACATTAAACCAGGGAACTGGAACGATCCGGATATGCTGATTATAGGGAAACTTGGCTGGAGCAGCAACATCCGGAATACAAGGCTCACTCCCGATGAACAATACACCCATATCAGCCTGTGGTGTTTGCAGTCAGCACCGCTGCTGATCGGTTGCGACCTTTCGCAACTGGACGATTTTACGCTCAGTCTGTTAACCAACGATGAGGTGCTTGCCGTAGATCAGGATCCTGCCGCCAAACCTGCTGTAAGAATAGAAACTGATGGCGGAGATATCTGGTATAAACCACTGGAGGACGGTTCAATTGCCGTTGGTTTTTTCTATAAAGGTTTTGACTACGATATTCTTTGGACGAAGAAAGAAATGAAAGAAAAGTGTCAGCAAAAGCTGAACATGTCGCTGGTAATGAAGGAGCTTCATGTAAAAGGAAAGTTCCGGGTCAGGGATTTATGGAGACAGCAGGATATGGGTGTTTTTGAAAAAAAATACGAAGCAGAGGTACCTTATCACGGGGTTGTTTTTGTTAAAATAACTCCTGAGAAATAATAGAAAAGTTTATACCCGGGATCATGGATGTGAGTATATTGAGATATCATATGGGAATTGCTTTTTTTTCTGTTTGTGCTTTTTTGGCATGCGGACAGGAAGAACACGGCAATGAAGCAGGGCCTTCTTTGATCGTAAAGAATTACGAAGGGCATGTTTTTGTTGATTTCTTCGGAGATGAACGAAACGTGCAGATTGGATTTTATCCCTGTGGCGTTAACCGGTTATTCGGAATTGGCGAGGTCAGCTATTTTCCCGACCGGGCCCGTCATCATCGGGGAGAGGTATCGAATAAATTCCTTTCGTGTACCGATTGGGTTGGTCCCTATTATGTGTGCAGTTCCATCCATAAAGGGGCGGGTTTGTCCGTACGGTTTACCGGCGGTTGGCATGGTTCCAACGGAGATGGCACCGGTGTTCCTACTGCTGCTACTTCAGAAGTAACAATTCAGGTCAACGATGAAGCGTTAACCGGTAATTTTGAACGGGCTTGCGATCACGCTGTTCTTGTTGTCACTAATCTTATTCAGGGATATGATTACGCGTTGTCGAAAAAGGACTTGTTGAAGGAGACTGTTCAGTACAATATCAAACCGAACCGTGAAACCACTGTTTATGTCAGCATTGAAGCGCTCGATGATGTTGTGATCCAGCGTTATTACGGATTGCAGAGCCAGAATTTTCCGGTATTCGACTCGGTCGGTTATGCTTCAGATGAGCGGGTGTACCACACCGCTGCTGTCAAAGCGAACAGCAATGCTCCGCAGGCCGATGAGGTCAATACCGTTATCCTGTCCGGCGCTTCTGATCAGCATCAGCTTCGTCTGGTGCTCAATACCAGCGAAGGACTCGGAACGGCAGACTATGTGGCTCCGGGGCTTCCCCGTGCATTCTCGGCCAGTTATGGCAAATCGTATTTCAATCTGGTAAACGGCAAGGAACTGGGTTTAAAAAAAGGAGAGAAGGTTTTCTGGAAGGGAGCTTATTACTGGGACTAATTATTATTTGTCTTAAAGTAAGGAAGGGATTGACAATTTAGCTATTTTTATCGGTCACGCAGCAAAAACCACTATTTACGGATTATTCCGGGCTTAGCTGCTGTTCATGTCAATAACCTAGCTTTTAATGGAATGAAACGTTTTGCTGTTCTGCTCCTGTTTCTTGCCCTGTTCAGTGGCTGTAATCCCGCCAAAAACGGATCGGAAGTGATTAACCTGACTTGTGACTATTTTGTGGGTCCCATTGGTATTGAATCCCGATCGCCCCTGCTGGGGTGGATGATCCGGTCGGATCGTAATGCGATCACCCAATCGGCATATCATGTCATTGTAGCAGACGATCCGGAGCTTCTGTCGGAAAATAGCGGCAACATCTGGGATTCGGGAAAAGTGATGTCTGATCAGTCCCTCCAGGTTGCTTATCAGGGTGCAACCCTCGAATCCGGGAAGAAGTATTACTGGAAAGTGAAGATATGGGATCAGGACGGGGCGGAATCGGAATGGAGCGAAACAGCATCCTGGCAAATGGGCCTGCTTCGTCCGGAGGACTGGAATGGGGCCCGCTGGATCGGATTTGAGGAACTGGCCGATTCGATGAGGATCGTCCCGGGCGTACACGGAAACGGGGATCATCTGGGAGAGAAGGGAAAACAACGCCCGGTTGTTCCTTTTTTTCGCAGGGAATTTGAAATACCTCGAAACGTAGCTTCTGCAACGCTTTATATCAGCGGACTGGGGCATTATGAGGCTTATCTGAACGGGGAAAAAATTGGAAATGCTTTTTTAACTCCGGGATGGACCGATTACGACAAGACTGTTTTTTATAATACCTGGGACGTTACACCTGCTTTGAAGAAAGGCGAAAATGCTGTTGGTGTGGTTGTCGGACCGGGGTTCTATCATGTTAACCGGGAACGCTACCGCAAGCTGGTAGTGGCTTTTGGCATGCCCCGGTTGATCTGTAAACTCCATATCACCTATGAGGACGGGTCGTCCGATCGGATTATTTCCGATGAAGGATGGAAAACTGCACCATCACCCATTACTTATTCCGGTATATACGGAGGAGAAGACTATGATGCCCAAATGGAACAGGAAGGCTGGAATGACATTGGTTTTGATGACTCCGCATGGAAGCAGGCACTGACCGTAAAAGCGCCTGCAGGTGAACTGCGCGCTGAGAAGGATTATCCGGTCGCTATTTGCGATACCATCCCCATCCAGCAGGTCCGGAAGCTCGCTGACAGCACCTGGCTGTATGACTTCGGGGAGAATGCATCGGGGATCGTTGAAATGAAAGTGAAAGGCAAAAATGGGCAGCAGCTTCGCCTGTATCCTGCTGAACTGGTCAGAGAAGACGGGACAGCCAATCAGCGTGCAACCGGATCACCTTACTGTTATACCTATACATTGAAAGGAGAGGGAGAAGAGACCTGGCGTCCGCGCTTTACCTATTATGGATTTCGTTACGTGCAGGTAGAAGCTGCGGTTCCGGACACTTCGGATGTTCAGCCTGATTTGCCGGTCGTAAAGGATCTGAAATTGCTTCATAACCGGAATTCAGCCCCGCAGAACGGATCCTTTAACTGTTCGAACGAGTTGTTTAACCGGATCCATGCACTGATTGACCGGGCAATCAAGAGCAATCTTCAGAGCGTGGTCACTGATTGTCCTCACCGGGAGAAGCTGGGCTGGATGGAACAGACTTTTCTGATGGGCGCAGGCATTAATTTTAATTACGACATCTTTCATCTTTACCGCAAACTGGTGTATGACATGATCGATGCGCAGACCTCCGAGGGGCTTGTGCCGGATATTGCTCCTGAGTATGTTGTTTTTGAAGGAGGGTTCCGGGATTCTCCCGAATGGGGAAGCGCCGGAGTGATCCTTCCGTGGCTGTTGTACCGCTGGTACGACGATCGGCGAACAATGGAAGAAGCCTGGCCCATGATGAACCGGTATGTGAGTTATTTAAATGGCAAATCTGATGACCATATTCTTTCGCATGGGTTGGGTGACTGGTTTGATCTGGGGCCGTCAAGACCCGGCCCGGCCCAGTTAACCCCAATGTCATTAACCGCCACGGCTATTTATTTTTATGATGTTCAGCTTTTGTCGCAGATGGCCGGGGTTTTGGGTAAAACGGATGAGCAAAAACAGTTGGAATCCTGGGCAGGAGAAATAAAGGAAGCATTTAATCAGAAGTTTTTCAATGCCGAAACCGGAGTATATTCGACCGGCAGTCAGACCGCCATGTCCATGCCTTTATGTGTCGGGCTGGTTGATAACCCTTTCCGGGAGAAAGTGCTGAAGAATCTGTTGGATTCGATTCAGGCAGATGGGAATGCCCTGACTGCGGGCGATATTGGGTTTCACTATTTGGTTGAGGCATTGACTGACGGAGGCGCTTCGCAACTGCTTTTCGAAATGAATAACCGGGATGATGTGCCGGGATACGGCTATCAGTTGAAAAAGGGAGCAACTACCTTGACTGAGTCCTGGGCCGCTTTGGAGGAGGTTTCGAATAACCACCTGATGCTGGGGCATCTGATGGAGTGGTTCTACCAGGGAGTGGGAGGGATCAGGCAGGCTGACAAATCAACCGGATTTAAGGAAATCGAGATCCGTCCTGAAATAGTCGGCGATTTGACTTATGCCAACACGTCTTTTCTTTCCCCTTACGGGCCCATCAGCACTCAATGGCAGAAGTCGGATGAATTATTCACGCTTACCGTTGAGATCCCTGCCAATACGCGCGCTACAGTTTATTTGCCTTTTGAAGGGGACGTGACGGTGAACGGAGCAGAATTATCAGCAACATCGATTCCCGGAATGCTTGCAACCGAAGTTCACAATGGCAAAACGATCTGCAAAACCGGGTCAGGAAAGTATGTTATTCAGGTAAAATTATAAACGCTCTGATTGCAGTGACATGGAAACAAATCCATAATTTTTTCCTGCAAATCATATATTGACTACGGACTTGCCGAATTATTCAGGTGAACGAAAAGATTCAAGAAATTCGGCAGGAGTAAATACGTCCAGGCCTGAGCCTAAGAAGTCAGATTTATTTCTTGTAATAATTATCTTTATCCATAAGATAATCATACCTGCTTTTTTCAGTATCCGCTGGTTGCAGAAAACCGGCCCATTTATCAACAAACTCTTTTGCTTTATCTTTTCCCTTGGATTTAGTCTCTTTAGGAACTAAAGTAACTTCCACTTCTTTGTCATGAAGGGGAAACTTGCCGGGAATACGGATAATCCCTGATTTTGATATTTTTGTTTTAAACCGATACGTTTCCATTTTAGCATTACTACCTGTTAGCAAAATACAATTAATTTTCAGGGAAAAAACGGAACCAGGCGTAAATTACACCTATCCGGTTGCTAAAGAATAAAATAAAAAATTGTTTGGAGGCAGTCAGACCGCCATGTCCATGCCTTTATGTGTCGGGCTGGTTGATGACCCTTTCCGGGAGAAAGTGTTGAAGAATCTGTTGGATTCGATTCAGGCAGATGGGAATGCGCTGACTGCGGGCGATATCGGGTTTCACTATTTGGTTGAGGTATTGACTGACGGAGGCGCTTCGCAACTGCTTTTCGAAATGAATAACCGGGATGATGTGCCGGGATACGGCTATCAGTTGAAAAAGGGAGCAACTACCTTGACTGAGTCCTGGGCCGCTTTGGAGGAGGTTTCGAATAACCACCTGATGCTGGGGCATCTGATGGAGTGGTTCTTCATGTTTTCGACCCCTAATCTAAAAAAAAGTGATATATTTGGATAACGATCTTGATTTTCATGATTTACTGATATCTTTCCTCTAAAAACATTTATCCTGATTTATCATATCATATAATTCACGGGCTATATACGGGCTATATAAGACTCATCAGCGAAGTTAAGATGAACCATCTGTGCCTTTCACCTGACGATACAGTCTTTTAAACCTGGAACAATACATAACTCATTCCGGATTTGTTATTGATTATTCATTCCTTTAATTTTGATCATAAATGAATCAATATTGGTGAGTTGGCACGGCAAACAGGAGATATTAAAATAGAAGGAACCATCGGCGACGTTCGCTTTTACAGGATGAAGGACCGTTACTTTGTGCGGCAAAAGGCGGGAGTAGACGGGAAGAGGTTTATGCGCGATCCTGCATTTCTCCGTAGTCGTGAATGCTTTCATGCCTTTGGACGGGCCAGTGCTGCAGCTCGAATTTTCAGGATGGCTTTTTCGTCTATGCTGAAGTACGTTCCATGCCGCAGACTGAATTCGGAAGTGACGGGAGCGATGGTAAAAGTATTTTTAGCGAATGGAGCGGGTTGTTAGGATCGATGTTCCGGTTACCGGTAAAACTGCTATTGACGAAATACATAGAAATACCTTTTGAGCTATTCGTGCCGCATCAGGTCGGACATCAACAATTTTTACCTAAGTGATTAAATTTGAAGAGCATAATCATGATTTTTCATTATATGTTATTCAATATGTGATCATATGTTGAATAACATATAATTAGCCAGTCACAAATTGTGGGTTCACCGGATTAATATAAAAGTAATTACTTAAGTCATCCGGCATGCTTCCGTTAGTCTTTTTTCATATGCTGTACTTTAGTAAAACCGGAGCCCGTACTTTGACGCATTTATGCGATGCCAATGAATCTGCAAGCAGGTTAATTCCAGTCTTGTGTTGTTCGTTTCTATAGCTGGAGCCCCTCAATTGTCTCCTACTCTGCAAGGGAGAACGTTGCCTCATCGTCAGTGACGAAAAATAAATAATCGGATAAGACCCATCTAAGCTCTTCATGGATTGTATTCATAACTATCAATTTTTAAAGCATAAAACCATGTCCCGAGTACACGACAGGAATGCGGATAAAAAAACAAGAATGGAGTTTCGACTCCCATCAAACCGTTAAGAAATATGAAACAACTTTACTTTTTACATCAACTATTGGTTTATCAAAAACCGCTACACTTTGTTTTGGTCACATTTTGCTCTTGTCTCAGTTTTATCTGTCCGGCTCAGACCAATATTGAGTTCAGTTACGATGCCAGCGGTAACCGGTACAGCCGAGCTGTGATCACTTCAGGCAGCGTGACCAGCCAGACCGATTCTCTTATTGCAACTCTGATGAAAGATCCGTCAGAATACCATGTAGGCGGAAATCAGGTTATGATCAGTTATAAAGCGGAAGAAAAGATGATACAGGTCGATTTTTCTTTTTCAACCGGGCAGGGAGCCATTATCGAGCTGAACCGTTCAGACGGGAAGCAAATTATGAAGAAGGCCGGCGCATCATCAGAAAACAAAATAGATCTGTCGAACTATCCCTTAGGTTCTTATTTATTGACGATCAGCATAGGAGAAGAAAAGAAAACATGGAAGATCACCAGGATTTAAATCATCAAATCACTTAACCATGAGAAAAGTTTTATCTTCTCTTTTATCGGGATTGTTTTGCCTGATGTCCGGTATGACGGGGGGCCAGTCTATTTCCGGTGACATTGTTTATGCCACGGCAATCAACCCGGCTACATACTCGATCGACACCAATCTTGCCGCTGGTAAAATCCCCGGGGCTCTGAGAGTAAGCGGATCTGCAGTCTATACCATTCCTCTGGAACTTCCAAAGGGAACAAATAACTTACAACCGGCTTTAAGCCTGAACTACGCGAGCAACTTTTTTGACGGGACTCTGGGGGTTGGCTGGAGCATCACCGGGATTTCATCTATAACAAGGGTCAATCAAAGCCTGTATTTGGACGGGAAATCGGACGCTATCCGGGGCAATCTGAATGACCGGTTTGCCCTTGACGGTAAACGGCTGATGGTGACCGGGGGTACTTACGGGGCGGGTGGCAGCGAATACCGTACCGAAATCGAAGAATTCTCAAAGGTAGTTGCCAATGGCTCTACCGGTAATGGCCCCCAGTGGTTCAAGGGATATGCCAAATCCGGGCTGATCTATGAATTTGGCAATACCCCCGATTCGAAGATCCTGAATGCCAGCGGAACTGTTTTGTCATGGCGGGTCAACAAGATCACCGACCGGTACAATAATACGATCACTTATACCTATTACAGTGCAGGCGAAGATGATGAGCAACCAATCAAACGGATCACATATGTAGAAAATGGCTCTGCCGGATCTCCTTTTGCCCGGGTCTTATTTTTTTACAAGCACCGGGCCGATATTAACAGTTATTGTTACGGAGGCAAGGAATTTACCCGCGACATTCTGCTCGATCATGTCGATATCGAGAACAACGGCCAGCTTTTCAAAAAATACGAACTGAATTACATGGGAGATCTTTATTCGCAATTGCAGAAAGTAATCCAGTACAGCAGCCAGAATGGTGCGCTTAATCCAACCGCTTTTGCATGGACAGCACAAGCCGGCCAGTTTACGCAAACCACATACTTTACCGGTGACACAGTTGAATATTATTTTATTGGTGATTTCAACGGAGATGGGCGGGACGATATGGTCACCGTACCGGCCAAAACCTCTTATTTAATGAAAGACCGGTGGAAGCTATACCTGGCTGATGCTACGGGAACGATGGTGTTTTCTTCACAAGGTTATTTGGGATATCTGTTTGAAACATTCATCGTAGACGATTTTAACGGCGATGGATTAACAGACTTGATGATGCAGCAAAACGAGGCGAGTTCCGAATACCCGAACCGGAAGCGGTATCACCTTTATGAATCAACAGGCACACGCTTTACCAGGAGCAGCTTTTCTTTTCTCTGCAATGATAATACGGATTTACGTATTGTAGATTATAATGGCGACCATAAAATGGAATTTCTGTATCACGATGCTTCCAATAACTGGTCTCTGTACACCTATGCCGGGTCTCTTATTTGCACCGGGAGCATTCCATCTTTCGGTAAATACTATACTGACTCGGGGATTTATAAACATATCCTTGATTTTAACAACGATGGCTGTACCGATTTACTGACCTTGTTTGACAGCGGGTACAAGGTTTATGAGTTTAAAGGGACAAATAATGCCTTAATTGAAACTTATTCCGGAACAAATATCAGACACCATGATCGGTTGTATTTTGGCGATTATAATGGTGATGGAGCGATGGATATCCTCAGAAATCCAGATCCGTCAGCGGGAACCGGCTGGTACCTGCTTTCTTTGACAGGCAGCGGCTTTCAGTCGCGTACTTTAAGCTGTTTTAATAATTTTTCTGTCGGTTATGACCATAACCGGATGTACGCGCGCGACATGAACGCGGACAGCCGGACCGATATTGTTTTAGTTGGTCGGGGACAGAATACCAGCAATCCTTACAACCGGATCAACATTGCTACCAGTACAGGGAATGATTTTTCCATTACTGAATATGTCTCGTCAACGACTATGGAATCCGGTTCTGATTTTTACTTCAATTTCGGTGATTTTAAAGGAGAGGGACGATATCAATTATTTTACAAAGACGTCAGCATTTCGAGGTTATTTTCATTTGCCAGTGGAACGCCGGGCCATCTGGTTAGTGCCCTTTTTGACGGACTGGGGGCAAAAACCATGCTGACTTACCTGCCTATGTCAAACAATAGCGTCTATACCAGGGGTACAGGTGCAGTTTACCCGCTCATCGATTTCTCTTCGTCCAATCAACTGGTTTCGCAGGTAAGCAACGATAACGGCCTTGGAGGGTCTGTTGTTGTCAATTACCATTATGCAGGCGCCAAAGTTCATCAACAAGGGAATGGTTTATTGGGGTTTTCCCTGGTCTCAGGCACCAATGCTGCCAGCGGGGTCTCCAACGAAACCCGTTTTGGCTTTGACGAGACCTACTATTATCAGCAACTTCTCTATTCCTGTACCAGGCTGGGAAACGACACCATATCGACCACCAGGAATACCTGGAATGAGATCAGTTTCGGGAATAAGCGGATATTCCCCTATATTGCAACGAGCACGCAAACCGATAAGCTGACAGGACTGTCTGTAAATACTGCGGCTGCATATAATTCGTATGGTGATCCAACGTCCGTTTCAAAAAACTACGGGGGAGGTCATACACAAACAGTCGCCTACGTCTACAATGACGAGCGGGTAAGTGACTGGCTTATCGGGCGGCCGACGACTATTACCCAAACATCGGCCAAAGGCAGCGATACCCGGACCTTTGTCATAAACCGCAGTTATATTGAGACCAGTAATTCACCCGATGTTGACCAGTACAATCCCGGTGACGCTGCCGCCTGGCAACTGGACCGGGAATATGACGTGTTTGGTAACCTGTGGAAAGAGCACAGATCTGCAACCGGCCTAAGCGTCCGGACAACAACTTATGTCTTCGACAGTAACGGGGTCAACCTTTTGAGTGTAACCGATCCGGCAGGAAGGGTAGCCAGCTATACGTATGTTCCGGCGACAGGATTGCCTGGTACTGAAACCGATCCGTTCGGGAACCTGACTTCCTATACTTACAACAGCGCCGACCAGTTAGGTACGATCGTCCCTGGCGGGGGTATTACCATTACCTACTCCAGGAGCTTTAATACTTCAGGAGGTCCCGCAAATGCACGTTATTACATCCAGCAATCCGGAAGTGACGGTTCTCTTGTCAAAACCTGGTATGATAAGCTGGCACGGGAGATCAGGACTGAGAGCAAAAGTTTTGGCGGTGCTATGGTCAAGACGGATCAGCAATATAATCACAAGGGCCAGTTGTACCAGGTTTCAGAACCCAGTTCCGGCACTCCTTCTGCTTGGAACAGCATGGGCTACGACGATTACGGCAGAATAACGTCACAGGATCCTTTTTACGGTTCAGCCACAAGTTCTTCTTATTCCGGCCCTGTCATAAGCAGGACCGTTAACGGGCGTACCTATACCTCGATCCTTGATGGGGCAGGGCTGGTTACAGGATGCACAGACCCGGGAGGAAGCATGAGCTACAGTTACCTTCCGGATGGGTTTCTGAAATCGATCCTGTCTCCCGGCAATGTGACTACCCAGATGACCTATGACCGTAACGGGAACCGGTTAACCCTGAACGATCCCAGCGCAGGGATCATCACCAATACGTGGTACGGTACCGGCGAGATAAAAACACATCAGAATGCGCGGGGACAATCAACAACCTACACGTACCTGTCAAACGGATTACCGGATTACTATACAGCGTCTCCGTCCGATGAAGGACAGACCAACTACACTTACAACACCCTGGGACAGGTAACTGTTATTACTTCCCCAGGAGGGGTATCCCGGTCCTATACCTACGACTCCCGGGGCAGGACCGGCTCGATTACCGAATCCATAGAGGGTGTGAGCAGCACGGTCACTTTCAGCTATGACAGTTCGGGGCGGTTATCCCGGAAATATTTTAACGGGACGACCGATTATGAGCAATATGATTACAATACAAATGGTTAT